>Ga0075428_100007062_pt1 | contig 12443 bp, 10 predicted proteins | sample RhiMetdeltSRZDD2_FD_75291 | JGI IMG/M metagenome (GOLD analysis project Ga0075428, IMG submission 75291) | Populus rhizosphere microbial communities from Tennessee, USA - Rhizosphere MetaG P. deltoides SRZDD2 | ecosystem: Host-associated > Plants > Roots > Rhizosphere > Soil | place: USA...
ACGCCGTCTTTGTCGAGCCCTTTGATGGGCGGCATCCACGCGGAGCTGCCGGTGGCCAGCAGGAGCGTGTCGTAGGGCGTAATGCTCCCGTCATCGCCGGTGACCGTCTTGCGCACGGGGTCGACATCGAGAATCCGAACGCCGACACGCAATTCGATCTCGTTGCGGCGATACCAGTCGAGGGAGTTGATGACAATGTCGTCAGCGCTTTTCTCGCCAGCGAGCACCGACGAGAGCATGATGCGGTTGTAGTTGGCGTGCGTCTCGTCGCCGAACACCGTGATGCGAAACATCGCCCCTCGACTTGCGCCCGGGGCGTCCCGAGCGTCGTCGAGGGACGGCCCGTATTTCAGAATCTGTTCGACGCAGGCCATGCCCGCCATCCCGTTGCCGACGACGACGAGGCGCTTCATCGGACACCTCTCAGCCGGGATCCGGGATCCGCCCTTCGACTGGCGCTCAGGGCGTCCCGAGTTTCGTCGAGGGACGCGATCCGGGATCCGGCGGATTCAGGGTTCGTTCGAGTCCCGAATCCCGAATCCCGAGTCCCGAGTGTCAGGTCTCGTGGCAGCAGGGGAATCGTCGAGCCGCGCCAGGTTCGGATCAGCGCCAGGCTGTTCCGCACGACACCGGTATCCCAGAGACTGGCTTCCGCAGAGGCCGCCTCGATCCGAACAGCGGATTGCTTGTAATTGGGCTCTCGTGAAATCGGATCGAACGCGCTTTGCGTAACCTGGTTGGCGTTCGCCTCGAAGTAGTGGAACGGCGTGAACAACTGGCCAGTGGCGACAGTCTCAGTCACGCGCAGTTCGACGTTGCGGACTCGCCCGCGCCGCGACACGATGTCGACGCGTGCCTGCGGCTTGAGGCGCAGCGCGCGCGCGTCGGCCGGGTTCATCTCGACCCATGCGCTCGGGGACAGCCGCTCGAGGATGGGCACCTTCCCCGTTTTCGTACGCGTGTGCCAGTGTTCCACCGTGCGGCCGGTGTTCAACACGAACGGAAATTCCCCGTTCGGCTGTTCCGGGAAGGGTTCCCATGAGCACGGGATCAGCCGCGCACGGCCGTCGTCCGTCTGGTACTTGCCGTCGACGTAGAGCCGCCGCACCTCGCCGTCGTGCGACATCCCCGCCGGCAGAGGCCACTGCAGACCGCCATGCTGTTCGATGGCCTTGTACGTCATCCCCGAGTAGTCGCAGAGACGGCCGGCTGAAACCCGCTTCCACTCTTCGAAGGCGTCGGCCGGCTTCGACCAGCCCGGAAAGATCTCGTTGCGGACACCGAGCGCTTCTCCGAGGCCCAGAAAGATGTCGAAATCCGGGCGGGCCTCGCCGGGAGGTGGCACGGCACGATTGACCTTGCTCACCCGCCGCTCGGAGTTGGTGTAAGTCCCTTCTTTCTCGCCCCACATCGCGGCCGGCAGCATCAAGTGCGCGTACTCGGAGGTAGGCGTCGGGTGATAGCCGTCCTGGACCACGAGGAAGTCGAGCCCTTCGAGCGCCTGGCGCAGCGAACCGAAATTGGGAAACGAGACGATCGGGTTGGTTGCGATGATCCACAGCGCGCGGATACGCCGCTCGAGTGCAGCCTCGATGATGTCGGGATACGCCAGGCCGCGGGCCATCGGGATCCGCTCTTCGCCGAGGCCCCACAGTTCTGCCAGCTCCCGACGATCCTCTGCGCTTTCAAACTTGCGGTAGCCGGGCATGCTCGAGGCAAACCCGGCCTCGCGCGTACCCATCGCGTTGCACTGACCCGTAATCGAAAACGGCGCCGCGCCGGCGCGGCCGATATTGCCGGTGATGAGCGCGAGGTTGTTGATCGCGTTGACGGTCTCAGTCCCCTTCGTGCTGTGGTTGACACCCATCGTCCAACCGATGAACCCCGCGCGCGCGCGCGCGTAGGTCCAGGCAGTACGGCAAATCAATTCAGCGGAAATCCCCGTAATCTCCGCGACGCGCTCGGGCGCGTAGTCACGCACGGACTCGCGGAGGGCCTCGAAGCCGCTGGTGTAGTTGGCCACGTATTCGTGATCGACGAGGTCGTTCTCGATCACGAAGTGGATGAAGCCGTTGATGAGCGCCAGATCGGAACGCGGTTTCAGAGGCAGATGTAGATCGGCCAGCATCGCTGTCTTGGTCACGCGCGGATCGACGACAATGAGCGTCGCATTGGGGTTCGACCGCAGACGCCAGCACAGGATCGGGTGGTTCTCCGCAACGTTGGCGCCGATCAGGATGATGACGTCGGCGCGCTCGAGATCCTCGTACGCGCCGGGCGGACCATCGCTGCCAAACGATCGCTTGTAACCGGAGACCGCCGTAGCCATGCAGAGCGTCGTATTGCCGTCGATGTTTGGCGTACCGATGCCGAGTTGCACGAGCTTGCCGAGCGCGTAGAACTCCTCGGTCACCAACTGACCGGTGCTAATCACGCCAACGGACCCGGGGCCGTAGCGTGCCTGCGTCTCGCGAAATTGCCTCGCCATCGTCGAGAAGGCGTCGTCCCAGCTCACACGGCCAAACAGGCCGTCGCGCCGAAGCAACGGGTACCGTGCGCGGTTGTCAGCGGCAATCGTGTGGTGCTCGGAGAGTCCCTTGGGGCAGAGCATGCCGCGGTTGACTGGGTGATCGGGGTTACCGCGCACCGAGACGGCACGACCTCCCTTGACGCCGATGAACATGCCGCAGCCGACCGAACAGTACCCACACGTTGTCGCAACCCACTTTTCTGGGACCCGCTGCGAGGAGACATACCCGGCCACAGGGTCGACTTCGTAGGAGTAGCGGTCGGCTCGAGTGTCAAGCCCGAGGAGTCGCTTGAGAGTCATGTGGCCTCACTTGCGGACGCGATATACGGCGCCGCCAGATGCTTGGGGACAACGCTGACGAAGAAGAGGTAGCGGCCGACGATCTCACCGGCGACTGCCAGCAGGAGCGCGAGGAGAAGGACGGAGTTGCCAGCTTCCGCAACAGGACCAGCGACGGTTACAAGCAATGGGATGGCGATGGCGCCGATCGCCAGGAGTGCGCCGCGAAGAATCAGGCGCCCCTTGAGCACTGTGGACAGCAGTCGCGCCGTGCCTCGCAGTTCGAGACTGTCAGAGGAGATGCAACCGAAGAAACGCAACGCGAGCAGGACGAACTGCGCACTGGCCATCGTCGTCGCGCCAATGGCGAGCCAACGCAGATTGCCGCCGGCGACGGCCGCCGCAAACAACGGCCCGAGAACAGCGGCTGTCAGGTTGAACTGCAGCAGCGTGTAGGGGGTATTCCACGCGGGTCGCGACGGAACACGGTAGATGCACGCGCTCGACGTAACGCCGGCAACACCGAGCAGCACGGTCGCGGCGCCAACGGCAGTGCTCCCCGGCAGCCCAATCCACAACATCGCGGCGTACATACCCGCGACCGCCGAGAAGGCCGAAAAGAGCAGCACTTCCCGGCTCAACCACGATCTGCGCCACATCCGGATCGCGCGATAGGCGTGAATGGGTCGTCCGAGATGAAGCGTCGACGCCGACAGCGCAAGCCCGCCCACGAGCAGCGACGCCAGCGCGGCGACTCCCAGATGTGCGGTCGCGTTGAGTAACTGCAGAAGCCAGATCGTCGTGAATGCGCCAACCGCCAATTGCGTCAACACCGTCATCACGACGAGCGGCCAGTGCGGGTGCTCGGGCACCACGTTGGTAACGTTGACCGGCGTCGCATTGGGCGGGAGCGCCTGCGGCAGTGTGACCCGCGTGGTCGAGAGGCTCTGGTCGCCTTTGGGCAGGCCGGCATTCGACCGGCTCGCCGCGATCGATGACTGCCACGCGGCGACGTCGACGATCTCGATCGCAATGGCGCCTTCGGGACAGGCGTTCACGCACGCCGGCGTCTCACCCTGCGAGAGACGCCCATGACACATGTCGCACTTCCCGACAACTCCTCGCTCCGGGTTGTACTGCGGCACGCCGTACGAGCAATTCCACGTGCAGTACTGGCAGCCGATGCAGGTATCGGCGCTATGCTGCACGATGCCGGTAACGGGATCCTTCGAGTACGCATCGACCGGGCATCCTTTGAGACACGTGGGCTCGAGGCAGTGATTGCACCCCATCGAGAGGTAAGAACGCGACGTGATCGGGAACCAGCCGCCTTCGATCTCTTGAACCCGCCGCCAGTTGATCGACGCCGGGTTGCCGTTCTGCTCGTTGCAAGCGACCACACAGCATTTGCACCCGATGCACTTGCCCATGTCGATGTGAAAGCGGTACTGCTCTCCAAGACCGGGCGCCCGCTGCGGCATGCGCGCCTCGAGCGTCGGGTTGGTCAGCGCGCGGAGAGCGGGCGCGTCCGCACCCGTGACGATGGGCAGCAGCTTCCCTCGGCGCTTGGTCAGCGCAAAGGTGACGTCGTCCTCCTTCACACGGGTCAACAGTGGCAGCGTCGACATCCAGGCGACTCCACGATCCTCTTTGCAACGTTCGTGCGGGCACGGCGTGACAGGCGTCGCCGTGTCAGACCAGAGACTCGTCGTGGAGCTCCACCCTCGCCACGGTGGACAAGTCAGCGATCAGGATTCAGGGCGCGCGCAGAACACTCGCTCTCACGGGGAACGAGCGCGGCGCCTCAAGAGACGGGGCCAGCGATGCTGGCTGCAGGATGCACGCGACCGAGCGTGCATCCATTTCGAAGATACACGCCGCATCCCTTCACCACAAGGGGGCGAGAGGCTACGCGAATGTTGCTCGCACTGGCCAACATCACATTTGTGTACGAACGACGCGCTTCCGCCTAATGCGTTGATTCGACGCAGCTTGAATCAACTCGATGACGTCGGCGGGCACGATCCGCGATCGACGATTCTGCAGAACGCGCGCACGACAGAAGCATTCGCGGGGCGCTTCCAGACGAAGATGCGGCAGCTACGGAATTGTCGCGAATGCAAACGGCGCCACAGAAGTGTTGTGCCGTTGTTCGCCGGCTTCGAACGGCTTCACTTCATATTCGCGCGCGCGTAGCCGGGGGATGCATCGCTTGTCTCACACGAGTGCACGTGCGGAACGCGACTTGCTCTTACGCGAAGTGACGGCTTCGACGCCCTCGCGGGACCGGCCACGTCGCCTCCCTGGTGATTCACCGAATCGGTTCAGAACGGGAGCGTGCGTGTGATCTGTTCTCCGAGAGTAGTGTCCGGTTTCGCCCGGACTGTGCCAACGCTGGCGTTGATGGTCTTCGCGACATCGACGAGAGCCGCGGCGCAAACCGTCGTACCAACCGAGATCGCTTCAGCCCCACAGGCGACGCAGACGCCGCCACCCGTTACTCAACCGACAACACCACGGCCAGCGCCGCAGCGGCCTCCCGTCTTCAATCGAGCGAACGAGCTGATGCCATCGTGGTTGCGTGTGCGCGGTGAATTCCGCGAGCGCTTCGAAGGGTTCGAGAACGGCAACTTCATCGAGGGACGCGACGATGCCTATGCGCTCAGCCGATTCCGGTTCAATGTGGCCGTCACGGCCAACCAGCACCTCTCGTTTCAAGCCAACCTTCAGGATGCCCGCGTGGCGGACAAGGAAGTGGGGCCGACAACCGCGCCCTTCCGAGGTCCATTCGACCTCCGTACTGCGTTCGCCGATGTGGGCGATGCCAAGGCCACGATAGCGTTTCGATTGGGACGCCAGGAGTTGGTCTACGGCGAGTCCCGTCTGCTCGGTTCACTGCCATGGGTGAACACCGGGCGCAGTTGGGACGCCGCGAAAGTCACACTGCGTTCACCGCTCTTCCAGGTGGATCTCTTCGGCGCCTCTCTCGTTCGTAGCCTGCCGAATGAATTCGACAAGAGCGGAAACGGCAATCGTCTGGCGGGCGCGTATGCGACATCGACGAAGCTGCTGCCCAAGGCGACTGTCGAGCCGTACGTCTTCTGGAGACGCGACGTCAATCTTCGCAGCGAGCTTGGCGCACTGGGCACGCTTTCGCAAACCACCATCGGAACCCGCGTCGCCGGTCAGTTGCCGGCGCGGCTTGATTACGGTGTCGAGATGGCACTGCAGCGAGGTGGACTCGAGCAGGATTCGCTGAATGCATGGGCGGGACACTGGCAGGTGCGAGCGTCGCTGCCAGGGTGGGCGGCGCCGAAGGTCACATCCGAATACAACTTCGCAACCGGCGACGACGTGGCGAATGACGGCAAGCGCCAGACCTTCGATCAGCTCTACCCGACGGGACACGACAAGCTTGGACTCGCGGACCAGGTGGGCTGGCGCAACATCCATCACCTGCGCGAGGGAATCGAGATCACGCCGATCACGGCAACTCCGATCTCCTTCAACTACCACTCCTGGTGGCTGGCCAGCGCCGCCGATGGCCTCTACTCGGCGAGCGGCGCGCTACTGGTACCGCGTGTTCCTGGCGGCGCAGCGAACACGCACGTCGGGCAGGAAATCGATCTGCAGGTCACTCGTGCCATTACGCCGCAACTACAACTCGCCGGGGGTTACGCCTACATCATCAGCGGCGCTTTTCTGAAAGAAGCGACACCCGGCGCCTCTTACAGCTACCCATACGTCATGGCCACGTACGTTTTCCTCGCGGAGCGATAGATGAACACACGACGAGCATTTATCAAATCCGCTGCGACGACGGCGGGCATGCTGATGTCAGGACTTCCGAAGGGATGGGTCGGCGGAGTCTACGCAGACGATGGGCCGGAGACCAAGACGATTCGCTTCGGCATCATCGCGCTGACCGACTGCGCACCGATCGTGATGGCGCACGAGCTTGGCTACTTCAAGAAGTTCGGCATCGAGTCCGTGATCTCGAAGGAAGCCTCGTGGGCCGTCATCCGAGACAAGCTCTCGCTCGGGGAAAACCAGGCCACACACATGCTCATCGGCATGCCGCTGGCGTCGACCATGGGGCTGGCCGGGTCGCCGGTGAAGCCGATGGTGATCCCGTGGCTGCTCAATCGCAACGGGCAGGCGATCACGCTGAACAACAAGCTGAAACAGGCCGGCGTGCGCAAGCCGGTCGACGTCAAGCCGCTCGCTGATAAAGCCAAGGCCTCCGGCGAGCCGCTGGCGTTCGCGATGACATTCCCGCCGGGGACGCACGCAATGTGGATCCGTTACTGGCTCGCGGCTGGTGGCGTCCACCCTGATAAGGACGTCAGCCTGATCACCATTCCGCCGCCGCAGATGGTCGCCAACATGAAGGTCGACAAGATGGATGGCTTCTGCGTCGGTGAACCGTGGAACAACCGCGCGATCGAGGACGGTATCGGCTTCACCGTGATCACGACGCAGCAGATGTGGAAGGACCACCCGGAAAAGGTCTGCGCCTTCACCGAGGAGTTCGCGACGAAGAATCCGAAGACCGTGAAGGCGATCCTCAAGGCGCTGCATCTGGCCAGTATCGACCTCGACAAGATGGAGAACCGGCCGAAGTTCGCGGAGATCATCTCGCGGCCGGCGTACATCAACTGCCCGCCTGACATCATCCTCGAGCGCCTGATGGGCAAGTACGAGTACGGCGATGGACGCGTCGAGCAGGATCCGTTCTACATGATCTACTCGAACCGAAACTGCAACTACCCGCATCAGATTTACGCGAAGTGGTGGCTCACACAGTTCCGCCGCTGGGGGATGACGAAGGGTGCGCCCGACTACGCCGGCATCCCCAAGCGCGTGCTGCGATCGGACATCTACCTCGAGGCCATGAAGGAAATGGGCGTAACGGTGAAGGTGACCGAGGAGCAGTCGATCACGCTGTTCGATGGCGTCTTCGACGGGAAGGATCCAGAGAAATACGCTCGCTCGTTTGCGGTTAACAGTGTCGCAGGCTGACTAGATGAAACGTAGAGCGGGGGCTTTGGCCCCCGCGGACAAGGATCAATGACCAAGCGCCTCGTCAATCTTCTTCTACCGTTCTGCGGCATCGCCCTGGCGATTGGTGTCTGGTCGATCGCCAGTCGCCTGGTGTCCGATCTGCCGTCGCCGGTGCGGACGTGGGAAGAGAGCAAGCTGTACATCCTCGAGCCGCTCACCAAGCGCGGTGAAACCGATCAGGGAATCCTGCTGCTCGCCTACTACAGTCTGATGCGCGTCGGACAAGGTTTCCTGCTTGGAATCGCCATCGCGACGCCGATCGGATTCCTGCTGGGTGTTTCGTCCACGCTCACCCGGATGTTCGACCCCATCATGCAGGTGCTGCGTCCGATCTCCCCGCTTGCGTGGCTGCCCCTCGGGCTGGTGCTCTTCCAGAAGTCGGAGCCGGCAGCGCTCTTCGCCATCGCCGTCTGCTCGATGTGGCCCACGGTCATCAACACGATGCTCGGCGTGCGGGCGATCCCACAGGACTACTGGAACGTCGCGCGCGTGCTGCGGCTGTCGAAGATGACGACGTTCACGAAGATCATCGTGCCGGCGACGCTGCCGTACATGTTCACCGGCTATCGCCTGAGTCTCGGGATCGCGTGGCTGGTGATCGTGGCGAGCGAGATGTTGACGGGGACACCTGGAGTCGGCGGATTTCTCTGGCAGGAATACAACAGCCTCGTCTACGCCCACATCCTGCTGGCCATCATCACAATCGGCGTGGTCGGCTTTGCGCTCGATCGCCTGATGGGACTGGCGGAGGCAAAGCTGAGGGCAGTCTAAAAGACCTTGGAGGGTCATTGGCGTTCATCGAGGTTCGCGGGATCCAGAAATCATTCGCCACCAACGGCCCGATGCGGCACGTGCTGCGCGATGTCTCGCTCGACATGGAACAGGGCGAGTTCGTCTCGATCGTCGGCGCCATGGGCAGCGGCAAGTCGACACTGCTCAGCTTGCTCGCGGGTTTGACGATGCCCGATGGCGGCACGATCGCGATTGGCGGCGAACCAGTTCGAGGCGTCCATCGTCATGCGGCGTTCGTGTTTCAGAATTACTCGCTGCTCCCCTGGTTCACCGCGCTCGAGAACGTCAGGCTCGCGGTCGAAGCCGCCTTTCCTGCCTTGACGCGAGAGCAACAAGTCGCTCGGGCTCGCGACGCGCTGGGGAAGGTCGGGCTCGCTAACGCGGTGAATCGGCGTCCGCGACAGCTGTCGGGCGGCATGCGTCAACGCGTCGCGATCGCGCGTGCGATGGCCACCGAACCGCAGGTCCTCTTCCTGGACGACCCCTTCGGCGCGCTCGACGCGCTGACGCGTGAGACGCTCCAGCAAGAGCTCGCCGCCGTTGGATCGCAGGCAGACCGCCCAGTGACAACGGTCATGATCACCAACAGCGTCGAGGAAGCGATCCTGCTGTCCGATCGGATCGTGCCGATCCTGCCGGGGCCGCCCCTCGACCATGCTCGGGGCGCCCTGAGCAGCGCCGAACGGGCGCCTGCGACGCTCGGCGCGTCGATTCCCGTGGAGCTGCCACGTCCCCGCACCGTCGCGCAACTCGCACACGATGAGCAGGCAACCCACGTCCGCTCGCACGTCGTCGCCACACTCACGGCCTCGCCAGGACGGCTGCGCAAGGTCGCGACTGAACCCGGCACCGCCTCGCGCGTGCTGCAGGCGGTGGCGAAGGAGATGCCATGAGTTACCCGCTCGAACTCACCGGGTTGACGAAAGTATTTCCGACGCCGTCGGGTCCCTTCATCGCCGTGAAAGACGTCAACGCGCTGATTGAGACCGGCGAGTTCGTGGCGATTCTCGGTCACTCCGGCTGCGGCAAGTCGACCGTGCTTTCTATCGTCGCGGGCCTCGACAAGGCGACGTACGGCGGCGTCGTCATCGACGGGACCCAGGTCGATGAGCCGGGAGCGGAGCGCGCGATCGTGTTTCAGTCGCCTTGCCTGATGCCCTGGCTCACTGCTCGCCAGAACGTCGAGCTCGGCGCCTCACAGGGCGCGGTCAGGCGCACTCGGCGCGAGATCGCTGCGGCCGCACACCACTACCTGGAGCTCGTTGGCGTTGCCGATGCTGCGGATCAATTGCCGACGCAAATCTCACTGGGCACACAGCAGTGTGTGTCGCTCGCACGCGCACTCGCGGTCGAGCCCCGGTTCCTGCTGCTCGATGAACCGTTCTCGCAACTCGATTCGCTGACGCGCTTCGACCTGCAGGACATCCTGCTGCGAGTGTGGGAGCGCTCGGGCAAGACCGTGGTGATGGTGACGCACGACGTCGACGAGGCGCTCTACCTCGCGGACCGGCTCATTCTCATGACCGACGGCCCCGAGGCGTCAGTTGGCGAGGTACTGACCGTTCCGTTTCCGCGGCCGCGATCACGCGCCGCTGTCCTCGGCCATCCTCGTTATCACGCGTGTCGTCGCCGAGTGATCGACTTCCTGGAGCATCACGCGCATCAATCAAAGCCCAGCGCGCTAGACGATGTTTTACAGTCGGTGCGATCTCACTGACGTTTGTCGGTGCGATCTCGACGCCTTGTCGGTGCGATCTCGACGTCTGTGGGTGCGAGCTTCCTGACGCGGGTCGGTGCGACGCCTCTTGTCGGTACGATCGTGACGATTCCTAGCGACGACAGACGCTCGCACGGACAAGCGGAGGGTGATCGCACCGACATTCGAAAGCAGACTCGCACCAACTATCGAAGAGGGCTGCACCGACAAGCGAAGCACCGATCGCACCGACAACCGTAGGTTACTTGAGCGTCCCTGCTCCCGCCGCAGCCGTGACACCATCCTGCTGCGAGGCGCCACCCGACGCGCCGATTGCGCCAATGATCTTGCCGCCGACGATCAGAGGCAATCCGCCCTCGACCGCGACCGCGCCATCAAGCGAGAGAATCCGCCAGCCCTCGCCGCCCGCGGCAAGCGCGTCCTGAAACGCTTTCGTCGGCCGCTTGAAGCGCGCGGAGGCGCGCGCCTTCGCGATCGCGACGTCCACGCTTCCGACCTGCGTGTTGTCCATCTTCTCGAAGTACACCAGGTCGCCGGCAGGATCGACGATGGCCACCGCCATGGTCCACTGGTTCTTCCGCGCCTCGGCAACCGCCGCTGCAGCGACACTCTTGGCCTGGTCGGCCGTGATGGTCGGTCCATACATGTTCGGTTGCCCCTGAGCAGCCGCCTCGCCGGGACGAAGCGCCGCAACTGCCAGTAACGCACACGCGATGATGACGATGTGTTTCATAGTGGCAGGAATTATACGCATCACGTGCTAGATTCACGTTCAATGAGCCAGCACGCCATCATGGTCACGGCCTTCGATCGCCCGGGCATGCTGTCCGCCCTGACGAAAGTCCTCGCAGACCACGACGCCAACATCACGCACGTCGACATCCATCCCGGTAACCCGACATCCGTAATTTACTTCGAGGTCACGATTCCAGACGAACGGGCGCAACCTGCGATCGACGGCCTCAAGGCGGTGGCCGGCGTCGAGCGCGTCGAGGAAACGCCATCATCCGCCAAGATTTACGGCAAGCGGATCATCGTCATGGGCGGAGGCGCGCAGGTCGGACAAGTGGCGATGGGCGCCATCAGCGAGGCTGATCGCCACAACATCCGCGGTGAGCGCATCTCGATCGACACAATCCCCCTCGTCGGCGAACAGGAACTAGCCGCGGCGGTCCGCGCCGTCATGCGCCTGCCGCGCGTCAAGCTGCTGGTGCTGGCAGGCTCGATCATGGGCGGTGAGATCACGCGGGCGGTCGAAGAAGTGCGTGCGCATGGCCTGCGCGTCATCTCGTTGAACATGGCGGGCAGCGTTCCCGACGCCGCGGACCTCGTGGTCAGCGATCCGGTGCAGGCCGGTGTCATGGCAGTCATGGCGGTCGCTGATACGGCGAAGTTCGACCTGATGCGGCAGTTGAAACGACGGTACTGAATCGGCGATTTCACGATTCAGTGCCACTTAATTGATCTATTTCGATTGGACGCCACGAACGAGAAACATCCGGGATAATTGTCGAGCCACCTCGTACGCGTACACGTCCGGATCGTCGGCCACGACAAGCGCCCTCACACGAGTCGTCCCAATACTTCAACGCAGATTTGAGCGGCAGCGGTACGGTCAGCGGAGTACCCTCGACATACTCCATGACCAGGAAATTCGGACCGACGTCGTGCAGCGTGCAGATGTGAGGATGATTCAGTGCCGCCGCCGCTCGAGCCTCCCGCTCGACACGTTCGGAAAAATTCTCTTTGGAGACTTTGACGGCGACGATGCGGTCCAGCCGGGTATCGCGGGCGCGGTAGACGTCGCCCATACCTCCTGCGCCGATACGCGCGAGGATCTCGTAAGGGCCGAGGCGATCGCCGGTTGAAAGAGACACGGGTGGTGCGAAGTCTCTCGCAGGCTATCATGCCACCATCAAATCTGGAGCACTCATGACGAGAAAGCGCTTCACGTTCGCAGCGGTCCTTGGCGCGCTCACCATGTCGGTTCTGCTGCCCTCATCGGCACAGCAGGGACGCTCGGTGAGCTGGCCGCTCCACAATCTCGATCTCGCCGGCAGT
>Ga0075428_100007064_pt1 | contig 12443 bp, 13 predicted proteins | sample RhiMetdeltSRZDD2_FD_75291 | JGI IMG/M metagenome (GOLD analysis project Ga0075428, IMG submission 75291) | Populus rhizosphere microbial communities from Tennessee, USA - Rhizosphere MetaG P. deltoides SRZDD2 | ecosystem: Host-associated > Plants > Roots > Rhizosphere > Soil | place: USA...
TGGCCAGGCGTCCCTGACAGGCGCTGTGGCTGGTCCGGCTTCTGCGTGTCAGCGGTGGTGAGGGGCGGCTCGGTGCCGGAGTTCAGGGTCGACGACGATCCCGCAGTTGTCGAGGAGTTCTTGCCTGTGGGCAGCAACGGTTCCAGCGCAGCCCACTGCGCGTCGGTCAGGTCATGCCGCCTCGTCACCGGTATGGTGGCCACGAGGTCTCCGATCGTTGTTCTTCTTCGTCGTTGAACGGTCTACCGGAGACCTCACTGCTTGCCTATGAACGACACACCCACGAAGAAACCGTGTGACGCTGCGTCGCGATTTGCGTAAGGATCGAGCCGTGCACGACGGCGATTGGCGGCTGATGGGCCAGCAGAACTGGCTAGCCGGTCGTACCCTCCGCTGGATGCAGTGGGCCTCCCCACGGCCCGGCTGGGACCACGACCATTGCGCGTTCTGCCATGCGGAAATCGCCGCGCAGAAGACCGACCACGTCGACTTCACGGCCGGATATGTCACCGCCGACGACAACTACACCTGGATCTGCCAACCCTGCTTCCAAGACTTCAACGCTGTATTCCAGTGGGACGTCATAGAACCACTAGCCGAGTCGTAGACGCCTACCTCACTTCTGAAACGCGCCCTAGCACGCTCGGTGTGACCGCCGCGAGCATGTGCCGTGCCGGCCGGCATAGGGCCACCATCGGATCAGGTACGACGACGGTCGGTCGGCGCGGTGGCCGCACGCCGAGGATCGCACGCCGAGGATCGCACGCCGAGGATCGCGTGCCGAGGATCGCGTGCCGAGGATCGCGTGGGTGTGGGGGCGAAGGGATGCCCGTCGACCCGCTGGCGTGCCATGGCCACGAACAGGCCCCCGTGGTACGGGAGCGGCTGTCCGGGTAGGCGGACTGGTGACGATGAGCGTGGGATCACCGCATACGGTGCCGCCGGTGACGGCGGCGATCTGGGCAAGGCTCAGCGGTATCATGGCTCGATCCCTGTGCGGGCCACGGCCTGGCGGCGTGCTCCCTAGGGCCCGACGGTTCAGTCTTGAGAACCTGGGATCGGCACCTCAGACGGAGGCACCGGGGTCGGCGTGCCGGTCACCGTGTGCCATGACCGTCCTGCTGTCTTTTCCGCGGGTGGCCGCTGTGCCCGTTCGTGACGTCGATGAGCCCCTTGTCGTCCTCGATCCCGGGTTCGGATCCGGCAAAGCCTTGATGCCCGGCGGCATGCATCGAACCGCACCATCAGCACGAACAGCGACCCACCGGATTCGCCAGATTCGCCGGATTTGGACAACGGGCCGCTCGCGGACACCATCCCGGTCGACATCAAGATGGCCTACACCCGGGCGCTGCGCACCACGGTGGCCACGCGCCAGGGGCCGCTGACGGTTTATGTGGCCCACCTTGGGTCCGTACGGGTCAATCCCAGGGCTTTTGGACGGATGCGCGGGACAGAGGCGCGCAGGCGCTCGGCGAGGCCATCGCCGCCGAGCGCAACGAGAACGGCACCATGGACGATCGCGCGTTCGCGAGCATCACCTCGCAGATGCTCCCGGCCCATTACGCGGCCGGGAACCGGTTCGGCTTCACCTGGCTGGCGAAGTTCCCGGTGGCGCGGATCGACCAGATCCTGGTCCGCGGGGTGAAGCCGGACAGCTCGTGGGTGCTGGCGGCCACCGGCAGCGACCACCTGCCGGTAGCGGCCAGCATCAGCTGGTGAATCTAGGCGATTCCGCCGTCCTGGAGTAATCGTCAAATGTCGACTTTCAGTTTCGCCTTCTGGTGTATCCAGAGTCAGCCATCAGCTGCGCAACCCGCACCGACATTTTGGTCGCGAGCGCGCAGCGGGCCGCGCGATTCACTCGCTGTCGCAAAACGAAGCGGCATCAAGTCAGGGACGGTTCACGCTGCGCGTGGCGGTCTCGCTGCTGTTCGTCCTAGGAACTGATAGGGCTTGGGCAGCAAATCCGCCATGATACCGCTATGATGCACCGGTGGCGGAGACGGGAAGCAGCAATGGTTTGGTACCCAGCGCGGCCGATGAAGCGCGGTTCTGGGCGCTTGTGGAGTCGGCTTGGCAACAGTTGGGAGATGAGCCCGCGAGCCTGCGCAGGCTCATCGTCGGGCGCGATCCGGAGGCCGAGACCAGCGGACTCTACGACCTGGACGGCTGGCTGGATCAGTTTATGGCGAAGCTGGCCGAGCTGTGCGCCGGCATGTCGAGCGAGCAGCTCACCGATCTTGACCGGGTGGTCGAGCGCAAGCTTTACGACATTGACCGGGCCGACATCCAGGCAGTGACCGACGGCTCGGATGACGGGTTCCTGTACTGCCGTGGCTACATCGTAGCCGTAGGGCGAGAGTTCTATGAAGCGGTGAAAGCCGATCCGCGTATGGCGATCCTTGACGCCGAGTGCGAGAGCATGTGCTATTTCTTCGCCAAGCAGCACGATAAGCACTTCGGGGGATGGCCGGAGACAGGCTCGAATATCACGCGCGAGTCGGTGAGCAATCCAGCTGGTTGGGATTTGTAATCCGAAGGAGACAACGCAGTCACGTGTGCCCTCTCCTTCAGCGGTTGCGGCTACGGTGAGATGGCCACGTTGACGTTGGGGTGGACCCTCACGCCAGCCACCCGGCCAGAAGTGGCGCTTCCGCCGATCAGCAGCCAGCACCACACCACTGGAACTGCTCTAGACGGATCCGGCTGCGTGACCGGAACGATCGCCCAGGCTTGGAATCCGTAGCGATACAGCGGTCTTTGCCACCGTCTCAGATGGGGTCCCAAGCCGAGCCGCTGACGGTCCGATCTCGACTGTGTCGACTCAATGCTGCCGCCTTCTCGATAGCGGGGCCCTTCCGGACGCTCACGACCGGGCTCGGCACGAAGCCGTGATCGGACAAGCGGAAGTCACGGCCACGGCGGCGAACCGGAGACCAGGTCATCGGCAGCGACGAACACAGCTGGTCTGTAGGATCCACGCATGTAGCTACGTCGTTACCGTTTGCGTCAGCGGCGGCGTCGCGACTCGGCACGAGAATGGATCCGCTCCGGTATGAAGGTCACGGTCGCCAGCTACGCCAAGCGGTACGGAGTCGATCGGTACACCGCCCACGAAGATCTGACCGCACTCGGTTTCGGGATGCCCGACTCGGTACAGCGGTGGGCTCAACGCCCACCCGTAACTCCACCCCGCAAGGCCGAGTGCCACGCCGATAATTCCGACGACCCGTCGTGGATCATGTTAGTTGGCAGGTTGTTCTTCGTGGCCGGTCATGCCTCGGGCGGCGCTCCGTTCGGCATGTTCGTCGACGACATGCCATCACTGAATGACAGCTGATGGCGCCTTTCAAAGACGAAGTCCTGCGCAGCTGTCAGCGACCACGGTGGCTGCGGATCAATTCGCCTGGGCGAACGTCGCGGCATGTCGCCAGCCGGGGGCGGCCAAGCATGCTGTCGCTTGCCCCCACAGATCGGCCGCAAGCTCAGCGCCATCAACAAGAGAGCGCGGCACGACCTCACCATCCTCAAGACCCACGAGCAGACATCGCCGTGGTGGGAACTGAAGTGAGGGGCAGGCCCGGGCCAGGCGACTGTCCATTGTGCAGGCCTTCGCCGCGAGAATGCGATGGAGATCGTGCTGCACGGCATGCGATCTTGTTAGCGAGCCACGACCTGGAAACGGTTGGCTCGACGGCATCGTGCCCGCGTCGACTGGCTTAGCCCATTCCGCAACGGAGTTTTGTGAACCTCGGCTCCGACTGCGTATATCAGCCGACTGATCCCCGGTATCCTACCTGTAATCGCTGGCGGCCTATCTGGTGGAAGCGTAGCTGAATGCTCGTCGCAGAACGTGGCGGCGTTTGCGGCGCGAGTGGTCACCGGACAGAGCTATGGTGCCGTTGGCATTGTGGCAACGTTCAGCCCGCCGAATGCTTGCTGTTCGATTTCCTCGCTGCGGTGACGCGTGGTGTGATTCGATTTATGCAAGGTTATAGATGCGGGAGGTGTTACATGATCGGCTTTGGCGTCAAGTGTCGACTGGTCCGGTACGCGGCGGTCCTGGCAACAGCCGTTCTCAGCGTTGGTGCGATGCTGGCGGTGACCTCGCCAGCCGCGGCACAAGCACGGCAGCGGCCGCCATCGCCTGCTGCGCTCGCCTCGGCACTGTGGGCGGTGTCATGCACTTCGGCTTCGGCCTGCACCGCCGTCGGGCACTACTACGGCAGCACCGGCGCCAGCGTGGCGCTGGCTGAGCGTTGGAACGGCACGGCGTGGACCGTCCAGTCCACTCCCAATCCGGGCGGCGCCAGTTACTTCAATGGGGTGTCGTGCACTTCGGCTTCGGCCTGCACCGCCGTCGGGCACTACCACGGCAGCACCGGCGCCACCGTCACGCTGGCTGAACGCTGGAACGGCACGGCCTGGACCGTCCAGCCCACCCCCAACCCGAGCGGCGCCACGGCAAGCTTCCTCAACGCGGTGTCGTGCTCGTCAGTCTCGGCGTGCACCGCCGTCGGATACTACCTGACCAGCACCGGCGCCACCGTGACGCTGGCGCAGCGTTGGGACGGCACGACCTGGACCCTCCAGCCCACCCCTAACCCGAGCGGCGCCACGGCAAGCTACCTACTTGGGGTGTCGTGCACCGCAGCCTCGGCCTGCACCGCCACCGGGTTCTCCACGACCAGCACCGGCGCCACCGTGACGCTGGCCCAGCGTTGGGATGGCACAAGCTGGGCCGTCCAGCCCACCCCTAACCCGAGTGGCGCCACGGCCAGCCAACTGTATGGGGTGTCGTGCGCCTCCGCCTCGGCGTGCACCGCCGTCGGGAACTACGTAACCAGCACCGGCGCCACCGTGACGTTGGCCCAGCGTTGGGACGGCACGACCTGGACCGTCCAGCCCACCCCCCACCCCAGCGATGCCACGGCCAGCTACCTCAACGGGGTGTCATGCATTTCAGTTTCGGCATGCATCAGTGTCGGGTGGTACCAGACCAGCCCTGGTGTGTACGAAACACTGGCCCAGCGTTGGGACGGCACGACCTGGACCGTCCAATCCACCCCCAACCCGAGCGGCGCCACGGCAAGCTACCTATTCGGGGTATCGTGCGCCTCAGCCTCGGCCTGCGCCGCCGCCGGGTATACCCTCAACCCCAACTACACGGCGATGGCCGAGCGTTGGGACGGCACGACCTGGACCGTCCAATCCACCCCCAACCCCTAAGCTGCATCAAGGACAACCGCCGCCTGAAGGGTCCTGCGCGTCGGCCCCGGATGCGCCACGAACGTGTCGAACAGATCGACTGCTTGCGCGTCCTGGTCACTAGCACAGCAGAGCGTCCTACCGGACAGCCCGGTACGACGCTCTCTGCCTCATGTGGAAAATCCTTGCTGCGGTTACTAGTGACGCGGTGTCTGCCTCCGCGACATGCAGATCATTGACCCCACGTCTCATACGCGCCCCGCTATTCGGACGGCGCTTGACCGTTCTCCGAACGGAACGGTGACTGGACGACTCGATCTCGGCGGCGCTTCTGTCGCAATCCTCTTTGGTGCTTGTTGGCTGGGGAACGTCGACCACGCGTGGTAACGGTTGATGGACGACATCGAAAACCAGACTTTTTCCGTGCGGTCTGGGATGTGGACGGCGTACCAGTGCGGCATCGATGCGGCTGTGTAAATTCCGGGTTTAGCCTCGCGGTAGGATTCCGCTGAGCGCTAGTGCGATTCGGTGTCCCGTTCAGGGGGTGAGGAGTCGATCGACGATGATCGGAGATGCCCAGGCGGGTGGTTTGCGCTCCACGGCAGTCATCACGCTTGGAAAAGGCTGCTGGTCTTCGGTCTGGCCACCGTAACGCTCGCCGCCGGCGTCTTCATCGGTCTGCGCTACATGGGCTTTCGGCCCAACGAGGCCAAGACGGAGGTCCTGAGGATCGTCCAGGGCATCACTGGAGCCACCATCGACCGCGACCCGATCTGCGAGGACGGCAGTCCCCGGGTCGAGTCCGAGGGGATCAGTGCCTGGTTTGTCGGCGCCTTTGTCGCTGGCCGGGCCAATGCCGACATTGGACAGTCGGTTGTCACAGCCGCCGAGCGGTATGGCTATACGCTTTCCACCGACGATTATTTGATCGACTCACTGAAACGCCACGCCGATCCCACGACGCTGGAGTACATAGACAGCCCCGGGACCTTTGATCCGACAACGCTCTACCTGACCGGCACGACGAAGGGTGGGCACCGGCTCAGCGTGCGGGTCTACACGAGGGAGGCTGTGGGCTCCCCATGCGTAGAGAAAGCCTCGCCGCCGGCAGGCATGGCGATCCTCGTTGTCGGTCTGGGCTACTTGGCTCCGACCTCTGACGTGGTTCCCTGATCACAGCTCCGCGCACGGATGAGCGCTTTGACAGCATCTGAGAGAACATCGCGGAGCGACGCTGCCGCAACCTGTTTGTGCGGGTCCCGGCAGCGACCAACGCGCCCTCGCGGGGGTCACGAATCCAAACCAGTCTCGTTGAGGGGTCGGCAGCGGTCGGCGGACTCTTCACGCATGTGCATGTGGCGATGATGACCGCAGCGTCTCAAGTGGATGCCCTAATCGGACGCGCGTTACCTGGTATCACAACGGAACCCCGCCGGACAGTCGGGCGCTGGCGTCGTTTCACTCGTGATCCTCTCGATGCAATCCGTTGGGCCAACGTGTTATGCGGACACCGCTGGGTGGGTTACTGGCCTCAGGACCCGGCTGAATGGATACCGCATGCGGATCTGCCTGTGAGCCGGATGAGGCTGTTGTAGGTGTGGATGGGTTCAACGGTGGTAAAGGGTGAGTGGTCGAGGGTCGGCGCTTGTCGGCCACCTCGGGTGTGCTGCGGCTTGGATTGCAGCCTGCCCACATCGGCCAGAACATCTTTGAGACAGATGGTCCGTGTCCAAGGGTGGAGTCCGCCGTAGCGCAGGTGCACGCCGGGCGGCACGGTGTTGCGGGTTGTGACAGGATCGGCCGGGTGAGGAAGCTGTTGTCGGTACTGGCCGTGGCTGTGGTGGCCGGGGTGGGTGGATGCGGTGGCCCCACCGCGGTGGGTCAGGCCGATCGGTTCACCCAGGTAGGCGTCAGCATGGAGCCCACAGTCAAGGCGGGGCAAGTCATCACCGTCCGTGCGGTCGGGCGCGAGTACCACCCCCAGCGCGGCGACATCGTCTTGTTCCATCCAGACGGCGGGCAATGGGGCGAGACTACGAAGCCGTTGCTCAGACGGGTCATCGGAGTCGGCGGAGAAACCATCTCATGCTGCAACAAGGAAGGGCAGGTGTATGTCAACAGCACCCCGCTGGAGGAGCCGTACGTGGTCAAAGACGCACCGCGGGGCATGCCGTCGGGGCAATCCTGCGGGACGCGCGATTTCGCCCCTGTGCAGGTGCCGACGGGCACCGTCTTTGTCGTGGGAGACAACCGTGCTGGGTCAATTGACTCCCGGTGTGCCGGACCGACACCAGCGACATCTGTGTACCAGGAACGGTGACCGAGACGGTTTCGCGGCGGCGGCGCCGCGCGCCGCGATCGTGTGTCGTTGCGTTCTTCACTTGGCCAACCCACATCGGACGGGCTACCAGCAGGCGAAAATTGGATAGACCCCCTCGCGGACAGATGAATCAAGCTCGATCACCTTTGGGCTGAGCTGGTTCCGTGTGTGCCTGTTTGCGTCGCTTGATGGCTCGGCGCCGGTTGGCGGAATGAGTCGCGGGTTGCGTCCATTGTTGGGGGTCGGTGTGGAGTGCCGAATCCTGGGACCGTTGGAGTGCCTCACGAATGGGGTGGCATTCCCATAGCCTGGAAACGTCATGCCGCAAAGATCATGCGGCTTCGAGCAGATCCCACTTGTTGCCGGCGATGTCGAGGAACACAGCGATACGGCCGTAGGTCTGGGTGCGAGGGGCAGCAACGAAAACGACGCCAGCATCGAGCATGCGTTGGTAGGTGGCGTCGAAGTCGTCAACGCGTAGGAAGAAACCGACACGGCCAGCTACCTGGTCGCCAACGGCGGCGCGTTGACGTTCTCCGTCGGCGCGGGCAAGCAGGATGCCGGTTTGTGCGCCGGGTGGCCCGACTACGACCCACCGTTTCGGGCGTCCGTCGTTGGTCAACGACGGCGAATCCTCGATCAGATCGAAGTTCAACGCCTGGGTGAAGAACGCGATGGCCGGGTCGTACTCCTCGACCATCACAGCAATAAGATCCAGGTACACGACGGAAGCGTAAGTCAGTCAGGCATCGGTCCGATGCCCCCACCTCGTCTCAACCCGGAACGCCGAGCGGATAAGGTCGCGCAGGCTCCACGATCTGGTTGCCGATGTGCGCACAAGGTGGTCATGACTGATTAGCCAAGCACTAGCCGTAACCACGAATTATGCCGTGACGTCTGCCCAGTTTGGAGCCTGTCACCGCGCGACCAATAGCGAGAGCGGTACAGCGCGTCTGCTGGGGGCTGTTTTCGCCTCAGGTAAGACGGGTACAGGTGTCGCACACGCTCGCACGAGGTGGGCATGCTTTGTTGTCGGTTGCCGAATCCCGAAGCGAAGGAGTTGTCATGAAGATCGTGTGGATCGCTGCGGCGGCGGCGGCCGGATATGTGCTGGGGGCCAAAGCCGGCAGGGAACGGTACGAACAGATCATCGCTTTGGCGCGGGACCTGCGCAGCAACCCAGCCGTCGCCGAGTCCTTCGACGCCGCTGCGGCCGTGGCGCAGCGGGGCAAAGACGCAGTAACTGAGAAGGTCACCGAGGCGGCGGCCAAGGTCAAGGGCGCTGTGTAGGACAATCCTCGTCCGTCGCGTAGGCCAATACGGTTGCCGGCGTACTCTGTCCAGGCCCGCTCCTTTTCGTTGAGGAAACGTCGGCAGGCGTTTCCTCAACACGACCCACGTAGGGCTCGGCCTCCCGCGCTGGATGTGGCATGGACCCGACGGGCCAGCCGCTGCTCGGTCCGGGTCAACTACGGTCGCCCTTGACACACGGCGTCGCGCATCGACGCGATCTTCAACAGGCGCATCGCATTTGGCCAACGTCGAGTGGACAGTTGGGCGCCGGCGTTGGCACCACCGGACCCGATGTGCCAACCTCCGATCATGCCGCCCACGAGAAAGGGCGCAGGCCTGTCATAGCTGTACGTCACGATATCGGCATGGATCAACCGACGCGACGACCACTGCGCAGCCTGGCGGACTATGTCCTCGTCCCATGCGGCACCCATCGAGTGCCCGCCGTGCGCCCGGAGTTGCGGTTGGTGTCAGAACTGGCCCGCAACCGCCCAGACCGTGCCGCGGCGTTGATCGCCCATCTGCGTAGCCACGGCGCCGACCTCGGACTGCTACAACGGGCAATGACTGATCGAGGGCTGGCACCCGACCAGCAACGGCGCGTACTCGACGGGCTCAACTGATCTGCTTGCCAGTCGCTGGACTTCCGGCCGCCCACGGTCACCCTGGGCAAGCGAATGTCGTGACCGGTGATCGAACCGTCCGAGCCTCTGTACGTTGAGGGGTCGCCGACCGAGGCGTTTGGACAGTAGATCTAGCCTTAATGATCGAGGAGCAAAATTTCTCAGTCGGCGGGCGCTATTCGGACTCCATCGACCTCGTGTCAGAACGGAACCCCCGCAGCGAGAGGTGATCGCGAGCGCGATCGCCTACATCTCACCAGCCAAGGGCTGGCGGGTGACCCGACCACGGGATCTTGCGGTGCGTGGGCGACGGCCTCGGCTGGTGTGGCGCGTGCAGCGGTGTCGCTGCGACGAACCGGCTGCCCACGCAAGGTGTTCACCGAGACCGTGGCCGTGGCGGGCGGTGACTCCATGGCGAGCAGGCCAGGGCCGACGAACGGGCTGATGAGGAGGACGGCAAACAGATGAACGTGGTACAGGCAACGGCCGATCAGTAGCTGGGTTGCAGCAACGGCGACGTGGCGTGGGCCTGGCCCTGCTTGCGCAAGCAGGGCCAGATTGCGCGAGCCGTCAGCTGCCGCAGATGCCGTAGGCGGTGATGCTCCAATTGCCTCCGTATCCGCCGAGGATCTCATCAGCCCAGACGGTTACCTGGTCATTGCCGATGATGTTGACGCCGCTGAGCAGTACGTTGCCGTTGCCGGCGACCACCTCGACGCCGGCTCCGTAGAGCGCTTTGCCCGCCGGGCAGCTCCCGCCGACGGACTGGTGCGTGGCGCTGCTGGCCCCCGTGGGAAACGAGACCCGCTGCAGCCCCGCCGGCGTGTTGGCGCAGATCGCGTAGGCAGTGACCGACCAGTCGTTGTCGGTGGACCCGGGCATCTCCACGCCCCGCACCGTCACGGTCTTCAGATCGGCCGAGGGGACGATGTCCTCCATTACGACCTCGGGTACCCCTTCGTTGACCCGTCCCCCCGCACCGATCACGCTGCGGCCGTTGCCGCAGCTCGGCGTGGTGACGTACTGCTGCTGATTGCCGCCTATCTGCTGAACGATCTCCCAGCCGGGCGGCTCCGGAGCGCAGACGGCGATCACCGTGTGCTGCCAGTTCGGGGCGTAGGCGAAGTTCTCCTGCGTGCCGAGCCAGAGCCCGGAGCCGTCGAAGGTGGGCTGCATCCGGAAGATCGACGCGTAGTGCAGGGGCGATCCCGGCGCGGTCAGGTAGCCGCCGCCTCCGGTGACGACAGTGCCATCTGGGCAACTGGCGTCCGTGTGTTTGTCCTGTCCACTGGTCGGGTTCGAGGTTTCCTTCACGACCACCAATCCGGCTGGGTCCGCCGCGGCGGGGGAGGCCGGGCCGAGGGGAATGAGTACGGCGGCCAATGTCACCGCCGTGGCGGCGGCGATACGCGTCCGTCGATGTATGATCATGTTTCCTCCAGTCTTGTGGGCCTCCCAGGGTGCGGTGGGTACGGGCGGAAAATGGCGAGTCTCGAACGTCGTTGAACATGGCGATTGAACATCGTTGAACATGGCGGCTGTCGGGGCCACGACACGGCACGTCCCGCTGCGTGCCGAGAGTCGTTATCTATGTAAATGGGTGACGACCCGCCGTGCTTGAGCTGTCCCGCTGCTACACCAATCGCACCAGCGCAAAGCGCGGCGGCGCTGTGCCCAGGAGCGGACCGATCGCGAGATCGCCGCACGAACAGGATGACCGTGGCACCCAGCGACCGGTTCGACACGCTCATTGGGCTGCTCGGTTCCTCGGCAGAGCAGGGCACACCCTGGCCACGGCCCGGGACCTGGCGGCGGAGAGCTGGCGAAGGCGCCGAAGCTGCGGCCGAGTGGCCCAGGTTTCGGGTACTCGGACCGGTGGAGGCGGCCGCGCGTCAGACGGCATGGCAGACCTGGTCTGGTCAGGGTGAAACCGAAGGCCATCGTCAGGCCATCGTCGTCTCGTCGAGCTACTCATGCTGGCGCTGCACCGATCGGGAGCGACTATGCGCGCCTGTCGCGGCTGCTGAAAAGAACAACGGCCGCAGGCGCAATTGTCAACAGTTGACAACGCGATCTTCAGAGGCGACACCGTTGAGGGGTCAGATGCCGGACCAGCGATCTCTCAATAGTGCGAATGTCGCGATGTAGAATCTGCACGCGTCGCTGTCCCTGGCTACGGTGCCCACCGAACTCAGTCGAGCTGGTGGCAGACCGCCTCGACGTTGTTGCCGTCGGGGTCGCGTACAAATGCGCCGTAATAGCTCGGGTGATACTCCGGCCACACTCGCGGCTCGTGCAGCACTTGGGCACCTGCCGCGACGGCCGCCGCGCAGAAGGCATCAACGCAGGCGCGGTCCGCCGCCGCAAAGGCGATATGCGACTCCCTGAAGCCCTCGCCAGTGGACTGCTGGCCGATCCAGAATTGGGGCCGGTTGACGCCGTAGCCAATAGCCGCACTGAATTCCATCACACGACGCACACCAAGCGGCGCTAGGACTGTGTCGTAGAAAGCCGCGCTGGCAACGAGATCGGAGCATTGGATCGAGAGGTGATCGAGCATGGGCTCAGTGTGCCAGGCTCCGCGGTCGATCTGCGGTCCGACCCCCACGCCGCGACGAAACCTGCGTAGGGAACAGACGTACGTGGCCTGGTCTGGCGGTTTCGGATCCCACCACGCGCAAAGATTTATCGTGATTGGGCGCTTGACCTGAGCAACCTTGACCTGGAGGAGATCGCCACTGCGCTGGCAGACCAGACCGACTACGAGCACCCGGTGGCTGATCAACCCGCGGACCGGAGAAGTCGTGTTCTGGACATCCGATACCGGCATCGATGGGCGAACCGCTACCGGATGAGTCGACGTCGGCGGCACTGATCTTTTCGATGCGGTTTCGTTCGGGAACCACGACAGCTGACCAGTAACGCGGTCAGACGCAACGATGAACTCATGTCGCGAGCCGATCACACAAAGTGGATCTTAACCGAAAGCGACTCAA
>Ga0075428_100007067_pt1 | contig 12440 bp, 12 predicted proteins | sample RhiMetdeltSRZDD2_FD_75291 | JGI IMG/M metagenome (GOLD analysis project Ga0075428, IMG submission 75291) | Populus rhizosphere microbial communities from Tennessee, USA - Rhizosphere MetaG P. deltoides SRZDD2 | ecosystem: Host-associated > Plants > Roots > Rhizosphere > Soil | place: USA...
CAAGCGCCCGAACAGGGTTTGATCTTGGAAAATGCCCGGCTGCGAAAGAACGGTCAAGAGTTTCCGCTGTCCAAATAACCCTCCTGCGCCCCGATGCGCCTATGGCGACTCAGCCAAACTACGGCCCGCCCTCCTATCCGCCTCCGCCTCAGCAGTCGTCTTCCAACACGATCATCTGGATCGTGGTCCTCGTGCTGGTGCTGGTGATTGGTCTGCCTATATTGCTCGTGGCGGTCGTGTTCCTGGGCTGCTGCGGAATGTTCGGCCTGGGGATGTACTCCATGTCGCAGATTCCGGCGGAAATGGTGAAACAGCAATACAGCGATCATCCGGTCATCCAGCAGCACATCGGCGAAATCCAGAGCGCCACCCTCAACTTCGCTGACACCAGCGCGGAGCAGCAGAAGCAGCCGGATGGACCTGGCGCCACGGTGCTGGTGATCGACGTCCGCGGGACGAAAGGATCGGGACAGATCATTGGCCATCAGGAGCCGGGAAATCCCCCCGGCCAATTCTTTTCCAAGGCGACGCTGCGCACCAAACAAGGCGAGTTTCAGCTGTCTCCCTGAGCCGCCGCGCAAGGAAACTGCGCATGTCCTATCAGCCCGGCTTCCCTTCGTCCCCAAATCCGTACAGTCCCTCCGGCAATAACCCGGACTGGGGCGCCAGTCCCTATCGCCCCCCGGACGGGTTTTCTCCTTACCAGCCACCGCGGCAATCTCGGTCGTGGCTGTGGATTCTCCTGGGCGTGGGCGGGCTGCTCCTGGCATTGCCGGTGTCCTGCATTTGCTGCGGCGGCGCGATCATGCATCTCGGCTTCGAAATGGTCGAGGCCGAAATCGTGGACGATCTGAACACCGACCCGATCGTTCAGCAGCACATGGGACACGTGGAGTCGGCCGAGATGCATTTTTGGGACAGCCTGATGGAGGATATCAAGGATCCCAACGAAGACGCGGACTCGTGGTACGTCTTCGATATCAAGGGGGCCAAAGGCAAAGGGCGCGTCATCGGCAAAAGCATCACGAACGACGACGACGTCGAGGAACTTCGCGAAGGCCGGCTGCTATTGCCCGACGGCCGGGAAGTGAAGCTCTCCAAGTAAGCTGTGTGGTAGCGCTTGGCCGCGATCAGGGTACCGATATGTCTCGAAAGATGATCCTCCCGCTCGTGCTGGGACTGTGCTCAGCGCTTGTGGCGGCTACACACGCGGCGGACGACGAACCGGTTTATGATCTGGTCGTCTACGGCGGCACCAGCGGCGGCATTGCCGCGGCGATCCAGGCGCGGCGGATGGGCAAGACGGCCATTCTCGTGGAGCCGTCGCAGCACGTCGGCGGGCTGACCAGCGGCGGTCTGGGGGCCACGGACATCGGCAACAAAGCGGCCATCGGCGGCATTTCTCGCGAGTTCTACCGCCGCGTGCGGAAGCACTACGACGATCCGGCCGCATGGAAGCATGAGAAGCCGGAGCAGTACAGGAGCGGCCGGCAGAGCGAAGCGGCCAAGGACGATGCCATGTGGACGTTCGAGCCGAGCGTGGCGGAAAGGATCTTCCGCGAGATGCTAGCCGAGGCGGAGGTGAAGGTGCTCCTCGGCGAGCGGCTCGACCGGTCCGTAGTAGGCACACTCCGTGTGCCGTCAGCCGGCAACGGCACACGGAGTGTGCCTACTACAGGTGTCGCTCTCGATGGCAAACGCATCACCGCGCTCAAGCTCGTCAGCGGAAAGACCATCCGCGGCCGGCGGTTCATCGATGCCACCTATGAAGGGGACCTCATGGCCGCCGCCCATGTGAACCACATGATCGGCCGCGAAGCCAACCGCACCTACGACGAAACGCTGAGCGGCGTGCAAACCAAAAACGCCATCAAGCATCAGTTCGTTCCCGGCGTCGATCCGTACGTTGTCAAAAGAGACAAAACCAGCGGACTGTTACCTGGCGTGCATGACGGGCCGCCGGGCGAAGAAGGAGGCTTCGACACGCGCGTCCAGGCCTACAACTTCCGTCTCTGCCTGACCGACGTCAAAGAGAACCAGATTCCGTTTGAAAAACCGGCGGGATACGACGAACTGCGGTACGAGCTGCTGTTCCGCAACTTCGAGGCTGGGGAAACGCGCATCCCCTGGAGCCCGACGCTGATGCCCAACCGCAAGACCGACGTCAACAACAACCATGGCTTCTCGACCGACAACATCGGCATGAACTACGACTGGCCCTTTGACGACGATGCCGAGCGGGAAAAAATCTTCCAGGAGCATTTGCAGTACACGCAGGGACTGCTCTGGACGCTGGCCAACCATCCTCGCGTGCCGGCATACGTCCGCCAGGAAGTCAGCCGCTGGGGACTGTGCAAGGACGAGTTCCAGGCGACCGGCGGCTGGCCCCACCAGCTTTACGTCCGCGAAGCGCGGCGGATGATCGGCGCCTACGTGATGACGCAGCACAACTGCCAGGGGAAGGTCGTTGCCGAGGATTCAGTCGGCCTGGCGGCCTACACCATGGATTCGCACAACGTGCAGCGGTATGTCGATGCCCAGGGGCAGGTCCGCAACGAGGGGGATGTGCAGGTCGGCGGCTTTCCGCCGTACCCGATTGCCTACCGCTCGCTCACGCCGAAAAAAGCGGAGTGCGAAAACCTGCTCGTCCCCATTTGCCTCTCGGCGTCGCACATCGCCTACGGCAGCATCCGCATGGAGCCGGTGTTCATGGTCCTGGGCCAGTCGGCCGCGATCGCGGCCGTGCAGTCGCTCGATGGCGACGCGGCGGTGCAGGATATCGACGTCGGCAAGCTCCAGGAGCGTCTCAAGGCGGACGGTCAGATCCTCGCGTGGACGGGACCCAAAGTCGCCGGCGGCATCGATCCGAAAAAACTACCGGGAATCATCATCGACGATCCCGAAGCGGAAAAAGCCGGCGAATGGTCCAAGAGTTCATCGATTGCCGGCTTCCTCGGCCAGAGCTACCTGCACGACAACAACGAGCAAAAGGGGAAACTGGCCGTGACATTCCGTGCGAGGCTTCCCAAGCCGGGAAAATACGAAGTCCGCCTGGCGTACACGGCCAACCCCAACCGGGCGACGGATGTTCCGATCACTGTCTACGCCCGCGGCGGCGAGAGCGTGAAGCAAAACATCAACCAGCGCAAGGCCCCGCCGATTGACGGCACATTCATCTCGCTCGGCACGTTCGAGTTCGACAAAGAAGCGGTCGTTGTCGTTCGGAATGACGACACGGACGGGCACGTGATTGCCGATGGCGTGCAGTTGATTCCGGCCAGACGGTAGAGGTCAGAGGTCAGGGGATGGCCGAAACCGCTGCAGGTACTTTGTATTCGGTACCAAGTCCCTGGTTCCCTGTTGTCAATCCTCGGCTTGCGACGACAACTCCTCGACTTGTCACAAACCGCATCCCGATCATTCGCAGGATCAGCAAGTTTCCGAGCAAGCCCGCCGCCAGGCCCAGGTTCTGGGCGCAGAACTGTTGGATTTGCATCCAGCGAAAGCTCCACGGAAACCCTCCACCGCCGTCCATCATCGTATAGACGACCAGCGATTCTTCGGCAACGCCGGCGAGAATCGCAATCACCAGGGCCACGAGCGACCAGAGCCATGGCCGCGCGGAATAAGCAGTACGGAAGTGAATGACAACAAAGGGAAGAGAGAATAGTCCCACGAGCAGGCAGCCGATGAGGAGCTCAATCAACCCCTCGTCAGGATACAAAAGACGCGCCGCCGCCAGAGGAACCGACAGTGCCGCGGTCCACGCCAGCCAGTGCTTTAGACGGAATTGACCGCGCGGCTGATCGCTCGTTCCGTACTCAAATGTCAGTCGCCAGCCCAGCAACCAGCGCAGCGGCAAAAATAAGGCGTACCATCCCGACAGCAGAATGCCGCCGAAGACGGCCAGATCGAAAAAGCCATTGCTATAGCGCCCCAGCGAGCGCGCGGCGCAGTAGCTGAACGTCAACGTGACGGCGGCCAGTGATGCCACCGTCAAGAGCCAGCGCGTGGTCGCACGCCCCGTTCCCCACGCGCACCAGGCTGCCAGCAGGATGAACTGGCCGTGGCTGAAGAAGATGGCTGCCAAATCGCCGCTGTACAGCGTCGCCGATGGGCCGCGCATCCCCCACAGGGATGCTACCGCCAGCAGATTGCCCATGATGAGCGCCAGCAAAATGGCGCCGCGTCGGCACTTGGCATCTCGGAACAACGCTTGCGGCATCATCCCTCCTCCATGAGCCGCCAAGGATACCGCCGCGCCCGTCGACAGGGGAGGTCAATCTCCGCAGGTCGCTAGTGCTGAGCCCCTAACCCCGGCATCTGAACTTTACACCCATCCCTCCCGCTGGTACCACGCAATCGTCTCTGCCAGCCGCTGGGGCAGCGGTTTGGGAGGCGCGAAGGCCAGGTCCCGCTTGGCCGCTTCGGCTGAGCAGGCCCACGACTCGGCCGTCGCTTCACGGATTTTGTCGTAATTCAGCTCGTCGGGTACGCCGCGCAGCTTTTGTAGTAGCTCGCTGGCCCCCGCCACGATCCACGGCACCGGCCCCAGGCACGGCAGCACAATCGTGAACGGCCGGTGCAATAGCGGCCCCACGATTCGCCCCAAGTCGGCATACGTCGGATACTCGGAGGCCACGGCAAAGTAAATGCCGCGGCCGCGGTCGATGGCGGCAAGTTTTTCCCCGTCCACTTGCGGCGGCACGAGCTGGCCGCGGGCGGCGACACGGAGCAGGATTTCCACCAGGTCGCCGACGTAGATGTAGGACAGGGCCGGCTGGTGATAACCAGGAACGAGGTGCACATTGAGGTGGCGGATCGACAGGAGCACCGGCAACATGGCCCGGTTCCGCGGGCCAAACACGATTCCCGGGCGGACGATCGTCACGGGCACGCGGCCGGCCAGGTCGCGGGCGGCGGCCTCGCCCGAGAGCTTGCTGCGGCCGTAGTCCGAGATCGGCTCTTCAGGATCGGCTTCGACGCGGATCTGTCCCCGCGGCGCAGGACCGGCGGCCGCGACCGACGAAACGACAATCAGCCGCGGCGGCCGTAGCGCGCGCGAGCAGGCCTGGGCGATCCAGCGGCAGCCGCTTTCGTTGATAGCGAAGAGATCCTCGCGGGTCAGCGCACAGGTCACGCCGGCCAGATGGTAGACGACGTCCACCCCGTAAAGCGCGTCATCCAGCAGCCCAGGGCGGTCGAGTGTGCCGTGGATCACTTCGATCCTCGGCCCGGTCAGCAATTCGAGCTGCGACGTTTTTCGCGTCAGGCAGCGGACTTTGTCCCCGCGCTTCACTAGCGCTTCAACCAGGTGCCCGCCGATGAAGCCGCTGGCGCCGGTGACGAGAGAGAGGGACATGCGGAGAGAAATGACCAATGACCAAATCCCAATGACCAATGACAAGATCGTAACCATTCGCCGGCGCGCGATCTACAAACGGCCGCCCTATTGTTCATTGGGGCTTGGACATTGGTCATTTGCCTTTTGTCATTCTTTTTCCACGGTCAGCGTGAGGTCCAGGATCGCCGTCCCCAAGAGTTTCCCCTGCGTGTCGATCCGCAGGCTGCGGCTGGCGCCTCCGGCCAGCGCGTCGTAGAGCACGAAGTTGAGGGCCAAAACCTTGGGCAGCTCGAAACGCTCGACGCGAGTCACGCCCAGCTCCTGGAAATAATCCTGCACGCGGATTGCCGTCAGGCGGCTCCTGAGAATCTCGTAGGCCGCCGCGTCCCGGGCCACGACGCCAATATTGGCATGGTTCCCCTTGTCGCCGCTGCGGGCGGTGGCCAGGTCGCGGAGTTTCACGGTTTTCTTGCCGGCGGACATGTTCACTTCCCCGTAATCCACCGCTCGCGGGCCACGCGCCACTTGCCATCTTCGCGGTGAAGCTGATAGGACCAGGTGCGGTCAGCGCCGATGGGGGCCGGGCCGGTTACTGTCAGTGTCGCGTCGTCGCCGCGGACAAAACCCTCGACCAGCCGCGGCTCCTTGGGCCGCGATTCCTGCCACACCTGCCAATCGACGTCTTCGAACCGCGCCGGCCGCTCGCGCGTCCATAGCTCCCGCAGTTTCGCCGGATCGGAGGCAAACACGGCCGCCAGATATTCGCGGCAAACAGCAAACGCCTCGTGCGTCTCGTCGATCGGTTGGCCGGTTTCGGCCGTCACCCGATTGTCCTTGGCGCCGGCCTTGCGCAGCAGCTCGGCGCACTCCTCGTTACTGCCTCCCTCGGCATCCATCAGTGCCGTCGTGCCGTAATTCATGTTCCGCGCGTCGAGATTGGCCTTGGCGTCGATCAGCACCTTCACCAGCTCCGCGTTCTTGTTCCGCACCGCCTGCATCAGCGGCGTCGTGCCTTCGCCATCAGCCGCATTCACGTCCGCGCCGCGCTCGATGAGCAGTTTCGCGATTGCCGGGTCCTGGACCTCAAACAGCAGCGGCTTGTCTCCGGGGGCGCGGACGCTATTTAGTTTGACTCCCCGCTTGAGCAGCTTCTCGATGGCCGGCACATCCCCCTCGCGTGCCGCCTTGGCGAGGGTCTCCCGCCACTTGCGCTGCGTGTCATCGCTATTGCGGTAAAGCTGCTGCGCTCCCCACACACCGACGTTGACGAGCACCAGCGTGATGATCCCGCCGAGCAGGTAGCCCCACTTGGCGCTAGCGAGCTTGCGAGCCACCGACTGGAGGTCTTCGAGATAAATCTTGATCGTCTGCGTCCCGCCGCTGACCAGCCCCTGCCGCACTTCGTCATAGCGGCCGATAACCACTACCTGTTGCCCCGGCTCGATCCGCTTCTCGACAAGTTGCGGATGGTAGCCGCTGCCGTCGTGCCAGGCGGGCTGAAGTTCCTCATCCTCGTCATCGTGCAAATCCTCGTCGTCGAATTCCTCCTCGTCGGCATCGTGCTCGTCCTCGAGTTGGTCTTGCTGGCTGCGCTGCCAATCGTCGGATTGTGGCGTTGGCTCATGGGCCGGCACGTCTTCGGCCGCCACCGGGGCAGTTCCGGCTGGCGGCGTCGCTGCTGCGGGCTGGGAAGTGGCCTGGAGCCAGGCACATTCTTTCACGGAAATCATCCGCCAATCCTTGCGCAGCGATTCCTCGCTGCCGGTCAGCGCGCTGAACATGTCCTTGACGCCGTGAAAAATCCCAAAGCCGCTGGCATCTTCCCAGGCGGTGAACTGGACGTATTGCCGCGCCCGCTCCACGTCGGCCTGATCCTGAAGATTCTCATCGGCGATCGGCTCGAGATCCGGAAACCCCATCAGCCGCAGCCGGGACGACGTCGATTGAATAACGCATTCCGTCTTGCCGATGCCGGCGAAATCGACCGACTTGCTGGTCTCGCTTCCACCTCCCTGCTTGGTGCGGGTCACTTCCCGGGAGATTTCATACTCGTACAGCACGCACGGCTTGCCAGACAACGGCGCAGTCAGCGGCTGCCCCAGCGGCTCCAGGCGGCCGGCCGCCGCCGTCCGCTTGCCGTCGCGCCGCGGCATGTCGACGATGGCGTCGCTGAGCACGGACGCGTCCCGCCACGCGAGATAGGAGTTGCACAGCGCCCCGACGCCGCCGGCGGCAATCAGCGCCACGATGAATGACGCGACCCACAATTCTGTGCCTTCAAACGACTGTCCTAGCCACTGGTAATAGCCGTAGACGAATGCCGCATAGAGGATCAGGCTGATGAGGCAACTGATTTTCATGGGAGTAGCACCGCGGAGGAGTTGCGGCCTATCATAACGGGACGCGACTGGGGCAGACACGCCGGTGTTTGGTTTGACGGTTGGTGCTTGAGATTTGGTGCTTCGGGACCCTGCAATTCCTCCATCAACAAGGATCTCACGATGCATCCCGAACTGATCAGCCTGCTCCCCAAGACTGACTGGACGCGCCGTGGATTCGTTTGCACGACGCTCGCTTCCGGGTTTGCTCTCGCCGTGCAGCCGGTGAGTGCCGCGACGATCACCACCGACAGCGAAGGTCTCACTGCGGGGGAAGTGAAAATCCCCGTCAAGGACGGCGAGATTCCCGCGTACAGGGCGATGCCGGCCAAGGGGGAATCGTTCCCGACCGTACTGGTCGTGCAGGAAATCTTCGGCGTGCACGAACATATCAAGGACATCTGTCGCCGTTTCGGCAAACTGGGTTACCTGGCGGTCGCGCCGGAAATGTACGCCCGACAGGGGGACGTGTCGGGCCTCGAGAATTTTCAGGAGATTCTCAAAATCGTCGCCAAGGTCCCTGACGCGCAGGTGATGAGCGACCTGGACGCCGCAGTCGCCTGGGCTAAGAAGAACAAAGGAGACACAGCGAAGCTCGGCGTCACCGGCTTCTGCTGGGGTGGGCGGATTGTCTGGCTGTACGCGGCCCACAATCCAGACCTCAAGGCGGGCGTCGCCTGGTACGGCCGGCTGACGAGCCCGGCCACCGACCTGACGCCCAAGCATCCGCTCGATCTCGTCGCCGACCTCAAAGCGCCAGTGCTGGGACTTTACGGCGGAGCGGACACGGGAATCCCTGTCGAGTCGGTGGAAAAGATGAAGAAGGCCCTGGCCGACGCCAAGAAGCCGTGCGAAATCGTCCTCTATCCCGACACGCCCCACGGCTTCCACGCCGACTACCGGCCGAGCTACCGCGAGAAGGAAGCCCAGGACGGCTGGAAGCGGCTGACGGAGTGGTTCAAGAAGCACGGTGTGGCGTAATAGGTAGCAGGCACACTCCGTGTGCCGTCGCCTGCCGCCATTGCCCTCCGCTACGCACGACCAGCGGCCAGAAACTCCGCGCCATTCGTCGGTTTGGATTGGATTGAGGCTGTGCCGCGCTGGAAACGGCATCGAACTAATGGGAGTTGGTTCATGGACCGACAGGAGGTGCTAAACCGACTCGACGAAGAGCGCCGAAGTCTGGCGCGGGACGGGGAGATCCTCGAGATGCTCCCCTCGGTTACGCGGGGGCGATCGACCGACGGCAGGCAACGCTGGATCATCTGTTCGTCGCTCACGGCCCAAACCGCCGACGCGGCAATCGCCCGAGAAATTGAGCATCACGGCGGGTTGTCGGTTGGTTTTGAATGGAAGCTGTATTCCCACGACGCACCGAGCGACCTGCGCGACCGCCTGGAGCGCCACGGGCTGGAAACCGGGCCGCAAGAAGCGGTGCTCGTTTACGATTTGAACGACCCAGCCGCATGGATGGATCAAGTAGACACCAGTGCGGTCGTGCGGATCGAGCGTCTCGCTCAAATCGACGATTATCGCCAGGTCACGGACGCGGTGTTCGACTACCCCGACGACTTCATCGCTCAAGAACTGGCCAGCGCGCTGCGCGCCGGTTCGACGCAGCACCTCGGCTATATCGCCTACGCTGGCAATGAGCCGGTCTGCGTCGGCCGGCTTTACACGCATCCGGACAGTCACTTTGCGGGACTCTACGGCGGTGGAACGCTGGCCGCCTGGCGTGGCCGGGGATTCTATCGCGCGCTGATCGCCGTGAGAGCGCAAGACGCGATCGCGGCCGGGGCTCGGTATCTGCTGGTGGATGCTCTGCCGACCAGCCGCCCGATTTTGGAGCGACTGGGGTTTCAGTGGATCACCGACACCTGGCCCTGCCAGTGGCGGCCGTGACGCGGTTCCTCCGGTCGGTCCCAAGGTCAGGTCAACCGCGACCTCGGCATTATTCGAAAAGGCTCACGTCGGGCCCCATTCATTTCGACAAGTACATCCCCAGGGCCGTACAGAGCGCGGTCAGCATCGTCGCTGAAACCGTGGCGATCAGAAAGGCCCGCTGGACGTTCGTCCGCTTGGCGTACCAGCCAATTAAAAGCGGAACGGCAGTCCAGCCAATGCCGCCGATGCAAAAGAACAGGCCGACGGCGCGGCCGTGCAGCGGTTTCTCGACGTGGCCGAGCAGAATGGCGAGCAAGGTAGGGAAGATTGGCCCCAGGATCAGGCCCGCAGCGACGACCATCGTGCACGACAGCGCGGCGGAGCGGCTAAAGGCGATTCCCAGCGTAAAGACGATGCACAAGGCAGCCAACGAGATCACCAGGATCAGGCCGGCGCCAGGGGGCAATGTCAGCGCCGTGATCAGGCGCGAGCCCATGAAGCTGAGCCAGAAGACGGACAGGAGCGTCGAGGCCTGAGCTTCGCTGACCTTCTTGTCAGTCATCAGCGTTGTGGCCCAGGCGGCGACCGAGGCTTCGATCGGCACGTGACAGAAGAACGCCAGGCAGCAGAGCCACACGATCGGATCGGAAAGCAGAATGCGCAAGCCCTCGGCAACCGTTTGCGTGGACGGCGAATCCAGCCGCGCCCATTTCACCCCCAGTCCCAGGAGCACGGGCACGACGGCAAACGCGGCCAGGACCAGAAACGTTCGCGCCAAGCTGATCTTCTGGAGCAGGAACGCGACCAAAATCGGCGTCAGGAACGCCCCCATGCCGAACACAAAATCTCCCAGGTTCATCGCGTAGGGCATATGAACTTCGTTGTTGTACTCTGGCGACAGAAACGCCGGCGGCGTGGTCACGTTGAGCACGTTGACCAGCGCTGACCAGCCGGTCCCCAGCAGCAACACCGCCAACAGCGCCGTGCGGTAGGAGGTCAGCGCCGCCAGCATGATCATGCTGGCGATGAGCAGGGAAAACCCGCCGGCCAGCACCACTTGCTTGCCGAAAACATCGACCAGAAAGCCGAACACAAGCACCATGGGGATCAGCGTGAAGCCAAAAACGCTCACCAAACCGCCCACCCGCGCCTCATCAATATTGAGCTGACGGGCCAGCGGCACTTTGATGCTGCCCAGCAGCGCATGACACATCCCGCAAACCACCAGTGCCGCCACTTGCATCGCAGTGAGCATTGGGTCCATAAAGCGAGTCCTGGGGGTGCCGCGGAGCGTGCGAAGCGGGGACGATGGAGCACGCAGAATGTAACACACCCGCTGGCGGACAGGGAGTCAATTTTCGGACAGCGACGCCAGTCATGCCGGATTGCGTTAGGGAACTACTGGCGGCTGATTACCACACTCTTGGAAACCGGTCGGCACCCCAGGGAAAAGCGCAGTGACTTGGCAGATGGCGCTACAGTCGGTAGCCTTGGGCGTCGCCGCAGGACCGATCTATGCCTCGCCCACTCCAGTTTTTCTTCGACTTCAAGCGAACGATCGAAATAACGTTGAGAAGCGTCAGGCGATTGTCGCTGCGTCACTTCATTGATGAATACGACTACGACGAGTTTTTGGAAGGCGAAGCGCCTGAATGCCAAACTCCGCGGCAATTGGCGCTGGCCTTCGCCTGCCGATTCCTGGCGACGGTCCCCGCCGAATACGGGGAAGCGCTCTCGATAGGTCTTGTGAGTTTCCTGGCCGAGAGCTGCGGCAGGAAGCAGCTTGACAAGTGCGACATTGAGGCCGTCAAGGCACTCGTCGGCCTGCCAGTCATGGACGACAAGCAACTGGCCCTGTGGATGGACGCTTACTTTCGCGACGTGGCATAGGACGAGCCGATAGCGTCGGCCAGGATCGCCAGGTTTGCTTCCCGTCGATTTCGTTCCTCGTCGTTCATGAGGTCCAGGTATATATCCAGTTCCTCGCCGTCCTTCGCTTCGCGCCACACCCTCGACTGCTGATGCGATTCGTCGCTGACCGTCGCCGCGGATTTGCCGTCAACTGCCGCGATGCCCTCGCGAATGGCTTCCACGGCTTCGTGAGGCAGCGATGGAGGCGGGCAGCACTGCCCGAGAGTAAACACCATGGCTCGATAAGGGCCCACTTGCGCCTCGCCAATGGTCAGCCACCCGTCGGCGAGCATTTCGGCCAAGAGTTGGTCAAAATGATCGATGCCAGGACCACTTGGCATGCGGACAATGGGCCAGTTCGATAGATAGCCGGGGTTTTTGGCAGCGTACGCCAGGTGGGCTTTCCAAAACGCCTTGAACAGATTGGTCTTATTCTGGAACTCGCCTCCAGCCTGGCGAACCAATTCCACGACGATCTTCTTGGCACGCTTGGTCTCGTGGGAGATCTTCATGGTTCTGGCTCCTCGGAAACGAGCCGACTTTTAGCCTACTTTCTCATTCTACGCTAGTCCACGACGGTGGTGCGGCCCTTTCCTTGCCGAAATTGACGCCGCCGCAAAGCCCCAATTCGCGCACGCAACTAGGGCCATATTGGACTTCGGAAGACAAGCCTCCCTTGTTAAGAATCTCCCCTCGCGCCGAACCTGCTGCTGCCCAATCCGCTCCTGCTCGCCATGAACAGCCAACCCCCCGCCGACCCGCGGCTGATCCACGACCGCTTTCCGCGGTCCAACCGCTACCACCCCGACTGGATGAGTGCCCACGGCCAAGGGGGCAATGCCCTCTGGCTGACGGAATGGCTTTCCGAGGCCATGACGCTAGAGGCCGGCATGCGCGTGCTCGATCTGGGCTGCGGCAAGGCC
>Ga0075428_100007071_pt1 | contig 12437 bp, 8 predicted proteins | sample RhiMetdeltSRZDD2_FD_75291 | JGI IMG/M metagenome (GOLD analysis project Ga0075428, IMG submission 75291) | Populus rhizosphere microbial communities from Tennessee, USA - Rhizosphere MetaG P. deltoides SRZDD2 | ecosystem: Host-associated > Plants > Roots > Rhizosphere > Soil | place: USA...
GGAGGCACCGGGACGCCGATGGAGGCGAACACGTCGCCGAGGATCGGGTTGAGGAAGAAGGACGCGAACTGCGCGTCGTTCTTCGGGTCGTCCATGCTGAAGCGATCCTTCGAACCGATGCCGATCACGAGCTCGTTGATGAGCGGGTTGCCCATGCGCTGCACCTGCCTCCAGGCGCCCGACGCGCTCGTGGGCTGCGGCGAGCGCCGGACGGTGAGGGCACGCCTCGAGGTGCTGCCGTAGGTCCCGAGCACGGCGCGCCGGTCGTCTGCGGGGAACTTTGCGCGGCCCCTGGTGAGGAGCGCGATCGGAACCTCGAGGGCGATGGTGTTGACGTTGAATCCGGAGACGTCATCCGGGGCGAAGTTCGTGGTGTCGTCGGCATCCTGGGCCGCGGTGAGAACGCCACCGCCCACTGCCTGGCGGAAGTTCAGGGAGTCGAAGGCGGCGCCGAGGTCGATGTAGAAAGCGTCGTCGGTCGTCCCGGCGAACACCTTGATTCCGTCGCCGAGGTCGTAGATGCCCTGCTCGAAGAGGCCGCCGGGATCGGAATAGGTGGGCATGGTGCGGGGACCGGCGTTCGACGGCACGGCGTAGAGCGTGCGTCCACGGCTGAGGTTGATCCGGTCGTCCCCTCTCCGCATGTGGACCGTGTAGCTCTGGCGAAGTCCGAGGCCGACGGAGCCCGGACCATCCAGCTCGGTGATCGGAGGAATGCCCGCGAGGCCGCCGACGGCCACCGTGAACAGGCGCGGGTCGGCGGGACGGAACTCGGTCTTGAACTGCACCTCGAAGACCACGTCCTCGGCCACGCCATCCTGGTTGTTGTCGACGTGGAAGGAATACAGGATCCCCGGGTCGAACGGGAAGTAGGTCGGCCCGTTGGAGGGCTCGAGAAGGGGGTCCACCGCGAGGATCAACGTCACCTTGTCCGGGTCGTCGTAGCTCACGAAGGTGTACCAGTCCGTGATGTCGGCGGTTCGGTCGAGGGCGGTGATCGGGGCTTCGCGGTGGTTCGCCGCCTGAGCGCCCTGCGGCAGCGCCAGGGTCGCGAGCAGCGCGAGAGGCCAGAGACTTCGGAAACGACGCATGCTTGGTCTCCAGTTTCTGGGAGAGCGCGTCCGCGACATTGCGAACGGCTGGGCCGGGCTTTTCCGGCCCGGCTCGAACTACGTCTGCAAACGCGTCTTGGATTTCACAATCCGCCAGGCGGCGTGTCCTCGTAGTAGGGATGGCCTGAATGTCTGCGATGAGCTTCGCCATGGTGTTCGGCCTGCTGCTCGGCGCTCCAATGGCTATCGCCGAGCCTGCCCCCGCCGGCCTGCGCGGGCGGGTGGTCGACGACAGCGGGCTGGGCCTGCCAGGGGTCACGGTGGCGGTCGCCTGCGGCTCCGTGTCGTCGACTGCAGCTACGGACAGCGCCGGCGCCTATGCCCTCGCTGGCCTCGCCGCCGGTCAGTGCCACGTGAGCTTCCGTCTGTCGAGCTTCGCGACCTTTGCCAGCAGCGTCAGCCTCGAATGCGGGACCACGGCAGAGCTGGACGCCACCTTGCGGGTCGCCCTGACGGCCGACGTGCTCGTCACCGACCGCCGGATGTTTCGCAACCTGACCGACCTCGATGCTCCGATCACCGGCCTGCTCGGCCTCGCGAACGCTGGGTCGGAGGGCGTCGTGGCGTCCAGGCTGATCGAGCAGCGGCCGGTGCATCGCGGCGCCGAGATCTTCGAGAGCGTGCCGGGGGTGGTGGTCAGCCAGCACAGTGGCGAGGGCAAGGCCAACCAGTATTACGTGCGGGGCTTCAACATCGACCACGGCACGGATCTGGCTACATTTGTGGCGGGTGTCCCCGTCAACATGCCCACGCACGGCCACGGACAGGGGTACTCCGACAACAACTTCCTGATTCCGGAGCTGGTCAGCGGAGTCCAGTACCAGAAGGGAACCTATACGGCCGAGCAGGGGGACTTCTCAGCGGCCGGCAATATCAACGTGAACTACCTGAACGTGTTGGACCGTCCGCTCGTCAAGCTCGAAGCCGGCCAGAGCGGCTTCGGCCGGTTGCTCTTCGCCTCGTCTTCCCCGCTTGGACAGGGGCATGTTCTCTACGCTGCCGAGGCGCACCACAACGACGGCCCCTGGGTGATCCCGGACGATTACCGCAGGCTCAACGCCGTGGTGCGCTACTCCCGCGGGGACCAGCGGGATGGCCTGAGCCTTACGGCGCTCGGGTACTCGGGAAAGTGGCACTCCACGGATCAGATCCCCGAACGGGCGGTCGAGAGCGGCCAGCTGGATCGCTTCGGCACCTACGATGCCACCGATCGCGGGGAGACCCACCGCTACAGCCTTTCAGGGGAATGGAGGAACAGCTCGACGCTGGGGCTCACGCAGGTCAAGGCGTACGCGATCGACTACGGGCTCGACCTGTTCTCGAACTTCACCTACTTCCTCGACGACCCGGTGAACGGCGACCAGTTCGAGCAGGAGGACGAGCGCACCGTCCTCGGCGCAAGCCTGACGCAGCGCTTCCTGTCCAGCTGGTTCGGCCGGGACTCCGAGACCGCGGTGGGCCTCCAGGGCCGACTGGACGACATCCCGACCGTGGGGCTCCATCACACGCGGGCCACCCGCCGTCTCGAGACGATCCGCCAGGACGACGTGACCCAGCGGAGCGGAGCGGCCTTCCTCCAGACCAGCATCCAGTGGACCAACGCGCTCAGGACCGTCGCCGGCTTGCGAGGTGACCTCTACGGCTTCGACGTTCGCAGCGATGACCCGGCGAACTCGGGCCGCCGAACCGCCTCGCTGCTCAGCCCGAAGCTGAGCATGGTGCTGGGACCCTGGAAGGAGAGTGAGGCCTACGCGAACTGGGGCTGGGGCTTCCACAGCAACGACGCGCGCGGCGCCGTCCAGACGCGCGATCCGAGGACGGGCGAGCCGATCGAACGCGTGGATCCCCTCGTGCGGGCCAAGGGAGCCGAGCTGGGTCTGCGCTCGCTCGCCATCCCTCGATTCCAGACGGCGCTTGCCGTCTGGGGCCTCGATATCGACTCCGAGCTGCTCTTCGTTGGCGACGCCGGAACCACGGAGGCCAGCCGCCCCACCCGTCGAGTCGGCCTGGAGTGGTCGAGCGTCTTCGTGGCGCGTCCGTGGCTGACGTTCGACGCTGACGCCGCCTGGTCGCGAGCCCGCTTCCGGGACAGCCTCTCGGGTGACCGCATCCCGGGCGCGGTCGAGGGCGTCGTTTCCGCAGGCGTGACGCTCCAGGACGTCGGGCGCTTCTCCGGGACCCTTCGTCTTCGCTACTTCGGCCCCAGGCCGCTCATCGAGGACGACAGCGTGCGGTCGCGGGCTTCCACCACTGTGAACGCTCGCGCCAGCTGGCGGCTTGCCCCTCGCTACCTGCTCAGCATCGACGTCTTCAACATCGCGGATGCGAGAGCCAGCGACATAGACTACTACTACGCGTCCCGCGTTCCCGGCGAGCCGACGGGGGGCATCGCGGACGTCCACACCCATCCCCTCGAACCACGCAGCGTCCGCCTGAGCCTCAGCGCTTCCTTCTGAGCGACGCGCGGGCGCCGGCTAGCCCACGTGCACGCGGGGCCGCTCGGTCGGCGTCTTGACGGTCTTCCGCAGCACCTCGCGGGTGACCGGCGCCGTATCGCCCTCGCCGAGGAACACGTACTTGAGGGCGTAGGCGAGCGGGTTGCCCTCGGTCCAGCCGAAGTACGCGTGGGCGATCTTCCCGGTCGACGCCTGCACGTGCAGCAGCAGCGCGGCGATTGCGTTGGGGATCGCCGGGCTCTGACAGCGCAGGATGCGGTGGCGGCCGATGCGCACGCCACGCACGTCGAGGTCGTCGCTGAACTCCGACGCATCGCCCTGCGTGACCTCGAGGAAGATCACCGGCTCGCCCTTGTCGAGGCTGTGGTCGTCGCGGGCCTGCTGCTCCTTTTTGTCGTACTCCTCGATCGTGCGCTTGTCGGGCCGATGCGCGATGATCCGGATCGGCTCCGGGGCGTCCTGCTCGATGAAGCGCTGGGCCTTGGTGTTGAGGCGCACCGCGGTGATGCGCAGGTCGGTCGAGCGAAACGCGCGCGACACGAACGAGGTGCTGACGATCCCCACGATGAAGAGGGAAGCGATCTTGAGGCCCTCGGGCCGCTCGTGGATGTTTTCAGCGGTCGTGTACAGGAAGATCAGCGTCATCAGCCCATACACGTAGCGCCAGACGCCGTGGCGGTTCGCGATCGTCACGGCTGCGGCGGCCGAGGACATCAGCACCAGCACGCCGGTGGCGTAGGCTCCGCCCTGGGCCTCGACGTCCGCCTGGAACCAGAGCGTCACCACCACGTTGATGATCGTGAAGATCAGCACCAGCGGCCGGTTCGCGCGCGCCCAGTCGGGCGCCATCCCGTAGGGCGGCAGGTAGCGTGGCACGAGGTTCAGGAGCGCCGCCATGGCCGAGGCCCCCGCGAACCATAGGATCGTGATCGTCGACACGTCGTACAGCGTCCCGAAGCCGCTGCCGAGGTACTTGTGGGCGAGATAGGCGAGCGCCCGACCGTTCGCCGGGCCGCCGGTCTCGAACTCGGCGGCCGGGATCAGAAGCGTCGTCGCGAGGCTGGAGCCGATCAGGAACACGCTCATGGTGAGCGCGGCCGTCCCCAGCAGCTTCTTCGTATTGCGGATGCGTCTGGCCGGCCGGGCGGGATCGTCACGGCGAGCGCCTCGCACGAGGGGCATCACCGCGACGCCCGTCTCGAATCCCGACAGTCCCAGCGCCAGCTTGGGGAATATCAGGAGCGCGGCGAGCGCCATCCCGGAGAAGCTGCCGTGCTTCAAGGAGAGCGCCTCCTGCCAGCGGGAGAAGGCCGACGGATCCTGGACGAGCTTCGTCAGCTCGACGCCCAGCACGACCACGTTCAGGCCGAGATAGACGGCCACGATCACGACCGCGAGGCCGATCGCCTCGCGAAAGCCCATGAGGAAGATGCCGCCCAGCACCGCGAGCATGAGCAGCGTGACGGGCACGGGATGGTCCACCCACGCCGGCGCGTAGGGGTTGTGGATGACGTGGGCGGCCGCATCTGCGGCCGATAGGGTGATCGTGATGACGAAGTCGGTGAAGGCGAACCCGAGCAGCACGAGCACCGAGAGCTTGCCGCGCCAGCGCGGCAGCAGGTCCTCCAGCATCTGGATGCTGCCCTGGCCGTGGGGGCTTCGCTCCGCGACCTGTGCGTAGACGGGCAGGGCGACGAACAGCGTCACGAGGACCAGGAACAGCGTGGCGATGGGCGACATCACCCCGGCAGCGAGGAAGGCGATGCCGGGCTGGTAGCCGAGCGTCGAGAAGTAGTCGACGCCGGTCAGGCACATGACCTTCCACCACGGGTAGGTGTGATGGTGGGCGAGGGCCGCGCCGGCCAGCGGGCCGGAGAAGAGCCAGCCGACGAGTCCTCGGGGCGCTTCCTCGGTTGGTTCCGCGGGCGGGTGTGGGTGGCTTTCGTCCGCCTCGGCCGCTGGGGCCGGGGTCTCGCTCGTCACGGGGCGGCTATTGTAGCCCCAGCGACCTTTCCGCGAGCTTCGGCGCGAAGTAGTAGTTGACCTGGTCGCGCTGGAAGTAGCGCTCGATGCGCTCGTAGCCGTGGGTTGCGAAGTACTGCATGAGGGCCGCCCGGTTTTGCGGCTTGGCCTCGATGCATAGGAGCTCCGGCTTGAAGCGCTCGATGTCGAAGCCCGCGAGCGCCAGCAGCTCGGCGCCCTCGATGTCCATCGACACGAAGTCGACTTTCTTCATTTCGTTCTCGTCGAGGAGCTGGTTCAGCGTGATCGTCGGAACGCGGATCTCGTCGTACTTGAGCTTGCGGCCCTCGAACTCCTCCGGCGGCTTGATGGTCGAGACGCCGAGGAGCTCCGAACGGAAGAAGGACTCGAACGTACCGCCGTGATCGCTCACGAGGTAGTTGAAGAAACGACTCCGGCGCCGGCGCTTCCTCCAGGCCTGCTCATAGTCGGGAAGGGCGTCGACCGCGATGCCCCTCCAGCCCAGCCGCTGCTCCAGATAGAAGGTGTTGCTGGCCTTGATCGGCCAGGCGCAGCCCACGTCGAGGAACGTCCCGTGCCTGCGATCCTGGAAGAAGTCCCTGATGACCAGCTCCTCGTCGTGCTGGGAGTACAGCTTTTTGCCCGTCCCGAGGATGTCCTCGCGGGCCTGAGGCACGTCACCCTGCTGGCCGGCAAGCGGATCGACGATCGTGACGAGATCGGCGAAGGCGAGCCCGAGCAGCACCAGCGCCGTGAGCGTAGCGCGCCGACGTGAAGGCAGATCCTCGATCATGGGGCAACGCATTGTAGTGCGCGCGCCATCTGTTCTTTCGAGGAGCTACTGTGCGACCTCCACCTTGACCCACTCGGCGATCTGCCGGGTGTCCGGATCGAGGTACTTGACCTCGACCCGCCGCCCACTCTTGAGGTCGGAGAAGCTTCCGGTCAGCGTCGTCTGCTTGACCTTGCTGCGGTCGAGCCAGATCTGGGTCTGTTCCGTGATCTTGACCGTGAGCCGGCGGTCCTTGTCGACGACCGTCAGCGTCTGCGCGCGCGCGTCGACATCCGCGACCTCGCCGATCGTGGTCGCTTTCTGCGACAGGCCCGGCGATTGACCCAGCGGGATGAAGCGCTCCGTCGCCTTCTGCCCGTGAACGGGGAGGACGGCGCCGAGCAGCGTCGCCGCGACTCCGATCATCAGCCTGCGCATGCGCGGTTCTCGCCCTTCCTTCATTTTCCCTCTCCGATCAGCCGCGTGCGTGCGCTCTCCTGGGCCCGGATCGCCTCGCGGATGAGACGGCGCCGACCGAACAAGCTGCGCTCCGCGTCCTGGATCAGCCTCACGGACTCCTCGAGATGGCCGACCGCGTCAGGGTGCAGGCAGCCACTCCGGAGCACCGCGACTCCGTCCCCGGCCTCCTTCGCCGCGCTCCGGAGCAGCGCTTGGGCGCTCGCGCGTTGGAAGAAGCTGAATGCCTCTGCCTGCCCGAGCAGCTCGGTGCTGGCTCGGATGTTCTCGAGGGTGTTGATCACGCGCAGGAAGGCGGCGACCGCAACGATCTGCGTCGCATCCAGCCGGATGCCGACGCCGTTGGGGTCCGTGCTCGCCAGGAAGCGGCCCGAGGGAGAGTTGTTGAACGCCTGGCCGTTGTAGAAGGCCACGGCGCCTTCGATCGTCTCGATCGCGTTGTTGTGGAAGAAGGGGCCCGTGTCGGCGGCCTCGACGAGTGGCGGGGTGTTGAAAGTGCCATTCCCCGGCGTGCCGAAGCCGTCATCCGTCGGGACGAGCTCAGCCGTGAGACGAGCCGGCTGATCGGGCAGGCTCTCGACGCCCGTGTTGAAGTTGGCGTTGCCGGCGTCCCGGCCTCCGAGGGTCGCGTTGGCGCCGGCGTTGCGGTGGCAGATGTTGCACTTGCCCAGCCGGTCGTCGAGGAAGATCGCCTGCCCGCGGGAGGCCACCGTCCCCCTCAGGGGCAACGGCAGCTCGAGGTCGCGCTCCCTCCCAAGCGAGCGCTGGAACGCCTCGAGGGCGTCGAGCTCCTCGTCGATGGGGAGCCGAAAGTCGACGCCTGGGACCCGGTCGAGCCTCTTGGTGAAGTGCTGGATCACGGCGCCCACCGCGAACGATCGCAGCGAGCCATCCGCCGGCGCACCGTCGCCGGACCAGCCGGTTCGGGGTCCCTGGGGGCTGTCGATCGAGGTGCGCAACGCGAGCACATGGGGTACGCCGCGCTGGGTGAAGCGGCTCGCGAGATCGTCGAAGCCGTCGAGATTCTCGAGGATCAGGCCGAACTCGCGCATCAGGCGGGGGTTCTCGAAGTTTTGCTTGAGGTCGGGGTTGAACTCCGCGACGAACAGCGGGTCGTTCTTCGGCAGGGTTGCGATGAACGCCGGATCGATGCCGAAACTCCTCTCCTCTCGATGGCAGGTTCCGCAGGTCCGCCCGTTGCCGCCGAAGGTCTCGTTGAAGAAGATCTGCCTGCCCCTGCCGATGCGCGCCGCCTCGGGATCGACCGGCGGCTGCGACGGACATGCCGCCAGAGACAGGCCTCCTGCCAGAACGGCAGGCACGAGCCGGCGTGGGAGTCGCCCCCGTGTCTCACCAGGCATCGATCCTCCATCGTGGCTGGGGCACCCGGAAGTGTCCTTGGAGCGCTCGTCCCGTCCCGTGAGGCGCGACACCTCGAGCGGCTGCCGCTCGAGCGTCCGCAACCGTCCCAGAATCCAGTATACGACCCTGCTGCACCACCGCGGCCTGACTCCTTTCGACCTCAGGCGAGCCCGAGGCCGGCGGACCGCTCCTTTTCCTCCGTGGCCTCTCGGTACGGAAAGAGGCTGATCACGAGCCACGCCAGAAGCCCAGCGATCGCATGCGGCACGAGCGCGAACGACAGGCCGCCGAGCTGGTGCGGCACGAGCAGCGACCACGCGGCGAGGATCGGCGCCGCGTAGGTCGAGTAGACGGTCCGCTTCTGCCAGGCGAACGCGGCCGCGTAGAGCGGCAGTGCCAGGTGGGGACCCGGTCCGCTCGGCGCGATCCACATCGCGACGAGCTCGAGGCCCAGGCAGAGCATGAAGCCGCGCACGAAGGCGAGGGCGATGTTGCCGCGCTCGTAGAAGTACGGGAACAGGGACCCGGCCACGATGGCGGCGAGCGCCAGATCGCCGGGGGTGTCGGGAAGGCCCAGGGCGCCGGCCACCACGGGCGCGTAGCCGAGACCGAAGGCGACCGGCGACGCGTTCCGGAACCACTTCACCAGCCGGCGCTGGGGGATCGCAAAATGATCGGCGAGCAGGTAGCCGATGTACGCGTAGGCCGGCGTGACCGCGAGCAGGCTGCGCGTCTTCCAGAAGACGAGCACCGCCGCCAACAGGGGCGGGATCGACTCGTGCCAGCGCGGCCACGGCGACGGGCGCCGGTACACGAGCTCCATGCGCAGGTCCGCCTTGACGCCAGGCAGGAGCGTGCGCTCCACGCGGCGGCGCAGCTCCGAGAGAAGGGCAGGCAGCGCCTCGTCTTCCGGACGGTCGCGCCAGGGTGCCGGGTCGAGGGGCTCGTGGAAGCGGACCTTGATGCGGGCCGGCCGCGGTAGCGCCTGATGGTGCGGCCAGGCGCGGAACGCCCCCGCGATGGTCGCCGGCACGAGCGGGGCCCCGGTGGCCCAGGCCAGGCGAGCCGCGCCTTCGCGCAGAGCCGGCTCCATCCAGCCGGTACGCGAGCGCTTGCCCTCGGGGAAGAGACCCACGACCTCGCCCTCCTCGATGAGCGCCTGGGCGCGGCCGAAGGCCTCCCGGCCGTGGCCTGGCCGCACGTCCACGGGGAACGCGCCAAAGGCGCGCATGAACGCACCGAGCAGCGGCACTTTGAAAAGGGCGTCCCAAGCCATGAAGCGGATCGGTCGTCGCACGCGCACCGAAAGCAGGATGGGGTCCAGGTACGAGGGGTGATTGGCCGCGACCACGGCCGGTCCTTGGGCCGGGATGTTCTCCTCGCCCTCGCAGTCGAGGCTGAACCAGACCCTGAACATCGCATCGAGGACGGCGAGGAGGATCGACCTCACCGGCGCCGGTCGTCCTTCCTCACGGGGTTAGCCCGCACCGCTCTCACGCTCGGCGACGATCCGCTGCACGCGGTCGGTGTCGGCGCCCAGGGTGCGCGTCCCCCATAAATAGAAGATGCCGGAGACGGCCATGGCGGCGCTGGTGAGCAGGAGCGCTTTCTCGAGGCCGAACGCGTCGGAGGCGCGTCCAATCAGGATCGGCGACGGCACGTCGCCAAAGAGGTGGTACACGAAGATCGAAGCAGCCACCGCGCTCGCCCGGATCTCGGGCAGCGCGACGTTGACCAGCACGGCGTTGGCCGGCCCGGTGTTGAGGAACACCAGCACCTGGGCCACGAAGATCGCGGGCAGGTACAGGCCGCGCGCCTCTGTCGTCAGGCCCAGGGCGGCGAACGGCACGCCCGCCAGCATCCCCCAGCCCGACACGAGCAGGTAGGCCTTCGGCGTTCGCTTGAGCAGCCAGTCGCCGAGCCAGCCGCCCAGAAAGGTCCCGACGAGGCCCGAGGCGACGGTCATGCCGCCGAACAGTGTGTTGGCCTCGTCAAGAGGCAGGCCGCGCTCGCGATGGAAGAAGGTCGGCATCCAGTACGCCATGCCACCGAGCGCGAACGTCATCGCCGACATCCCCAGCGTCGTGTGGACGAAGGATGGCGTCCGCGTCAGCGCGAGGATCGAGCGCCAGTCGAAGCGGTGCTCGGACTTCGCCACGCCGTCGCCGGCCCCGCGCGGCGGCTCCGCCATGTGGAACGCCAGCAGCCCGAGGACGAGGCCGGGCCCGCCGGCGATGAAGAACGCTTGTCGCCATCCCCAATGCTCGCCGACGAAACCGCCGAGCAGGAAGCCCAGGGCCGAGCCCACAGGGATCGCCACGTAGAAATACGCGAGCATGCGCCCGCGCCGCTCCTTGGGGAAAAGGTCGCTGATGAGGGTGGGCGCGACGCCGCCGAAGCCGGCCTCGCCGACCCCGATCATCGAGCGAGCGGCGAGAAGTTGCCGGAAGCCCGCGGCGAGGCCCGAGGCGACGGTGGCGAGGCTCCAGACGATGACTCCCCCGCCCACGAAATAGCGGCGCGGGTAGCGGTCGGCCAACGCCCCCGCGAGCGGCGAGAAGGCCATGTACGCGACCATGAACATCGAACCGATCAAGCCGAGCTGGGCGTCGTTCAAGCCGAAGTCGGTCTGGAGGAGCGGCGCGACCGCCGCGATCACGTAGCGATCGATGTAGTTGAGGAAGTTGACGCTGAAGAGCAGCGCGACCGCGAGGCGCGCCTGTCGCGCCGTGATGGCGGCGGTCATCGTCCGGGGATTCTATGCGGTTTGACCTGAGCGGCCGTGGGCGGCTAGCCTCCGCGGACCGGAGGCGCCCGTGAACGAGAGACAGGATGTGCTGAGGGCACTGGCCGCTGCGCAGTGGCGCCTATCGTTGGCGTTGACCGCCGCGATGCTGGTCGTCTACCTGGGATTCATCCTGCTCGTCGCGTTCGCCAAGCCGTTGCTCGGGACGCTGCTCGTCCCGGGGCTGAGCCTCGGCACGCTGCTCGGCGCCCTTGTGATCGTGACCGCGTGGCTCCTGATCTGGATCTACGTACGCTGGGCGAATGGCCATTACGACACCACGGTCGCCGCACTCAAGGAACGGCGGTGACGGGCGGTCTGGGCGAGCCCAACGCGGCGGCGATCGCCTGCTTCTTCCTGTTCGTCAGCACGACGCTCGGCATCACCTGGTGGGCGGCGCGGCGCACGACGAGTACGGAGCACTTCTACGCCGCCGGGCGGAGCGTGACCGGCCTGCAAAACGGGCTCGCCCTTGCCGGCGACTACATGAGCGCCGCGAGCTTCCTCGGCATCGCCGGGCTCGTGTCGCTCTCGGGCTTCGACGGCCTCATCTACTCGATCGGCTTCCTGGTGGGCTGGCCCATCGTGATGTTCCTGATCGCGGAGCCGCTGCGCAACCTCGGCCGCTACACGTTCGCGGACGTGGTGGCCTTTCGCCTACGCCAGCGCCCGGTGCGGATCGCCGCGGCGTTCGGAACGCTCTCGGTCGTGTGCTTCTACCTGATCGCGCAGATGGTGGGCGCGGGCAACCTGATCCGGCTCCTGTTCGGGTTGAGCTACGAGACCGCGGTCGCAATCGTCGGAGCCGTGATGCTCGCATACGTGCTCTTCGGCGGCATGCTGGCGACGACTTGGGTCCAGATCGTCAAGGCGGTGCTGCTGATGACGGGCGCCCTCCTGCTGGCGCTTCTCGTCCTGCTGCGCTTCGAGCTCTCGCCGCTGCGGTTGTTCGCCGCGGCCGCAGAACGTTACGGCGTCGCGGTGCTCGCCCCCGGCCAGCTCGTCTCCGATCCTTGGGACGCTGTCTCCCTCGGCCTGGCGCTCATGCTCGGGACCGCCGGCCTGCCCCACATCCTGATGCGCTTCTACACCGTTCCCGACGCGCGTACGGCCAGGACCTCGGTGAGTTGGGCGACCGGGTTCATCGGAGCCTTCTACCTGCTCACGTTCGTGCTGGGCTTCGGCGCCATGGTGCTGGTGGGCCAGGACGCGATCCGGGCCGCCGACAAGGGCGGCAACATGGCCGCGCCGCTGCTCGCCGAGGCGGTCGGCGGCACCAGCTTCCTGGGGTTCATCGCGGCGGTGGCCTTTGCGACGATCCTGGCGGTCGTGGCCGGGCTCACGCTGTCCGGCGCCGCTGCGCTGTCCCACGACCTGTGGGTCAACGTCGTGCGCGGCGCCCACGCCTCGGAAGCCGAGCAGCTGCGCGTCGCGCGGGTCGCCACGGTGCTCCTCGGCATCCTTTCGATCGGACTGGGCATCGCCTTCAA
>Ga0075428_100007072_pt1 | contig 12434 bp, 13 predicted proteins | sample RhiMetdeltSRZDD2_FD_75291 | JGI IMG/M metagenome (GOLD analysis project Ga0075428, IMG submission 75291) | Populus rhizosphere microbial communities from Tennessee, USA - Rhizosphere MetaG P. deltoides SRZDD2 | ecosystem: Host-associated > Plants > Roots > Rhizosphere > Soil | place: USA...
CAGGGTAAGGCCGCACGGCCGCATCGCTTCTTCGTACATAGGCTCGTTCTGTAAGGCGTAGCGCAGTGCAGCGCAACTCTCACTGTTGCTGAACAGGCGTCGCAAGATGAGGGAGGCTAGCACCTTAAGGGTGCCCTGGGGGGACAGCCGCGGGACGGGCGACGTGGGAAGGCTGGAGAAGGTCGCCGAGGTAGCTTCTGTACTTCACCGTTCTCCGTTACTCAAAAAGATCATTGACCGCCATCTGCCACCCCGATACCGCTGGCTCCGCGTTTGCATTATCTCCCCTGTGGAAGATCACCGGATGCGCGGGATCACTGGCCTTGTAGGACTTGATGACACCCTCGTGTAATAAATCCACGTCCCACACCACGAGAGTGCCGCAGGCGAAGTAGTCGATGCGCTTGTCCTGCATCTCCTGTTCGGCTGCCGGGCCGTAATCGTACTGACTGCGTACCTCGACGGCAAAGACGGGCGCGCCTTGGCAAAAGCGCATGCCGTTATCCGGGCCGGTATACCATGCCGCATCGGGACTGAAGGACTCGCGGTGCGGCAAGTTGACAATAAAACCAACGTTATCCGGAAATGCGATACCTCCACCAACACGCTCTTCGTGATGGAGCAGGCTTGCAGCAATCCGCAGACCGACTCTCCCGGGCCTCCGTCCTGTTGGCGACATGTGGACAATCTCCCCATTAACCAACTCGGCTTTCCCCTCCACTTTGTAAAGATCTTCGATAGTGGCGCGCGTCTTGATACTCACGGCAGTCTCTCTTCTGCGGTGTGGTGCCCTCTTATGGCAGACTTACTGCACATCCTCGTCAATGTTGAGGTATTGCCTCCGTCACCGCGCGTCAATGCGCTCGGTGTCTGCGTAACCCTCCGGCTATTTTCCGCAAGGTACATGGTGTGAGCAGACGCCTCTCGCACAATAACCGAGAGACACGGATAGGAAAAATAAAGCACATTTTTTTCTCCGTGTCACGTGTACCCCCAGGGTCATTCAGTTTTCGTATAGGGGTTGTATGACAGGCTTCCAGAAGCGATAAAGGGTTGTGTTCGAGGTGGGGCTTTGCTTGCCCGGCATCCCCCACGTACGCCACAACCCTCACCAACGGTGGAGCCTGATGATAGCACATCCCCGTCCGCTTATTGAAGTGTTCGCCATGATACCGGACTTGCGGAAGCCGCGCGGCAAACTCCATCCTTTAGCCGCTATTTTCGCTCTGGCGTGTTGTGCGATGTTGTGTGGCGCGCACAGCTATAGCGCTATCGCTGCATGGGGACGGAATTATGGTGTGCGGATCGCGCAGGCCCTGGGCTTCACCCATGCCACCCCGTGTGCCGCCACGCTCCACACGATCTTTCGGCACGTGAATCGAGACGCATTCGAGGCACACCTGGGCGCATGGGCCGAGCAAGTCGTTCGCAGTCTGCCGCCAAAGCTGGAGACCTCTGAGACGGCGATAGCGCTAGATGGGAAAACGCTGCGCGGTAGCCAGTGCCTCAGCTAGCAAGTCACACATAGCTGCGTGCAATTGCTCAGGATTCACGCGCTGCTTGATTTTCATGACAAGTTCTGTATTACTGATTTGCCGTCCCATTCCTTTCAGCAAGTCTGTCGCTAGATTACCGGTGATACCATTCATAATGTCTTGCACGAAGCTCATATTTGTTTGGTCTCCCACCACAACCTACTCGCACTTTTGCCAGGCTTCATCGGTGTTATGAACACTGCCCAGGCGGCAGTCAGGCTTCCCCACCTCCAGAGATCTGCCGTGCTTCTACCTCGGCAAGGATACGCCGCAGCGCCTCCAGCCCAGTGATCGCTTGGTGGCTCACAACACGGTCTTCAGCCCCGTCGTGCAGATGATGCGGAAACGTATCGATGGCCGGATGGTGAGGTGCGTTATCCCACCTCTTGAGCAGCGCGCCGTTACCAGCCTGCCAGTGGTGACGGTACTTGGTCATCTCAAGCATTCCATGCACCTCTACAACCCGTTCGGTCATCTCAACGAAACCGCCGTCCGCTAGCGTGATACGGTAACGGTAATTCAAAACTTTTTCCAAGCCTGTATTCCGCACAGCTCTCCGGACAAGCTCAACATCACGCACTGCTGGACTGGTACTGAGTAGTTCCTCGATTTGGCGGAGGTACTCCTCAACCATGCGTTATGATGCCTCAGCCGCGGCACGGAGCGTGGCAAGGCGCTCTCGGTAGAGGAGCACATTGTCATACAACCCCATCCACTCCACAATGTCGGCAGTATCCCCCATGTCTCCCGCCATGAAGCGTCGGTAGCACTCCTCAGAGCTTATACCGTATTGTTGCTCAAAAGGCTCCAGCTCTTTCTGTCCTTCCATGAGATGCTTTTCATACTTTTGTAAATGCAGGCTGACTAATTTTAAGATGGCCTGATCAGCCAAATCCCCAGCCCCAATTTTTTCCAGCGCCTCAATGCGCTCATGTAACACGCTCATGGCAGTGTTTTCCTCCCACACTCTTTCCTACGGTGCTTCTACTGACGAGCCGTGCCACAGCACGCACGTATAGATGAGACACAGCGCAACTACTGTTCCTGCCCTGCTCCCAGCCGCCCACGGCCTACGAACACCAGGACGACCACGATGGCAATCAGGATGACCATGTAGGCCGAGGCAATGGGCATACTGCCGAGTTCCCACTGCCCCCAGATGAGGTTGGCTAACATCAGGGTGCTCGAGGTCGCCAGGAATAGGGGCACGGCAAAATCCCGCACCACGTGGGCGACGACCCACAGCCAGCCGTTGAGCAAGGCCGGCATCAGCACGCGCAGGTTGATCTTCACGAACGTGCCGAAACGCCCGGCGCCGGACACCAGGGCCGCCTCCTCCAGGACCTTGTCGATTTGCAGCTGCGCCGCGTGCATCACCCTGGTGGTGAAGGCGAGATAGCGCGTCACGAAGGCCAGAATCAGGATGAGCAGAGTGCCATGCAGAGGGGTAGAGGTGTAGAGGAGCAAGATGGCCAGCGCGATGATGACGTTGGGGATGGCCAGGGGCACAAAGGAGAGCACGCTCAGCACGCGCGCCATCAGGGTCGCCCGTCGCACCAGATACCAGGCAATCACCGAGGCCAGGAGCATGGAGGCAGTCGCTGCCACACAGGCCGTGATCATGGTGTTCTTGAGGGCCATGACAAAATCGTCACGGGCGAAGATCAGGCGGTAGTTATGGAGCGATACGAGATGAAAATTGTCGGGGCTAAACGGCACGTAATAGCGCAGGAGGCTAGCCCAGACCAGGATCAGGGTGGGGAGAATTACGGCCACGATGAAATAGCCTATGACCCCGCTGAGGGCCAGATATTTCCAACGGCCCAGCCGCACCAGACGGGGCCGATAGCCCTTGCCGGTGACCACGGCAAACCTGGCCGAGACGCGCACCGCCCAGAGGTAGCCGACCATCAGGACGACACCGGCCAGCAGGGTCATGAGCCCAAACGTCGCCGCGGCGCCATAGTGGTACCCTTCCTCGGCACGGCTGGTGAGCAGATAGATCTTCGTGCTCAGCACGGGAATCTCAGCCGTGGTGCCAATGGCCAGCGGCACATCGAAGGCTTCGATAAAAATAATGCTGAAATAGACCCCCACCGCCAGGATACCCGGCAGCATCAGCGGCACGGTGACGCGTTTGAGCACCTGCCACCGACTTGCCCCGCTGGCTGATGCTGCCTCCTCCAGACGTGGATCGAAGTTTCTGAACAGCCCCAGCAGGAGGAGCCACATGGAAGGGATCGCCAGAATGCCTGAGACGAACACCATGCCCCACATGGTGTAGATGTTGAGCGGACCGCGTGTGATGTCCAGAGAGAGACTTTGACGGATGAACACGTTCAGCGTCCCAGCATTCGGGCCGCTGAGCAAGATCCAGCCCAGGGCAATGGCAAAGGGGGGTAAGAGCATGGGCACGAACATGAGGGTGTACAGCAGGCGCCGCCCGGGGAGGTCAGTGCGCTCGGTCAACCAGGCCAGAGCGAAGGCAAGCGGCAGAGACACGGCCATGGCACCAGCAGCATACAGCAGAGTGTTCTTCAGGAGCCTGTAGGTACTGGCGCTGCCAAAGACCTCCGCATAGGTGTCGATGGTCCACACCTTGCCGGTAAACGGCAGCGCGCCGGCGGGGCGGAAACTGGCCACCACCAGCACTACCACAGGAGCAGCTACCAGGCCGAGGACGATCAGCGTGAGGAGCAAGGGGAAGATCGTCCCCCGCACCTGCTCAGGCCAGATGGATAGCCCGCTATACCGGCGGGCAGCGGCTGTAACGGTTGCCATGTCTCACCCCTTCTGGCTTCTCAGGCTGAGTTCTTCTACTGCGCTCCTGTTAAGATAGCTGATACCACCTTCGTGACCTCTTCCCTTTGCTTCCAGGCGGCACGATCCGGGAAAATAGTAAAGTCGCTCACCGTTTTGCCCCACTTCACGAGGAGCTTAGTGAGGGCGTTGTCGTCACCTGGTAAGGCGCGGTAATGGCCCGCTGAGTCAGCAATCAGGCCTATGCCCTCGGTGGCATGCCAGGCGGCAAACAGCTTGGCCATGTTGGGATGGGGACTCTTATCCACAACACAGATCTGGTTGTTCAGGGCCGGGATGAGGTCCTTATACGGCTTGACCCCGAGCGGCGCGCCTTTGTTGATCTCCCCCAGCGTAGCGGTGATGGCCGTGGCGCCCAGAACTGCCTCGCCGCTGGCAATCAGGGTGAGGATGGCTGCACTGCGGCTCAGGATGGGTTTATTCGCCTTCAGTTTGCGGGCGAGTTCGAGGGCGCGCTCTTTGCCGTACTTCTGGGCGATGAAGTCAAAAGGATTGCCGTTGTCCCACAGAACGAAGCGGCCCTTCCACTTGGGGTCGGCGAAGTCTTCGAGCGTGTTGGGGAGATCCTGTTCCTTCACCAGCTTGGTGTTGTACACGATACCGAAGATGCCATTAAGATAGAGTAGACACGGCGTGTCCTCCGCCGGCCGCTGGCGGTTGATAGTGTCGAGCTGCGGAAACTCGTGCGCGAACATCGACCACTCGACCTGCACCAGCCCACGTGGCGATTCCAGGATCTGGTGGCCCCCGGCGACGTTGACTTCGACCACATCGAAGCCGCCGGCAATGACCTTGGGGGGCAGGTCCCGTATGTGCGTCGGGTCGTGGGTCAGCTTGATCGGAAAGCCAAAGCGCTTCTTAAAACCCTTCTCCAGCGTGGCAATCTCTTCCGGGTCAAAGGCGAAGCCACCAATGGTCGCTTTGCCCTCAGCTTTGGCAGCCTCAAGCAACGCCAGGTACTCCGGGCTGGGGCCGGCAGCCACAGCACTCCCTGCGATGACCAACATCCCGACCAGGCAGGCCAACGCCATGCCTCTGAGCATATTGTCAACTGCTCGCATCAGCCCCCTCCTTTCAAGCATCGTCGCGACGGATGAGGAAACACCTCTCGGGAGGCAACTGTACAAAAATTTGATCGCCATCTTGAAAGCTGCGAAAGGGGTCACTCTTGACCTGGATCGCCTGCTCTCCTACGGCAATGCTGTACATGATCTGATCCCCAGCGAATACCACTGTCGTGATACGCCCTGGGAAGACGTTCTCTCCCGGCGGCCTGACGGCAGTGATGACCGCCCCTTCAGGACGGCACGCCACCCAGACGCTGTCCTGGCCTGTCGGTCCACAGTCCGCTGGACAGACCATAGGCCCGTGCGGTGTCTCCACCTGCCACAGACCGTCGCTGGCGACACGCCCCACGACCTTGCCAGCGATGAGATTGGTCTCACCCAGGAAGGTGGCCGTAAAAGCCGAGCGCGGGTGTAGATACAGTTCTTTGGGGGTGGCCTCTTCGACGAACACCCCCCCTTGCATGACTGCCACGTTGTCTGACATCGTCAGCGCTTCCATCTGGTCATGCGTCACGTACAGGGTTGTCACCCCTAGGGATTTCACCAGGTTCTTCAGCTCGAAGCGCATTTCAGCCCGCAGTTTGGCATCCAGGTTACTCAAAGGTTCATCGAGGAGGAGGATCGTAGGTTCAGCCACCAGAGCTCGGGCCAGGGCAACTCTTTGCTGTTGCCCGCCGCTCAGGAAGGGTGCCGGCCTGTCTGCCAGGAGGTCCAGCTGCACCAGACGTAAAGCCCGCATGGTCTTCTCGTGCACTTCTTGGCGGGGAAAACGGCGTCGGCCCGAGACTAAGGGGAAGGCCACATTGTCGAACACGCTCAAGTGCGGCCAGATGGCATAGGACTGAAACACCATACCAATATCCCGGCGGTGGGGTGGCTCAGCAATGCGCTCAGCGCTGGAGTAGACCACGGTGTCACCCACCACAATACGCCCACACTCGGGTGCTTCGAGCCCAGCGACACAACGCAGGATCGTGGTCTTCCCACACCCCGAGGCGCCCAGCAAGGTGTAGAACTCCCCGGCTTGGATCGTGAAGCTCACACCCTGGACCGCCCGCACGGGGCCAGCAGCGGTCTGATACGTCATGTGCAGGTCTTCGACGATGAGGGTCCCCTGCGGTAACATGCCTCGCCTCCTGCCGCCTCCTCACGGTTGCCTGACTAGTGCCGCCAGGGTCGCCTCAACGTTCTCAATCTGCGCTTCACCTTCTGCCAGGCGGTCGCACTCCTTTTGGACCACCTCAGCGCTGGCTTTACGGAGAAAATCGGCGTTGGCGAGCTTCCGTCGTGACCCTTCGACGCGGCTGAGGAGCTGCGCGCGCTGCATGTCGGGAGCGATGGCAACTGATTCCAGACCGGCTATGGTCACGAGCAGGTCGGTCCACGGATAGGAAAAATAAAGCACATTTTTTTCTCCGTGTCACGTGTACCCCCCGGTGCAGGTTGTATGGCCGGTTATGAAACCTGCACCTCGACAACCGCCCCGGGCTGCATGGTCACGAGTACTGTGCGTACTTGAGGCATCAGTGGCACAAGGTCCTCCAGTCCCCATGCCGTTTCCCTGCCCATCCCATCGCCACGCTGGAGAGATTCAACCAACGGTGCCTTGCGCGCGCAACCGCTCTCTGGCGTCCTGACTATAGCCCAGCGCAGAGAGCACCTCGTCCGTATGCTGACCCAGGCGTGGGCCCAGATGCCGGACACTCCCTGGCGTGTCGCTCAGCTTCAGCGCAATGCCAGCCTGCTGCACCATCTCACCGGCGGCGGTACGGTGGGTAAACAGCATCTGACGGTGCTGCACCTGGGGATCAGCGAAGACCTCGGCGGCGGTGTTCACCGGGCCAATACAGACGTTTTTATCAGCCAGATAGGCTAGCCAGTCATCGCGGGTGCGCTGCAAGAAAATAGCTTGCAGTTGGGCACGCACGCTGGCCTCTTCAGGGGTGGGAGCACGCGTGAGGTGCTCGAGACGGCGGTAATAGCGCGCCAGGTCAGGGCGACCGAGGGCTTTACAGAGGTTGTCCCAGAGCCAGGGTTCGCTGCAGCCGACGGAGAGGCGGCGACCGTCTTGTGTCTCATAGGTGGTGTAAAAGGCATACAGGCCCGTGTAAGGGCCATGGCCCCGTTGCGGCATAACGCCGTCGGCAAAGGCATTGGCCATGAGCGGGGTAGCGGCCAGTAGAGAAAGAGTGGCATCGAGATAGGCCACATCGACGTGCTGGCCACGTCCGGTGTGGTGCCGGGCGAACAGCGCGAGCAGAATGCCTACCACCCCATGCATGGCAGCACCGCCGTAATCGGCAATGATATTGAGCGGAATGGCCGGCGGCCGGCCTAACTCACCAATGAGGTTTAACACCCCACTGATGGCCAGGTAATTGAGGTCGTGAGCCGGACGGTCGCGATACGGGCCGTCCTGGCCAAAACCACTGAGCGAGCAGTAGATCAGGCGCGGATTAAGCTGGCTCAAAGTCGCATAGTCGGCGTTGAGGCGCGGCATCACGCCTGGTCGAAAGCCTTCGACCAGCACATCAGCCCCCGCTGCCAGTTGGTGCAGGATACGTTGTCCCTCTGGCGCCTTCAAGTTCAAGCCGAGGCTGCGCTTATTGCGGTTCACATAGCTAAAAGCCGCCTGACGCTCTGTGGAGGCCGACATCCCCGAGCCTGTCTCAGGGCTGAGAGCTGGCGGAGTCTCGATCTTGAGGACATCTGCCCCCATATCCGCCAGGATCATCGTACAGAAACTGCCAGGTGAGACGCGTGTAAGCTCCAGGACCGTAGTGCCTGCCAGTGCTCCTGCCATGAATACACTCCTTACACTTGCCGTGTGGTGGGTTGCTCATGCCGTCCAATCCACATGCAGCTTATGGCCAGCAGACCGCTCGCGATAGCGGTGGCAAACGTCAAGGCGTAGCTCTCGCTCACGTCAAACAGTCGTCCACCACACCAGGCGCCAAACGCAGCCCCAAGATTGGCGCTGAGGTTTACGACCATAAAAATGGTCCCCAGGGACGGCCCCTGGAACAGGGTAACGGTCTTGGCCGCGACCGCAATACCACCAGCCCCCTGGGCAAAGCCGTAAACCAGTATAAAGGCATACAGGGGCCAGTGGGCCTCAGATTGACTGAGGGTGAGCAACATCACAAAGCCCGTAATGGTGCAGCTCATCGCCACACTAAAAGCGCCTTCGCCGTGCACACGGTCCACCAGCCAGCCAAAGAACATGCGACCACCCAGGCTGACCAGGCTCACGGCGCTCGACACTGAGGCAGCGCCCAAAAGTTCCAGCCGGCCAGAGCTGACCAGAAAGGGGACGAGATGCACGTTCACCATGGTCATCGTGATCGTCATAAAGCAATGGGCCAGACAGAGCATCCAGAATGCCTGCTGGCGCACAGCGTGCCCGAGGCTCGCGGCGCTGCCCAGGTGCCCTGATGCCACTGGGGGACGCTGTTGCCAGAGGTTAAGTGGGACGAGGAGCATCACGATGACTGCGCCGAGGATGGCGAAGGCCGGCCGCCAGCCAAAAGTCTCGATCAGCCAGGCACTGCCAGGGATGAAGACCACCATCCCAAAGCCGGTTCCGACGTCGGCAAAGCCAATGGCTCTGCCGCGTTGCGTCCGCTCGAACCAGCGCGACACGACCACGGCCACAGAGCCGAGAGCCGTCTGTCCGACCGCACCCAGCACACCGTAGTACACCACGAAGTGACCGAGGGTCTGCAGGGTGCTGCACGCCATCAGCGCCCCACCACTCAAGAGGGCAGCGCTGATAAACACAAGGCGGGGGCCATAGCGGTCTAAGAGCCAGCCGATCAAAGGGGCACTGACGATTGACACGAGCATATTGACTGAGTACGGACTGGCACCACTGGCACGGCTCCAGGAGAAGGCGGTCACAAGCGTGTTGTAGAAGACCGCAAAGCAACCGCTAACGCCGCTGGCCCCGGCTAACGTCACAAAGCCGATGAGTAGGACGGCGTAGCGGTAGCGACTGCGGTGCTCCTGGCGTAGTGCTGCGGACACATCGGCCATGGGCAGAGCGTACTCAGTCAAGATCGAATGGACGCAGAGGGGGGCGGTCGTCCGGGTTCGTGTCGGCGTGTTTCCGCAACTCCTGAAACTTTTTGCCGAGCAGGGCTTTGCGCTGCTTTTCTTCCTCGAACGCTTGCTGAAAGCGTGAGCTCTTTTGCTTTTCCTTGTCTTTCAGGTCTTGCAGAGATTTTTCGAATGAAGCGCCACCGGCCTTCACCCGATGTTCGGTGACATATAAAATGGCCAAGGTCTCGCGATCGATCACCAGCGTCGCCTGGCAACACGGACAGCTAATTTTGGCTGGCTCATTATTGATTGCCATATCCACCTCCACAGACTCGGTATGGGCGTCTTGGGGTTATTGGATTATAGTGTATACCAGAACTGCTACAGACACAAAAAGCCGCTTCTTGTCAAAGCTTTCACGGCAAGCGTATAATCTGCCCATATATATAAGACACAGGACATTCGCGCTGTGGAGAGACCCATGTCGGAGCATGACGAAAATCCTCTGGTGGTGGAGTTGCAGACGTTGCGCACCGAGGCGCTGGCACGCCTGGACCACATCACCGATCTCACGGCCCTCGATACCTGGCGCATCGACTACCTCGGTCGCCGTGGCGCGCTGACGCAGGTGATGCGAGGCATCGGCAAGCTCTCGTCAGAGCAGCGCCCGCTGGTCGGGCAAGTCTCGAACGAGGTGAAGACGGCCCTGGAAGAGGGGTTTGAGACGCGTGTGGCAGCGCTCAAGCAGGCCCAGTTCTCCAGCATGCTGGCGCAACAGCGTCTCGATGTGACGCTGCCGGGTGTGCCTACGAGCCTGGGGCGGGTCCATCCCAGCACACAGACGCTGCGGGAAATCGCGGCGATTTTTAGCGACATGGGGTTTCAAATCTTTGACAGCCGCGAGGTCGAGAGCGATTTGTACAACTTTGAACTGCTGAATATGCCGCCCTATCATCCGGCGCGCGACATGTGGGATACCTTTTACATTAATGAACGGGTGGTGCTGCGCACCCATACCTCGCCGGGACAGATTCGTGCCATGCGGGCATACTATCCAGAGCCCATTCGGGTCATCCTGCCCGGCATGTGTTACCGTTACGAGGCGATCACGGCACGCTCCGAGATCATGTTCCATCAGGTTGAGGGTCTGGCGGTAGGCACGAACATCACCATGGCGGATCTAAAAGGCGTGTTGGTCACTTTCGCCCGCCGCATGTTTGGTGAGGATCGCCAGGTGCGGTTTCGCTGCAGCCATTTCCCCTTTACCGAGCCCAGCGTCGAGGTCGATATGGACTGCATCGTCTGCGGTGGCCAGGGCTGCACGATCTGTAAGCAGAGTGGGTGGCTGGAGATTCTCGGAGCCGGTATGGTGCACCCCCAGGTGCTCCGCAATGGTGGCTATGATCCCGATGTATTTAGCGGGTTTGCCTTCGGCATGGGGCCTGAGCGTATTACCATGCTGAAATACGGCATCGACGATATTCGCTATTTCTTCAGTAACGACCTGCGCTTCCTGGAACAATTTAGCTAAGTGCTGCGCGTGGGGAGCAAGAAGCAGGGAGCAGGAAGCAAGAATATTCCCGCTCCGCGCTCCATGCTTCGCGCTTTTCCCCTGCGTGCTGCCAGAGGGTAGTGTCCATGCGCGTGCCGCTAAGCTGGCTGAAGGATTTTGTTGAGATTACTATTCCCCTGGACGACCTGATCCACAGGATGATCATGGCCGGATTGGAAGTCGCGAACGTCGAACACATTGGGGACACCTGGCAACGCGACAAACTATTTGTCGGTGAGGTTCTTGAGATCAAGCCCCATCCCAATGCTGAGCGCCTCGTCCTGGCCGTCGTTGAGTATGGGCAGGGAACACCACAGACCGTGGTCACGGGCGCGCCCAATCTGCGCCCGGGCGAGCGCGGCCAGAAAGTGGCTTTCGCCGTGGAAGGGGCGGAGTTACTCGATGGTCACAGCGCCACACCCCAGAAGCAGCTCCTCAAACGTGCCGCCATTCGTGGGGTGGAATCCGCTGGCATGGTCTGTTCTGAAAAAGAGCTGGGCCTGTCGGATGATCACACTGGCGTGATGATCCTGGACCCTACGGCGCCTGTCGGACGGCCCCTCCAGGACGTGCTTGGCGATACGGTGCTAGAAGTAGAACTCACACCGAATCTGGCGTATGCCAACTGTATCATTGGTCTGGCGCGCGAGGTGGCAGCGCTCACCGGGCAGGCGCTGCGCTCACGGCGTCCTGATGATGCCCGTCTGGGTGCGCCTTTGAGCGCTACGACCTCCTACATCACGGTCAGGAGTGCCAATCCGCAACTCTGCCCGCGGTATTCGGCAGCCCTTATTGCCAACGTCATGATTCAACCCGCCCCAGCCTGGATGCAACGTCGGTTGCTGCTGGCGGGTATGCGACCCATCAGCAATATCGTCGATGTGACGAACTACTGCATGTTGGAGATGGGCCAACCCCTGCACGCCTTTGATTACGACAAGCTCCAGGGTGGTATTGTCGTACGGCCGGCAATGCCTGGGGAACGTCTCCAGACGCTGGATGGCGTCGAGCGCACGCTCTCCGAGGACATGTTACTCATCACGGATGACTCCGGACCGATTGCCATTGCTGGTGTCATGGGCGGTGCGACTACCGAGGTCTCAGAGCGCACCCGGCATATTCTGCTGGAGTCAGCCAATTTCTCCTCAATCAGCCTGCGCCGTACCGCGCAGGTCTTACGTCTAGCCAGCGAAGCAGCCCAGCGCTTCGGGCGCGGTGTGGATAGGGCGCTGACGCTCCCGGCCCTGGTGCGCGCAAGTCGCTTGATGGAAGAAGTCGGCGGTGGCACCATGCATGCCGAGATCGCCGATACCTACCCGCAGCCGCTGCGTCCGCGCCGTATTACGCTGCGCACCGCGGAGGTGAAGCGCCTGCTGGGCATGGACTTTGGTCTGGAGACGATGCAGCGGATCCTGTCCG
>Ga0075428_100007074_pt1 | contig 12432 bp, 10 predicted proteins | sample RhiMetdeltSRZDD2_FD_75291 | JGI IMG/M metagenome (GOLD analysis project Ga0075428, IMG submission 75291) | Populus rhizosphere microbial communities from Tennessee, USA - Rhizosphere MetaG P. deltoides SRZDD2 | ecosystem: Host-associated > Plants > Roots > Rhizosphere > Soil | place: USA...
CGTGGACGGAGCCGGTGCCCTCATGGCGGCTTTTCGGCTCGCTTCGGCAGCGGCGGGCCGGGCAATGGGAACCGAGCCGGACGCGGCCGCCGGCGCCCGCGCCGGGGGCGCCTCGCCGAACAGTCCCAGGCGGCGGATCGCCGACTCCACCGCGGCATAGGCCGTTTGCCCCAGGCCGCAGATCGAGGCGTCGCGCATCGCGATGCCAACTTCGTCGATAAGCACCAGCTCCGACGCGCCACGGCCGCCGTCTTTGACCAGACGCTCGAGCGCCTCCTGCTGGCGCACGGTGCCCAGGCGGCACGGCACGCACTGCCCGCACGATTCGTCGCGGAAGAACGCCGCGATCCGCAGCAGGATCTGGCGCAGATCGACGCTGTCGTCGAAGACCATCACCACGCCCGAGCCCAGCGTGGTCCCGGCGGCGCGCGCGTCCTCGAGCGTGAGCGGAAGATCGATCTCGTCGGGCCGCAAGAACGTGCCCGCGGCCCCTCCCAGCAAAACGGCTCTCAACCGTTCCCCTGGACCGCCGGCGCGCTCGATCAGGTCGCGCAGCCTGCTTCCGAGCGCTACCTCGTAGACCCCGGGGCGGGTGACGTTGCCGCTCACGCAGAACAGGCGCGTGCCGGTCGACTGACCCTTGCCAACGGCCGCGAACGCGGCGCCGCCCTCGAGCACGATGGGCAGCACGTTGACCAGGGTCTCGACGTTGTTGACCACGGTCGGCTTGCCGAACAACCCCTGCTCCACCGGGAACGGCGGCTTCTTGCGCGGCTCCCCGCGCCGTCCCTCGATCGACTCGAACAGCGCGGTCTCCTCGCCGCAGATGTAGGCGCCCGAGCCGCGGCGGATCTCGAGGTCGAAGCTCAGCTCGCGCCCCAGAATGCGTTCGCCCAGCAGCCCAGCCCCCCGGGCCGCATCGACCGCGGCCTGCATGCGCCGGGCCGCCAGCGGGTACTCCGCGCGCACATAGAGGTAGCCTTTTTCGCAGCCGGTGACGTAAGCCGCCACGGTCATCGCCTCGAGCACCGCGAAGGGGTCGCCGCACAGGAGAACGCGATCCTTGAAGGTGCCGGGCTCCGACTCGTCGGCGTTGCAGACCAGGTAGTGCGGCTGCGCCGGTTGGCGGCGCACCGCGTCCCACTTGCGGCCGGTCGGGAACGCCGCCCCACCACGGCCCGACAGGCCGGCCCGGTTCACCTCCTCGATCACCGCCTCGGGACCCATCTCGAGCGCGCGGGCGAGCGCGCTGTAGCCACCTGCCTTCCGGTAGTCGTCGAGGCTCGTGGGATCGACCGCTCCGACACGCCTGAGCAGCACCAGCGACGAATCGCCGCGCTGCGGCAGGGGCGGCTCCCCGGCGGCATCGTCACCGAGGGATCCGCCCGCCAGCCAGTGGCGCACCTCCTCCACCGAAGTGGGACCCAGCAGCCGTTCGCGCGGATCCTCCCCCGCCTCGGTCACCAGCGCGGCCGGGGCCACGTCGCATAGACCCAGACAGGGCGAGCGCATCCACGCCGGGCGGCTCGCGTCATGATGGGCGTGATCGCCCGCGGGGGCGGCGTGCGCCGGACCGGCTTCGCGATCGAGCCGGTCGCAAATAGCGCCGGCGCCGCGGGCGCGGCAGGCGATGTCGTCGCAGACATGCACCACCCGCCTCGGTCGCGGCGTGGTGGCCAGCAATGCGTAGAAGGTCGCCACTCCCCACGCGTCGGCGGGCGGAATGGTCAGCCGCTCGCAGATGTAGTTGAGCCCGCCCTCGCTGATCCAGCCCACGCGGGACTGCAGACTCTGGAGCGCGGGTAGAAGCAGGTGCCGCCGCTCGCGCTGGACCCGTCCACCGTGTGAGGAATGCGCGTCGCGCGGGCTGCCACGCGCCCCTCCCTCCCACGACGAGGTCGGCGGGCCGAGCATTCCATCGATGGCGGCGCGCTCTTCGTCGCTCGGGCGAGCCTCGCGCAGCCGGACGTCCACCTAGGCGTGTCTCCGCCGCGCGCCGACCGGGGCCACGCCGCTGGCGAGTTCGCGGGCCCCGGGCGTCGTGCTCACCCGCGCCGGCTCGACCCGCACCGCGCACGCCTTGAACTCGGCGGTCCCCGACTTGGGATCGCTGGCGTCGATGGTGAGCACGTTGGTGGTGACTTCGTCCGGGAAGTGGAGCGTCATGAACACCGTCCCCGCTCTCAGGCTGCGGTCGATCCGCGCCGGCACCACCAGGCTGCCGCGCCTCGAGCTGACCCGCACCGGATCGCCGCTCGCGACCCCGAGCCGTTTGGCGTCTTCGGGCGAGAGGTCGAGGGTCTCGCCGAAGTGGAGCGGCGAGTCGTAGCCCTGGGTCTGGACGCCGGTGTTGAACGACTCGAGCCGCCTGCCGGTGGTGAGCAGCAGCGGGTACTCGTCGTCGGGCTTTTCGACCGGTCCTTCGTGCCGCACGACCGAGAACGGCGCCGGGCGCCCGCCGCGTGGTTTCTCCCACAGCCGGCCGTGGAGGAACGGCGTGCCCGGGTGCCCTTCGTCAGGGCACGGCCACTGGATGCCGTCGAGCGCCTCGAGCCGGGCGTAGCTCATGCCGCCCGCGAACTCCGGCGCCACGGTGCGGAACTCGTTCCACACCGATTCGCCGGTGGGCGTGCCGAAGTCGGCGCCGAGGCGACGCGCCAGCTCGGCGATGATCCACAGCTCGTCGCGCGCGTCACCCGGAGGATCGACCGCCTTGCGCACCCGCTGTACCCGGCGCTCGCTGTTGGTCACCGTCCCCTCGCCTTCGCACCACGTGGCGGCGGCCGGCAGCACGACGTCGGCCAGCTCGGCGGTGCGGGTCATGAGGATCTCCTGCACCACCAGATGATCGAGGCCCCGGAGCAGCTTCTCGACGTGACTGGAGTCGGCGTCCGACTGTGCCGGGTTTTCGCCGATCACGTAGAGCGAGGTCAGCTCGCCACGATCCATGGCATGAAGCATCTGGGTCAGGTTCAAGCCGTGGCGCGGCTGGAGCTTTACACCCCAGTGGCGCTCGAAGCGCGCCCTCACCTCGTGGTCGAGGATTTCCTGGAAGCCTGGCAGGCGGTTGGGAATCGCGCCCATGTCGCCGCCGCCCTGCACGTTGTTCTGGCCGCGCAGCGGATTGCAGCCGCATCCCCAGCGCCCCACGTGGCCGGTGAGCAGCGCGAGGTTGATCAGAGCCAGCACGTTGTCGACCGCGTCGTGGTGCTCGGTGATGCCGAGCGTCCAGCAGATCATCGCCTGGTCGGAGCGCGCGTAGGTATGCGCCGCCTCGCGGATCACGTCGGCCGGCACGCCGGTCAGACGCTGCCCCTCCTCGAGCGTGTAATCCTCGACCGATTCGCGGTAGGCCTCGTAACCATCGGTCGCGTTGGCGATGAACTCGGGATGGGTGAGCCCGGCGTGGATGATCTCGCGCGCCATGGTGTTGGAGAGCGCGATGTCGCTGCCGACGTTGAGCCCGAGCCACACGTCCGCCCACTGGGCCGAGGGAGTGCGGCGCGGGTCCATGACGTAGAGCCGGGTTCCGCGCCGCACGCCCTTGAGCAGGTGATGGAACCAGATGGGGTGCGCCTCACGGGCGTTGCTGCCCCACAGGAAAACGACGTCGGCCCCCTCCACCTCCTGGTAGGAGTTGGTTCCGCCCCCCGCTCCGAAGACCGTCGCCAGACCGACGACGCTGGGCGCGTGTCAGGTGCGGTTGCAGCTGTCGATGTTGTGGGTCCCGAAGGCTACCCGCGCCAGCTTCTGCGCCAGGAAGTTCACTTCGTTGGTGGACTTCGAGCAGCTGAAAATGCCGAGGGCGTTGGGACCGCGGGCCTGCTGGTTGCGTCGGAACCCGGCTGCGGCGCGATCGAGCGCCTCGTCCCATGTGGCGGGACGCAGGGCGCCGTTGTCACGTACCAGCGGGTGCGTGAGGCGCTGCAACCGGCTCCGGCCATTGCTCTTGGTCACGGAAACCTCCCTTTATAAGGTCGGTACGGCGCGACGGAGCACAGAATGGCCCAGCGCCGGAGAGGAGGCAAGCGACGGAATAATTCCGGGGCTTCGCCCCGAAGCCTGCGTTCAGGCGTTCGGTGATGCGGGACGGAGGCGGTAGCGCGTGCCGTCGGGCTCGCGGTCCATGTACCGCCAGTCGCACAGCAGGCGGCGCAGCAGGGCCCAGTCGCCGAAGGTGTGCAGGTCCAGCAGCCGCTCGTTCATCTCGCGCTCGCTGTACTCGCGCCCCGGCTGGAAACGAGCCGCCAGGTAGTCCGTGGCCATGCGCTGCACCTTGTAGCGCGCCGGCCACTGCCGCAGCCGCCCGTCGTCGTCCACGAACGGGCGCAGTTCCCGGGGAAGCAGAGAGCGTTCCATGCCGACAATCTAGGCCCGCAGGCCGCGGATTTCCAGTCCCCGGCCCGGCCTGTTCCAACGACGTCAACTCCTCCCCCCGGGCGGCCGATAACCGTGCCCACAAGGAGGGTCTCGCCATGTTCCGACGTCTGGCGCCGGCGCTGCTGGTGCTCACCATCGTCGCCGGGTGCGCCGGGCCGTCCCGGCTCGCCGAACGCAGTGAAAGTAAGCTGTCGTCCGGTGACCATTGGCGCGCCTGGCAGCTCGCCACCCGTGCGCTCGACAAGGAGCCGGGCAATCCGCGCGCACGCGCCGCGGCCACCGCCGCCGGCGCCTCGATCGCCCAGGACTGGGAGCGACGCATTCGGGCCCTGGCCGACGTCGACACATTGGAGGCTTCCGACCAGGTGCTGGCCTTCGCCGACTTCCGCGCCGCGGCCGCGGTCTACGCGACCATCGCGGTGAGCCCCACATGGCCGGAGGATGAACGGACGCTGCGGCATTCCGCCGCGCGCGTGCACTATCAGCGGGGCGCCGCGGCGCTGGCCGCCCACCGTCCCAAGGCGGCCTACGATCACTACTCCACCGCCGAGCGCTTCGTATCCAGCTTCCGCGATGCCGCCGCGCTCGCCGAGCGCGCTTACGAAAAGGCACTCACCCGCATCGCGTTCGTGCCGCTCGCCGGCGCGACGCAGAACCGGGGACTCGGACGCGAGGTCGCCCAGAGCTGGCGCGAGGAGATGGCCCGGCAGATGACGCCTCCCCATGCGCGGTTCACCCGGATCCTGGGCGGCGAGGCGATCGATGGCGTGATGAGCGTCTCGCAGCTCGGTCGCATCTCGCGCGACGACGCGGTGCGTCTCGGCCGCAAGGCCGGGGCGCAGCGTGTGGTGTGGGGAACGATTGGAGCCGTGCGCTCGGATTCGCGTCTCCAGATATTCTCCGACGTGGTGGCGCGCCGCGTGGTGGTCAAGGACGCCGAGGGACACGAGACCACGCGGTGGGTCGACGTGCCCATCGAAGTGGTGGCCCGCATTCGCGACGTCACCGTCGGGGTCGAGTACGAAGTCCTTTCGACGCGCGACGGCACCTCCCTCGCCCAACAGCGGGGCGAACGCTCCACCAGCGCCCGTGTGGTCTGGACCTCCTACGCGCCGGTCGGCGACCTCGGCGCCTATGCGCTGGTTTCCGAGACGGTGCGGAGCACGCAACCCGATCGCGCTCGCCAGATCGAATCGCGGTGGAAGTCGGTGTGCGGCGAAGAGACGACGCTGCGCCAGGTGCTGGAAGCGCGTCGCGGCTCCGGCCGATCGGCCCGCTACGATCGCGGCGCGCTGCCGCGGTTCGTCGCGGGCGCCGCATTCGTTTTTCTCGAGGATCTGCCGCCCCCCGAGGATCTGGCCTACGCGGCTCTGGCCGCGGGCTGGCGGCCGCTTCACCAGGATCTGATGCGGCTCGACGCCCTGGACGACGTGGACCTGGGTGTGGCCATGACCGGGGATAACGGCCGCTGAAAAAGGCTCTGTCGCCGGGCGGACGACGGGCCTCCACTGGCTAGGAGAGTGGACGGCCCGTCATATCCCGCCTCGGCAACCTTGCGCAGCGGCTCTGGTGGGGGCGTCGCAACGAGGTCGTTCGCTGCGGAAGAGCGCCTCCTCACCGAGAGGGAAAGCGAAACGGAAACGAATCCCTTCCATCCGTGCGAGCGCGGTATCCACGCGTCACCGCGCCACGCACAAGCTAGCGCCGGGCGCCGCGGGCTGCCATCGGGTGAATTCCCGATCGGCCGTCAGGTGTTCTTCCGGTCCCGCCTCAGGCCTGGACCAGCCCCATGCGCACCGCGTGACGAACGAGACCCGCGGTCTCGTGCACGTCGAGCTTCAGCATGATGCGGGTGCGGTGGGTCTCCGCCGTCTTGGCGCTGATCCCGAGCACCGACCCCACTTCCTTGGTGGTGTGCCCTTCGGCGATCAGCTGCAGCACCTCACGCTCGCGCGGGGTCAGCACCTGTCCGCGCGTGGCGGTGCCGGTCGTCAGCCGTTCGAGGCTCACGGGCGACAAGGACGGGCTGAGATAGACAGAGCCCTCGAGCACCGCCTCGATGGCCTCGAGCAGGTCCTCGGTGGCCTGGCTCTTGAGCACGTAGCCTTTCGCGCCGGCCCGCAACGCCTCCACGACGTAAGCATCGTCGGAATGCATCGTCAGGAGGATGACCTTCACCTGCGGGACTTCCCGCGCCAGCAGACGGGCGGTGTCCGCGCCGTTCAAGCCTGGCATGCCGATGTCCAGAATCGCGACGTCGGGTGCCAGCGTTCGCACAGCCTCGATCGCTTCGTGGCCGCTCGAGGCCTCCCCTACCACTGTCATCCCCCGGGCTTCGAGCATTGTTCGCAGTCCGGAGCGCAGTATCGGGTGATCGTCAGCCAGAAGAATACGCAACATGGTGATCCTCCCGAGCTGGAATCGAGATCGTGAGCTCCGTGCCGTGGCCGGGGCGGGAGCGGATCTCGACGCTCCCTCCCAGCGGCACGACACGCTCGCGAATGCCGAGCAGTCCCAGCCCCAGACGCCCGGCGCCGACATCGAAGCCCACCCCATCGTCCATGACCCGGAGCTCGACGCTCCCCCCTGTGTCGCGTCGCATCTCGATCGTGACTCGATGAGCCTGGGCATGCTTCGCCACGTTGGCGAGCGCCTCCTGAACCGTGCGGTAGAGCGCGATCTCCGCGTTCGACGACAATCGCTCGTCCCACGACCCGTGGACGTGGACGGCGATCCCGGTGCGCTGCTCCAGACCCTCGCCCAGGAACCGTAGCGCGGTCGGGAGTCCGAGATCGTCCAGAATGGGCGGGCGCAGCTCGTGCGAGATACGCCGCAGTTGATCCTCAACCTCCCGCAGTCGCGTATGGACCAGCTCGAGTCGTTGGCGCGCCGGTTCCGGCAGCTCGGCGGCGATCCCGTCCAGCAGCAGGTGAACGCTGGCGAGGAGCTGTGCCGACTCGCTGTGCAGCTGGTACGCAAGCCGCCGATTCTCTTCCTCGCGCGTGTCGTTGATGCGCTGCAACGCGGCCTGGGTGTCGGCCGCCCCATGTTGGGCCATCTCGAACGGCGAGTAGCACTCGAGAATCAGGGGCGAAGCCATTTCGAGCACACGCCCCGGCCCGCCGAGAACCTCCGTACTGCACCGCCTCAGTCCCCGTTGGAGCATGGTGGTGGTGCCGAGGATGCCGAGGCCACTCTCCAGCGCCCTGCGCCCCCATTCGTAGGCGGCGAGCAACGATCGCTCTCCGCCTCCCGCGAGCCCCTCGAGCAGGATCGGGTCGAGGGCCGCCTCCAGCCGGTCGGCCGTTTCGCTCATGAGGCCGGACTCCGCACCATCGCCACCACGACCAGCGCGTCGTCGTGGCCGCGATAGTGCCGAACCATGATGCGCTCGGCCTGACGTTGCGGTGGGTCTCCGGAGATGAGACTGCGCTCGACGTCCGGACCGATGCCGTCGGTGGCGAACACGAGCGTATCGCCGGCGATCACCGGTAACGTCGCGGCCGCGACCTCCGGTAGATTCCGGCCGACCACGCCTCCCCGCAGGAGCAGCGTCGAAACCGTGGTCCGCGGCACGATCCTGCGCACCAGCAGACCTTCGACATTTCCCACCCCGAGCCAGCTCATCGCCGAAGTGCGGTCATCGAACCACGCCATGCTCAGGGCCACGCCCCGGGTACCATGCAGACGGTCGTGGCAGTGGTTCATACGTTGTTCCAGGGAAGCGCCGGCCAGCTCCGCCAGCGCCACGCGCGCGACCTTGGTCGAGTCCGCGGCGGCCTGGCCGCGCCCCAGTCCGTCGATCGCGGCAATCAGCACCCCACCGCTTTCGCGTACCACCAGATGCCCGTCGCCCAGTACCCCGTCGGGCTCGGCGGCGCGGCAGGCCACCCCCCAGTCGAGTGGCTTCAGGACTGTTTCCATATCGTCGCTCGAATGGTGGTTCCCGCTCCCGGCTTTGAATCGACTTCGAATTCGTCCATCAGTCGTTGGACACCGGGCAGACCCAGGCCCAGTCGCCGGGATGTCGAGTAGCCGTCCTGCATGGCCTGGCGGATGTCGGGGATTCCCGGCCCCTGGTCGCGCGCCAGAATGGACAGTCCGCTGTGGCCGTTACGTTCCAGCGACTGCACGACGATCTCGCCGGGCGAGGCGTACAGCAGGATGTTGCGCGCCAGCTCGGAGATCGCCGTGGCGACCAGCGTGGAGACCGTGGGGCCGAATCCCACCCGCAGCGCCAAGGCACGCCCGCGCTGGCGGGCCTGAACGATGTCCGCGTCGCATCGGATGCGCACGCGTGCCTCCTCTTCTGCGGCCACGTCAGTCACGGGCCTCGCCCGGCAACCGCTCGGCCTCCAGCTGCGATAGCCCTTCTTCGAGATCGAGCGCGGCGCTGATGCCTTCGAGGGTCAGTCCCATGTGGGCCATGGTGTAGGCGACGTCGGGCTGGATCCCGACGATCACGGTCTTCGCCCCCCGCAGGCGCGTCATGTGAGCGATATCGGCCAGTGTCCCGGTGGCAAACGAGTCCATCACGTCGAGCGCCGTGACATCGATGATCACGCCCCGGGCGCGATGGCGCCCGACGCGCTCGACGATCGAATCGCGAAGCTGTTCCAGGTCGGCATCGGTGAGCGCCGATTGGATGGTCGCGATCAGATACGGACCTTGCTTCAGGATCGGTACTTGCACGGCCGGCGCCTCAGGCAGCGACGCCTTCGGACAACTGAACCACCTTGTACCCCAGCACCCGCTCGGCTTCCTCGATCCCTCCCTGCAGGTCGCCCACGGTGTTCATCTTGCCGAGGTCGACACCGATGTTGACCAGCGTCTGCGCGATCTCGGGAGACAGGCCGGTGACGATGACTCGTGCTCCCAGCAGCCGTGCGGACTCCACCGTGAGCACCAGGTGATTGGCGACGTTGGCGTCCATCGCGGCCACGCCCGTGATGTCGATCACCACCACCTTGGCGCGATTCGCGCGAATGCCCCGCAGCAGCTGCTCGGTGACCTGGCGCGACCGCTGCGGATCGATGAGTCCGATGATGGGAAGAATGAGCAGACGCTCTCGTACCTGCAGCACCGGAGTCGACAGCTCGCGGATCGCCTCCTGCTGCTCGCGAATGATGCGTTCGCGCTCGCGCACGAAGCCCACCGCGACGGTGATGGCGATCGAGTTGGCGGCCGGCTCGTAGGCGTCGAGGACGGCGTCGAGCACCCGCTTGTCGGTGTGATATTTCGCGAACAGCGATCGGGCCAGAACGTCGCGCAGCAGCAGCACGATGCCCACCACCTCGTGGGTCTCGACGCCGCGCGGGATGATGCGTTCGGAAAGTTTCTGTGCGTAGGCCTGCAGGGCTTCCAGGGTGCGGGTCTCGAGCGCCTCGACGTAGCTGTCGTAAACCAGGGTCGCTTCGGCGAACAGTTCCTCTCGGGTCATCGCGGTGAGGAGCCGGGCTTCAAAGATCCGACGCAGCCACTCTTCCCTCAGTTGCGTACGAGTTTGACGCAGATGGGCCACCAGCTCCCGGAGGCGGACGGTGGTGTTCTCGATGGCCGGCATGGTTTCCAGCGACGCTTCCATTTCGCGCATTGGATTACCTCCGCGCAGGGGTTTGAAATGCGGGCGGTGCGGCCCCATCGCGATGGCGGGCCCCGCCATTTCTCGCGCGGCGCCAGCGACCGAGGGCGCCGATACGACTTCTCGCCTGGTTGTCGAAATCGACAGTCGCGCTGCGGGTCATCGGACTCATGTGACTTGTGGTCCGTCCCTGGTCCCCCCAGGGAAGCGCGTGGCCCGTTTCAGGATTCAGGTTACGGACCGCCAACGAAGGCAGGATAACTACAGCGAATCCTGTAGTCGAGTGTGGAACTTACACTTACCGGCGGCACCCATCTCGGGCAGGGGGTCGGTACTCCTTTAGACAGGGCAGGCACCCGACCATGGAAAGTCGCCGGGACGGCCGACCGATACCCAGGTGAGCCCGACCCCACGAGGACAGCCTGTGTCCCGCCTACCCTCCGATGGTGGCGGTGCGCGAAGTGGCGGGCTGAGTGGCGGAGCGCAAGTCGGGGCGGATGACCTCGATCTTCAAGCCCTTCTTACGCCCTTCGATCCACTCGTTGTAGCTCTTGGTCACCAGCTCCAGGCGGATTTGTTCCCCGGTCTTCTTGAACTCGCTCTCGTCGGCCGGGATTTTTTCCTCGAGCCTCAACCACACCACGCCCTGGCCGGTGTGGACGGTGTCGCTAATCGCACCTACTGGCGCCAGGCTGAAGGCGGTTTTCAACAGGCCGGGCTCGAAACCCAGTCCGGGGACGAAACTGTACGACTCGGGGAACGCCGCCACATCCTTGAGCCCGGTGTAGAGGGCGGCGACGGAGTCGAGCGCGGCCCCGCCTGAGATCGCGGTGCGCAGCACCCCGACCTCGCGATCGAAAACCACCTTGCGCCGGGCCTCGCGAGCGTCCGCGATCGCCTTGCTCCGCACTTCATCAAACTCGGCGGGGCGCGGCGGTTGGCGCTCGGTGACGCGCAACACCACGTAACGGGATCCGGATCGATAGACCTTGGGCGCCCAGCGATCGACGGGCAGCCCGGCGATGTCGGGGCCCAGGCCCTGCAGGAAGCCCAGGCCCGGCGCCGGCTCGTTGGCGGCAAATGGACCGGCCTTCATGAGGCCGCCGTGAGGCTGGGCCAGGGTCTTGGCGTTACCGCCGGCGGCGAGCTTGCGCCGCAACGCATGGGCGTTGCGCCGCGCTGTGGTGTCGGCGCGTGCGCCGGCCATGCGCGCGAAGATCTCGCGCCGCACCTCGTTGAACGGCCGGGTGCGCGCGGCCTTGTGGTCGTCGACGCGGATCAGGTGATAGCCGAAACTGGTCTTGACCGGTGCGCTCACCTGCCCCCGCTCCAGGGCGAATGCGACGTCCGAGAATTCCTTCACCATGCGGGGGCGCGCGAACCAGCCCAGATCGCCGCCGGTGGAGGCGTTGCTGGCGTCATCGGAGAACGTCGCGGCGAGATCGACGAAGTCGACCCCTTTCTGGATCACGCCATGGAGAGAATCGGCGCGTGCCTTGGCCCGGGCATCGCCCGCCCGGGTGCCGTCGTTGTTCCTGATCAGGATGTGGCGCGCCCGCACCTGCTCTTCCTCGACCAGTGACGCCTTTGTCTTTTCGTACTCGGCCCGCAGCTCGGCCTCGGGGATCTTCACCGAATCGGCGGGCGGGATGGCGACCGGCACGTAGTCGACCATGTACTTGACCGGCAGGTTGTACTCGCCGCGGAACTGCTCGTAGCGCGCGCGGCCCTCGGCCTCGTCGCGGCGCCGCTTCTCGTCTGCCACCAGCTGCGCGGCCCGGGTCACGGCGGACTCGTAGGGAGGCACGAACGCGGTGTCGGCCGCGTCGACGCGCCACATGGCGGTGTGACGCCCGAAGCGTCGCGGCCCCTGGATCACGCCCTTCTGCGTCACCGCGAAACGCAGCAGCGAATCAACGTACACCGGTGTGAACACGGTGTCCGGTGCGCCCCCGCGGATCAGCGTCAGCGTCTCGGCCACCGCCCCGTTCGATCGCGCCAGCGCCCGCACGTCGCGGGCGGTGCCCATTCCGGCGGCCAGTTTCTGGGATGTGGTGCGCAGCCAGTCGCTGCGCCCATCGCGCTCGATGCGTTCGCGCACCCTGTGGCGCAACGAATCGTTGAGCGGAGGAATCCACGCCCGGGAGGTGTCGGATCGCCCGAATAGCGTCGCCCCCTGCGTGCGGTACCAGTGCTCGATCTCCAGCGTGCTGGGCGGCGGGACGTTCGCGCTTGCCTCGTTCACCGTGAGGCGGGTGAGGCGAACGCGCGCGCCGCGGAAGCTGTCGGGATGGGCGGCATGGTAGGCGCGTTGTTCGTCCTCCTGGACCTTGCGGCGCTTCTCCGTGTCGGCGCGTCGCTTGACGTCGCCGAGCGCCTCACGGAACGGCGGCACGTGCCGCGGTTCGCGTCCGGCCACCACCCCCACGACCACCGCATCGGTGCCCGCGAACGGCCCGAGGACACGCAGG
>Ga0075428_100007078_pt1 | contig 12427 bp, 7 predicted proteins | sample RhiMetdeltSRZDD2_FD_75291 | JGI IMG/M metagenome (GOLD analysis project Ga0075428, IMG submission 75291) | Populus rhizosphere microbial communities from Tennessee, USA - Rhizosphere MetaG P. deltoides SRZDD2 | ecosystem: Host-associated > Plants > Roots > Rhizosphere > Soil | place: USA...
TGGAGATGTTTGCGTTCCTGTCATCACACGCGCCGACACACCGCATGGAACGGATGCCCGGATGGTTCGCACGGCGGCTGCGGTCACTTCGTCCTGCAGCGCAGGTGCTGGACGAGTTGCCAACCGGGCCTGCCGTCGACATTGATGACCACGGACCTGAAAGGTCGGTGCGCCAGCGGCAGGGCGCGATCGCATGAAGCTCGCGCTGATTACACCGCGGTACGGGGGTGAGATCGCCAGCGGCGCGGAGTACGCCTGCCGCCTGCTCGCCGAACAGTTGAGTCTCCGCCACGATGTCGAGGTGCTGACCACCACCGCGCGCGACAAACGAACGTGGAAGAACGAATATACGGAGGGAGCGGACCGCATTCGCAGCGTACTGGTACGGCGGTTCGCAGTCAATCAGCCGCACGAAGCCAACACGTTCCATCACTTTTCGGATCGCATTCTCAACGCGCCGCGGTCGCGGACCGAAGAGATGGAATGGGTGCGTCGGCTCGGGCCGTCTGCGCCGGGACTGGTCGAACACCTCAAGCGCCAGCAACGGACGTACGATGCGCTCGTTTTCTTTTCGCTGATTCACTGGACGACTGTGCACGGAATCGCCGTCGCCCCCGAACGCAGTGTCCTGTTTCCGTGTCTGCGGCTTGGCCCGGTTCTGCGGTTCGGTCTGTGGCGCGAACTGATCGCCTCGGCAAGAGCGATCGGCCTGGTATCGGGCGCCGAACGCAAGCTGCTCCACTCGTACATTGGCTTCTCGGCGCCACGCGAGGAACTTGTCGGAGTCGGGATCGATCCGTCACACCGGCAGGCCTATCCAAGGCATCAACAGGATCCCGCGGACGAACCCGTCGGTGACGAGGACACCGCCAACGGCTCTGACGAGAGCGTCGATCCGGACGACGACCGCGCCGATCGCGGCATTCCCTTCCGGCGGCGACACCGACTCTATGGATCGATGGTGCTATATGGCGGCCGCATCGAACCCGACAACGGCTGCGAAGAAATGCTGGAGTACTTCGACGCCTACGCCGCAAACGACGGCGAGACCGCACTCGTGCTGATGGGCGTCAAGATGATGAAGGTGCCGGACGAGCCATATATCCGCCAGGCGGGCGTGCTTCCGGATCGCGAGCGCATGGTCGCCTATGAGGCCGCCGACGTCACGATTGCGCCGGGATCCGACGACCCGCTCGCGCTATCCGTGCTCGAGAGCTTCGCCGTCGGAACACCAGTCCTCGCGTGTGCGCGCAATGCGGCGGCCGTTGAACACTGCCGCCGTGCCGGAGCCGGACTGTATTACGCGAACAGGCAGGAATTCGTCGAGGCGTTGCGGATGTTGATGACGCGCAACAAGCTGCGCGAACAGCTCGGTGAAAGCGGGCGTCAGTATGTGCGGCAGTACTACCGATGGGACGCGGTGTTAGGACGTTTTGAACGTCTCATCACTCTGGTACGAGCCCGGGGCTGAGACGTTTTCTTCGTCCTCGGAAGCACCGCCAGTTTTCCTTCCGCGGCGTACTCCGATTTCATACCGCTTGATCATCTCGTTCAGCGTCGTCGGCTTGATGCCGAGCAGCTCAGCCGCACGCTTCTGAACGCCTCCTGCGGCCTCGAGCGTTGACTCAATCAACCGCTTCTCGACACTGGTGATGACCTCTTTGAACGAAATGCCTTCGGGCGGCACGACGAATTTAGGAATCTGGAACGCAGGCGCGGTTCGGACGTGATCCGGGATGAGTTCAGGCCCGATACGCGGAGTCGTCGCAAGCACCACCGCCCGCTCCATCACGTTTTCAAGCTCGCGGACGTTCCCGGGCCAGTGATATTCCATCAGCAGATCGAGCGCTTCTGGCGCGAGCTCGAGGTTCAGTTTGTTGTTCTCTTCGCCGTATTTCCCCAGGAAGTGCTGGGCGAGAACCGGGATGTCTTCTTTCCGCTGCCGCAGCGGAGGCAGGTAGATGTTGATGACGTGGAGCCGGTAATACAGGTCCTCCCGGAAACGGCCCGCCTCCAGCAACTGCTTCAGATCGCAATTGGTGGCCGCGATGATCCGCACGTCGACCTTGATCGTCTCCATGCCGCCGAGGCGCATGAACTCGCGTTCCTGAATCACGCGCAGCAGCTTGGCCTGCGTTTCGAGCGGAATGTTGCCGATTTCGTCGAAGAAGATCGTCCCTTTGTCGGCCAGATCGAGAAGGCCCTTCTTCGGATACACGGCACCGGTAAACGCGCCCTTGACGTGGCCGAAGAGCGTCGACTCGAGGAGCTCCGGCGGGAGGTTGCCCGAGTTGACCGGCACGAACGCGCGATCGGGACGCGAGGAGTGCGTGTGAATCGCACGGGCGACCAGCTCCTTACCCGTGCCGCTTTCGCCGGTGATGAGAATCGTCGAGCGGCTCGGCGCGGCCTGGATGATCAGGTCGAAGACCTGCTTCATCTTCGGACTGCGGCCGATGATCCCGGCGAAATTCTGCGCCTGCGCCTGAAGATTGCGCTTGAGCGCGGTGTTCTCGGCGATCAGCTGCCGACGTTCGACGGCGTTGCGGACGACGACCAGGACTTCATCGTTCTTGAACGGCTTGGTGATGTAGTCAAAAGCCCCGCGCTTCATCGCGGCAATCGCGTTCTCGACCGACGCGAATGCCGTAATCATGATGACGGGCAGATCGTCGTCGAACTTTCTCAACTCCTCGAGAACGGCCATCCCGTCCATTCCTGGCATCATCACATCGACGATCACTGCATCGAACGGCACGGACTTGGCCAGTTCCACACCTTCGGATCCCGCTGACGCGACGCGCACAGAGTACCCTTCGCGCGACAGCAGCGCCTCGAGGATCTCGCGCATGATCTCTTCGTCGTCGATGATGAGAACGGATCCGTTGCGAGCCATGGTGTGTTCTTACGCGTTACTGCGCCGCGCGGGCCAGACGTTCGGCGGGCGCGGATGGAAATCTCACCGTGAATCGTGTGCCGTGGCCGACGCTGCTCTCGCAGTCGATCGTGCCTTGATGCTCGCGGACGATCCCGTAAGTGATCGACAGGCCCAGTCCTGTGCCGCGTCCAATCGCTTTGGTCGTAAAGAACGGATCGTAGATTCGCGCGAGGTATTCGCTCGGAATTCCAGATCCGGTGTCCGCGATCTCGACGACGACCTGCCCATCGTCCGCACGTGTCGCAATTGACAGCCACCCGCCCTTGGGCATCGCATCTTTGGCGTTCAGGAACAGGTTCAGGAAGACCTGCTGAAGCTTCTGTTCGGCCCCGGCAACGGCAAGCGGTTGTTCGCTCAGCTCACGCCGGACCGCGACGCGCTGTAACTGAAACTGATGTTCCAGCAACGACAGCACGTCCGAGATGACCGTATTGAGGTCGACGACGATGATGTCGGTCGACGCGGCAGTGCCGGGACGCGCCAAGTTCAGCAGGCCGTTCACGATCTTCGCAGCCCGGAACGTCTGCCGCTCGATTTTTTCGAGCACCTTCGTGCGCGGGTCGTCCGGATCGGCGCCGTCGAGTAGCATCTGCGTGAAACTCGAAATACCGGTGAGCGGCGTGTTCACCTCATGCGCGACGCCCGCAGCCAGCAGTCCGATCGATGCCATCTTTTCGGAAATCTGCAGCTGCTCTTCAAGCTGTACTCGCCGTGTGACGTCCTCGATGATCACGATCGTGCCGACGGTCGTGATGCTGCTGCCATCGGCCGCGCGTAGCGGGACCATCGCGGCGTTCACGATCAGCGGCGAACCGACGTCAGTGCGCCGCCAGAATTGCAGCCGGGATAGCGTGCTTCCTTCCGGCGAATCGCGACGGGCCGCACGCAACGTCTCCACAAACGGAAGGTCGAACACTTCGTCCAGCCGGCGGCTCGTGGCATCACCCTTGGCGATCCCGGACAACCTCTCCATGGCGCGATTCCAGCGCACCACCCAGTCGTTCAAGTCGAGAACGAGCAGGCCGTCGTCGAGCGACTCGAGGATGTTTTCATTGAACGCGCGCATCCGATCGAGCTCGAACGCTTTGATGTGCAACTGCCGATAAAGGCGCGCATTCTCTATCGCTGTCGCGATCTGTCCGGCCACGGCTGAGAGCAACGCCATGTCCTCGCTGTTGAGCGGCTCACCCGTCTCTTTACGACCGACCGCAAGCACCGCGACCGCGCCTTCCTTTGAGATGCACGGCACGAAGTAATAGAGACCGGCATCACGCCAGATTTCGACTTCCTCGACGGCAAGCCGGGCCGATGCAATCGGGTCATCGAGCGCGACGATGTCGCCCGCGGCAAGACGATCACCGATTCCAGAGTTCTTCGGCAGCGCCGGGGGAGCCATCTCGCCGAAGCCGGAGGCGCGCACCGATTCATAGTGCGGCGCCGACTCGTCTTCGAGCATCAGCGCCATTCGCTCGACAAGCAGTGTCTCGACAACCCGAGAGACGAGCCGCTCGGCAAGCCGGTGCAGATCCAGGTCGCTGTTGAGATCCCGCGCGAAGCCGACGAGCGCACGCCGGTAGTCGTACCGATCCCGGTAGAACGCGCGGTCGAGGGCGTTCTGCACGGCAGTTTTCACGGGCGGGGCGAGCAGCAGCGCAACGAGCGTCGCCAGAAACGCAATCACCCAGTTGTGTTCCTGGTCGCCCTTCAACCAGACACGCTCGACGCCCTGCAGCATCAGCGCATAGATCGCCACGATCGCCGCGAGTGCGGCGGCGTACACGAGCGCGCGCTTGACGATCACCTCGATGTCCATCAAGCGGTACCGCACGAGGGCCGAGGCGTAGGCGAGCGGAATGAGACCCAGAGGAATGGCCGACAACTGCATCGGCAGCGATGCGTCCATCCCGAGTGCAAAGGGAACAGCGTAGCCGAGTGCGAACGGCGCACCGCCGAGCGCCGTACCCCACGCGATCCATCGCAGCTGCCGGCGTCCGGTGATGGAACGGACTTCTGCAAGCGCGCGGGCCAGCGCCGCGAGCGCCGCAATCAGACAGCCGGCGAGGTACAGCGAATCGAGTCGATCGAGCGTCCCCAGCAGCTGGACGACTCGCGTCGAGTCAGCCCCACTCTGCGCGAGCGCATCCACGTGCGCGAGACCGAGCAGCACGGCCGGCACGTACGCCAGCGGAATCATCGCGTGGCCGATTCGGCCCGCTGTCCACCGACGCGATCGTTCTGGAAACACGAGCGTGAAGTGCAGGAACAACGGCGGCAGCGCCAGCATCGAGACAGCATCCGCCCAGTAGAAAACCCAGTCGAGACGATCGAGGCGGCCGCTGAAGGAAAACGTGAAAACGCCGAAGAATGCCACGCAGAGCCAGAAAAAATGCAGCGTCGCGGGATCGCGCGGCCGCTGCAGCCGGACAGCCGCGCCGATCAGCAGGGTGAAAATGCCGACTGCGGCGAGGAAGTAATAGAGGACACGCGGCCCGCTCGGAATCGGCGCGATCCGCAGATCCACAACCTCACGCGTGCCCAGTCGAAGGATCGTGTAGCGCGCGGACTGGCCCACTTCCGCGCCCCGCAGCACGGCTTCGACGTCCGCGACCTGCTGCACCGGGCGGCCGTCGATAGCGATGAGCACATCGCCGCGTCTGATGCCGGCCGCCGATGCCCCGGTCCCCGGTGCCACGTCGGCCGCGATGACCCCTTCCGGCTGCCCCTTCCACAACACGCCGTCCTCAACGACATGCAATGTCGCGCGTGCGGAAATGTTGGCGATTCCGAGACAGAGGAGCGCTGCGACGACGACCACCGGCAGCGCGGGGCCCCGCCATGGCGTCCAGGTGCGTGACGCGTCCGAACTTCGTCGAAGCGTTCTCATCCTGCGTAGGGCCGGACCGGAGGCACGCCCCCCTTCGCGGTGCTTGAAGCGACCCTCACCGTGTCGAAGGGTCGAAGGGCGGACGGTGCGCTGGAGGGGAGCAAACGATATACCACCGACGACAGGATCGTTCTGGTCGTAACTCAATGTAAATCAGCTAGTTACCGGAGATCAGAATATCAGAACGCGCCGCCGATCCAACAATGGTGCACGCGTCATCCAACTGGATGGAGGTTCACCCCGGCGACCGAACGTCGCGGCGGCACCCGACCCAAGTTGTCGAAACGGTCAAAAACGAACGGTCACACCGCCCACGACGTGCTTTGGCGGACGCACAACCTGCAGTTCGTCGTAGACGGAGGTTTCGAGCAGATCCTCCTGAAACAGGTTTCGAACCGCGACGATCATCTGCCACTGCGCCGAGGCGAAGTTGAGAAACGGCAACGCCTGACTCACCTCGACATTGAACCGCGATCCAAATCGCGGCCCACGTGTGGCGGCATCGGAACTGGTGAAACCCGAATTCAGCTTGTAGATGACGAAGACGTGCGTATCGAACCGTGGCACCTCGCTCTCGATCGAGGTCGTCAGGTCGTGCAGTTGCTCGAACTGCCGGCGGACGACCGACGGCATCACCAGGGCGAGGCGCGCCGATCCGGGTGATGGCCGCAGCCATTCGGTATCCGTCTGCGTGTAGTCGATAGACGCGTGAACGCCGTCCGTGACGGTGCGGCTCACGCTGACGCCCCAGCCTCGTGCGTCTACATCGCCGGTGTTGCCGACATAGTAGTGCCCGATACCTACGGGCGACGCACCAGGAACCGAAAGGCCGAACAAGGTGACCAGTTGATCGTTCACCTGCTGACGGAAAGCTCTTACGCCGAGCACGACGTCATCTGCGAATGGGTGCTCGGCGGCAACCTCGTAGTGATTGATCTGTTCGGGATGGAACCCCGCACGTCTCGACGTCGGTGAGAACGTGCGCCCCGGTGGCGCCCACATTCCGGTGGACGGAACGAGGAATTCTTCGGCTCCGGGAGCAATCTCACGGCGCGAGACCATGCCGCGGAGGCGCAGCAAACCGCGGGGCAGCGGCCGAACTGTCACGCTGGCTTTCGGACTGAAAAGCGTCTCGTTGGCGAGATAGTCATAACGCGCGTATCGAGCGCCGTAACTCACGTCGAGGCGCGGCGTGAGCGTCCAGCGATCGAAGGCGTACATCTCACCAGCCTTTCGGCGGCCGTCGCCCATCGCGGCAAGCGCATCAACGTTGCCACCCAGGTACCGCTGCATCGCGTAGGACATCCCGGCGCGATAACTGTGCGACGAGCCAGTAGGCTGCCAGGCATAAGATCCCGCCACGATCCACGACGACAGATCTCCTTGCGTCGTGCCGCCCCGCACATTCCAACTGCCTGTCATCGTCGGGGCACTCAGCGACACGAACGCGACGCCCGTTGGCAATCCGTTCTGCAGCGAAAACAGATTCTGCGGACGTTCGAACGACGTGCTCGTCAAGAGATTGATTTGACCGTTCACCGGCAGATCGGCGATGAAGTCGGACGCAAAACGAACGGGACTGCCGACAGCCTTACTGAAGGCTAAAAGCGAGTCTTCCATGAACGACGGATCGGTCGGCGGAATTGGCGTGTGATCGAGGTCCTTCAGCACGCTCCGTCTCAAGTGACGCAACCGCCATGCAATGTCGCTCGGGTGGTCGACTTCGTCGTCGCCTACCGAAGACGATTCGTCCACAGGACCGACTCCAGCCTGCAGCACCGACGGCTGATCGTCTTTGGTGACGACTCGGGTCAGCGAAATGGAGATATCGCGCGTCGCCGTCGACACCTGCACGATTCGATCGCGCGCCGACGCGTACCCCTGCAGGTGAGCGCGAACGAGGTAGGGACCGGCCGGGAGATCGCGCAGAGTGAACCGTCCGCTCCTGTCAGTTACAGCAAATGCGCTGGCGCCGCCGAGCGCGGAGATTACCGCCCCGGCAAGTGGCTGCGCACGTTCGTCGATGACGACACCGCGTAATTCGGCTGGGGTAACGGATGCGAGCTGGCGAACGGTGGGGGTTCCCGAGACAGGCGCGCCCTGTGCGAAGGACGTGGCGGGACTGGTCAGCCCCGCCACGATCACCAGCACCAGCACCACGATTGGGCGCACCCTCACATCTTACGCCTTAAGACGGCAGCACCGTGAAAGTGATGTTCTGGGTGACCGTCTTGCCCGACGGCTTGTCGGTTATCTTGATTTCGAGCCTGTAATCGCCGGGCGCGAAACTGACGAGCGGCACCTCGAGGAAATTCGGGACGCCCGACGACACGGTGTAGGGACTCTGGCCATTCACCGCCTGCGGCTGAGTCTTGTTGAAGAACTTCTCCCCTTCGGCCGTCTTCTGGTTGAAGCTGTTCTCGATGGTCAGATCCGGCTTGCCCGTGGCGTCGCCGGTCGCCCCATACACCCAGTACACAACGCTGAGCGTGTCAGTCTTCTTGTACTTCCCATCCCTCGACGGCACGATCTGCATCTGGCCGAAGATGTACGGATCGTCATCGGCGGTCTGCCCGCCGGCGGCGGGCTGAATCGCCGTGGAGAGCAACATGCTGCTCGTCCCCAGTTCGGCTTTGTTGTAATCGGGAACGGTAAGGTCCTTCTTCAAGACGCCGACTTTCGGCATGTAGTTCTTGTCCGCCTTTTCGACGGTCCCTTTATCCTTGACCGCGACGAACAAATCGTAGTCGCCAGGCTTCACCTGGACATACCTCGAGACCTTGCCGTCGGCGCCTACCGTGGCGAAATCGAACTTCTCCCACGGGTGAACCGGTGCGTTTTTGTCGTCCTTCCCTTTCGCAGGCGCGGCAGCCGCCCCCTTGTTGGCCACGCGGATGTAGAACGCCGCTGTCGGCGTCGCGATCTTGCTCTTGTCAACCATTACCGAGAACGGCATGTAGGTCGAGCCATCCGGAGCGCGGAAGAAGTGACTGTTGTCCCACGTCACGGCGATGTCCGACGGGGCGGCTTGACCAGCGGCAACCGAGTCGACCTTGGTGACCAGCGTGTCGATGTCAACCTGCTCGGCTTTCGTGCGCTTGACTTCCTTCTTGGCGTCGGGCGCTTTCTGCGCCAGCACGGACGCTCCAAGACCGATGGTCAGCGCGGCGCCGACAGCAACGATGCCTCTCATCTTCTTCTTCATGCCTCTCTCCCGATGCGGAGACTGACGAACAGCTGAGTGCCGCTGTCAGGAAACTTCTCGAATTCGAATCCGCTGATTTTAGGGATCCGATCGCGAATAAGTCAAACAACCAGCGTGCTATTATCGCTGCCCCCGCACGGGTCTACCGCGCGTCTAGGCACAGACCAGCAACCCATGGAACTCGACGATATCCTGGTTATCCTGCTCGCCGGCGGAGTGGGAGAACGCCTGTATCCTCTGACGAAAGAGCGCGCCAAACCCGCGGTGTACTTCGGGGGGCCGTACCGGATCATCGATTTCACGCTTAGCAACTGCATCAATTCGGGCCTCCGCCATATCTACATCGCCACCCAGTACAAGTCGCTATCGCTCAACCGGCACATCCGTATAGGGTGGAATGTCATCTCTGAAGAGCTTGGCGAGTTCATCGAGATTCTCCCGCCCCAGAAGCGCGTCGGTGAGCATTGGTATTTGGGGACCGCCGACGCGGTGTATCAGAACCTCTATTCGATCACTCGCGAATCGTCGAGCCACATCATCGTGCTCTCCGGCGACCATGTGTACAAAATGGACTACGCCAAGATGCTGCGGTTCCATATTGAGAAGAGCGCGGACGCCACTATCGCCACTATCGAAGTGCCAGTCACGGATTCGTCCCGGTTCGGCATTGTCAGCATCGATTCCTCAGATCGCGTGATCGGATTCGACGAGAAGCCACAGTACCCGACACCGGCGCCCGGCTCGCCGGATACCGCGCTTGCGTCGATGGGAATCTACATCTTTCGCGCGGATGTGCTCGAGCGGGCGCTCGAAGAAGACGCCTCGCGCGCCGATAGCCAGCACGACTTCGGCAAGAACATCATTCCGTCGTTGATTCAGTGCTCACCGGTGTACTCCTACAGGTTCTACGACGAGAACAAGAAGGCGGCGAAATACTGGCGAGACATCGGGACGCTCGACGCGTACTTCGAGGCCAGCATGGACCTCTGCCAGGTGAATCCAGAGTTCAACTTGTACGATCCCGAATGGCCGCTGCGTACCTATCAGCCGCAGGCACCGCCGGCAAAATTCGTCTTCGCTGCCGAAGGGAAACGCTGCGGACAGGCGCTCGACTCGATTATTTCAAGCGGCTGCATCATCTCGGGAAGCCGGGTGATGGGAAGCATCCTGTGTCCGAACGTGCGCGTGCACAGCTTCTGCGAAATCGAGCAATCGATTCTGATGCCCGGCGTCCGCGTGGGGCGTCATGCACGCGTTCGCCGAACGATCGTCGACCGCGACGTCCTCATTCCACGCGGAGCCCTTATTGGATATAACGTCGAAGAAGACCGGCGGCGTCATACCGTGACCGAAGGAGGCGTCGTCGTGGTTACAGCCGAGGACGAACCGTTGATTGGGCCAATCACGGAAGAGGCGCTCCGCGCTGAAGCCGAAGCCGACCGCGGGGGGCCGGCGCACGCGTAACGAACTCCAATGAAAATTCTCGATATTCACGCGCGCGAAATTCTCGATTCGCGCGGCAATCCGACCGTTGAAGTTGACGTCAGGGTAGAAGGTGGGTTCGGCCGCGCTGCAGTACCGTCGGGTGCCTCGACGGGAGAGCGCGAAGCGCTGGAATTGCGCGACGCCGACAAGTCGCGGTATCAAGGCAAAGGCGTTCGGAAGGCGGTCGCGAACGTCAACGGCGAAATCGCGAAAGCATTGATCGGCGCAGACCTCGATCAGCGGGCGCTCGACGAAAAGATGATCGCGCTCGACGGCACCGCCGCAAAGAGCCGGCTCGGTGCCAATGCGCTTCTTGGCGTCTCGATGGCGGCGATGAAAGCCGCCGCGTCGGCGACGGGACGACCGTTATACGCGCACATCGCACAGCTCGTGGGCCGCAGCGCGGCCGACTACACGCTGCCTGTGCCGATGATGAACATCCTCAACGGCGGCGCCCACGCGGACAGCAGCGTCGATCTGCAGGAGTTCATGGTGATGCCCGTCGGGCCGCCAACGTTTGCGGAGGCGTTGCGCGCCGGTGCCGAAATCTTTCACACGCTCCGCGGGATTTTGAAAAAGGCGGGGCACTCCACGGGGGTCGGCGACGAAGGTGGCTTTGCGCCGAATCTGCGGTCCAATCGCGAGGCACTTGATGTCGTGCTCGAAGCGATCGCCAAAGCAGGCTACTCGGCAGGGGAGAATGTCTTTCTCGCCCTCGATGTCGCATCGAGCGAACTCTGGGAAAACGGGAAGTACGTCTTCAGGAAGTCAGGTGAGCCAACACGGACATCGGCGCAGATGATCGACCTCTGGACCGACTGGGTGCGGCAGTACCCCATCAGCTCGATCGAAGACGGGTTGGCTGAGGGCGACTGGGAAGGGTGGAAGGCGCTCACGGCGGCGATCGGCGATCGGGTACAGCTGGTTGGCGACGATGTCTTCGTCACCAATCCGGAGATCTTGAAGCGAGGCATCGCCGATCACGTCGGCAATGCACTCCTTGTAAAGCTCAATCAGATCGGCACGGTTACGGAAACGCTTGACGCGATCGCCATAGCGCGGAGCGCGAGGTACGGAACAATCATTTCCCACCGTTCGGGGGAGACAGAGGACAGCACGATCGCCGATCTCGCCGTCGGGACCTCGGCCGGGCAGATCAAGACCGGCTCCGCGAGTCGCAGCGATCGTGTGGCCAAGTACAACCAGCTGCTGCGGATTGAAGAGGAGCTGGGAGGTGCGGCGAAGTATGCCGGCAGGGCGGCAATTCGCCAGCTGGCTATCCGGTCCGCCTGAAGGCGGACCCCACCGCATACGGTAATTCGATCCGCCTGAGGGCGGACCCCGCCGCGTGCCTGTGGGGTCCGGCTTCAGCCGGACCAAAGGAATCTATGTATCGACTCGTACTCGTTCGCCACGGTGAAAGCGTCTGGAACCAGGAAAACCGGTTCACCGGCTGGACCGATGTCGACCTGAACGACCGCGGGCGCCAGGAGGCGCGCGAAGCGGGCCGACTGATGAACGCCGAAAAATTTGAGTTCGACGTGGCGCACACCTCGGTGCTGAAGCGCGCGATCCGCACGCTCTGGATTGCCCTCGACGAAATGGACCTGATGTGGATTCCGGTTTACCGGTCGTGGCGCCTGAACGAGCGGCATTACGGCGCGCTGCAAGGCTTGAACAAGGCGGAAACGGCGGCCAAGCACGGTGAAGACCAGGTGAAGATCTGGCGCCGCAGCTACGACATCGCGCCCCCGCCGTTGACACCGGACGACCCGCGGCATCCGTCGCGCGATCGACGATACGCAGGGCTGTCTCGCTCAGAACTTCCCGTTACCGAATCACTGAAGGATACCGTCGCGCGGTTCTTGCCGTACTGGCATGACGCGATCGCCCCTGACATTCGCATGGGCAAGCG
>Ga0075428_100007079_pt1 | contig 12424 bp, 13 predicted proteins | sample RhiMetdeltSRZDD2_FD_75291 | JGI IMG/M metagenome (GOLD analysis project Ga0075428, IMG submission 75291) | Populus rhizosphere microbial communities from Tennessee, USA - Rhizosphere MetaG P. deltoides SRZDD2 | ecosystem: Host-associated > Plants > Roots > Rhizosphere > Soil | place: USA...
GGATCTCCGCGCCCTCACCTGGCAGCCAGGGATCTATCCCCGGGTTCGCCGAGATGATCTCCTCATAGCCGACACCATAGCGCCGGCCGACGTCGAACAAGGTGTCTTCGTGGGTCGCGATGGCGGTGGTGACGAAGCCGACCATGTTGTCGCCGTTCGCCGGAAGCACATACTCTCTCCCGCTCGCGTGAACCTCAGCCGCGGCGACCACCGCTACAAGCACAAGGACGCCTGCACGCAATCCCCCCGTCACGTACCCCGATTGGCCCGCCATGGGCACATTGTAGCCATTGCCAGGGACCCGCGGATGCCGCGAGCGTTGACCCGCTCACCGTTCCGCAAGTAGCCTCCCGCGCGGGGGTCCCCGATGCCATACAGACTGACCATCGAACTGTCGGATCGCGACCTGCGCCATTTCCGACGCGAACTGCAGCGCTCGCGGGAGTCGGTGAGCATTGCCGACGACGACGAGATCCTGGGCGCGGCATCGGATTTCATTGCCAAGCTGCGCGAATCCGAACTGCCGGATTTCGTTACCGATCGGCTGGTGAAGATGGAGACGCTGCTCACGATGCTGACCGACGCGGACTGGCCGCTCGACGCGGACGAGCGCAGCCCGGTGCTCGCCGCGCTCGCCTACGCATGCGACCCCGAGGACATCATCCCGGACGAGATACCCGGGATCGGCCTGCTCGACGACGCCGTGATGGTGGAGCTCGTCTTCCGCGAACTGCAGCACGAGCTCGAGGCCTACGAGGATTTCCGTCGTTTCCGCAAGTCGCTGCCGCGCGGTAACCGCGCGGATCCCGCCGTTACACGCCAGCGACTGGAACGGCGCCGCGCGCAGCTCGTCGAGCGCATGCACCGCCGCAGCGCCGCTGCGAAACAGACCCGTCGCTGACGCGACTCAGGACGCCGCAGCACGCGGCGCGTTGCAGCCTGCCTCGTTGAACCGCGCGAGCATTGCGGCAATCCGCGCAGGCACGCCGTTGCGCGCCTCGGTCATCGCGACCCGGACGGCGTTCGCAAACGCGACCCGGTCAGCGCCGCCGTGGCTTTTGATGACGATGCCCTCGAGCCCAACCATGCTCGCGCCGTTGTAGCTCCGCGGATCGAGCCTGCGCTTCAAGGCGCGCAGCGCCGGGGTCGCCGCGAGCGCGGCGAGCTTGCGTGCCGGGCCGCGCGTGAACTCCTCGCGCATCACGCCGCTGATGAACCGCGCCAGGCCTTCGCTGGTCTTGAGCGCGACGTTGCCTGTGAAGCCGTCGGTGACGACCACGTCCACGTCACCCGAAAAAATGTCGTCGCCTTCCACGAAGCCGCGGTAGTTGATCGGCGCCACCGCCAGGCGACGATGCGCTTCGCGCAGCTCCTCGGTGCCCTTGATGTCTTCTTCGCCGATGTTGAGGAGCCCGATACGCGGGCTCGTGAGCCCGTGCAGATCGCTCGACAGCACGGCGCCCATCGCCGCGAACTGCACCAGGTGATCCGCGGTGCAGTCGGGATTGGCCCCGAGGTCGAGCATCATCGTGTGACCATGCACGGCGGGGATCGAGGATACGATCGCCGGGCGATCGACACCCTCGATCATGCCGAGCACGAAGCGCGCCGTCGCGAGCAGCGCGCCGGTGTTACCCGCGCTCACGCACGCGGCCGCAGCGCGCGACTCGACGAGGTTCACGGCGACCCGCATCGAGGAGTCCTTCTTCCTGCGCACCGCGTCCTGCGGACGCTCGTCCATCGCAACCACCTCGCTCGCCTCGACCACGCTGCAGCGGTCGGGCAGTTGCCCGGCTGGCAGGAGCGCGCGGATGGCGTCCGCACGGCCCACCAGAATGAGGCTGAGCGCCGGCTCGTCCGCGAGCACGTCGAGCGCACCCGGCACGGCGACGGGCGCGCCGTGGTCTCCGCTCATTGCGTCAACGGCAATGGTAAAGGGAGCCGTCATTGCCAGCCCGCAAGCGGTCGAATTACAGCGGCCGATGCGCGACGCGCGCACCGCGCCAGGAGCGTCACTCCTGCCCTTCCTCCGCCGCCGGCTTGTCGATCACCTTGCGGCCGCGATAGAAGCCATCGGGTGTCACGCGATGACGCAGATGCGTCTCGCCGCTCGTGCGATCGACCGACAGCGCGGGTTTCTTCAGCTTATCGTGCGCCCGGCGCATCCCCCGCGTCGACGGGGTCCTGCGGCTCTTCTGAACTGGCATGATCTACTCTCCTTTGGTTGCTCACCGCTCGCGCTTGTCGAGCAGTTCGCGCAGATTCGCAAACGGTCGTTGTTGGTCCGAGACCTCGTCGGGGCCGGGCTGCGGTCCGGCCTCGCGCTGGCAGTCGGTTCCCGGCGGATGCGCGGCCACCAGCGGCAGCCCGAGCAGCAGTTGTTCTTCCATCACCTCGATCACGGGCAGCCGCTCGGCGTCACCCAGGATCGGGTCGAAGCCCGCCGGCACGACGTCCTCGTCGGTGGCGACCACGATCAAGGGCGCGACCTCCAGCACCCTCACCTGGCAGGGCTTCAGGCATCGCTGGCACGTCAGCACCACCGTACCCGAGACTCGCGTATCGACTGTCGCGCGGCCCTCGAACATGCCGAAGCGAAGCTCGCCGCGTACCCGCGTGCCTTCGAGCGCGCCGGCATCAGTGAGCCTCGGAAGCTGCGCGAGGGCGAGATCGCGCTCGATCGACGCCGCTCTCCCTCCCAGCTCCAACGCATTGACGAGGTCGGCCGGGGTAGGCGACATGGGGCGCGTATAATAGTGACGACCCCCTCCCCTGTCAAAGCCGATCCGAGCTTAAACCCTTGTTTTTCAAGGATCGAGCGCCGCGGTGCGCGGCGTGAGCGAGTCCGGCGGCACGCCACTGCTGCTCGCGTCGACGTCGGTCCACCGGCAGCGACTGCTCGAGCGCTTCGGCCTGCCCTTCGAGTGCGTCGCACCCGCGGTCGAGGAGACACGTCTCGCCGGTGAAGCGCCCCAAGCGATGGCAGCAAGGCTCGCGCGGGCGAAGGCGCTAGACGTCGCACGCCAGCGCGGCGATGCGGTCGTCATCGGCTCGGACCAGGTCGCCGTGCGAGGCGCGGAGATCCTCGGCAAGCCTGGCGACGCGGAGCGCTGTCGCGCCCAACTCGCCGCCTCCTCGGGGGGAGAGCTCGTCTTTCTGACGGCGGTGTGCGTCGCCACGGCGGGCGGCGCCAGGATCCGCGAGCACACCGATCGCACCACCGTGCAGCTGCGGGTTCTCGGCGACGCGGAGATCGCGCGTTACGTCGAACGCGACAGACCGTGGGACTGCGCAGGAGGGTTCAAGGGGGAGTCGCTCGGCGCTGCGCTTGTGAGTCGCATCGAGACTGTAGATCCGACGGCGCTCACCGGCCTGCCGCTGATCTGGCTCGCCGACGTGCTGCGGGGCTGCGGGTTTTCGGTGCCCTGACGAGCGCGTCGAGCACCTCGCGCAGGTCCTCGGGCAACGGTGCGCTGACGGAGAGGGGCTCCGAGCTTCCGGGCCGCGTCACGCCGATCGACGCCGAATGCAGGAACATGCGATGGAGTCCGAACTCCCGCAGCTCCGCATTGCGCTCTCGATCCCCGTATTTGTCGTCGCCTGCCACAGGGAACCCGGCATGTGCGGCGTGAACGCGGATCTGATGCGTCTTGCCCGTGCCCAGGTCGACCTCCATCAGCGTCGCCAGCCGGCCGAAGAACTGCAGTGGCCGGAACGTGCTGACCGCCATCTGGCCGTGACCACGGACCGCAACGTGGCGTTCGCCTCGCACGCGTTCGTCGGTCGCAAGCGCGAGCTCGATGCGCTTGTGGCCGAGCTGCCAGTGACCACAAACGAGCGCTAGATACCGCTTCTCGACGGTGCTCCCGCGCAGCTGTGCGTGGAGGTCACGCAGCGCACTGCGTCGCTTGGCGATCAGCAGGCACCCGCTCGTCTCGCGATCAAGGCGGTGCACGAGGTCGAGCTCGGTGAGTTCCGGCCGCGCCGCTCGCAGCGCCTCGATCACACCGTGCGAGAGACCGCTGCCGCCGTGCACGGCGAGTCCGGCGGGCTTGTTGACGGCGATGATGTCCGCGTCCTCATAGAGGATTGCGTCCACGACCGCCTGCTGCAGGTCCGAGCGCGGCCGCGTCGTTTCCGCGGGATCTGGCCGCCGCACTGGCGGCAAGCGGACACGATCGCCGGCCGCGAGTCGTTGGTCCGGACGCGCCCGCCTGCTGTTCACCCGCACCTCACCCTTGCGCAGCAGCCGGTATACATGTGTGCGCGGCACGCCCTTGAGCGATCGCAGGAGAAAGTTGTCCAGACGCTGACCGGCATCGCCGTCGCTTGCGACCACGTAGCGCACCTTCTCCGACGATCGGGGCGTGTCGACGGCTGCGCGGGATCTGTCGTAAGCCATTGATATTCCGGAATTCGCTTGTTAGAGTGCCCAGCAGCGTCGTTCCGTGGCCTACGGGTTTGCAGGGCCGGCGTGTAGTCTGCGCCGTGATTCGCCCCATGGGGGCTGTGGGCGGCGCATCTTAGTTGGTTCTGAAACGTCAGACCATCGAACTGCCGTGAACACGCGCAGATGCCGCAGGCCCGGGCGGGTGGCGGGTCCGCGCGATCTTCGGCCGGAACGATGTCCGTTTGCACTTTAGGATTCGGTCCGGCGTCGCGTGCACGAGTCGTGCGCGCACGCCATTGACAGCCGCATGACCCAAGCCGCTGCAAAACGACCTCTCCCCAAGGCCACGGCGCGGCCCGTCCGGGCGTTCACGGTTCATATCGCGAACACTGCGAGGACCGATGAAAAGAATGCTTGTCAACGCAACCCAGGAAGAGGAGTTGCGTGTCGCGCTGGTGGATGGCCAGCGGATCTATGACCTCGATATCGAGATCCCGTCCCGGGAAACCAAGAAAGCCAACGTCTACAAGGGCCGGATCACCCGCGTAGAGCCCAGCCTCGAGGCTGCCTTCGTCGACTACGGCGCCGAGCGCCACGGCTTCCTGCCGCTCAAGGAAGTCAGCCGCGACTACTTCAAGACGCAGGACGCAAACGGCAACCGCACCGGCATCCGCGAGCTGCTTCAGGAAGGCCAGGAGGTCATCGTCCAGGTCGAGAAGGAGGAGCGCGGCAACAAGGGAGCGGCGCTCACCACGTTCATCAGCCTGGCCGGTCGTTTCCTGGTCCTGATGCCGAACAACCCGCGCGCCGGCGGGGTATCGCGACGCGTCGAGGGTGAGGACCGCGAGCAGCTGCGCGAGGCGATGGACAACCTGCAGATCCCCGAGGGCATGGGTGCGATCGTGCGCACGGCGGGTGTCGGGCGCACGCCCGAGGAGCTGCAGTGGGACCTCAATAACCTGGTCGACGTCTGGAACGCGATCAAGCAGGCCTCGGAGGGGCGACCGGCGCCGTTCCTGATCTACCAGGAGAGCAAGGCGATCCTGCGCGCGTTGCGGGATTACTTGTCGGACGACATCGGCGAGATCCTGGTGGACAAGAAGGAGATCCACGACGAGGCGCAGGAGTACATGCAGCGCTTCATGCCGGGCAATCTCCGCCGGCTGAAGTTCTACGACGACCACGTGCCGCTCTTCACGCGCTACCAAATCGAGAGCCAGATCGAGTCCGCGTACTCGCACAAGGTGACGCTGCCGTCGGGCGGCAGCATCGTGATCGATCACACCGAGGCGCTGGTGTCCATCGACATCAACTCGGCGCGCAGCACCCGCGGCGCGGACATCGAGACCACGGCGTGCAATACCAACCTCGAGGCCGCGGACGAGATCGCGCGGCAGATGCGCCTGCGCGACGTCGGCGGCCTGATCGTCATCGACTTCATCGACATGGAGTCGCAGAAGAATCAGCGCGCGGTCGAGGATCGGCTGCGCGACGCCGTCAAGCAGGACCGTGCGCGGATACAGATCGGCCGCATCTCCCGTTTCGGGTTGCTCGAGCTGTCGCGGCAACGGCTGCGCCCGTCGATAAGCGAGTCGACCAACATCGTGTGCCCGCGGTGCAGCGGGATGGGCGTGATCCGCAGCGTCGAGTCGCTCGCGCTCGCGATCCTGCGCCTGATCGGCGAAGAGGCGCGCAAGGACCGCACCTCCAAGGTGATCGCGCAGCTGCCGGTCGATGTGGCCACCTACCTGATGAACGAGAAGCGGGACTGGCTGAACAACATCGAGACCCGCAGCGGCATCGACATCGTGCTGGTGCCGAACCGGTATCTCGACACACCCGCCTACGAGATCCGCAGGGTCCGCGACGATGAACTCGGGCTGCCCGAGAACGCGACCGTGAGCCACCAGCTGGCCGTGCAACCGCAGATCGATCTCGCCGCCGTGGCGGCCGAGGAAAAGTTGCCGCCTCCGCCAATCCCGGCCGTGACCACGGTAGTGCCGAGCACACCCGCGCCCCCGCCGGCGCCGGAACCCGTCGCCGTACAGCCGCCGGCGGCCGTGGCTGCCGCAGCCGTACCGCAGTTCGGGCCGCGCGACGGCGTTTTCGTCCGCTTTTGGCGCTGGCTGTTTGGCGACAAGCGCGCACCGGCGCCAGAGCCGCTCGCGGCTCGGAGCGAGCACCGACGCGATCGCGAGGGGCGCCGCGAGGGGCGTCCCGTGGGTCGCGGCGACCAGCTCGAGCACCGTCGCGACGGTCGCCGCGAGGAGCGTCGGCCGATTCGTCGCGACGAACATCGTCGTGACATGCGCCCCGGCGAGCGGCGTGACGGCGACCGCGGTCGCCACGGTGGCGGCGATGGCGCCCGCAGCGACGGCCGTCGCGACGGGCGCCGTGGTCCAAGCCACGGCGAGCCGCAGCGCGATCACCGGCGCGCCGAGGGCGAAGCCGCGCGCGCAGGCGCCGCCGCGCCCGCCGCAGCACAGGCCGCTCGTCGCGACGAAGCACCCGGCGCCGAATCCCCCCGCCCCGAACGCCCGGAGGGCGAGCGCACCGAGCGCACCGGACGTCGTTCGCGACGTGGCGGCCGCCGCCGGCGTCGCGATCAGGATGAAGGCTACGCTGGAGCGCGACGTGACGGTGGCAACGGCAGCGGCGCGCATTCCGAAACCGGCGGCGAGCCGGGACCGCGACCGCAGCCGGTTCCGCGTGACGAGCCAGACTCCGTCACGATGGAGTCGCCCCGCGGACCAGCACCCGATTTTGGTCGCCAGGCCGCGCCGCAGGTTACATCGGCTCCGGTTGAGCCGGCACCATCGCCGGCGCCGGCGCGCAGCGACTGGACGCCATCACCGCCCAACGATGCGACACGCGAGGAGCCGCGGGGCGAGCCCTGATACGTTCGTAAGCTGAACCGCCGGACGGGCTCTTCCCGTCCGGCGATTGTCGCGGCTGCTCAGCGTCGGCCGCGCTCCATGCGCGCGCGAATCTCCATGAGGAGCCCTTCGGCTGCCTGCTCGACGAGATCGAGCACGTGCTCGAACCCGATCGCGCCTCCGTAGTACGGATCCGGCACATCGAGCTGCTCGTCATCTGTGACCGCTACGCCGGCGAACTCCATCAACAGTCGCACGCGATCGTGGTATGCGGCCGGACTGCGCTCGAGCAGCACAGCGCGATTCAGCCGGTCCATCGCAACGATCAGATCGTAATGCTGGAAATCGGACGCGCCCAGGAGGCGCGCGCGCTGCGATCGCAGGTCAACGCCGCGGCGGGCTGCCGCGGCGATCGAGCGCGGATCGGGCGGCGAGCCCACGTGGTAATCGTGTGTGCCCGCGGAATCCACGTCGACGTCGAGGTCGGGCGCGTGGTCGCGCAGATACCGGACGAACACGCCGTGCGCGGTTGGCGAGCGGCAGATATTGCCCATGCATACAAAGAGCACTCTGACGGCAGGCATTTCCTAGGCTTTTCCGCTACTTGGCATCGTCCGTGTCACCACCGTGTCACCACGGCACCAAAGAAAAGGGCCGGATGACCCCTGACCTAGTTTTACCACCGTGAACAGCGATCCTACGCTGGAGCTACCTGCTATTGCTCGGTACTGTGCCAAAACTGTGCCAGAAAGAGGGGCCGGCACCCTCGCCGCCCCGCGCTCGCCGTCGCGTGACGGGGCGAAATGGGCGTATACGCTGATAGAAGCAAGCGGCCACCGAGGTGACCGTAGACGACAGACACCTAGGGGGAGGATGCGTCATGAGAACGATCTTCTTAGTACTCACCGCGCTGCTCTGTTGTGCAACCAGCCATGCGGCCACGATAACGGCCGACGCGATGTTCGAGTTCTTTTTCCACGGTGGCGATGGGGGGCCGATTATTGATCCGCCCATCACTGGTGAGGGCTCCTTCAGCATGCGCGAGAACCGCTGGGCCGCATTCTCCTTCGACATGTTCGGGCATCACTGGTCGCTCGATGATGTAGACCCTATCTTCTGCCATCCAGCTGCGTGTTTCCCTAACGAGCACGGCAGCGACCTGGAAGTTATGCAGATTCAGTTCGCCGATGAGGCGGGCAGCGGCTTTTTTTTCTGGGACTTTCCGCAGGGCATTTTCACCGGGGGTGTCGATCTGGGAGATATCTGCGCGTGCGGAACAAGCGACGATGGGTCCGTCTCCTTCCAATTCTTGGAGTTAAGCTTCCGCGTCAATGTGCCTGAGCCAGGATCGCTCACACTGCTCACGTTGGGTCTACTAGGACTGGGTTGGATCCGACGCCCTGCACATCGCGTCGGGCAAGCCCGGCGGCCCGTGTTCGACTAGCCGACGGAGAACCGGCCAAGGCGGTCCAGTTCATCCGCCAGCACCCGCGCCGCGCCGTGCGACCCTCCCGGCCCGCTCGCTGTAGCTTGTCCATGCGCACGAGGCTGCGTCCGCCCTAACCGGCCTTGCACCGCGAATATCTACCCAATTTGTTTGTGTTTGTGTAAGGATTGGTGCAGGGCAGAAAAAAGAACGAAGCCCGCTCAGGGGCAAATGGCAGCCGACAAAGTCGAGCGGGTACCGCGGCCGCGGTACGTCGCGTTTCGGACGATGCAGAACTGGGTCGTAGTCCCGGTAATTGCGCGAATCGAATCCCACAGGTCCGGGCGTGTGTGGGGGTACTGGTTCAGCAAGCACACACCGGAAGGCCTCTTCAAAGAAGTGCCCGTCGAGAATGTCGTTGCGCTGGAAAGCGATGACGACGCCGACGAACTCATCAGGCTAATACGTGCCGGCCGCGAACTACCCGCCGAATTCGTGCAGGGACTGCACGTGATCGCCGACTAGTTGGCGGGCCGGCACGACCCTGCGCGAGCCCATCTTTCGACGAAGGAACTGGCCATGGTGGAAGGAAAGCCAAGGCTGAAGTACCGCGGCGCGGAGGTCATCGCAGCCGAGGACGCGTGCGACGCTGCACGGTCACTCACAGGCTTGCGCTTACTGTCGGTGGATGTCCCGGTACTGCCACTCAAGACCTGTGATCGCCCTGCGACTTGCCAGTGCAAGTTTCGGCACTTCGACGATCGACGTCGGAAATTTTCGCGTCGCGTCCCGCATGCGACCGCCTACCGAGGCGTCGAGCGGCGCGTGCGGCGCGGGAAGCGCGAGAGTGACTGGGAGTAGGAGTCGTTCCGCGCTCTGCACGCGCACGATCACCCGCTCGCACAAGACAAAAGCCCGGCGTGTGGCCGGGCTCTGTGCTGCGCAGAGGGTGTCGCTCACGCGGCGGTGTCGCGTGGCGAGCAGCCGGCAATTCGGCCGTAGCGTGGAATTTCCTTACATTATGTCGTGCAGGCGAAAACCGCTAACGTCATAACTGCTTGAATCTTGATGATCGCGGAAGGTGTGGCACGGGAAATGCTGCAAGAAACCGGGCGTGCTGTTCGCATGACCGTAAGGCGCCGCGGAGGTCTTATGCGTCTTGGGAATCTTGGCTCGATTCGTTTGGGTGCGGCGGCATTAGTGCTCGCCACCTTTTCCGCTGGCGCTGCGCAGACCAATATCGTCACCAATCCAGGATTTGAAACCGGCGACCTCACGGGCTGGACTCTGTCCGGAGACACGTCCTTTACACGCGTTGACATCGACTTGTTCCATCACTCCGGAAGCTTCAGTGCGTTTTTAAGTACGTGTGATTTCGACGACCCGTTTTGCGACGGTTCGACAGGATCTATCACTCAGACACTTGCGACGACTGCAGGAGCTTCGTATGACATTGAGTTTTGGCTCGTTAGTGAAATACCCCGAATTTCTTGAGCGTCTCCTTTGACGGTGTCGTCTTGGATTCGCTCACGGACATCACGACTTTTGTTCATGGGGGCTGTACGCCCCATTCGCCGCTCCTTGGTGGTTGCTACACCTTGTTCGGTTACACCGCATTCGCCTCGTCCGCGAGTACCGATCTTGTTTTTACGTTCCAACAGGACGCGTATGGCTTTGACCTTGACGACGTTAGCGTCGAGGCAGCCACTACCGTTCCGGAGTCTGTAAGCTGCTGCTCGTCGCTGTGGGCCTAGTTGCGCTTGCTGCACTGCGTCGTCGTCACGGGTCAGCGGCGAATTGCTAATAGCCACGCGTACGGCGTCGTCGCCAACAAACGCCTGCAGACGGCGCTGAAATGCCTTTGCCGGGGATGCTTGCGCGGGAGCGGCGCCAGTCGAATCAGGGACCCGGAACGCGGGCCTGACAGCTCGCGCCGGGTCGGCGCCACATCGTGCGAAATTCCCGTTCCAGATACGCGAGGAGCTCGTTCGTGTATTCGTCCTGCGGCCGCTGGCGGCGCACGTAGTACGCGGCACGCCAGAACATCCGCGCCAGCTCGACGCGGTTGAATCGTGGCTCGGTGCGCAGCGGCTGCAGGTGGATCCGCGGCTTCATGGGCGACCCCGACGTCGACACGCTCGGTGTGCGTTACTCGCAAATGCTGGTGGGTTCGTGGCCGCGCCGCTATCGGCAGCCGCCGCCTACCCTCGTAGGCAGTTGCCGCGCCGAGCGGCGGCGCCCGGGCGAACGCAGGCCACGACGGACCGGCGCTGCGACCCGCTCGCGCCGGGAGGGCCTATCTACTCGAAGGCGTATCATCGCTCGGCGACACCCGGAGACAGGGCGACGATCGCCAGAACAAGCCGTGCGCCTGAACAAGTATCTCAGCGAGACCGGAGCTTGCTCGCGCCGGGAGGCCGATGAGTGGATCGAGGCCGGCCGGGTGACGATCAATGGCGGCCCCGCACCGCTCGGCACGCAGGTGCAGCCGGGCGACGACGTGCGGGTGGACGGCCGCCCGGCGGGAGCCAAGGCCGCACGCGTGTACCTGGCGCTCAACAAGCCCCCCGGCGTCGAATGCACCACCGATCGCGACGTGCCGCAGAACATCGTCGACTTCGTTGGCCATCACGCGCGCATATTCCCTGTCGGACGGCTAGACAAGGACTCCGAGGGCCTGATCCTCCTTACCAACGACGGTGATATCGTCAATGGCGTGCTCCGCGCGGAGCACGGCCATGAGAAGGAGTATCTGGTGACCGTCGACCGGCCGGTCACCCAGGCATTCATCGAGGGCATGGGGCGAGGCGTGCCCATCCTGGACACGGTAACCCGGCGATGCAAAATCGCTGCGGTCGGCAAGAATACCTTCCGCATCGTGCTTACGCAGGGTCTCAACCGGCAGATCCGGCGCATGTGCAGGCATTTCGGCTACAACGTCCGGCGCCTGCAGCGGGTGCGCATCATGCATATCCGGCTTGGGCGGCTCGCGCCGGGCGACTGGCGCGAACTGCGCGCGGAGGAGATCGCCCCGCTGCTCGCGACTCGCAGTGAGCGCGAGAACCGCGGACGCCGTCGCGAACCGGCGCCGGCACGTACGACACTGCGACTCCGCGCGCGCCGGAGGTGACCATGACCGCGGATGGAGAGCACAGCACTGCCGATGCCCGTCCGGGGTTGCGCCTGATGATGCGCGCCATGGCCTACAACAACGCCTGGGCCAATCACCGCCTGCTGCGAACCTGCACGCTGCTCACGGTCGAGGAATTCGCGGCGCCGCGCACCGGTTTTTTTCCGTCGCTCCGTGCGACCCTGAACCACATATTGACCGTCGACTGGTTCTACATCGACGCAATAGAGCGCTCGCTTGCCGGCAAGCCCGTCAACCCCGGCCCCGATGCTTTCTTTGACCCCGAAGTGCCCTTCGATGACTGCGCCAGCCTTTCGGCCGAGCAGCACGCCGTCGATGCGCGTCTGATCGCTCTCTGCGGCGGGCTCGAGGAGAGCGATCTCGAGCGGTCGGTTTCGCTGCCGCGCACCGGTCGCATACAACGCGAGCGGCTCGACCGGGTGCTGGCACACCTGTTCCAGCATCAGGTGCACCATCGCGGACAGGCGCATGCGATGTTGTCCGGAACGCGCTTGGCGCCACCCCAACTCGACGAGTTCTTCGCCGCGGAGGAAGCGCCACTGCGCGAAGTCGACTTCGCGGAGCTCGGGTTCGACGAGCGA
>Ga0075428_100007081_pt1 | contig 12423 bp, 13 predicted proteins | sample RhiMetdeltSRZDD2_FD_75291 | JGI IMG/M metagenome (GOLD analysis project Ga0075428, IMG submission 75291) | Populus rhizosphere microbial communities from Tennessee, USA - Rhizosphere MetaG P. deltoides SRZDD2 | ecosystem: Host-associated > Plants > Roots > Rhizosphere > Soil | place: USA...
GAGTTACCGGAGGGCGGCCTTGCGCTGATCGCGGATCAGCGTGTGCGCCTGCAAACAATCTTATTGAAGTCCGGCGGACAGATCGGCGCCAAGATAGCAGCAGAAGCGGGAGATGTGGTTGATATTCCGGTCACGTATCAGTATCTGACGCGCGATGTGAAGCCGGGCGCGCGGATTCTAATCAACGACGGGCTCGTCGAGTTGAGGGCCAATCAGGTCACCGGCGGGTCGGTGGACTGTACGGTCGTGATCGGCGGGCACGTTACTTCCCACAAAGGTATCAACCTGCCCGGTACCAGCGTCAGTGCTCCGACGCTGACCGACAAGGATCGGGAAGACCTGCGTTTCGGGATTGCGCAAGGTGTCGATTACGTTGCCCTGTCGTTTGTTCGCGGGGCGCAGGACATCATTGCTGCGAAGAAAGTGATCGCCGAATGTGGCGGCGATGTGCCGGTTATCGCCAAGATCGAGCGGCAGGAAGCGATTACCGTCTTGGATGCCATCCTCGACCAGGCGGATGGCGTGATGATTGCGCGGGGAGATTTGGGCGTCGAGATGGGTCCGGAAGCCGTGCCGGTTCTACAAAAGCGCATTATTGCCAAGGCCAACCGTTATCGCCGGCTGGTGATTACCGCGACACAGATGCTGGAGTCGATGACACAACACCTGCGTCCCACCCGGGCCGAAGCCTCGGACGTGGCGAATGCGGTCTTTGACGGGACCGACGCGGTGATGCTCTCGGCCGAAACGGCGATCGGGCACTATCCGGTCGAGGTGGTGAGGGTCATGGATCGCATCGTGCGTGCAGCGGAAGTTGAAACAGGACCGGGGTTTGTGCGCCGGTCACCCGCCGAGAAAGGCCAGGTCTCCTTCCCGGAAGCCATTTCCACGTCGGCCTGGTCGGCCGCCGCGGCCATCGGCGCCAGTGCAATCGTGGCATTTAGTGAAATGGGAATGACCGCCCGCCTGGTGTCGAAACAGCGGCCGGTTGCTCCGATCATTGCGTTCACCCCATTTGGACCGGTCCGCCGGCAGATGGCCCTGTATTGGGGCGTACTCCCCCATACGATGGCGCAAATCTCGCAGACGGACGAGCGTGTCAGCGAAGCCGAACGGCGCCTGAAGGCAGAAGGTCTGGTGAAGCCGGGGCAACGCATTGTCATTCTATCCGGTACCAGGATCGGCCAGCCGGGTGGAACCAATTTGATGAAGTTGCATGAAGTGGCATAGCCGAAGGACGGCCATGCCCACCGGCTTCGCGGATCTGCTTCTTATCGGCGTAGCATTCCTCCTGGTACCAGCCGGGGATGGTTTCGGTCAGACCAATGCCATCACCCATTCACCGGCTGAGGTCGTCCAGAGATATTTTTCGCTCGACAACAAAGGGGCGCGGCTGGATGCGGCGTCATTCGATACGCTAGGGCCCTATGTCGAGTGGAAGGACGAGCCGGTCTGGGGCAAGATCGTCGTAATCAACGGGTTCTCGGTTCCCGACGACTATCGCAAATGGGAAGTGGTCAATCCTTTGGAGGTTGTCATCCCCGTCGAGTTCAAGATTCTCGGCTCGGTCTATCTTGAGACGGCGGGATTCGTGCCGGACTCGACGGTCGAAGAGATTCGCGTCAGGGTCAAAGCGTTTGGGTATCGCTGGAAGATCGTCGAACCGATGCTGCCGCCGCACGTGGGACAGAAACGCATGCTGACCTTCGTGCGCCAGGCCATGTTGGAAGAGACGGAGGAGACGCACCGGGCCGATCTGGCCTCGTTGCAGAGTGACTTACGGAAGGCGAAATAATGCGCGCATCATCACCCGTGGAGCTTCTGATTTTTGACTTGGACGGCACCCTGATCGAGTCGAAATGGGACATTGCGGATTCGGTGAATCGGACGTTGCGGGAGTTACAGCTCCCGGAGCGGACGCAGGAAGAGATTTTCGGATTTGTCGGAGACGGCGTGAAGAAGTTACTCCGGCAGGCGGTGGGAGAGGAGAGCCAGGAGAAGTTCGACGAGGCACTGCGGATCTTTCGTCGGCATTATCTGGAGCATTGCCTGGATCGAACGCAGTTTTATCCCGGTGTTGAGACAGTGTTGAAACACTTCGGACAGAAGCATAAAGCCGTGGCGACCAATAAGTCGATCGAGTACACCCATGTCATCCTGAATGGCCTGGGACCTCAGCACTTCAACTATGTCATCGGCGGAGACGACGGATTCGGGTTGAAGCCCGAACCCGGAATGCTGCTGCATGTGATGAAACAATTGGGGGTGGCGAAAGAACAGACCGTGCTGATCGGGGACAGCACCAACGACATTAATGGCGGACACAACGCAGGCATTCGAGTGTGCGCGGTGGGCTACGGCATGGGCAATCGTCAAAAGATGGCGGCATGCAGCCCGGACTGGTTCATTGAACGACCGGAAGAATTGATGGAGCTATTCACATGACACATGTTCAGCGAAGTCAGTGGTCGGTCTGGATTCTCATCGTCTCCATGACAGTCTTGCCCGGCGCCGGCTGGGCCGATGCTTCAAGCCTGGCTGACCGCGTGATCGAGCATCGACTCTCGAACGGCATGACCGTGTTGCTGGTGGAACGGCACCAAACGCCGGTTGTGTCGATCAACCTGACCTATGGGGTGGGGGGCATCAACGAACAGGTCGGACAGACCGGGTTAGCCCATCTGTACGAGCACATGGCATTCAAGGGCACTCGAACGGTCGGGACGAAGGATTATGAAAAAGAAAAAGGCGTGCTCGCGGAATTGCACCAAGTTGGAGCGGACTTGGAGCGACGGCAGCGGGCGGTCGCGCTGACGGGTCGCGCCGCAGTCGACGGCACTGCGCCGTCCGGCGACATCGAATCCCTCCAGCGCCGGCTCAAAGAGCTGCAGGATAAGGCGGGAGAGTATGTCGTCGGGAACGAAATGGCATTGCTCTATCAACGTCATGGAGGAGTGGGACTGAATGCATCGACAGGGAAGGATATCACGCGATACGTCATCAACCTTCCGGCCAACCGCCTGCGCTTATGGGCCGCTCTGGAATCAGATCGCATGGCGCATCCCGTCCTGCGGGAATTCTATAAGGAGCGCGGGGTCGTGATGAAAGAACGACGGCTGCGGACCGACGATAGTCCGAACGGCCTGCTGTACGAGACCTTCACCTCGACGGCGTTCCAAGCGCATCAATATGGAGTGCCGACGATCGGTTGGGCGTCGGATATTCAATCGTTGACTCCGGAAGCCGCAGAGGAGTTCTTCAAGACCTATTATGGTCCCAACAATGCAACGGTGGCGATCGTCGGCGATATCGATCCGAAGGAGGTCATGGTGCTCCTCGAACAGACGTTCGGGAAGATTCCGGCCTCTCCCGCGCCGCCTCCGATTCTCACTCAGGAGCCGCTGCAACGAGGGGAGCGGCGTGTCGAGGTGGAGTTCGATGCCGAGCCGTCGCTGGCGATCGGCTATCACAAGCCGGCGCTCGGGTCCGCCGACGATTTTGTGTTCGACGTGATCGATTCCGTCTTGTCCGACGGCATGACTTCTCGTCTGTATACCGCGCTGGTGAAAGAGAAGCGCATTGCCGCGTCGGTGATGTCGGATCCCAATTATCCCGGCGTGCGGGCGCCGAATTTGTTTGTGATCGCCGCGACGCCGCTGGCCCCGCACACGACCGCGGAGGTCGAGGCGGCGGTGCTTGCAGAAGTGGAACGACTCAAGACCGAACCGGTTTCCGCGAGGGAATTGGAGAAGGTGCTGAATAATCTCGACGCGGACCTGGTTCGGTCGTTGCGCTCCAACAGCGGACTGGCATCGCAGCTGTCCTTCTATCAGACGGTGGCTGGTGATTGGCGCTACATTGTGAACGCACGGGATCGGATGGCTGCCGTCACGCCTGCGGACGTGCAACGCGTGGCTGCCCAGTACTTGACGAAATCGAACCGCACGATCGGCGTGCTCGTGAAGAAAGCGGCAGATCGGAAGATCGCTGCCAATGCCGTGAAAGAGGTGAAACCATGAGCGCGTTCAGCCGTAAGGCGTTAGGGGTAAGGTGTGAGGAGTTCGGCGTTCTTCCCTGTCTACTTGCCGTCACTGTGCTGATACTGGCAGTCCTACAGGCGCCGATCCTCCTGGCGGGAGATGTCGCATTGGGCGATCCTCGGCAGATGCGTTTTCCGACGGTCGACTTCAAACCATCCGAGCCCGAGCGTGTGGTGTTGGAAAACGGGATGGTGGTGTATCTGCTGGAAGATCATGAACTGCCGCTGATTACCGTGAATGCCATGATACGGACGGGGACGTGGCTGGATCCAGCGGACAAGGTCGGATTGGCCGCCATGACCGGCGCCCTCATGCGGACCGGGGGATCAACGCGCATGTCTGCGAACGAGATCGACGAGGAACTGGAACATCTTGCTGCGACCATTTCCATCAGCGTGGGAAAGGAATCGGGATCGGCCTCGCTCGATGTGTTGAAAAAGGATTTCAAACGAGGCCTGCACATCTATGCCGACCTGTTGCGAATCCCCGCCTTTGATCAGAGCCGCTTCGAATTGGCCAAACTGCAGGCGCTTGAAGGCATCCGCCGCCGGCAGGATAGTCCCGGGTCCATTGCGGCGAGGGAATTTGCCAAGCTGCTGTATGGCGAGTCGCATCCCAGTGCCCGCGAAGCCAAGGTGGAATCCGTCACACGGATCACCCGCGATGACCTGGTGGCATTCCAGAAACAGACCGTGCAGCCCAACGGCATCATCCTCGGTGTCACCGGTGATTTCGAGAAAGGCGCCATGTTGACGATGTTGCGCGAGGTGTTTGGCGATTGGGCCAAAGGCGCCGTACCTGAGCTTCTGATTCCCGATGTCCCGGCTGGTGAGGCGACCACGGGCGCGGTGCGGTTCATCAGCAAGGACACGTCACAAACGCACGTGCGCATGGGGCACCTCTCGGTCAAAGAAACCGACCCCGATTACGTGGCACTCGCCATTCTGAACGACATTCTCGGCGGCAGTTCGTTTCGGAGCCGGCTGTTTAACGATGTCCGAACCAAACGGGGACTGGCCTACTCCGTCGGCAGCGCGTTGCGTGCAGGTGTGTACGACCAGGGTGTCTGGTATATGCGGGCGGAGACCAAATTGGCTTCGACCCAGGAGGTGGTGAATCGATTCGTCGCGAACATCGAACGGTTGCGGAACGAACCGGTGACCGATGCGGAACTGGAAGAAGCCAAAGAAGCCTACGTGAATTCCTTCGTATTTTCCTTCACGAGTGCCTCCAGCATCGTCAACCGATTCATGGATCAGGAGTATGACGGGCTGCCGAAAGATTGGTTGCAGCAGATCAGGGACAAAGTCATGAAGCTGACCAAGGAGGACATTCAGCGGGTAGCCAGGCAGCATTTGCATCCGGACCGGCTGAGAATTTTGGCCGTCGGGTCAGGGGAGACGCTGTTGAAAGTGTTGGCGAGCTTCGGCGAGGTGAAGGAAATAAAGTTGGCGCCGGAAGGATGAGAGAGAAGCCGCCACGCCGGGCTATTCTCTTGCTCGCGCAACGCGCGGTCTCAGAAGACCCTCGTTGAACGCGCGCAGTGAGAACCACCCAGCCTAGCGGTTTTGGCGCACTCCACTTCCAAGATGCGCGCACGATCAGAATGTGCTCGTTCAATACGCGCAGTCAAATGACCATGTGGCCATGCCCCCTATTTAAGGATGACCTATCGCATGCTAACCCCTGGCACCCCGGCTAGGTGAGGGAAGACTAGAGGCAGAACACCCTCGCTTGGGGCAGGCATCTCGGCGCGGCCCGGGTGGGAGGGTGAGAATAATGCGCGCACTTGGGTAGACCCCGCCCACGGCCCCTGTGAGAGAGCGGACACTTCGGTTGTGGCGAACGCATCTGTGTCCATCCGTTCGAGCCGCTGTACGGATACTGGTGTAGTGGATCTCCGGTGCGCGACCGGGCTCCCGTCCGACACCACCCGATTCATCTGGAGAACTTGCTCCTCCGGTGCCTTTGGATGGGAGAGGAGAGGATCAAGGCCACAGAGACGGAGGGGGCGGCTGATGAACGCTGGACGAATCCGCGCTGTGGCGGTGAGTAGCGCTCGCATGCGTCCCCGCCTAGCTGTTGTAGCTAGCGAATGAGCGGCTGCGGTCCCCCCATCCCCCACATTGGAATGTGGGGGCAATCCGATCCGCCGAGACGTCATGCCCGATCTGGGGGTCGGACCTCGCACGTTCATCCGTTTCGCACATCACCACGACGTGACCGCCATGGCGCTCACTCGCCGCCACAGCGGACCATGACTATGGCGGGAAGCCGGAACGGCTACACGATTTGTTAGCGACCATACCTCGTTTTGTTTTTTAGGAAATGAAATGCGATTTGACGAAATGTAAGGGATGGGTAACAAGTTCTCATGACGACGGATAAAGTGTCCTCCTAACATCGAATATCCATCGCCGTCCATCTGGGCAGCATCCTGAATATTGATGCGGCCGGCATCGAAAATGCGACGACGAGCCGTGGATTAGTGGGATTGTTGACGAGGGTGTAGTTTTTGCGAGTATGTCGGTCGTGGAAAAGGAGGCTGCCATGGTCACCTATATCATGCTCCTCAATTGGACGGATCAGGGAATCAAGAATGTAAAGGACTCGCCGAAGCGGTTGGATGTGGTGAAGAAGCTGGCGAAGGACATGGGCGGTGAGGTCAAATCGTTCTACATGACGTTGGGGATTTATGATCTTGTGCTCATTGTCGATATGCCGAATAATGACAAATTGGCGAGCTTTGGCCTCAAACTCGGTTCTTTGGGGAATGTGCGATCCACGACCCTTAAAACGTTCTCCGAAGATGACTATCGGCGGATTGTCGCCGGCCTGGGCTGATACCGCCGGCGTAGAACAGCAAACGGCGAACCGAATGTGTCGGTACTGATCTCTGTGATACAGGGCAGCATTCTGGAGGTCGAGACCGACGCCATCGTCAATGCGGCGAACAGCCACGGGATCATGGGCGGAGGAGTGGCGGGAGTCATCAAGCGGGCAGCCGGGCAGAGTGTAGAGGTCGAAGCTCGGCAGCAGGCGCCGATTGTGGTGGGAGAAGCGGCGCTTACCTCGGGAGGAAGGACGAAATTCAAATCAATCATTCATGCACCAACGATGACTGAGCCGGCCACGCGGATTCCGCCGCAGAACGTCGCGATGGCAACGAGGGCGGCTCTGAAGCTGGCGGATGATCAGGCCTTCCAGTCGATTGCGATACCAGGGATGGGAACCGGAGTTGGTGGCGTCCACCATGCCGATGCAGCCGGCCTCATGGTGAAGGAGATCAGAGGGTTTTCACCCCACACTCTCAAATCGGTGATCCTGGTGGATGTCGATCCCATGATGGTCCAGGCATGGCAAGCATGCCTGAATGAAAAATGAAACAATTCAAAATGAATTACCTCAATTTTGAATTTTACATTTGCAATGTTTCATTGGTGACGAGTGTCACTCGAGGATGATTTTTCAGACATAATTAAGAAAGCCCGGACCGGACAGTTACGCTCAGTTGCAGACGTGTCGCGAGCGAGCGGGCTGGCGGAATCGGAGATCACGGAACTGGAACGAGGGCATGTTCCCCGTCATCGTGACCAGGTGTCGGCCATGGCACATGCGCTCGGTCTTCGCCCCGGTCCGCTCGGGCAGATTGCATCGGGAGCGTGGGAGCCGCACGTGATGAAGAATGTGAATGGCTTGGAGACCATTCGTGGCTCGATCGGTGGATACGAGGTCAAAGGGTATGTGCTGCACGACGGCGGGGAGGCCGTGCTGATCGATACTGGATACAACCCCCAGGCGATGCTCGAGACGTTGGGTCGCCGGGGCCTCCGGTTACAGGCGATTTGTCTCACGCACGGACATACCGATCATGCGGCTGGGATTCAGGCTATTCTCGATCAACACCCTGTTCCCGTGTATCTGGGTCCGGGAGATCTGGATCTGTTGAGCTGGACTCCGCCTGACGACCGCCTGCTTGTTCCCGAAGATGGCGACACCATTCGGGTCGGTGGTCTGACCATTCGTTTCATGGAAACGCCCGGCCACACGCCGGGCGGCATCTGTTACCGTGTCGAAGCCGCTGCGGAGGCGATGTGCTTTGTGGGCGATACGGTATTCGCTGGGTCGATCGGTCGCTCGAACCCTGCCACTCTGTATGGAACCCACCTGGAATCTGTTCGGCTACGTGTGTTGAAATTACCTGATGATGTGGTGTTGTTTCCCGGCCATGGCCCGGCCACGACCGTGCGGCAAGAATTGGTTCACAATCCTTTTTCTCTTCCGACCTGAGGTGTACGTTCATGGGTCATGTGGAGTCAGATGATCCGTATCCTGGCTCGGTGATGGAAGAGACGATGCACGCTGCACGCTCGGGCGAGCTGACTGCGCATGTGACCGAGGACGAGAGCGAGTTAGACGAACAGAGCGACGAGTCGCGTTCGTGGTTCTCCGAGGTCGGACTGCCTCTTACGCTCTTCATCGTCACCATTTTCACCACCCTGTGGGCCGGGGCCTATCAGACCCACACGAACATCTTCCACGGGCCATGGAAATTCCTGACATCCGACCCTTCAGTGTTGTGGAAAGGCATTCCGTTCTCCGCCACGCTGCTGACCATTCTGGTCATGCATGAGTTCGGACATTACGCCCTGTCCCGCATCCATCGCACGCCGGCTTCTTTGCCGCTGTTCATTCCGGGGTTTCCGCAACTCGTGGGGACGTTCGGCGCGATTATCCGGATGCGTGGTCCGATCAGAAACCGGAAGGCGCTCTTCGATATCGGTGTGTCTGGACCTCTTGCCGGTTTTGTCGTTGCCGTGGTGGCGCTTGTTGTCGGATTGCACCTGTCGACGGTCGTGGTCGATGCCGGCCATCCCGACACGTTTCGACTGGGCGGGTCCCTACTCTTGGATGCGTTCGTCTGGCTGTTCATCGGAACCATCCCGGTGGGGCATGTCATCGATCTGCACCCGGTCGCCTCCGCCGCATGGTTCGGTCTGTTTATTACGTCGCTCAATCTCATCCCGATCGGCCAACTCGACGGCGGGCACGTGGCGTACGCGCTGTGGGGTGATCGGCAAAGGACGGTGGCGTTCTCGCTGCTCCCGCTCCTCTTCATCCTTGGGTTCGCCGGCTGGCCAGGCTGGTTCGTGTGGATCGCGATGGCAGGGCTGTTCGGGTTCGGACATCCGCCGATCGCGGATCCGGAAGCCGCTCTCGGCTCGAGGCGCATCTGGCTGGGTCGCCTCACCATTCTGATCTTCATCCTGACGTTTTCGCCGATTCCTATTTCTGTGCGCTGATTGATGCTCTGCCCAAAATGTCAGTGGGAACAGGACGAAACACGCCACGAGTGCATGCGTTGCGGGATTGTCTTCGCCAAGGTTATAGAGGCATCGGCTCGTGCATCATCCCTCCTCAAAGCTGATAGACCCAACACAAACAGGAATCCCGCTCATCAGGAAGCATGGTGGCTCGTGCTCGTCAGGGAGTGGATGTTGCGGGTCGAGGACTCGATCAATCCGTTGTATTTCGCGGGGAGGGTCATCGTCTTCGTCGTCCTATCAGTCTGGGGGTGGAAACTTATGATCACGCCGCTGGAAACCAATTACACCGGTGAATCATTCCTGCATCTGATCAATCTGCCTTTTCATGAGGCGGGCCATCTGATCTTCATGCCGTTCGGCCGGTTCATGATGGTATTGGGCGGCACGCTGGGACAGATACTTATCCCGGTAATCTGTTTGGGGACATTTCTCATCAAGACACGCGACGCCTTCGGGGCGTCGGTGGCGCTCTGGTGGACCGCGGAAAATTTCATGGATATCGCGCCCTATATCAATGACGCCCGCGCGCTGGAGTTGATGTTGCTGGGCGGAGTCACCGGACGGGAAGTCGAAGGGCACGACTGGGAATATCTACTGACCAAGCTGGGCTGGTTGTCCTACGATCATCTGCTCGCCCGAGGATCCTATCGGGTTGGGACAATTGTTATGGCGATCGCGCTCCTATGGGGCGGGATTCTTCTCATTAAGCAATACCGGCATCTCGACCTGGGAAAGCGCACGTCTCGGCGTGTGCGGGGCGGGCGGGTGAGATAGAAGCGTGAAGCGTGAAGAAGAAAACGATCCTAATCGCTTGCGAGATATGAGATACGAGATACGAACGACGACTAAGAGAGCGGTCATTTGTTTAACCATCCTGCGAACGCTCTGCACGTCTCCGGCTCACACGGAGACGGTGAACCAAAAAAGAATCCGTACATGGTCAACGCCGTCCCCCCGAGCTGAGCGACCCCCAACGTTAAGGCTCCGACGGCAAGTCCGAACAATCCGATTGCCAGCACGTCGATGCGACGTGAGGTCAGGTCTTCTCCAACCATAGCAAGTCCTCCTGTCAGGATGAATCAGAAGTGCCCCAATCCGGTAGTCCGGAACAGCGCCGTTCCGCGGATGCCCCATGGCCTATTGAAAAAACAAGCTACGTGGTGCACTCTAGCCCGCATTATTCATGAACGCTTCTGCTGCAATCGCGGATTTGCTATTGCGACAAGCCTATCGGCGGGCGTGCTCGCCGCTCAGTCCTTCAGCGTACTGTTTCAAGTACGCCTCGGTCCTTTGCGGCTGTGGTTGCCCGTCTCGCTGCGCGACTCCACGATTTCGCAACGAACCGTCATGAATAATGCGGGCTAGGTGACCTGGTGGATCCAAAGTGAAGTAAGTACCAGGCTCGAGCGTAGGACGGATCGATGCGAAGACTACTGGCTTTCCAGATCGCCGTGGTGACGGCATTCTGCCTTTTTGTGTGGGGAGATCTGTGTCGATCGGCCGTGGACATGTCTCAACGGTTTACGCTCGTTCTGGAGGGCCAGGCGGTCGCGGACAATACGACTGGGCTTATCTGGGAACAAGAACCGGACCGGATTCATGATGTCTGGGAGGCCTCAGTTGCGCGTTGTCCAACCAAAACCATTGGTGGCCGGAAAGGATGGCGGGCGCCTTCCGTGGACGAGCTCAACACCCTGATCGATCCCGATCAAAGAGATCCCGCCCTGCCGCCGGGCCACCCGTTCTCCAATATCAAATCGGAAATTTACTGGACGGCGACTCCTCATCCTAAGGATGACATCGTTGCCTGGCAGGTGAGCTTCTTCACCGGTGAGCCGGTTACGGACCAAAAATCCGGCATGCGTCGCATGTGGTGCGTGCTGGGTGATTCACGCAGGTGACCTACTCTTATCCTGCTGAGGTGTTTTCCGAATTCGGCAGGAATGCTACACATCGCGATGATTCAAGTCTGCCCTGCGAGGGGCACGTGTTGCCGGTCACGTTTTGGCTGAGGAGCAACGCCACCGGTTCGGAACTCGTGAGCCGAACCCGTCTGAAGGTGCAGGAAGTTGCGTCATCACACCGTACCCTCTTTCCACTTCACAGTCCTTCGATCGCCTTGTGTCTGCTCATGGCGCTTTGTCTGTGTGTCTCAATCGGGCATGCTGAGAATTCCTTCTTCGATTCAAAGAAGACTGATCTTACGCCGCCCCAATCAATCCAACGGCAGCCAACGGACTGGCACTACGGCCTCTACCTGGACCTGAGCTACCCCGTCGATTTTAATTTTCCTGAAAACCATCGCTGGCGTAGTAAGGTCACGACGCAGCGGGTGAATGAGCTGACCCCCAACATGGCGCTGGGCTATGTGCGAAAGGATGCGGAGGAATCGTCGCGCTGGGGGATGGAGTTCGCAGTCCAGGGCGGGTACGACGTCACAGGACAGGTTCCCAATGCCAGCCTCAGGTACGGAGATCCCTACTCGGATGCCGATACGTTCAGCCACTTTTCCCGGGCCAATGTGTCGTACCTGGCTCCCATAGGGACCGGTCTGAAACTCACGGCCGGGCTGTTCAATAGCTTTATCGGGTATGAGTCGTTCTATGCCAAAGACAACTTCAACTACACTCGGGCCTACCTCCCGGATTATTCGCCCTACTTCATGTTTGGACTGTCTGCCCAGTATCAAATCACCGAGGCGGTGAAGAGTGTTTTCTACGTCATCAATCGCTTCAATTTCCTCTCTGCTCCCAACCATCTGCCGGCTTATGGTACGCAGGTCAGCTGGGCGGCCTCGTCACGCATCACGCTTACGCAAAATTTCTACTATGGGCCGGATCAGTCGAACACTGACCTTCGGTACTGGCGCTTCTTTTCCGACAGCAGCATCCAATGGAAGAGGGATAATCTCACCATCGCATTCGTGTATGACATCGGCACGGAGCGCGCGATACCAGAAGCCGGAGGCCAGCGGGTCTTCTGGACCGGCAGTGCGATCTATACCCATTGGCAGTTTGCCAAGACATGGGCGCTTGCCATCCGGCCCGAGCTGTATT
>Ga0075428_100007084_pt1 | contig 12423 bp, 13 predicted proteins | sample RhiMetdeltSRZDD2_FD_75291 | JGI IMG/M metagenome (GOLD analysis project Ga0075428, IMG submission 75291) | Populus rhizosphere microbial communities from Tennessee, USA - Rhizosphere MetaG P. deltoides SRZDD2 | ecosystem: Host-associated > Plants > Roots > Rhizosphere > Soil | place: USA...
CTCGAACTTCTTCGGGTTCAGGTCCACGGCGATGATGCGCTCGGCCCCGGCCATCACGGCGCCCTGCACGACCGAGAGCCCGACTCCCCCGAGCCCGAAGACGGCGACCGACGAGCCCGGCTCGACCTTGGCGGTGTGGAGCACCGCGCCGATCCCGGTCGTGACCGCGCAGCCGAGCAGGCAGACCTTCTCGAGGGGGGCGTCCGGGCGGATCTTCGCGAGCGCGATCTCGGGCAGCACCGTGCACTCGGCGAAGGTCGAGGTGCCCATGTAGTGATGCAGCATGCGCCCGCGATGCGAGAGCCGGCTCTTTCCGTCGGGCATCACGCCCTTGCCCTGCGTGGCGCGCAGCCGGACGCAGAGGTTGGTGCGCCCGGAGAGGCAGTAGCGGCACTCGCGGCACTCCGGGATGTAGAGCGGGATCACGTGGTCGCCGGGCGCGAGCGAGGCGACGCCCGGGCCGACCTCCTCCACGACGCCCGCGCCCTCGTGGCCGAGCACGCAGGGGAAGAGGCCCTCCGGGTCGCGGCCCGAGAGGGTATACGCATCCGTGTGGCAGACGCCGGTCGCCGCGAGGCGCACGAGGCACTCGCCCTGCTTCGGCCCCTCGAGGTCGATCTCGGCGATTTCGAGCGGCCGACGCGCCTCGAACGCCACCGCAGCCCGCACCTTCATCTCGAGCCCTCCTGCGCCGCGCCGCTTCGATAGCGCCGGCGGCGCACGTCCGCCAACGCCGGGATCAACGCCAGCACTCCGCCGGATGCGGACCCTCGCCCTCGAGCCCGGCCGCGAAGCGGGCGGGCACCTCGGGCCAGGGCGAGAAGCCCCGCGCCGGGGTCCCGCGCACCACGGCTCCGCCATAGCCCGTCGGGTGGAAGTGCGCGCGCACGACCACGGTGCGATCGGGCGCGAGCGCGATCGGACCGTCGGGGCGCGTGAAGGGCTGCTCGTCGGGATGGCTGTGCATCAGCACGCGGCGGTGCAGGAGCTTCCCGTCCTCGCTCACCACCTCCCACCAGTCGGCGTAGCGCTCGCAGCTGCGATCGGGACTCTTCACGGTGACGGCGAGGACGTAGGCGCCCGGTCGACCGCGCACGCCGACGCCGAGCACGTCGGCGTGGTCTTCGGCGCGGGCCGCCAGCGGGAGCAGGAGCAGCGACAGGAGCGCGCGCGGCGCGGGGCGCATCTACACCGCAGAGCGTCGGGCGGCACGGGCCACCCGGCGCGGCTTCGCCGGCCCGCCCGCGGCCTGCGCGGGCTTGCGCTCCGCGGCGCGACCGGCCAGTGCGAGGAACTCCTCCGCGAGGCGCGGGCCCGCGCCCGCGTCCTCGTGCTTGAAGAAGACGAAGGCCTCGCGCCAGGGCTGCGCCGCGATGCGCGCGACCCAGGCCGCGAGCTCGGCGCGCGCGTAGCCGGGGCGCCGCAGGCGCAGGTAGCCGAAGCCGGCCGTCGCCGGCCCGCACTCGGCCAGGGGCGCCTCCTCGGCGTCGACGCCGACCCAGGCGAGGTCGCGCGCGCGCAGGCGCTCGAAGACCGCCGCGTCGGCCCACGCGGGGTGGCGGAACTCGAAGGCGGCGCGCGTCCCCGCAGGCAGGAGCTCGAGGAAGCGGTCGAGGCGCTCGAGGTCCAGGCCGAGGTTCGGCGGCAGCTGGAAGAGCATCACCCCGAGCTTCGGCCCGAGCGCGGCCGCCGTGCGCAGCAGGTAGCCCGTCTCCTCGCCGGCGTCGCGGAGGCGCTTCTGGTGCGTGATCCGCCGCGAGGCCTTCAGCGCGAAGCGGAACGCGTCGGGCACCTGCGCCGCCCATCCCTCGAGCACGCTCGCGCGCGGGAGCCGGTAGAAGGTGTTGTTGATCTCGACGGCGGGCAGGCGCCCGGCGTAGTGGGCGAGCATCTGCGCGGCGGGGAGCCCCTCCGGGTAGAAGGGGCCCACCCACTCCTTGTACGCGAAGCCGCTGGTTCCCGCCTGGAGCTCCATCTCCGCCTCCCCCTCAGCCGCCGGCCGGCCCGGTGCCGTCGTCGGCGAGCGAGCGCTCGATCGCCTCCGCGTCGTGGACCTCGCCGCGCCCCATGCCCGGGCACTGCGCGGCCTCCTCGGCCCAGCGCTCGGGCGAGTGCACCACCGCGCGCCAGAAGGGCCAGGTGCGGCACTGCCGCGGCCGGTCCGAGTAGACGCCGCAGCCGCCGCGCGCGTCGTAGAACACGCAGGTCCCGTCGCGGCGCTCGCGCAGGCTTCGCTCGCCCCCGCGAAGCCCCCGCGTGAAGGCCGCGCGGAACTCGGGCACCGTGAACCCCACGCGGAGCGCGAGCGCCTCGATCTCCGCGTCGGAGACGCGCACCGTCCCCGGCGCGCCGCCGCAACACTTCCCGCAGCGCGTGCAGGTGAAGCGCAGCCCGTCGCGCCACCAGGGATCGCGCTCGGTCATGCTAGGCCTCGGAGGGGCCGCCGGACGCGAAGAAGACGAGCAGCGTCATGTCCTCCTCGACCTCGAAGAACGAGTGCTCGGAGGTCGCACGCACGAAGAGCAGCGTCCCCCGCTCGACCGCGTGCTCGGAGCCGTTCACGCGCAGGCGCCCGCGGCCCGAGAGCACGAGGTAGACCTCGTCCTCGTCGTGCGGGCCCTGCAGGTCCTTCGCGCCGGCCTTCAGCGTGTAGAGGCCGCAGGAGAGCGTCGGCACGCGCAGGAACTCGAGGTACGGGCTCGTCATGCCGCGCTTGCGCGCGAGCAGGTCGTCGACCTGGAAGATCCGCCAGTCGCTCCCGGCCATGTCCGCCCCCGCCGCCCCGCGCGAAGTCCTGGATCCCGGCGGCGACCCGGAAGGCTACCGAAGGCGGCGCTCGAGCGCCGCGAGGAGCCGCCCCACCGCGAGGCGCTCGCGCAAGAGGCCGCGCATCGGATCGCCGCGGCGGCGGATCTCCGCGAGCGCGGTGCGGATCGTGAGCCTCGCGGGGTCGAGCCGGCTCGTGACGCGCGTCCACGGCAACGGCGTCGAGACCGGCGCCCCCGCGCGGGGCCGCACCGAGAACGGCGCGGCGATCAGCTTCCCGCGGCCGTTCTGGAGGAAGTCGACGTAGACGCGGCCGCCGCGCGCGGCGAGCGGGCGGGCGACGGTCGCGATCTCGGGGCACTCGGCGCAGACGACGCGCGCGAGCACCTCGGCGAGCCCTCGCGCCTCCGCGTGCGTGAGCCTCGCCCCGAGCGGCAGCAGCACGTGGATCCCGTCCTGCCCGGAGGTCTTCGCGAAGTGCGGCGCGTCGAGCTCCTCGAGCAGCCGGTGGACGTGCCGCGCGATCGTCACCACGTGGGCGAACGGCGCCTCCTTCGGGTCGAGGTCGAGGACCAGCCAGTCGGGCCGCTCGAGCGAGCCGACGCGCGCGCTCCAGACGTGGAGCGGGATCGCGCCCGAGTTGACCACGTAGAGCAGCGTCCGCAGCTCGTTGCAGAGGAAGTAGTCGGTGCCGTCGATCTCCTCGCGGCGCACCCACCCGGGCGTGAACCCCGGCGCGTTCTGCTGGTAGAAGTGCTTGCCCTCGATCCCGTCGGGATAGCGCGTCAGCACGACGGGGCGGTCGCGCAGGTAGGGCGCGAGCCAGGGCCAGGCGGCCTCGTAGTAGGCGAGAAGATCCCCCTTGGTGTAGCCCTCGACCGGCCAGAAGACCTTGTCGAGGCGCGAGAGCTGGAGCTCGCCCTCGGCCGGCCCGGGCTCCGGACCCCGCGCCCGCTTCGGGCGCGCGCGCGGCTTCGCCTCCACGGCCTCCTCCTCCCCGGCGGCGCCGGGCGGCGCCGCGCACTGCTCGGGCGCGAGCTCGTCGCGCAGCCGCACGAACACCGGCTGGCGCAGCAGTCCCGCGCGCGTCACCTCGGTGTAGCGGACCTCGCAGACGCGCTCGGGCCGGGCGAAGAGCGTGCCGCGCGGCCAGCGCGCCGGCGCGCCGCGGAAGGCGGGCTCGTCGACGCGCGCGCGCTCGAGCAGGGCGGCGAGCGCGTCGGTGGTCGCCGCGTCGAGCCCCGAGCCGACGCTGCCCGCGTAGACGAGCTCCTCGCCGCGCCGCCAGGCGAGCAGCAGCGCCCCGAGCCGCGCGCGCGAGCCGCGGCCCGGCGAGAGCCCGACGATCGCGAGACAGGCGCTGCGCGAGGCCCGGATCTTGAGCCAGCTCTTCGCGCGGCGGGCCGACTCGTAGCGGGAGTCGGCGCGCTTCGCGACGACTCCCTCGAGCCCGCGCTCCTGCGCGGCGGCGAAGAGCGCCTCCCCGTCGCCCTCGACGTGGTCGGCGAAGCGGACGAAGCCGCGCCGCGGGACGAAGCGCGCCAGCAGCTCCTTGCGGTGCGCGAGCGGGAGGCCGCGCAGGTCGCACCCGCCGGCCGCGAGCAGGTCGAACGCGAAGAGCACGACGGGGACCTCCTCGCGCAGCGCGTCCACGGCGTCGGGGTCGCTCTGCCCGAAGCGGCGCTGCAGGCGCTCGAAGGAGCTGCGCCCGGTGGCGTCGAGCGCGACGATCTCGCCGTCGAGCGCGAAGCTCCGCAGCGGGAGCGCCGCGAGCGCCCGCGCGATCTCGGGATAGGTGCGCGTACGGTCGGTGCCGGCGCGCGAGACGATGCGCACGCCCCCTTCCCCGGCGCGGAGGCCCAGCACGCGCACGCCGTCGTACTTCAGCTCGAAGAGCCAGCCGGGGCGCGAGAACGCCTCCTTCGCGGTCCCCGCGAGCATCGGGCGCAGGTCGCCGCGGGCGAGCTCCCGACGCGGCGCGCGCAGACCGGCGAGCGCCGCCTCGACGTCGGCGTCGCGCGAGACGCCCGCGGCGAGCTCCTCCACGGTGAGCCCCGAGAGCACCGAGGCCGGATCCGCGTCGGCGCGCGCGGCGCCGGGCGGCGGCGGCGCGCCCTTGCGCAGCAGCAGCCAATCGCGTCCCTCGGCGCCGCGCGTGCGCACGAGCGCATAGCGCCCGAAGAGCTTGTGCCCCTCGAGCAGGAGGTCGAGCTTGCCCGCCTCGAGGCCGCGCTCGGGCGCCTCGCCGTCCCAGCTGCGCCACGCACCGCGGTCCCAGAGGAGCATCGCGCCCGCGCCGTAGTTGCCGGCGGGGATCACGCCCTCGAAGTCGGCGTAGGCGAGCGGGTGGTCCTCCGTGCGCACCGCGAGGCGGCGCTCGCCCGGGTCGAGGGTCGGGCCCTTCGGCACCGCCCAGCTCGCGAGCACCCCCCCGATCTCGAGGCGCAGGTCCCAGTGCAGGCGGCGCGCCGCGTGCTGCTGCACCGCGAAGGCGCGCGCCGCGGACGCCGGACGCGCGCGCCCCGGCAGCCGCGAGAAGGGCTCCGGGGTGCGGCGCGGGTCGCGCCGCTCGCGGTAGCGGTCGAGATCGCCCATGGCGGGATGCTATGATATTCCTCCCCGGCCTCCCCCCGAGAGGTCCTCCATGCCTGCCCGCGCCCTCTCCTCCGCGACCCTCTGCTTCGGCCTGGTCTCGATCCCGGTCAAGGTCTTCACCGCGACGCAATCGAAGAGCGTGCGCTTCAACCTGCTCGATCCGCGCGACAAGTCGCGCGTGAAGCAGCAGTACGTGAGCGCCGCCAGCGGCGAGCCCGTGGAGCGCGACAGCCTGGTGCGCGGCTACGAGCACGCGCGCGGCCACTACGTCGTCTTCACCGAGGACGAGCTCGGGGCGCTCGAGTCGCGCAGCGACCAGACGATCGAGATCGCGGAGTTCGTGCCGATCACCGCGGTCGACCCGATCTACTTCGCGAAGTCGAACCTGCTCGGCCCCGACAAGGGCGGCCACAAGGCCTATCGACTGATCCACGAGGCGATGCGCGACACCGGGCGCGTCGCGATCGCGCGCCACTCGACGCGCGGCCGCCTCGAGCTCGTGCTCGTGCGCCCGGTCGGGCGCGGGCTCGGGCTGCACGGCCTGCACTACGCCGACGAGGTGCGCGGCTTCGACGAGATCGAGCTCGGCGAGGACGTCGCGCTGAAGCCCGGGGAGATCGAGCTCGCGAAGCAGCTCGTGCTCCAGCTCGGCAACGAGAGCTTCGATGCGAAGCGCTACGAGGACGAGTACCGCCAGGCGCTGCTCGCCGCGATCGAGCGCAAGGTCGCCGGCGAGGAGGTGGTGGCGGCGCCGCGCGCCGAGGCGCGCGAGCAGATCGTCGACCTCGTCGAGGCGCTGAAGCGCAGCCTCGCCGGGCGCGAGGCCGCGGGCGACGACGCCGCGCCGCAGCGCGTGCGCAAGCCGGCCAGGGCGAAGGGCAGGAAGGAGCCGTCGCGCCGGCGCTCGGCCGCGGGGTAGCCCCGCGTTGAAGCACCTCTCCACCAGCGAGGTGGCGCGGATCCTCGGCGTGAAGGAGGCGAGCCTCCGCGAGATGGTGCGCGGCGGGCTCTGCCGCCCCGCGCGCCGCGGGCGCCGCTACGCCTTCTCCTTCCAGGACCTCGTCGTGCTGCGCGCCGCGCGCGACCTCGTCGCGGCGAGCGTGCCGGCGGCGCGGGTGCGGCGCGCGCTCGCGACGCTCGTCCGCGAGCTCGCGCCGGGGCGCCCGCTCTCGGGGCTGCGGATCTTCGCCGACGGCCGCGAGGTCGCCGTCCGCGAGGCGGGCGTGCGCTGGCAGCCCGAGACCGGGCAGACGCTGCTCTCCTTCGAGGTCGACGGCCTCGCGCGCCTCGCCGAGGGCGTGCGCGCCGAGCGCGGAGACGCGCACCCGGAGCGCGACCGCGGCGCGCGCGCGCAGGGCGCCTTCGCGCGCGGCCTCGACCTCGAGGACGAGGACCCGAAGGGCGCGGCCGCGGCCTACCGCGAGGCGCTGGAGCACGACCCCGCGCTCGTCGACGCCGCGGTGAACCTGGGCCGGATCCTGCACGAGAGCGGCCACGCCGAGGAGGCCCTGGCGCTCTACCGCAGCGCGCTCGTGCAGACGCCCGACGACCCGATCGTGCACTTCAATCTCGCGCTCGCGCTCGAGGACACGCGGGGCCCCGCCGCGGCGGCGGAGCACTACGAGCGCGCCCTCGCGCTCGACCCGGACTTCGCCGATGCCCACTGGAACCTCGCGGGGCTCTGCGAGGCGCTCGGGCGCCGCGCGGACGCCTTGCGCCACTACCGCGCCTACCAGAAGCTCACCGAGGCCTGAGCGGGGGGATCCGTTGAGCCAGGGCTGCGTCCTCGTCACCGGCGGTGCCGGATTCATCGGCTCCCACGTCGCGGAGCGCTTCGCGCGCGAGGGCTTCGAGGTGCGGATCCTCGACGACCTCTCGACGGGCTCCGCCGCGAACCTCCAGCCGGGCTGGAAGCTCCTGCGCGCGGACGTGCGCGACGCCGCGGCCGTCGACTCCGCCGTCGCGGGCTGCGAGCGCGTGGTCCACCTCGCGGCCTTCACCTCGGTGCCCGAGAGCTTCCTGCGCTTCTCCGACTGCGCGCGCACCAACGTCCTCGGCACGCTCCACGTCGCGCGCGCCTGCGTGCGCCACGGCGTGCGCAAGCTGGTCTTCGCGAGCTCCTCGGCCGTCTACTCCGACGCGGGCGCCGCGCCGAGGAGCGAGGCCGAGTGCCCCGGGCCCTCGAGCCCGTACGGCATCTCCAAGCTCGAGGGTGAGCACCTGCTCGAGGCCCACGCCGAGCTCGATGGCCTCGCCTCGGCGGCGCTGCGCTTCTTCAACGTCTACGGTCCGCGCCAGGCCGCGAACTCGGACTACGCCGCCGCGGTGCCGATCTTCATCGAGCGCGCGCTGCGCGGCGAGGCGCTCACGGTCTACGGCGACGGCCTCCAGACGCGGGACTTCGTCTACGTCGCCGACGTCGCCGAGGCGGTGCTGCGCGCGGCCCGGAGCCCCGCGACCGGGGTGATGAACGTCGGGACCGGCGCGGCGCAGGAGATCCGGGGCCTCGCCGACGCCGTGGCAAAGCAGGTCGGCCACGGCGTGCCGCACCGCTTCGCGCCGGGCCGGCAGGGCGACGTCCGCGCCTCGACGGCGGACGTCTCGCGCGCGAAGCGGCTGCTCGGCTGGGCGCCGACGCGCACGCTCGCGGACGGTCTCCTCGAGACCCTGGCCTGGTACCGCGCGCGCCCGCCGGCGCGCTGAGCGCGCACCCGCCGGCGCGCTGAACTCGCCCGCCCCCCGGCGCGCCGAGCGCCAGCGCGCCGAGCGCCCGCCTCAGGCGGCGCGCTGGCGAGACGAGTCGCTCTCGCTCGGGGGCGTGGCCGGCCGCGCGGAGGCGCGCCGCCCGGCGACGCGCAGGCCCGCCGCCGCGAGGTGCGCGAGGCGCGGCATCAGCGTCGGCACCAGCAGGCGGCGGTCGAAGCCCGCCATGCGGCGCTCGTTCTCGGCGAGGCAGGTCTCGACGACCAGGCGCGGCGTCAGGTCGTCGAGGAAGGACTGCGCCGCCGTGAAGATGAAGTCCGCACCCTCCGGCGCGCCGTCGTCGCGCACGAGCTCGGCGGCCTTGCGCAGCGCCTTGCCGTAGTGCCAGAGCGCGCGCGGGCCGCGCAAGAGCCGCGCGGTGCGCCCGCGCGCCGCCTCGCGGTGCGCGTACCAGTTGACGAAGAAGACGATGTGCTGCGACTCCTCGCGCATCACGTTGTCGAAGATCTCGAAGATCGGATCGGGCAGCAGCTGCGAGCGGCGGGCGAGCGCGAAGAGCCCGAAGGCGCCGAAGGAGTCGAGGCACTCCTCGAAGCCGAAGTCGACGAACTCCGCGACCGGGTCGGCGAGGTGGCGCGTCTTCGCCGGCTCGGCCGGGAGCGCGTAGCGAGCGATCATGAAGTCGATCAGGCGCGCGTGGCGCGCCTCCTCGAAGGCCTGGAGCTCGAGCGCCTCGCGGACGAGCGGGTCGCGCTCCTGCGCGGCCACCGCCCGGATCATCGGGCCGCCATCGCTCTCGAACTGGCGCGCGTGCGTCCACAACGGGAGCCCGCGCAGCAGCGCGAGCTCCGCGTCGGCGAGCTCGGGCCACGCGAGCTCCTGGGGCTCGTAGCGGCGATGGCCCGCGAAGAAGGTGCGGCAGAAGAGGTCGCGGTGGGCGTCGGATCCGAGTTCCATGGGGCGCCCAGCATAAGCCAGCGACGCAGGGGCCGCACAGCGTTATTCAACGCGATCGGCGGCCGCCGTAGCCTCCCGGATGGCGGCGCATCCACTCGTGGGCGGTGCGGACGATCGTCTCGAGGTCCGAGTGCCGGGGGCGCCAGCCGAGCTCGCGCTGCGCGCGCTCGGCCGCGGCGACGAGCACCGGCGGATCGCCGGCGCGGCGCGGCCGAATCACCACGGGCAGGCGCGCGCCGCTCACGCGCCGCACCGCCTCGACCACCTCCTGCACCGAGGCGCCGCGGCCGGTGCCGAGGTTGAAGGCGCGTCCGGCGCCGCCCCCGAGCGCATGCTCGAGCGCCTGCACGTGCGCGTCGGCGAGGTCGACGACGTGCACGTAGTCGCGCACGCAGGTCCCGTCAGGCGTTGGATAGTCGTCGCCGAAGAGCTCGAGCGCCCCCTGCCGCCCGAGCGCCGTGCGGATCGCGTTCGGGATCAGGTGCGTCTCGGGGTCGTGGTCCTCGCCGAGCTCGCCGTCGAGGTCGCAGCCCGCGGCGTTGAAGTAGCGCAGGAACACCGGCCGGAATCCGGGGCTCGCGGCGGCGAGGTCGGTGAGCACCTGCTCGGCCATCCGCTTCGAGCGGCCGTAGGGGTTCACCGGGTCCTGCGGCGTCTCCTCGTCGATCGGCAGCGTGCGGGGCTCGCCGTAGGTCGCGCAGGTCGACGAGAGCACGAAGGCCCGCACGCCCGCGGCGATGCAGGCCTCGGCGAGGCACAGGCTTCCGTGCACGTTGTTGGCGTAGTACTTCGCGGGCCGCGCGACCGATTCGCCCACGTAGCAGTAGGCGGCGAAGTGCAGCACCGCCTCGATGCGGTGGGCGCGCAGCGCGGCCTCGACGGCCTCGCGGTCCTGCACGGCGACCTCGACGAGCGGCGCCCCGAGCAGCGCCTCGCGGTGGCCGAGGCGCAGGTCGTCGAGCGCGACCGCGCCGTGGCCGGCGCGGCGCAGGGCCTTCAGCGCGTGGCTCCCGATGTAGCCCGCCCCACCGCTCACCAGGACCTGCATCGCCGAGACCGACCCTACTCCGCCGGCTCGGGCGGCTCCTCGGCGGCAGGCGGTGCCGCAGCGGGCGGCGGTGCCGCGTCGGGCGGCGCGGCCGCCGCCTGCGGCCCGGGCGCCTGCGCGTCGAGCTCGGCGAAGCGCGCGTCCACCCACTCGACGATCGAGAGGCGTCCGTCGCCGTCGCGATCGGCGGCGGCGAAGACCTCGCTCGCGAGGTCGAAGGTCTCGACGGGCTGGAGGCCGCCGTCGTGATCGACGTCGAGCTGCTCGAAGATCTCGACCGCCTGGCGATGCACCTGGTTGCGGTCGACCGCCGGCGGCGCGGCGGGAGCGGGCGCCGGGGCCTCGGCCGGCACCGGGATCGGGGGAAGCCCCGGGATCTGCAGCATCAGCTGGGGCGGCGGCGCGTCCTCCGCCAGGGCGCGCTCCGCGACCGCGACGGCCGCCAGCGGCAGCAGCAGCGCGAGCGACGCAGGCGCCCCTCGGCGCCTCAGTTGGCGATCTTCCACGAGCCGTCGGGCTGGCGGCAGGCGGTCCCGTAGGCCGAGTGGGTCTTGCCGTCGATCGTCACCTTCTCCTGGTACTCGCGGCAGTACTGGCCGCTCGAGCTCTCGTAGGTCTTCGTCGGCGTGTAGGACCCGTAGTGGCCCGTGTCGGGGTTCTTCCAGGTGCTGGTCTGCCCGGTTCGGGCAGACTCGAGCGTCGCCTGCTGCGCCTGGTAGGCGAGCTGCTTGTCGCGCTGGTCGAGCGCGCTGCCGATGGCGCCGCCGAGCAGGCCGCCGAGCAGCACGCCGCCGACGATGCCCGCGGCGCCGCCGCCCGCGGCGGCGCCGATCAGGCCGCCGCCCGCGGCGCCGAGCGCGGCGCCGGTGGCCGCCTTCGGGTTGTCCGCCATCGTCTGGCCGACCGTCCCGCAGCCGGTGCTGGCGACGAGGAAAGCGAGCAGCGCGACGGGCGCCACCTTCCGCAGGGTCCTGGGACTCATCGATGCTCCCCCCTCCAGCGCGGCGCTGCGAGCCGCGCGAGCAGTGCGGGAGAGTTTAGCCCGGGCGCCACGCGGCGGCTCGGGCCCCACGGGGGGAGCGATCAGGCGCCCGGCGCCGGCGCGGTCGGAACGCTGCGGGTCGCCTCCTCCCAGGCGCGCCGCACGACGAAGTCGCGGTCGAGCGTGAAGAGCGGCCCGAGGCCCATCGGGACGAAGCCCGCGTCGCTCTTCAGCGACCGGCGCGCGACCTCGAGCGTGCGGTCGAGCGGGAGCCGCTCCGCCGCGGCCTGCTGCGCGAGCCCCCAGACCTCGCGCAGGAAGGCCTGGAAGCGCTCGATCCCGGCGCGGTCCGTCACGGGGCCGTGCCCCGGGATCACGCGGTCGAAGTCGAGCGCGAGCACGCGGTCGAGCGTGGCGATCCAGGCCTCGATCGAGCCCCCGGCCTCGAGGTCGATGTTGGGATATCGGCCGACGACGAGCAGGTCGCCCGTGTGGAGCACGCGGTCCTCGACGAAGAGCACCACGAGGTCGCCGCCGGTGTGGCCGCGGCCGGGGTGCAGCACGCGGATCGTCTTGCCGCCGATCGAGAGGTCGCGCGGGCCCGGGCCCTCGACGAGCTCGTTCGGGAGCGTGCCGGTGACGTCGCTGCCGAGCACGCCCCAGAGGCCCTCGCCGCGCCAGTAGGCGCCGTCGACGCCGAGCATGTACTCGCGGGTCTTGTCCGTCGCGACGATGCGGGTGCCGACCGGGAAGCCCGGGTTCCCGTGCGAGTGGTCCATGTGGTAGTGGGTGTTGAGCACCGCCTGCACGGGGCCGCCGCCGAGCTTCTCGGCGAGCTCGCGCAGGCGCACGCCCTGGGCGCGCAGCGTCATCGTGTCGACGACGACCGCGCCCTCGCTCGTGCGCAGCACGGCGACGTTGCCGTTGATCCCCCCGGCCTGGACCAGCTGCACGTCGGGGGTCACCGGCTCGTGCGAGAGCGTGGTGACGTGCTGGTACAGGGCGACGAAGCCGGCGCCCGCGAGGAGCACGAGGACCGCGAAGGCGATGGCGAGCTTGCGCAGCACGGAGCCCCTCCCGGCGGGCGGCGCAGAGCATCGCACAGCCGCGCCGCGGCGCGAGCGGGCTCAGAGGTCGGAGCGCAGCGGGTGGGGCTTTCCGAAGAGCCAGCCCTGGCCGAAGGGGATGCCGAGCCCGCCGAGGGTCGAGAGCTCCTCGAGCGTGTCGAGGCCCTCGCCGATGATGCGCGCGCCGATCCGCTCCGCGACCGAGCGCAGCGCGCGCAGCAGCTCCTGGCGCGCCGGGTCCTGGTCGATGCCGTGGACGAAGGCGCGGTCGACCTTGATGAAGTCCGGCGAGAGCTCCATCACGG
>Ga0075428_100007085_pt1 | contig 12420 bp, 10 predicted proteins | sample RhiMetdeltSRZDD2_FD_75291 | JGI IMG/M metagenome (GOLD analysis project Ga0075428, IMG submission 75291) | Populus rhizosphere microbial communities from Tennessee, USA - Rhizosphere MetaG P. deltoides SRZDD2 | ecosystem: Host-associated > Plants > Roots > Rhizosphere > Soil | place: USA...
AGCGCGTTCAGCGCGACGAGGTCCTCGAACTCGTCCGGCCCCACCTTCTTGAGTGCCTCGCGCATGCCCTCGGACTCGAACTGGAACACGCCAACCGAGTCGCCGCGGGCCATCATCTCGTAGGTCTTCGCGTCGTCGAGCGGGAGCGTCGTCATGTCGATCCGCTCGCCGGTCGAGCGCTCGATGATCGCCAGCGTGTCCTCGATCACGTCGAGGTTGCGCAGGCCGAGGAAGTCCATCTTGAGGAGGCCGATCTCCTCGATCGGCTTCATCGAGTACTGGGTCACGATCCGGTCGTCTGCCATCTGGAGCGGCACGATGTCCGTGAGCGGCCTGTCCGCGATCACGACGGCCGCCGCGTGGATGGAGGAGTTGCGCACGATCCCCTCGAGACCCCGCGCCACGTCGATGATCTGGCGCGTCTCGGGCTCGGAGTCGTACACGCGCCGCAGGTCCGGCTCGTCGGCCAGGTACTCGTCGAAGCTCTTAGAGCGTCCCATCACCGGTTCGGGGATCAGCTTCGCCACGCGGTCGCCCGCCCCGTAGTCGAGGCCGAGCACGCGCGCGGCGTCGCGAGTGGCCGCGCGCGGGAACATGCGGCCGAAGGTGATGATCTGCGCGACCGACTCGCGGCCGTACTTGTCGGCCACGTACTGGATCACGCGCTCGCGGCCCTTCACCGAGAAGTCGATGTCGATGTCCGGCATCGAGATGCGCTCGGCGTTCAGGAAGCGCTCGAACAGCAGGTCGTACTCGAGCGGGTCGACGTCGGTGATCCGCAGCGCGTACGACACGATCGAGCCGGCAGCCGAGCCGCGGCCCGGGCCGACCGCGATGCCGTTGTCCTTGGCGAACTTGACGAAGTCCCAGACGATCAGGAAGTAGGCCGAGAAGCCCATCTTCTCGATCACCCCGAGCTCCATCTCGAGCCGCTCGACGGCCTCGGCAGGCGGCGGGTCGCCGTAGCGATCGCGCAGGCCCTGGTGAGCCAGCCGGCGCAGGTAGGCCTCCTGGGCCTCGCCCTCCGGCGCCGGGAAGCGCGGGATCAGCATCTTCCCCAGCTCGATCTCGACCTCGCAGCGCTCCGCGATCTCGAGCGTGGTGGCGATCGACTCAGGCCACTCGCCGAAGTCGGCCGCCATCTCGTCCGAGCCCTTCAAATAGAACTCGTTGGTGTCGAACGAGAGCTTCGGCTCACGCAGCGTGCTCTTGGTCTGCACGCACAGCAGCGCCTTGTGGTTGTCGTAGTCCTCGCGGCGCAGGTAGTGCACGTCGCCCGTGGCCACGAGCGGCCGGCCGAGCTCGCGGGCCACGCGCACGATCCCCTCGTTGGCCTTGTCCTGGTCCGCGATCCCGTTCTTCTGGACCTCGAAGTAGACGTTCTCCGCGCCGAAGACCCCCAGCAGCTGGTCGGCGTGCTCCCTCGCCTCGTGCGGGATGTCGTCGACGATGCGCCGGCAGAAGCGCGATTGCAGGCAACCCGTGAGAGCGATGATCCCGTCCGAGTAGCGCGACAGCAGGTCGAGGTCGACGTTGGCCTTGCCGCGCCTGTAGCCCTCGAGGTAGCCGGCGGAGCTGAGCTTCACGAGATTGCGGAAGCCCTCGTCGCTCGCGGCGAGCAGCGTGAGGTGGTTGCGCTCGTACTTGACCGCCTCGGTAACGCGATCGTCGACGAAGTACGCCTCCAGGCCCAGGATCGGCTTGATCCCGTGCTTCTTGCAGGCCTTGTAGTGCTCGACCGCTCCGTTCATCACCCCGTGGTCGGTTAGGCCGAGCGCGGGCTGCCCGAGCGCGGCCGCGCGCTCGGCGAGCGCGTCGATCGGACAGGCGCCGTCGAGCACGGAGTACTCGGAATGGACGTGGAGATGGGCGAAGCTCATCCGGGACCTGAGCATACGTCCGCGGTCGGCGGGTTCCGGACCACCGGCGGCCGCCATCCCGCAAGTTGCGGGACCGACCTCGCTTGCTGAATCGGATCACCCGATGGCGGAGCTCAAAGGGGTGTGAGCTGCTCGCCCCCGAGCGACTTCACGGCTGCGTCGAGGGAAGTGAAGTTCCGCCCGCGGACGATCTGCCCGTCTCGAAACTCGAACACGTGAACCCAGCGCCCCTCGAGCGGAATACCTGACTGCGAGAGCCCGACCATCCGGTAGTGCACGACAACCGAAGGGCTGCCCTCGACCTCGAGGATCTCCTCGATTTCGAGTCGGTGCTCGTCCTCTCCCCAGCGCTCAAGCACCCCCAGGCAGTAGCCACGAAACGCGGACAAACCGTGGTACACGCGACCGTCGGGCCAGGCTTCCGTCGTGTCCCACTCGATGTCGTCTGCGTATGGCGCCAGGGCGGCCTCTATGTCCCGACGATGCCAAGCGTCGTTGCTCGCCCGGATCTGGGCGACCGCATCCGGCGGAAGGTCGCCCTCGCCCGCGAGGTTCGTGCCGCGGACGTTCATCGTCGCTGCTTCTCCGTGCTGGTCGGAGGCTCTTGGGTGCGGCGTGAAGTGATCACGGAGGCGGGCCGACCCTGCTCCGGCGCGATGCTGCGCCTAGTCCTGCCCTGAGGACGCCTTGGCGGCGAGCAGCCCGGCCACGAGGACGGCACCCACGGTCGCCGCGGCGCCGATCTTCACCTTGTTCTGCGCCAGCGTGCGGCCGACGACCCGCGAGAGGATCTGCCAGGCCAGCCAGCCGAGCACGGTGTAGCCCTTTGTCGTCATGTCGAGTCCTTTCCCCGGTTGCGCACGTTGTACGCCATCCGCGACTGCAGCGACCAGAGCTCGATGAAGCCCGGGCTGGCCTGCTGCGAGAACAGCCCGCCGGACTCGCCGAAGCCGGCCAGAGCCGGGTCGTAGAGCGCGTTCGGCGAGCGGCGCGCCACCGCGCGGGCGCTGCCCTTGTACAGCCGCATCGTGATCTCGCCGGTCACCTGCTCGTTGACCGAGTCCATCAGGGCGTTCAGGTCGGAAAGCAGTGGCTCGTACCAGAGCCCCGCGTAGACGAGGTAGGCCCAGTGGCCGTCGAGGTGCGGCTTGAAGTTGTTCTGGTGGATGGTGCCGACCAGCTTCTCGAGCTCCTTGTGGGCCGGCAGGATGATCGCGGCGGCGGGCACCTCGTAGAGGTCGCGCACCTTCAGACCCACGATCCGGTCCTCGATGTGATCCACGATCCCCACGCCGTGGCGGGCTCCCAGCTCACCCGCGCGCTCGAGCAGCTCCACGAGCTCGAGCCGCTCGCCGTCAAGCGACACGGGCACGCCGCGCTCGAAGCCGACCACCACGTCCTCGGGCTCGTCAGGCGCCTCCTCGGGGCGCGTCACGAGCTGGAAGACGTCGTCGTGCGGCGGCTCCTCGAGGTCCTCGATCGGCCCGCCCTCGGACGAGCGGCCCCAGAGGTTGTCGTCGATCGAGTAGGGCGGCGTCTCGGTGCCGCCCTTGACCGGGATGCCGTGCTCGCGCGCGTAGGCGATCTCCTCCTCGCGCCCCATCTGCCAGCCGCGCACCGGCGCGATGATCTTCATGTTCGGGTCGAGGGCGATCACCGTGGACTCGATGCGCACCTGGTCGTTGCCCTTGCCGGTGCAGCCGTGAGCGATCGTGTCGCAGCCGGTCTTCTGCGCGTACTCCACCGCGAGCTTCGCGATCAGGGGCCGCCCGAGCGCCGTGAACAGCGGATAGCCGCCGCCGTAGAGCGCGTTCGCCTTGATCGCCGGGGCCACGTACTCGCGCGCGAACTCCTCGCGAGCGTCGACCACGTGGCAGTCGAGCGCGCCGAGCTGGAGCGCCTTTCCCTTCACCACCTCGTAGTCCTCGCCCGGCTGGCCCAGGTTCACCGTCAGAGCCACGACCTCGGCCTCGTACTCGTCCTGGATCCACTTCAGCATCACGCTGGTGTCGAGGCCGCCCGAGTAGAGCAGCAGCACCCGCCCGACCTCGCCGGGCTCGGCCTCGTACGAGGCCGTCTTGATCAGCGTGCGGCGGTCGTCGCTCATCGCGCGCGCACCCTAGTGAAGCTCCGCGCCGAGCCGGCGCACGGCCTCGTCCACCTCGTCGGGGGACACCGTAAGCGGCGGCAGCATCCGGATCGTGTCCGGGCCGGTGGCGTGCACGACGAGGCGCTGTTCGAGCAGCAGCCGGCGCGCCACCTCCGGCGCCTCCGGCACGTCGAAGCCGATCATGAGCCCGAGCCCGCGCGGCTCGAGGCTGAGCTCGCGCAGGCCGGAGGCGAGGCGCCGGCCGCGCTCCGTCACGGTGGCGAGGAAGCCCGGCTCGGTGAGCACGTCAAGCACCGCGTTCGCGGCGGCGGCGATCACGGGGCCGCCGGCGAAGGTGGAACCGTGGTCGCCCAGCTCGAGCACGGGCGCGGCGTCCGGGTTCGTGATGCACGCGCCCACCGGCAGCCCGCCTCCGAGCCCCTTCGCCACGGTCATCACGTCGGGCGTCACGCCGAGCTGCTCATGCGCCCAGAGCGTGCCGGTGCGGCCGTTCCCGCACTGGATCTCGTCGAAGATGAGAAGCGCCCCGTGCTCGTCGCACGCCTCGCGCGCAGCGTGGAGCAGCTCGCGGTCGAGCGGGTGGATGCCCGACTCGCCCTGGATCGGCTCGAGCAGGACCGCGGCCGTGCGCTCGCTCACCGCGGCGCGGAGGCCGTCCACGTCGTTGCGCGGCACCACCCGGAAGCCGGGCACGAGCGGCGCGAACGGCGCCTGCTTCGACTCCTGCGGAGTTGCCGAGAGCGCCCCCATCGTGCGGCCGTGGAAGCCGCCCTCCATCACCACGAACTCGCCCCCGTTGCGCCGCTTGCGGGCGAGCTTGAGCGCGCACTCGATCGCCTCGGCCCCGGAGTTGCAGAGGAACACGCGGCCGCCGAGCGAGAGATCGGCCAGCCGCTTCGCGAGCCGGACCCCTGGCTCGGTGTAGAACAGGTTCCCCACGTGCAGCAGCCGCCCGGCCTGCTCGCGCACCGCCTCCACCACGCGCGGATGGCAGTGCCCGAGCTGGGCCACGGATATCCCAGTGAGGAAGTCGAGGTACTCGTTGCCCTCGTCGTCCCAGAGGCGCGTGCCCTCGCCGCGCACGAACTCGACCGGATTGCGCGCGTACGTGTGCATTAGCGCGTCGCGCTCGAGCGTCTGGAGCTCGGCGAGTGTCACGGCGCTAGGGCCACAGCTTCGTGCCGCTTCCCTCGTCGGTGAAGAGCTCGAGCAGGAGCGAGTGCGGCTGGCGCCCGTCGAGGATGTGGGCGTTGCCCACGCCGGAGTCGAGCGCGTGCAGCGCCGCCTCGAGCTTCGGGCGCATCCCGCCGCTCACCTCGGTCAGCCGCTCGCGCACCTCCTGCGCGCGGGCCTCGGAGATGCGGCTGTCCGGATCGTCGGGATCCGCGCGCCAGCCCTCCACGTCGGTGAGGAACACCAGCTTGAACGCCCCGAGCGCCTCCGCCACGGCGGCCGCCGCGGCGTCCGCGTTCACGTTGTACGACTTGCCCTCGGCGTCCGCCCCCACCGAGGCCACGACCGGGATGTAGTCCTCGGCGATGTGGAGCAGCACGTCCACGTCCACGTTCTCGATGTCGCCCACGAAGCCGATGTCGGTCTCGCCGCCGGCGAGGCGCTTCCGCACCGTGAACAGGCGGCCGTCGTCGCCGCAGAGGCCCACCGCCGGCTGGCCGTGCCGGTTGATGCCGAGCACGATGTCCTTGTTCTGCTTGCCGACCAGCACCATCTTCGCCACCTCGACCGTGGCCTCGTCGGACACTCGTAGCCCGTCCACGAAGCGCACCTCCATCCCGAGGCGCTCCATGTAGCTCGTGATGTCGGGGCCGCCTCCGTGCACCACCACGGGGTTCATGCCGACGTACTTGAGGAGCACCACGTCACGGGCGAACTCCTCCTTCAGCTCGGGGTCCACCATTGCGGCGCCCCCGTACTTGATGACGACCGTCTGACCGTGGAACTCCCGGATGTACGGGAGCGCCTCGAGGAGCGTTGCGACATCTCTCATGAGGTGTAGTCCGCGTTGTAGTTGACGTATTCGGGGCTGAGGTCGCTGAAGAAGACCTCGGTCTCGCCGCCCTCGCCTGGCATCGTGAGCACGTACTCGATCTCGGCCCCGCTCACGAGCTCCGCCGGCGCCGGCTCCACGACCTCGCCCGCGGACAGCACCTGGTGGCCCTCGATCTCGAGGTCCACGAGGAACGGCTCGCCGGGCGGCCACACCTGGCCGGCGGCCTGGAGGATGCGGCCGAAGTTGGGGTCGCCGCCGTGGAGGGCGGACTTGACCAGCGGCGAGTTGGCGATCGAGCGCGCCACCGGCTCCACCGTGTCCGGTCGGCCGCTCACGACCACGCGGCCCACCCGCTTCGCCCCCTCGCCGTCGTGCACGATCTCGAGCGCGAGCTGGCGGAGCAGGGCGTCCAGCGCCTCGCCGAGCGCGAGCTCGTCCGCCGACTCCGGCTCGACGCGGACCCCGGACGCGCCGCTCGCCAGGGCCACGACCGTATCGCTGGTGGAGAGCTGGCCGTCCACGCTGATGCGGTCGAATGAGCGCCGCACGCATACGGCTGTGAGCAGGTCGAGCGTCAAGGGCTCGAGCGCGGCGTCGGTCTGGATGAAGCAGAACATCGTGGCGTGACGCGGCGAGATCATCCCGGCGCCCTTTGCCTGCGCCGCCAGCCGCACGGCGCCCGACGGCAGCTTCACCTCGAGGCAGGCGCGCTTGGGGCCGGCGTCGCTGGTGAGGATGGCCTGGGAGAAGGCGTCGGCGTCGGCGCTGAGCTCGGCGCATGCGGCGCGGACGCCGGCGACCACGCGCTCGCGCGGCAGCTCGGTACCGATCACGCCCGTGGATGCCACGGCCACCTGCTGCGACTCCACGCCGAGCTCCTCCGCAGCGGCCGCCTGCATCGCCAGCGCGGTCTCGACGCCGCGCGGGCCGTCGCCGACGTTCGAGCAGCCGGAGTTGGCCGCCACGGCGCGGAGGCGGCCGAGGTCCGCCTCGCGGGAGACCATCACCGGCGCGCCCACGCGCGCGTTGGTGGTGAAGAGCGCCGCCGAAACCGTGTCCGGCTCGTCAGAGGCGATCACGCCCACGTCGAGGCCCTCCGGCTTGATCCCGGCGGCGACGCCGGCTGCGCGGAAGCCGGCCGGCAGTCCCTGGGAGTCGAGCTCCTTCACGTGCCCCGGCGCCTCGACCCACCGCGATCTGAAGAAGCTCACTCGAGGCCCTCCGTCTCCGGCAGCCCGAGCATCAGGTTCAGGTCCTGCACCGCCTGGCCGGCCGCGCCCTTCCATAGGTTGTCGATCGCCGCGAGCGCGATCACGCGCCCGTCAACGACGGTCACGTGGATGCGGCAGCGGTTCGTCTCGCGCACGTCATCGGTTCCGGGAGGCTCGTCGGCCAGGTCGATGAAGGGCTCGTCGGCGTAGGCCTCCTCGAAGCGCTCGCGCACGCCTTGCGCGTCGAGGCCCGTCGTTGCGTAACAGCTTGCGAGCAGTCCCTGCTCGATTGGAACGAGATGCGGCACAAAGGTGAACGATGTGCCGTCGCCGAGCTCCTGCTCGAGCTCGGCCGCGTGCCGGTGGCCCTCGACCTTGTACGCCTGGACGTTCTCCGTGACCGAGACGAAGTGGGTCGTGAGCGTGGCCTCGCGGCCAGCGCCTGAGACTCCGGACTTGGCGTCCACCACCACGTCGTCGAGGTGGTCGCGGAGCGGCCAGAGCGCAAGCAGCGCGGCGGTCGGGTAGCAGCCGGGGGCGGCGACGAGGTCGGCGCCGGCTATCTCCTCGCGATGCGCCTCGGTGAGACCGTACACGGCGTCGTCGAGCAGGTCGGGCGCGTCGTGCGGGCCGTACCAGCGCTCGTAGCGGTCGCGGTCGAGGCGGAAGTCCGCGGAGAGGTCCACGACCTTCAGGCCGCGCTCCCGCAGCGCCTTCACCGCGGGCGCGGCGGCACCGTGCGGATACGCGACGACGGCCGCCCCGGCGCGGTCGGCGATCCGGTCGGGGTCGAACTCCTCCAGCTCGAGCGGCACGCGATAGCGCGGGTAGAGCGCGTCATGGCGCCGGCCCGCATCCGACCGCGCCGTGACCGCGGTCAGCTCGAGCGACGGATGCCGGCGCAGGATCGCGGCCGCAACCGCGCCGCCGAAGCCAGCGGCGCCTATAACGGCGACGCCGCTCGTGGGCGAGCCACTAGGCACGCAGCCGCCCTCCGATCGTCTGGAGCTCGCGCTCGATCGCGGCGCGGCGCTCCGAGACCTCCTCGTCGGTGAGCGTGCGGTCCGGCGCTCGGAACTCGAGCCGCAGCGCCAGCGACTTGTTCCCCTCCCCCACCTGCTCGCCGTGGTAGAGGTCGAACACGCGCAGCGACGCCAGCAGCTCGCCGCCGCCCGCTCGGACGACCTCGGCCAGCCGCGCGGCCGGCACGTCCTCGGGCACGATCACGGCGATGTCCTGAAGCACCGCCGGGAAGCTCGTCACGTCGCTGTAGGTGGAGGCCTCCGGGGCCAGCTCGAGCAGCCCGTCGACGTCCAGCTCGAAGCCGGCCACGGCGCCGTCGAGCTCCCACTCGCGCAGCACGAGCGGGTGCAGCTCGCCGAGCCAGCCGAGCTCGATGCCGTCGCCGGCCACGATCGTCGCCGCTCGACCGGGATGCAGGAACGCAGGTCCGCCCTCCTGCGCACGCCACTCGACGCGAGCGGCTTCCATCAGACCCTCGAGCAGCCCCTTGACGGCATAGAAGTCCGCGGAGCGTCCCGGCGTGCGCCATCCGCCCGGTGCGGCCTCCGTGACGAGGGCGGCCAGGTGATGGGGCTCGTCCGCCGGAGTCTGGCCCATCTCCTGAAGCGGACCCAGCTCGCCCTTCGGCAGGTAGACGTGCGCGGACTCGAACAGCCGCACCCCGGACCGGCCGTGGGCGGCGTTGTGGCGCGCGGCGTCGAGCAGGCCGGGCAGGATCAGCGGGCGCATCACGCTCAGCTCCTCGCTGAGCGGGTTGTCCACGCGCAACAGCTCGGCGTCGCCGAGGCGCAGCCGCCGCAGCGCCTGCGGAGACGTGAAGCTGTACGAGATCGCCTCGAGGAGGCCGCGGTCGCGGAGCAGGTCCTCGAGGCGGCGGCGCAGGCGCTGGCTCGGCGTGCTCCGCCCGATGGCGTCCTTGCGCGCCGGGAGCGTCGTTGGCAGCTTGTCGAGCCCGTGGATGCGGGCGACCTCCTCGATGAGGTCGGCCTCGCGCCGGACGTCGCTGTCGCGCCAGGGCGGCACCTGCCAGCCCTCGGCCACCGTTTCGAAGCCGAGCCGCTCGAGGATGCCGTTAGCGGTCTCCTCCTCGATGCGCTCGCCGAGCAGCTTCTCCATCCGCGCGGGCCGCAGCGCCACCACGTGCGGCTCCGCCGGCTGCGGGTAGGCGTCGATCGTCCCCGGCACCATGCGAGCGCCGCACAGCTCAACCATCAGCCGGGCGGCCAGCCGCTGCGCCGCCATGGCCTGCTCGGGATGCAGCTGCTTCTCGAATCGCGCCGACGCCTCCGTGCGCAGCCCCAGCGCCTTCGAGGTCCGCATGATGTTCGGGCCCACCCACGTGGCGGCCTCCATCAGAACGCGCGTCGTCGTGTCGGAGACCTCGGAGATCTCGCCGCCCATGATGCCCGCGATTCCGCTCGGGCCCTCGGCGTCGCACACGAGCGCCATGTCGGAGCTGAACGTGCGCTCCACGCCGTCGAGGGTGGTCATCGTCTCGCCCTCCTGCGCGCGCCGCACGATGATGCTGCGGCCGCGCACCCTGTCGAGGTCGAAGGCGTGCAGGGGCTGCGCGGTGGTGAGCATCACGTAGTTGGTGATATCGACCACGTTCGAGATCGGCCGCTGGCCGGCGGCCATCAAGCGCTGCTTCAGCCACAGCGGCGAGGGCCCGATCTTCACGTCCTCGAACAGGCGCGCGGTGAAGCGCAGGCAGATCTCCGGGTTGGCGATCTCCACGCTCGCGTGGTCCTCAGCGCGGTCGTCGCCGGAGGGCTCGGCGTCCTCGTCGGTCGGGTCGGGTGCGAGCGGGGCCGCGCTGGCCGCGTGCAGGTCGCGGGCCACGCCGTACACGCCCATCGCGTCGGGCCGGTTGGGCGTGATCTCGAGCTCGAGCACCTCGTCCACGATCGGCAGGTGCTCCGCGAGCGGGGCGCCAACCTGCGCACTCTCGGCGAGCACCATGATCCCGTCGTGGTCCTCGCCGATGCCGACCTCGTCCTCGGCCAGGATCATCCCCTGCGACTCCACGCCGCGCAGCTTGGCCTTGCCGAGCGTGGAGCCGTCGGGCATCACCGCGCCGGGACGCGCCACCGCGACGACCTGCCCGGGCTCCACGTTCGGCGCTCCGCACACGATCGTGGTCGGCTCGCCGGCGCCGATGTCCACCTTGCAGACGGTCAGCCGGTCCGCGTCGGGGTGCGGCTCGGTCTCCCGGACGCGCCCGACCACGAACTCGGCCGGATCACCCACCCCGACGCGGTGCAGCCGCTCGAGCTTCAGCCCCGACATGGTGAGCGTGTCCGCGATCTCCTCGGCGGACGTGCCGGGGTCGCAGTACTCCTTCAGCCAGGCGACCGGGACCCTCATGCGCCGAACTGCTCCAGCAGGCGTGCGTCGTTCTCGTAGAGCATGCGCAGGTCCGGCACCTGGTGGACCACGCTCGCGATGCGCTCGATTCCCATGCCGAACGCGAAGCCCTGCACGCGCTCGGGGTCGTAGCCGTTGTCCCGCACGTACTCGAAGACGTTCGGGTCGACCATTCCCGAGCCGAGGATCTCGATCCAGGCCTCGCCCTTGCAGGTGAAGCAGCGCGACGCGCCCTCGTAGCCCGTGCCGCCGCAGCGGAAGCAGGAGACGTCCACCTCCACGCTCGGCTCGGTGAACGGGAAGTAGCCCGGGCGCAGGCGCACCTCGGTGTGCTCGCCGAACATCTGGCGCGCGAATGCGAGCAGCACGCCCTGGAGGTCGGCCAGCGTGATGTCCTCGTCGACAGCCAGGCCCTCGAGCTGGTGGAACATCGGCACGTGCGTGGCGTCCGGCGTGTCGGGCCGGTACACCCGGCCGGGGATCACGATGTAGACCGGCGGCGGCTCCGCCTCCATCGCGCGGGTCTGCATCGGCGACGTGTGCGTGCGCAGCAGCACGTGCTCGGACAGGTAGAAGGTGTCCTGCGGCGCCCGCGCCGGATGCTCCGGCGGGTGGTTCAGCGAGGTGAAGTTGTAGTACTCGTACTCGACCTCCGGGCCCTCGACCACCGCGAAGCCGAGGCCCACGAAGATGTCCTCCATCTGCCGGCGGATCTGCGAGACGAGGTGCAGGCGGCCAGCCGGCTGAGGCGGGTCGCCCGGGAGGGTCACGTCGATGCGGTCCTCCGCCAGGCGCCGGTCGAGCTCGGAGGCCTCGAGCTCGGTGGTGCGCTCCCCGAGCAGGCGCTCGAGCGCCTGCCTCACCTCGTTCGCCGCCTGGCCCACCGGCCCGCGCTGGTCCGGCGGCAGCTCGCCGATCGAGCGCAGCGTGGAGGTGAGCTCCGACTTCCGGCCGAGGTAACGCACGCGCAGCTCCTCGAGCTCTGCCGAGCTCTCCGCTTCCCGTATCGCGCGCTCCGCGTCGCTCCTGATCTGGGCCAGGTCAGCCATCGGCGGCCATCCTATTTGCGACCTCGTACAGCGCCACGGTCGCCGCCATCGCGACGTTCAGCGAGTCGGCGTGGACAGGAATGCGAACGCCTTCCACGCCTGGCGGCAGCTCTCCCCGCTCCGATCCCAGGACCAACACAACGGGCCCCGTCACATCCACGTCACGCAACTCGCGCTCCGCGTTTGCATCGAGGGCGATCTTGTGGCCGTCGAGCTGGTCGAGAGACGCGCGCGCGGGCGGCCGCTCGAAGATCGACCCCATCGATGCGCGAACGGCCTTCGGTGAGTAGGGGTCGGCGCCGCCTGGCCCGAGCACCACGGTGGCGTCGGCGAGGGCGTGCGCCGAGCGAATGATCGTGCCGACGTTGCCCGGGTCCTCGACGCCGTGGAGATATACGAGGAGGTCGCCGGTCGGCTCCGCCCAGCGCTGTTTGTACACGCCGATCACTCGGGTCCCGGACCCGAGTGTGCTCACCGCATCGAGCAGCTCGGGCTCTACGTCGATACCGGATCGGAGGACGAACTCCGCGTCGGGCCGAATGAGATCCTCCCCCTCCGCGCTGAACAGCCCGAGCTTTGTCCGCCAGCGCTTTTGCTGGAGCTTCCGGATGGTCTTGAGCTTGTCGTTGTCGGCTGAAGTGATCATGGAACAAAAAAGGCGCCTTCTAGGAGGCGCCCGGGAGAGAGTTTGGTGTCCGCAATCGCCTAAGCGGCCGCGGCCTCCCGGGCTTTCTCGGCAAAACGTCGGAACGTCTCGGGGTCGCGCACGGCG
>Ga0075428_100007086_pt1 | contig 12420 bp, 13 predicted proteins | sample RhiMetdeltSRZDD2_FD_75291 | JGI IMG/M metagenome (GOLD analysis project Ga0075428, IMG submission 75291) | Populus rhizosphere microbial communities from Tennessee, USA - Rhizosphere MetaG P. deltoides SRZDD2 | ecosystem: Host-associated > Plants > Roots > Rhizosphere > Soil | place: USA...
GGGTGGTCGGCGCGGCGAGGACAAGGAGCTGCTAGTCAGGGCCGTGCATCGACCGGCGACATGCCATTTCACAAAATGGCGTCAATCCGTTTCTGGCGCAGCGACGATCAGTTCGCACCCGGCGCCTTCCAGCATGCCTCGTATGACTGCCGGCGGCGGACGGTCGGTGACAAGCGTATCGATATCGCGCAGATGCGCCACCCGGCAGGTTGCAACGCGAGCAAACTTCGTGTGGTCGACCAACAGCACACAACGCCGCGCATTTGCGAGCATGGCGCGCGCAACGATGGTTTCATCGTCCTTGTACTCGAGCAGGTTACCGCTGGAATCAATTCCGCCGATACTCATCATGTGCAAGTCGCACCGATAATTCTCGACAGCCGCCGCCGCCGCGGCACCGGCGACCGCGCGGTTGTGGCCCATCCACAAGCCGCCGGTGATCTGGATGGCGATGCCCGGGCAACGTTCGAGCGCCGATGCCGCAGTCGTACTGTTGGTGAAGATGCGCAAGCCGCTAAGAGCTCGCTCAGCGATGGCCTTCGCCAGGGCGTCGATGGTTGTCCCCGGCGTCAAGAACATGGAGCTGCCGGGCCTGACAAGTTCGGCAGCGGCGCGACCGATCGCAGCTTTTTCCTTAGCCGTCTCGACGTGACGCAAATCGTAGTCGGCGTTGGCCGTGCTCAGGTTGGCGCTGGCACCCCCATGGTGGCGTCTGAGCAAACCGCGGTCCGACAGCTCCTGCAGGTCGCGGCGCAGGGTCTGCGGCGTGACCTTGAAGGTGGCCGCCAGCTCTTCGATCGCCGCGTAGCCGCGGCGCGACAGAATATCCAGGATTTCGCTATGGCGCTTGTTCAGGTCGCTCATGGCGGGGTAAGGCCCAAAGTTTTGCCGTGGCGTCAAGCGCCGCGTGCGATTGCGAAAATGCATATTGCGAAAAAGAAAGCTTGCTGCATCATCGGCGGTGATCGAGCAATGGCAAAGCTAGGCTGCGGTAATGAAGGCGCGCAAGATTGTATGCGTCGGCAATCTGGTGCACGACGAGGTTTTCCAGGTCGAATCGTTGCCCGCATCCGGCATCAAGACCGGCGTGCTCGGCTATCAACAGCGCTACGGCGGGCCGGCGGCGACGGCTGCGGTCGCCATCTGCCGGCTTGGCGGAACTGCGGCCTACTGGGGACGCGTCGGAGCCGACGCCGCCGGTCAGGCGGCCCTCTGCCAGCTGCGCCAATTCGGCGTCGATTGCAGCGGCGTTGCGGTATTGGCCGACGGGCGCACCTTGCGCGCCATCGTGCTGGTCGACAAGCGCGGCGAGCGCAGCATCGTCTCGGATCGCACCAGCCTATCGACCGACGCGAGCGTCCTGCCATCGGACGACCTGCGCGATGCCGGCGCTGTGCTGGTCGACAGCCGCTGGCCGGCCGGCGCCGACATTGCCCTCGATCGCGCCCGCCTAGCCGGGCTGACCACCGTGCTGGATGCCGACGGCGGCACGTTCGGCGAGAACAAGATCCTGATCGACAAGGCCGATCATGTCGTCTTCTCGAGCGAAGGATTGCGCGATCACGTCGGCGACGGCGAGCCGGAGGCACTGCTGCGGCGCTGCGCGCAAGGTCCGGGGCGGGTGTTTGCCGTGACCCGCGGGGCGGCGGGGAGCCTGTGGCTGATCGGCGGGGAATGCTTTTCGGTTCCCGCCTTCCGGGTCCCGGTGGCAGACACCACGGGATGCGGCGACGTTTTCCATGGAGCCTACGCGCTCGCCCTGAGCGAAGGCCGCATGCCGCTGGACGCCGCGCGCTTTGCCAGCGCCACAGCTGCCATCAAGGCGCAGCGGGGCAACGGTTGGGCCGGCATGGGTGATCGTGCCGCCGTCGAGGCACTGTTGGCATCGGGGTCACCGTAACGCGCGCTGCCGAACATGAGATCGCGCATTGGGCGCGATAGCGAAAATCTCGCTTGCGATAGCGAAACATTGGTGTATCAATCGGCAGCAAGCGGTGGGCACGTCCCCGTGCCCAGAGGTACGCGCTCGACTACAGGGGTTCAGCCTATGGCATGCTCGTCGCTTACGGAGCTTGTCGCCGACCTGAAGGCGCTTCGGGTCGATGTTTCGCGGCCTTCGCCTGATTTCTCAGCAAGCCTGCAACCACCGGCCGACATGATTGATCGGTGGGCCGAGACGGCCGCACTGGCTGAGCCGCAGGCGCGAGCGCTGGCCATCTGGGCGATCAGGCAGGCCGCGCTTGCGGCCGACATCGTGCCCTGCTCGGTGCAGGAGCTGTATCTGGCGCGTGCCGCCGGCACATGGTCCGGCAGGACGGTGCCGGCCATGAACCTGCGCGGCTGGACTTACCATACCTGCCGGTCCGTTTTCCGCGCCGCCCGCGATCTGGACGCGAAGCTCTTCATCTTCGAGCAAGCCGTCGGCGAGTGGTTGTACGCCGAGCAGCCTCCCGCCGAGTACACGGCAGGTGTGCTGGCGGCTGCGCTCAGGGAGGGGCATCGCGGCCCGGTGTTCCTCCAGGCAGATCACGATCAGGTCGATGCCAAAGCCCTTAAGAAAGACCGCGACGCGGAGGTCCGGCGGCTTGAGACGATCATGCGCGAGCAGGTCGCGGCTGGCTACTACAGCATCGACATCGACGCCTCGACCGTGGTCGACCTGTCGCTGGCGACGGTGCGGGAGCAGCAGCGCCTAAATGCGGAGCTGACAGCGCATTTCACTCAGTTCATCCGCAGCATCGAGCCGAACGGCGTCACCATCTCGCTTGGCGCTGAAATCGGCGAGGTCGGCCACGACAACACCACGCCGGAAGAACTGCGCGAGTTCATGGCAGTCTACCTTGAGGATCTCGCTGCCAGGGGCAAGAAGCTCATCCCCGTCAGCAAGATCAGCATCAACTCCGGCACCTACCATGGCGGCAAGATGCAGGCCGACGGCAGGCTCGCGCCGGTGACCGTTGACTATGCGCTTTTGCAGACGATCTCGGATATCTGCCGGCAATCCTTCAACATGGGCGGCGCGGTCCAGCACGGCGCTTCGACGTTGCCGGGTGTGCAGCTTGCAAAGTTCCCCGGCACCGGCACGGTCGAGATTCACTTGGCTCTCGGCTTCAACAACCTGATCTTCGACCACCCGAGCCTGCCGCAGGCGCTGAAGGACCAGATCCGCGACTACACCTTTGCCAACCATGCCCACGAGCGGGGTGCGGGCGATAACGACACGCAGTTTTTCTACAATTCACGCAAGAAGGCGTGGAAAGTGATGAAGAAGCCGTTCTGGGACATGGGCAGTAAGGCTGAGGAGGAAATCATGACATCGCTGCAAGCGATGTTTCGTGACATGTTCACCTGGATGAATGTTGGCGCAACGAGTGACCTGGTTGCGGCGCACACGACCGTAACCAAGGTCGCCCCACCCCAACCCGAAGTGCTCCGGCGCGTGCTCGCCTGATCCATGCCCCGCACGGCAGGCACCATGTTTGGCCTGCGATGCTCAGCATAGCGGTTTGAGGAGAAATCCAGCCAAGGTAGATCGATCGAGCATAACCAACACAAACCATGGGATCACCGTGGACAACCTAGGGAGACGAACGATGACGGTGCAGCGCAGATCACTTTCGCTGACGCTTGCGGCGACAGCCATCGCAGCTGTGCTCGGCCTCTATGGCCCGGCGCAGGCGCAACAGAAGGAGGTTCGCTGGGGCCAGTGGAAGGGCACTGAGGTCGGCGAGAAGTTCATGTCCGAGCTGAAGGCGGCCTTCGAGAAGGACCACCCGGACATCAAGCTGGTACCCGTCGACTCGCCCTTCACCGGCTTCCATGACCGTGCCATCGTCCTGCATCAGGCCAAGAAGCTGCCTGACGTGCTGCTCATCCAAGTCGATTGGGTGGCGGAGTTCTCTGACCTCGGCATGATCGAGCCGCTCGATGAGCGCATTGCCAAGGAGCCGAAAGAGTTCTTTGCCAACATCCCCACGACCTTCCATCAGAAGTGGCGAGGCAAGCAATACTATCTTCCTATCGAGAGCGGCGCCGTCGCTCTGTTCTACAACACCGACCTGTTCAAGGCAGCTGGCCTGTCTGGTCCGCCGAAGTCTTGGGACGAGTTCGCTGAGTACGCGCGCAAGCTGACCAACCCAGACAAGCGCCAGTTTGCCACCACGGGCACGCTTGCAGGCGAGCCGCCCACCAACATGACCTACGAAATTTACCCGCTCTTGTTGCAGGCCGGAGCGAAATTGATCGATACGACCACCAACAAGGCCGTGTTCAATAGTCCCGAAGCGGTCGCCGCCGTTGAATGGTACGTCGACCGCATCAACAAGGACAAGATCTCGGTCCCTGGCGTGCTGAGCAACGGGGAAAAGGAGAAGCGCGCCAATTTTGCCTCCGGCAACATCGCCATGATGTTCGAAGGGCCTTGGGGCATCGCTATCCAGAAGCAGCTCAACCCCAATCTGAATTATGATATCGCGACCCTGCCCGCCGGCAAGACGACCGGCACGATGGTGCGCGGCTCTCTGAATTCGCTCACCAGCCAGGCGCAGGACAAGGATGCGGCCTGGGCCTTCATGCGCTGGATGTCGGGGCCGAAGGGCATCGAGATGTGGGCGAAGGGAACCGGAGGCTTCCCGGCGCGCACAGACGTGTCGAGCCAGGACTGGTTCAAGGAGCGCAAGCTTTTCCAGGCCTTCGTCACGCAGATGAGCCTGGACAACGCGCAGTCGCCCTTCCTGGTGATGCCGAATGCCGTGCAGATGAACAAGATCATGACGACTGAAATCCAGAATACGGTACAGGGCAAAAAGAGCGCTAAGCAGGCGCTCGATGACGCCGCGGCGGAGTGGAACAAGATCCTGGCCTCGGCAAAGTAGCACTCCTCAAGGAAGCCATGCAGGGGCGCCTGCTGTGCCGGTGCCCCTGGTCATGGCTGGTCATGGGCCCGGGCAGCCGGCCCGTTGCGGCGGGCGATTGCTCCGTATCGATCGGCGAGCCATGCTGTCGCTCAAAAGAAAGTATCGACAGGAACTGCTGGCTGCCTCCTTCCTTTGGCCATCGTTGCTGGTTCTGGCCGCCTTGCTGATCTATCCGCTCGGCGATGTCATCCGGCTCAGCTTCTACGACAGCAATCTGCGCAGTCAGACGTGGGTCGGCCTCGGCAACTACCTCACTTTGCTCAATGACCCGCTGTTTTGGAGGGCGTTCCTGCAGACGGTGATCTTCACCGTGTTTAGCGTCGTATTACACCTCGTCATTGGCCTTGCGCTTGCGTTGCTGCTCAACCAGCACCTCAACGCTACCTTTCGCTCGCTGGCGCGCGGGTTGCTGATCGTGCCCTGGCTTCTCGCTCCCACGGTGGCTGGCATGATCTGGGTGCTGATGCTGGCGCCGTTCGGCGTCATCAACGGTCTGCTGTCCTCCGCCGGGCTGATGGACAGCAACTTCACCATCTCCTGGCTTGGCGACCCGGCCACGGCGCTGGGCTCGGTCACGGCCATGAACGTGTGGCGCGCTTTCCCATTCTTCATGGTGATGCTGCTCGCCGGGCTGCAGTCCATTCCGCGTGAGCTGTACGAAGCGGCAGCGATCGACGGCGCCAACCTGCTCCACGAATTCTTTTTCATCACGCTGCCGCAGCTGCGTGGTGTGATCGCTACCATTGTCCTGCTCGATTCTATTTGGACCTTCCGCGCCTTCGATCCTGTCTTCGTCATGACCGGCGGCGGCCCGGCGCACGCGTCAGAGGTGCTGGCAACGGCCATCTACTTCGACGGGTTCCAGAAGCTCAAATTCGGCTACGCCTCGGCGCAGGCCGTTGTGATGTTCCTCGTTCTCTTCGTCGTAAGCGCCTTCTATGTGCGCCGCGCGATGAGCAACGCTCAGTGAAGCGCGGGGGGCACGGCATGCCAGCGGCTCTGACGGTCAATCTGGGTTTGAAAAACCGCGAGCGGCTGATCAATGCGCTTTCCTATGCGTTGCTCATGGTGGCGATCATCATCGTCTTCCTACCCCTGGCCTGGATGCTGACAGTTTCGGTCAGGCCCAACCTGGAGGTGATGAAGATGCCTCCAGACTGGATCCCGCAAGTCTTTACGCTGGAGGGCTACGCCAAGATCTTCAGCAACCCGCGCTATCTTGTCGTCTTTCTCAACACGACGATCGTGTCGCTCACTGTCACGGCGATCTCGCTTTTTCTTGGCGCGATGGCAGCCTATGCGCTGGCGCGTTTCAAGTTCGCAGGCCAGCGCACGGTGCTGATGTTCCTGATTACGACGCAAATGTTCCCGCTCGTGCTGCTCTGCATCCCATACTTTCGCATCTTCATTACGCTTGGCCTCTACGATACCCGCACGTCGCTGGTGATCGTCTACCTGACCTTCACCTTGCCATTCTGCATTCTGATGCTGCGCAGCTATTTCATGAATATCCCGCGCGACATCGAGGAAGCGGCGATGGTCGACGGATGCACAAGACTGGGTGCAGTGTTCAGGACGCTGGTGCCGATGTCCTATCCCGCCTTCATTGGAGCGGGGCTTTACACCTTCCTGCTGGCCTGGAACGAGTTCCTTTTCGCGGTTGTGCTGATTGAAGCCTGGGAGAACCGTGTCCTGACCATGGCCATCTACAGCCTGATGGCCGAGTTCGTCACCGACTGGAATGCCATGATGGCTTTCTCGGTCCTAGCGAGCTTGCCGCTGGTCGTGGCCTTTGTCTTTCTGCAGCGCTATATGGTGCAGGGCATGACGGCGGGTGCCCTCACCTCCTAGGCTTTGCCGCGCTCTGGTCCGCTTCAGAGAAGATTGGTGTGACGCTTGGCAAGGTCGTCGTTGCTGCGGCCAAGGCGCAGCATCAGCTCAGCGACAGTCAAGTCGCACAACAACGACAGGGCCAGCTCGAATGGACTGCCAAGCGGGAGCACGCTGGTCATCGGATCGGCCATGATCTGTGCCGGCAGATGCACGACGAGATCGGCGCCGACAACCCTTTGCGGCCGGGCCGTGATAACTGCAACCTTGGCTCCGGCTGCGCGGGCCGCGGCGGCCAGCGCATCCCCCGTCGGCAGCGTGCCAACGGCCAGGGCAACCACGAACAGATCGCTGCTCGTGGCCGGCGGCGCAGACAGTTGGCCGACATAGTGAGCCTCCAGTCCCAGATGGGCGAGGCGCATGGCAAAGGCCTGCAGGACGAGACCGGTTCGACCGGCACCGTAGAGAAAGATGCGCTTTGCCGCGATGATCGAACCTGCGAGCCGCGGCACGCTACCGGCGTCCATGCGTGCAAACACGTCCCGCATCTCGTCGAGGACCGCCTCGAGGCGCTGATTGATGGTCGTCATGCTGGCATGGTCCGGCTCAAGACCCCGTGCGCCAGGAAGATCTCGGTAATCGACTCTGCCACGCTGGAGAAGCGCGCATCCTTGCGCGCGGCCAGCCCACGTGGCCGCGGCAGGTCGATGTCGAGTATGGTGTCGATCCGACCTGGCCGCGGCGACATCACCACCACACGGTCGGACAGCAGTACCGCTTCGTCAATCGAGTGCGTAATAAACAGCACCGTCTTCCTTGTCTTGAGCCATAAATGCTCCAGATCGAGGCGCATTTGTTCACGAGTCAGCGCATCGAGGGCACCAAACGGCTCGTCCATCATGAGAAGCGGCGGCTCGTGCACCAGCGCGCGGGCGATGGCCACGCGTTGTTTCATGCCGCCGGAGAGCTCGTAGGGTCGCTTGTCGGCGAAGTCTCGCAGGCCGACGGCCTCTAGCAGCTGGAGGGCCTGTGGCCGGTAGGCTGTGGGATCGAGGCCCCGCATGTCGATGTTGAAGAGCACGTTCTCCAGAACCGTGCGCCAATCGAGCAGGATCGGCTGCTGGAAGACGATGCCGCAGTCGACAATGGGGCCGCGCACCTGTCGGCCGAGCACCGAGAGTTCGCCGGCGGTGGCCGGCAGAAGCCCAGCAATCAGCCGCAACAAAGTCGACTTCCCGCATCCCGACGGGCCCACCACCGATACGAATTCACCGGCCTCGATATCAAGGTCGATCCTCTCCAGCGCCACCGTGCCGGCTGCTGCGCTGCCGAATACCTTGCGTACGCCGCGAACGCCGATGCCACCTCCCCCCATCACTGGCGCTCCCGTCTTGCCATGGCAGCGTTGCGTTCAGCGTTGACAGCTGGCTTGCGCGGCCCGGCGGGCCACACAATCGCAAAATCGGCGGCGCTGGCCTGCAGAGCCCCAACGATAGCGGCGTGCCGATCCGGGGTAATGCGTACCACCGGCCCGGCGATGCTGGTGGTGCCCAAGGTGAGATGGCTGCGCGGTTCGCGGATGGCCACCGCGATGGCCGCGACGCCCGCTTCGGCTTCCTGATCGGCAACCGCATAACCACGCTTGCGGACCACGTGCAGATCGGCGCGCAAAGCATCCGCATCTTGCAGGCTGTTTGGACCAAGCTTGCGCCTTTGCGCCCGTTTGCCCAATCCATCTTTCAAGGCGATCGCAATCGCCTCGTCGTCCGCGAACGTTGCCAGCCACGCCTTGCCATTGGCGGTCGCAAAGGAAACGATGCTGTCGCCCATCGACGGCTCGTAGCGCAGGCCAGGCGGAGCCCCTTGTGCCGAGCCGATCCAGGCAAGCCGCTTCCTGTCGATGACCGTCAGCCGGGCGAGCTCTTTGGTCTGATGGGCCAGGCGCTCGAGGATCGCCTGGGCGGCATCAGCGATGCCTGCCGACTGCAGGTAGCGGTGGCCGAGCATGGCCAGTCGCATGGTGAGGCGATAGTGGCCGGTGGCCTCGTCCTGCTCGACCCAGCCATCCTGCGCGAGATGCTCGAGCAAGCGCTGGGTCGAGCTTTTCGGTGCATCGAGGTGCAGCGCCAGGTCGGTCAGGCGCATGCCGCGAGCCCGATCGGACATGACCGACATGAGGTCCAGGCAGTAGGTCAGTTGGGACTTGACGACGCGCATCTGGTGGAACAGTGTCCCATTAACGAACGAGCCTGCACTTTGCCGATTGCCCTTCGATCGGTCAATTGACAACAGCGCAGGAAACAACACGACGCCCGTCACGAGGGCGGTGCAGGGAACGCAAATGCCCAGGTCGATTGAGGGCCACGGCTCTGCTTTGGCACGACTGAAAGCGCACGCGGCGGCGAACAGCAGGACACTTGCCAGCTTCGCCGGCCTGCTCCTCGTGTGGGAGATGGCGGTGCGCCTGCTCGGCGTGAAGCTCTACATTCTGCCGCCGCCGTCCGTGGTGGTCGCAACGTTATGGGCAAAGTGGGGCACGATCGGCCTGGCAGCGTGGTACACGGCTCAACCCATGCTGATCGGCTATGCGCTGGCGATCGTGGTTGGTGTGCTGTTGGCGCTTTCCTTTGCGGTGTCGCGCTTGATCGAAAGCATCGTCTATCCGCAGATCGTGTTCCTGCAGATCATTCCCAAGATCGCCATCGCTCCGCTGTTCATGATCTGGTTCGGCTACGGGCTGACCTCGAAGGTACTCGTGGTGTTTCTGCTGTCGTTCTTCCCGGTCGTGGTTTCGGCCGTACAAGCATTTCGCTCGCTTGACCCCGATATCCGTGACCTTGCGCGCATCACGGGAGCCGGCGCCTGGCGCATGTTCTGGAAAGTACAGGTGCCGCACGCGCTGCCGACGCTTTTCACCGGTTTCAAGGTTGCGGCGGCGCTGGCCGCCACGGCTGCCGTCGTCGCCGAATTCGTCTCGTCCGATCGGGGCCTCGGCTATCTGCTGGTCGATTACACGAACCGGTTCGACACACCAGGGGTATTCGCGGCAATTCTTGTCCTCAGTTTCATGGGTCTGCTGCTGTACGCTGCCGTCGAGGTGCTGGAGCGCCTGCTGATCCCTTGGCACGTATCGCACCGGATTGCAGAGACCGAGATCGCGGCTGCCGCCTGATCAAACCAAGAAAGATGGAGGAGACAATGCAACTGACATGTTTGGCTCTCGGCCTGCTGCTAAGCATGCTGGCGACCGGCACGGCGATGGCCCAGGACCAAGTTACGTTCCGCTTGAACTGGCTGCTCTACGGTTTCCACACGCCGTTCTACCTCGGCCTCGAGCGCGGCTACTACAAGAGCGAAGGGATCGACCTTGCCATCGGTGAGGGCCAGGGCTCGGTGCGCGCCGTGCAAACGGTCGGTGCGAAGGGCGACATGTTCGGCCTAGCCGATGGTGGCAGCGTCGTCGCCGGCGTATCGAAGGGTGCGCCGGTCAAGGCGGTGATGGCAGTCACCAACTCCTCACCCTATTCGCTGGCCGTGCGCGCGGATGCCGGCATCAAAACCCTGAAGGATATCGAGGGCAAGACCGTCGCCTCGGCGCCGGGAGAGGCCGGCCTGCAGCTTCTGCCGGGCCTGTTCGCGCGCAACGGCGTCGATATCGATAAGGTGAAGATCCTGCGCGTGGAGGGCGGCGGCAAGATGGTAGCTGTTGCTGAAAAGCGCGCGGAGGCCCTGATGGCTGGGCTCGACAACCAGTCGCTGACGCTGCCCAAGCAGGGCGTTCCGCTCATCGATTTTGCCTACTCAAAGTACGGCACCAACACGGTGGGGCTGACCATCTTCACCCACACCGACCTCATCAAGGAGAAGCCTGATCTCGTAAAGCGCTTCATCAAGGCCACGGTGCGCAGCTTCGAGGCGGCCATCAAGGAGCCCGAAGCGTCCATCAAGGCCGGACAGAAGGTCAAGGCGGATCTGGATACTGAGCTGTCGCTCGCACAGCTCAAGGTCGGCATCGGCCTGATGAAGACAGACGCCACCAAGGATCTTCCGACCGGGCATTTCGCGCTCAAGGACTGGGACGACACCGTGGAGCTGATGAAGAAGTACATGGCGCTCGAGACCACCCTCAAGACAAATGACTTCTTCACCAACGAGTTCACGCCCAACTGACCTTGGCCGTCGAGCAAGGCGATGAGATATCGCGATCGGGCCGCGATCGTCACCGGTGGCGCTGCAGGGATCGGGCTGGCGATCGCGCAGCGTCTTGCCGCCGAGGGCGGGACGGTGGCGGTCTGGGACCAGGCTGGCGCTGCCGAGGCGGCGCGGTCGCTCGGAGCAGCGCACATCGGCTTTGCCGTCGACGTCAGCGAGGAGGCCGGCGTCGCGCAAGCGACCGACGCCACCTGGCGCGCCCTCGGCCGTGTCGATCTGCTGGTCAACAACGCCGGCATCCTCGGGCCCGTGGCGCCGCTATGGGAGCAGGCACCGAGCGAGTTCCGACGTGTTGTGGACGTCAATCTGATCGGCACTTATCTGGTCTGCCGGGCGGTGGTGCCGCGCCTGCGCCAGCAGACGGGGCCCAATCGGGGCCGCATCGTCAACATCTCCTCCATCCAGGCCAAGGAAGGACTGGCGATGTCGAGCGCCTACGCGGCATCGAAAGCCGGCATCATCGCGCTGACCAAGACGCTGGGTAAGGAACTGGCGCGCGAGGGAATTCTCGTCAATTGCATTACGCCCGCCGCTGCGGCGACGGCCATGATGGAGCAGATTGACGAGCAGCGGCGCGCCGACATTCTGGCTCGCATTCCCATGCGGCGCTTTGTCGAGCCCGATGAGATCGCGGCGATGACGGCCTGGCTCGGATCGGATGCGTGCAGCTTTTCGACCGGTGCCGTGTTCGACCTGTCCGGTGGCCGGGCCACATATTGAGGTAGAAACGACGATGGCACTCGCTGGTGAAGGCGCGATCTGCATCTGGAACGACATTCTCCCCGAATGCCGCGCCGGTTTCTACGCGTGGCACAACGAGGAGCACATGCCGGAACGGGTCGGCATTCCCGGCTTCAAGCGGGGTCGGCGCTACATTGCCGTCGATGATGCCACCCGGCCCGAATACTTCACGCTGTATGAGACCGAGTCATACGAGGTGCTGGTCGGCCAGGACTATGCCAACCGCCTCAACGCACCCACGCCGCGAACCAAAACGACGACCGCCAGCTTCCGCAATACCTCCCGGGCGCTCACGCGCGTACACGCCAGCCACGGTTTGGGATCAGGAGGCATCCTGGCGACGATCAGATTCGGGTGCGCCTCCGCCACCGGGCCGACGTTGGCGAGAGCGATGGCGGCCGACCCCATACCGGCGCTTGTTGCGCAGCCCCAGATTATCGGCGTGCACCTATGTATGACCGACGCCTCGGCCAGCGCTGTGCCAACGGCGGAGAGCAAGGATCGCAGTGACATCCAGGCGGCGCCAGACGGTGTCGTGCTCATCGAGGGTTGCAGTGCGGGCCTTGTCAAGGCCGCGAGCGACACGGCCATCCGGCACGTCGTCGCTTGCGGTGCCTTGTCGCCGATCGTCGGCCTCTATCGACTGGAATATGCACGTCTCAAGAACGCGCATGCCTGCGGTTGACTTGCTGGCGCCGTGCCCGTTGCCATCGAACGCGGT
>Ga0075428_100007090_pt1 | contig 12415 bp, 10 predicted proteins | sample RhiMetdeltSRZDD2_FD_75291 | JGI IMG/M metagenome (GOLD analysis project Ga0075428, IMG submission 75291) | Populus rhizosphere microbial communities from Tennessee, USA - Rhizosphere MetaG P. deltoides SRZDD2 | ecosystem: Host-associated > Plants > Roots > Rhizosphere > Soil | place: USA...
TTCGCTCCGCGAACGCTCATGGTCACTCCCTTCGTCCGCGAGCCGTTATCCTACCCCCCCTGTCCCGCCGCTATGAGAGTCACACTCACATCGATCCTTGCGCTGGCCAATTTCGACGGGCCGTACACGAACGTGGCGTAGCTGAGGCCGTCCCCGGACGGGAACAGGGGCGTGGAAGGGAGGTCCAGATAGCCCCGGTGGATGTCCGCCTCGGTCCGCCGGAAACACGCGCACGTTCATGGCGGTGAGCGCGTGTCTTTTTGTCGCAACGGTCGTCCCGTAAGCCCCGACCGGCGTGACGAAGGGAGGTATCCCCTGCGCGAAGCGCCTGCGTTGGTGGAGGCGGCGGGAATCGAACCCGCGTCCATGAGCCGTCAGGCACCACGCAGCAGGAGCGGACTAGCAGTGGAATTGAGGCGACTCTCGTCCTTGGCTAGCTCGCCTCAGAAGATCTGTAGCACCGCTATGTCCGCGTCAAAATCGGCTGATTCCGCTCAGCCCTGCGGCATGGCCGAACATCACGCGCGGCATCATCTCGTGCGCGTTGTTTGGATCGGTGTTCGGCCACAGGGTCGGCTCTGGCGGACCGCTTGCTGTCGGCCCGGTGACGAATCCCTTTGACACTGAAGCGAATGTCCATCGCTTCTGCGGATCCTGGACGACGACAGCCCTCACGTCACCCGATTCCTTCTTCACGGTCTTGCCTTGCGCGATGAGCTTCTTGAGCTGTTGCGATGTCGGCCGCTCGAGGTCCCACCCTCCGGTGTGGGCTGACTTGTAGATGCGCAGGTACCGATCCTGACGGCTGCTGAACCAACTCAGCGACCGCTCGACGAAAGTTGAGAACCCGTCTTGAACACCGTCGATCGACCAGATCTCGCGCCAGATCGAATCAAAGGTGCGCGTCTCCGCCTCGACACCCAAACGGGTCCCATTGCTTTGGGCAGCCAGCCATTCGGTCGCGTCGTAGGGAACCAGGCCTACGCGGCTGTCGATCAGCGTCATGATGCGTGTGACACTCGAACTGAAGCCTCCGACCACAACAATGCCGACTTTGGGGGGTGGCGGGAAACGTCCGGGCATGCCCCGCCCGTCGCCGCGGGGCAACCACAAGCACAGTTCTTTGAGTAGGCGAAACAGAGATGCCTGCGATATGAATGGACCAAAGTCGCCGGATGGACACACCGGAACCACGATGACGGCGTTTCGTCGAGCAGCAGCGGCTTGATAGAGAAGGAAGTGACGGCTGTACAGGTGCAGCGTGGAAAGCTCCGCGTACCGTTGCGTCGCCCGGTAACCGCTCCCTGCGTTCTCGGCCCATATGGCGAAGGGGTACTTGCTGCGGTACGGGTATGAATCCTGCGGATACCGCCGCGCGTCCCCGGTTGATGCCGGGTGCAGCCAGACGATGAAGTCGAGGCTGCTAACACCGAGCTGGGCCAGGCTGTTTGGAACCCAGACTCCAACCAGGAAGCGCGGGCCCGGGCCCTGAGCCGACGAGACCTCGCCGTATTCGGCGATGTGCATTCGACCTAGCTGGACCGGATTCACGGCGGCCACCTGGTACGCGATGTGCTCCCAGCCCGCCTTAGAGGGATCCGAGCCGACTAGGTCCGGCGTTGCGACATGGAACTGCGGAATGGACCTCTGCGCCACGTCCTGAAGCCGATAGAAGCTCTTGTCTTTGGTGGTCAGCAACGAGCGGTACGACTCGTCGACCGGTACGAAGGCCGGAGCAGGTGATTTCTTCGTGGCACGCTGATCGACCGGCTTCTTCCTGGCTTGTGCCGAACTGTCGAGCTGCTCTTCCGGCATGTAGCTCGTGGGCGGCCAGTTGAGCCGGCCCAGCACGGCGCCAACTTGGACGTTCTGTCCTGAAGTCATCACCTTACGGGTCGGATGCGTCCACCTCCACGTCTGCTCGGATTGGTCACGCACCATCGAGATGACCAATGGGGCGAATCGCGGATGGTGCAGCTCACAGACGATGTTCAAAGCCGCATCGTCGGCTTCAAACGTGAAATCGGACGCGATCCTGGTCGGGCCCTGCTTGTCAACGGCGCCGCCGGACCAGACGCTCCGCGTCAGCTCCGTTCCGTCGACGGGCGCGCCGTTGACGTTGCTCACCACGACCGTCACGCGCCAGGCCATCGGTCCGTTCTAGAGCTGTGGTGTGTATTCCACGGCGACAACCTGATCCGTGGGCAACACCTCCACCCACTCATCGAAGACGCTCAGCGCGTCGGCGTCGAACTTCGTGCCTCCCGCGAGCGGGTCGAATCCCTTCTGAAAGACACGCTCACCCGGCAGTGCGCCGAACTTCGAGTCGATCGTGGACGCGACGGCTTGCTCAGCCTGGAGCTTAGTGACCAGAGCGTCCAGCACATCTCCGATCGTCATTCCCGTCCATTCAGGCGGATCTCCAGCCTGCGGCTGATACAGGTCGTCCAGGCCAACCTCCTCTTCGGCCTGATCGCGCAGCCAAGCGATGGCATCGCGTTCTCGGCCGGGGCGCAAGGGCACCACGACCTTCGCCCACGCCGCGTTTAGAAAAGCGTTGCGCATGCGATCTCCATCGAGCTGGATAACCCAACCGATCGATGCGCCCATCGGTGCAGGGCTGGACTCTTCGGTGATCGGGTACGGGTCGCCGATCGTGTTCGGATTCTCGCCCCAATCGACGCGGTCTGCCGGGCGGACGGACGCGCTGGGTGCCGAAGGATCCGGCGACACCACATCGAAGGCCGCGCGCTTGCGTGCCGAAGGGTCCCACCAGTCGGGCGCCACGAAATAGAGGATCGAATCGACATCGAAGAGTTGACGCACCATCTCGGCCGCAATGTGCTTGTCGCCCATCGCCTGGCCCTTTTGGGTCAGCGAATCGATCAGCCGTCGGTAGATACAGTGGCGCTCCTCGTCGCGGAGGTCGTCGAACGGCCTGGAGCGTACCTGAGCGGCGGCTTTGATCCGATCTCTGACCGCGGAGATGAACGCCTCCTGGAACGCTCGCGCCTTTTCCTCCGTGTAGGCCTGCATATTCGCGAGGTACTGGTTCTGCGCAGCCGCCTGCGTCTTCTGATCCGTCTCGTACTTGAGCTTTACGTGGACGTCGATCCGGTGCGCGCTGTGCCAGTTGACCGCCGGAAGCCACACGTGGAAACCTCCGGCACTCGCGTCGTCCACACCCACCGACGGCTCGGCGAGCAGTTGGAATACATGGTCGGGCTCGTTGGCTCTGAGCGCCTCGATAAATGTGACCGATTTCAGCTGGAACCCGGGCTTCGGCGCCTCCTTCGACGTCCATTGCCACTGGATGTGCTGCGCGCTGTTGCCTGAGTTCTGTCCGTTGATCCAGTCCTCGTCCCAGTACTGTTTCGCTGAGTAGTCCAGAGGCTGGAAGGGAACCTGAACGATGCGATCGTCGTCATAGGTGTCGGCCAGCGGCGGCGCGTCAGGCGGCTTCAATCCGGCATCCGCGTCCGAGATCTTGGCGAGGTGGATCAGTTCCGAGATCCTCAGCCCGGTCGCGGGTAGATCGATGTAGTACTGCCAGCAGAGATTTGTGCCGAGGTGTTGCAGCTGGACCCCAACCCGCCGCATCTTCCGTCGCATCTCGTAGTTGACGAGGTGATCGGTGGTGTTCTGCAGCAGGTATCGCTTCGACGTCGTGTCGGTCACGTCCGTAACGGTGCGAAACGTCGTCTTGAAGCTCTGACGGATCTCGCTGGACTTCTTCTCGGTCTGGCTCCGCGTTCGCTTGTGCGTCTGTTCTGACGCGGTCTTGCGAGCCTGATCGAGGTTGAAGCTAGCGGACGCCTCACCGTGCGCGACCGCGACGTTGAACCCGCCCGAGGCGCTCGCCGCGATCTTCATGTCGTCGGCGTTCTCCTGCTTCACCGAATCAGACAGTTCGTCCTTTGTCTCGACTGTGCTCTCGGCTTTCTGCGTTATCTCGAGCGCCGACTCGATCGTGCGCTCGATCAGCTTTCTGCGGACTGTGCTCTCGTACAGCTCAACGCTCGACCCCGGCGAGAGCCAGACGTGACCGACTGGCGGACCGAGGAAGCTGTCGAACTCAAAGAAGTACTGTCGGAAAAGCAGCAGCAGGCCGATCGGGCTGACAACTGCGTCGGCCAGTCGGGGGAACTTGCTGAGCTTGTCGGGCGCGAGGTCCGACACAAGCGGTTGAAGCAGAAGGCTGTTTAGCGCTTGTGGTTGCTGCGCGAGGATCGCCTGCACGGCCGCGCCGGTTCCAACGTAGTAAGCCGCCACGGTCGATTCGGCGCTGTGCGCGGGGGTCATGCCGGCCGCAAAGTCACTTTGCGGAAGTCCACCGACGACGCGCTGAACCGCAGACTGGATTACGTCCGGAGTCACAACGTTTCGCCACTGGTCGTCGCTCAGCTGCCGCTGCCCCGGGTAGGCGTTCGCCACTGCCGAGACGATCTCGTCGAGAATTGCATTGCCGGTCGTCATCGGAGGCGGTTGAGGTCCGCCGGCACCGCCGCCGGCCGCTACAGCTGCGAGGCGCACCTGAAACGCTCTCGCCTGTATGCCCTCAATGAGCGCGCGCCTCTGTATCGCAAGGCCACGACGTCCGCGCCACCCGAGTAAGGGTTGGAAGACTCCAAGTAGTTCACTGTCATACGGCATCGCACCTGCGAAGTCGTTCCACCCTGGCATTGGTTGCCTCCTCTCCGGCGCTATCTATCTGTCAGGCAGGTCACTGTCAAGTACTCTACCGGCTGTTCGAGGAGCACTTCGGGCGCCCGGTTGCCACCGTCCCGGCTCCCTTGACTTCGTCCCCCACCGAGGGAACCTGTGCGGCCAGGAGGCCAACGTGCCGCACCTCTCCCCCACCACCCTCACCGCCGACGAACAGCGCCTGATCCTCCGCGCGACGGCCGGTTGCATCCGCGACCACACGATCATCTCCCTCGCCCTCGGCACCGGCCTCCGCCTCGCAGAGATCGCCGGGCTGAACGTGGGCGACGTGTTCGCGCCGGATGGAACGCCGCGCGTACGGGTGCGGGTCCGGCGCGAGATCGCCAAGGGTGGCCGGACTGCGGACGTGTTCCTGCCCGACCGGCTCGTCACCAAGCTCAAGCGGTTCTGGCGGTGGAAACGAGAACGTGACGAGGGGCTGGAGCCGGGCGACCCCTGTTCGCGAACCAGTCTGGCCGCCGGATCTCGAAGCGCCGCGTTCAGTTCGCCTGGGCGACGTGGCAGCGGCGGGCGGGATTCGACCGGATCTATGGGTTCCATGCGCTCAGGCACACGGCAGTGACCAACGTCTACCGGGCGTCGAGGGACCTGTTCCTGGCGCAACGATTCGCCCGACACGTGAGCCCGTTGACAACGACCGTCTACACCCATCCGAGCGACGACGAGATGCACGAGCGGATACGAGCTCTCGGCTGCTAGCTGTCATCGGCTCCGGGCAGGAATCTAGGCGGCAGTAGTCCCCTTCCACCTATGACTGGTTCGCCGCGCCCTTGCACAATTGGCACACCCCGGTCCCGGAGCATGACCGGCAATCAATTACGCGGTGCCGGTGAAGAACCCCGATCCGCACGGTACGCTCGCCTGTTCCGTCGCACTTGGCGCAGCGACGGCTTCCCTTGCACCACGGGCAGATCTTCACTCCAGGGTCGGTTGCGACAGCCATGTTGGGTCTCCCCGATCCCGCCCTCGGGGCGTGCAGGCAACTACGAGCTGTTCGGCAGTGCGGACTTGGAAGTCCACAGGCACGGCTCGCTCCCGGTCATTCCGGAAGCGAGCGCGGCGCCCCAGGTCAGGCGTGGACGACGTCGGGGATGTTGGTCAGGACACTTTCGAAGGTCTCGATGCGAGGCGTTCCGTCAAGGACGTGATCGAGCTTCTTGAGGACCTCGGGATACGTCTTCGCGTTGTACCTCTCGGCGCAGGCGCGGTCGTCCCACACGGACACACTCATGCCGCGGTTGCCGTCCAGAACGGTCAAATCCTGACGAAATCCGTTCTCGGTCTTCACCAGCGGTAGGACTTCGGTGTGCATCAGACGGTTGAACTCATCGACCTTGCCATTCTTGATCGTGAACTGAACACTGCGGGCGAAACTCATGTCAATAGTCCCTTCATCCTTGTAGGTTGTACGGCATGGGATCCCGGATCGCTCCCGCACAAGGCTTACGGAAGCGATGGCAACAAAGGCTGCGCGGGACCCGAATAGGGCGTGTCGTGACTTATCGCCAGGATGCGTTAGGGGCTGGCCATTGCCGGTAGAACGTGACCTTCGTTCTTCGAAGCCGTCGGAAGCTGATTACGCGGCTTTGATTTCGATGCTCGTGGCCTTAGCGGTCTCGGCCTTCGGAACAGTGACCTCGAGCACACCGTCCTTGTAGGACGCCGTGACCCTTGTGGCGTCAACCGTCGTCGGGAGCGTGAAGCTCCGCGTGAACGCCCCGTAGGCCCTCTCCGTCAGGTGCGCGTTCTCTTCCTTGACGTCGGTCTCCTGCTTGCGCTCGCCGTGCAGGGTCAGAACGCCGTTCTCAATCCGGACATCCATGTCTTGTTTCTGGACACCCGGAACTTCGGCCCGGATCACGAGATGATCCTGTTTTTCAAGAATGTCGACGGGCGGAGCCCACGCTCCGAAGGAGCCCTCCGCGTCGGGATTGTGAGAATCGTTGACCGTGCGGTTGAGCCGATTGCTCATTACGACAAACCCTTGGAATGGATCCCAACGAACTAGTTTCATGGCATCTGTCCTCTTCGAATCGCAAAGCGCACTCGGCTGCGACGATCGTAGTGGATAAGACTCGCCGCTTCGGGTGTCAAGCCAGCGAGTCTTTATTGCGGTACTTCCGGGCGACGCTCGGCGGACGGGCGAATTAGATCGCATCGTCACCTTCTGGGCGTTGCTCCTCTTCCGCGTCATCGTGACCGCTCGCCAGTCCCTCCGCGATGACTTGCTCGGCAAGTTCAGAATCAGCCAGCGCCACGAGAAGTTGGACCCCGCGCCCGAACGAAAGTGCAGGGTCGACCGAGCCGCAATCGTCCGAAGTCACGAAGGCCTCGATTCCACTTGCCAACAGCAGCTCGCGGACGATTTCCGCATCGCCTCGCGAGCTAAACTCGCGAAGCACAATGCGCTGGCTCATTGCCTACCCCCGATGAATTCTCGACCGATCGCGCTCGACCCAGGCTTTAACATTACTCTGTCGCCCGTGATTCGACCAAGCAACGGTGGTCTTAAGCGGAGGTCCGCGTCGCCCGTGACCTGTCGCGCCCGTACTCGCGAGGCGTTGGCGGACCCATCTTGATGGAAATTCATCCTCGCTCAAGCACGTGGGCACACGGGTACGATTTGCGAGCCTTGACCGCCGAATAAACCGCCGCGAGGTCTTGACAGCACCGATCCGAGGTCCGATAGATACCCAACAGATTATTGACTTCGAATGTGTGCCATCGTCGCCGTAAACCTTGTGCGGACGCGATTCGGGATCCGGGGATCGCCCCCCTCCTACAAGGCAGAGCAGGGGAACAGCCATGAGTTGCGCTCGCAACGTTAGCTTCACCATCAAGAACGGCCAGATCGACGAGTTCAAGCGCCTGATGAACACCGAGGTGCTTCCTCTCTTGAAGAAGGAGAACGGATTCCGCCAGGACCTCACGATCCTGGGCAGCAAGACCGGTATGAGCACCTCCGTGTGGGACGACCGCGCCTGCGCCGAGACCTACAACACGAAGACCTATCCCCAGGTCCTCAAGACGCTCAGCCCGGTCCTCGACGGCACGCCTCGCGTCGAGACCTTCGATACGATCCTCAGTATCGTCCACTGACCTCACCCTTGGCGGCTCGCTTCCGGAACGGCCGGGAGTGAGCCGTTTTTCTCGTGTCGTGACCACCGCGTTGGCGTCGAGCGCACTATTCTCCGGAAAGGTTGAAAGAGCTAACTTTTGAATTCAGCGAACGCGGAGCTCGAATTCCCGCGGTCTGGCGCGCGGCGACGTTGGGTATCGCCAGCGCGGCCTCCCGTACTGCTAGCCGCAGTCAACTCGCACTGTCGGCGATGCGATCGCTAAGGTCTACCGCCCGCTCTCGGCCTCATTTTCGTCCGCTTCGTCTTCATTACCTCGACGCTGCGGCCCCAGCCTGATCCCGACGAGATCCGGATCCTCGGCCGTGTCGGCCGCAGCGTCCGCCGCGGCGTCTACATCACCCTCGGCCTTCTTCTCCAGTCGCTTGGCTTCCTTCTCCTTGCGGCGCGCCTGGCGGGCGAGCTCCTTCTGCCGCTTCTGGAAGGTCGACCGAGTCTTGTTCGCCATGGGTGACCTCCGACCGCGTCTGCTCTCCCCGCGAGCTGGAGAGCCAGAGAGCGCGCGTCCGTCGATTGCGTTCGATCCCTGGAGAGGAGCGGCTATCTGCTGGATCAAACGCCGTGTTTGTTCGCCGATCCGCGCCCTGGGCTGTTAACCAGAACGCGCCAGTTCGACTTTCAGGGGTCTGGCTCCCCAAGCGAGACGCATTTCGAACAAGAAAAAGAGCGCCGTTTCAACAGACAGCATGCTCTCTGAAGAGTCACATCCCGACAGCGAGCGCCCGGCGTCGCATTCCGTCCGAACCTTGCACAGCGGAGACGTGGCAAGTCCAGTCCTATTTCCAGTTTGCGGCTTGGAGCGTTCCGACCTTGGACGTAACCTATTCACGCTTTGCGGGGACAGAACAGTGGACGCGGCGGGAATCGGACCCGCGTCCGCGTTTACAAGAAAGAGCACCATCAACCGGCCTCGCCAACCCGAGGGAAGTCACGATTGCGGTTGCCGGGCTTTCGTTCGCTCGCCGACGTCCGAAATCGGTTCACATAGTGGACGCCGTCACGCCCGTCGGGGCTGTGACTGGCCGCGACGGCCAGCGCCCACAGCGGGAAGATCCTGAGGTAGTTGTCGTAGTGGATCGCGCACGTCTTGTTGAACATCCCGGCGATGTGCTCGTCGGGAAAGCTCCCGTCGGCGCGCTGGCGCGCTATGAGGAACGCGACGCCCCTGCGCACCTCCTCGCTCCTGGCTGCGCCCGTGGCACTCAGCGCCATGAGCGCCCATGACGTCATCACGGCCTGCCCCGCCTCGGCATGGACGTAGGCGCGCGAGCGGCAGCTCTCCGGCGTCTCGCCCCATCCACCGTCCGGCAGCTGCTTGGCGATCAAGAACGCTGCGGCGCGCGACAGCGCGGGGTGATCCGCGCCGAGGCCGGCCGCCCGGAGCCCCCACGTGCCGAACCAGGCGCCGTACGTGAAGCAGATTCCCCACGAACCTTCCCACGACCCGTCGGGTCGCTGCGCGCCGAGCAGGAAGTCGCGGCCGCGCGCGACGGCCGCCTCGATCGCGACGTCGTTCGGGCCGCGGTAGCGCACGCGAAATGCTTCGATCGCCTGCATGCATGCGGACGTGCACTCGATGTACGAGGAATCGATCATGATGTCGGCGAAGCAGTCGGACGGATTCAATCGCTCGAGCCACGCGGGGCCGCGGGTCTTCTCGTACGTGGCCCAGCCCCCGTCCGGGTTTTGCATCGCCAGCAAGAGCTCGGCCGCGGCGGTCAGACGCTCCTTCGGAATCGGGTCGTCGACGAGCCCGGCGAGCAGCATCGAAGCCTTGAGCCCCTCGGCGGTGCAGTCGCTGATCGGCCACCCGTGCGCGCGCGTCGAAAACGGCCACCCGCCGCGGGACCGGTCGCGGTACGCGCGCTCGCCATCGGGAACGTCGGCCAGAACCTGGTTCGCCTCGATGAAGCGAGCGGCCCCGCGCAGGAGATCGCGATGCTCGCCGTCGCGGCCGCTGGCGATCACCGCCTGTGCGGCGAACGCCGTGTCCCACAATTCCGACGAGTTGTACCCCTGCATCTTCACGCCGTCTCTGGCCCGCCACAGATAGTCGGAAAGGCGCGCAAGATGGCGCGCCAGCTCGGTTCCGCCGGGGTTCGCGAAGTGCCAGACGAGCGTGTTGAACAGCTTGTTCACCGGACCGAGGCAGATGAAGTCGGTGGCCGCGTCCTCGGCGCGGATGATCGAAAGCACACGGTCCAGGGCGCGCCGGCGTAGCTCTGCCGGCGCAAGGCGTTCGGAAACGTCGAGCGCGCGAAACGTGACGCGCGCAAGGAGCGAGCGCGGCACGTACCGGTCGGTCGGCGAGACAGTGTTCCGCGTCGCGCGCCAATCGACTTCGTCCCACGGCGTGGTTTCGTACAACTCCGCTCGAATGGCGCAAATCTGCGCATCGAGAGGCACCGTGGCGCGGCGGCCGTAGAGATAGGCCATGGGCAGATAGACCATCCGGCTGTGACACCACAGTCGCCCCGGGTGCACGGGGAGCCGCTCGGGTAGGAGCCACAGCTCGGGCGGAACGGGATGCAGACCCTCCCAGTCGTACAGCCCGAGAACCGCCAGCACGAATTTGCCCCACGACGCCGAGGCGAGCGGGCCTCCGTGGGCGGCGAGGAACTTGCGCGAGCGCACGAGGTCGGGATCCGTCGGCGCGGCGCCCAGGAACCGCAGCGCCACATAGGACAGGACGGTCGTGAAGACGTGGCTCGCCCCTTCGACGTGCAGGCCCCAGCCGCCGTCGTCATTCTGGTGGACGCGGAGATAGGACGCCATCCCCGAGCGGGTGCCGGCATCGACGGGGAAACCGACGATCCGCGCGGTCGCGACGAAGATGGGGAGAAGGAAGAGCGGACCGCCGTAGTCGCCCTTCCACGAGCCGGATGCGTCTTGCGAGGAGGCGAGGTGCGCTAACGCGGCGCCGATGGGATCGGGAGGCGGACCGGCCGGCTCGCCACGAGTCAAGCACGCCCTCCCCAAAGTGGGAACGCGGGCGAGCTGCGCGCGCGGTAGACCCTCCGCACCGCGCGGGGCACGATCGATGCGGCGGGCCAGCGCATCCAGCCCCCGAGATGCATCAGCATCCCCGGCATCGTCCGCCATCCGCGCAGCAGGTCCTCCCGCACAAGATCCCAAAGAACCGCCTGGAACGCGCCCACAAACTGCTCCGGTCGCGTGTCCGCGCACGCGAGGATGCGCATCGTGCGGCTGCGCTCGTCTTCGGAGGTCCGCCACATCCGGTAGACCGCCTGGCGGACCGCGACGCCGCTGGGGTCGCGGCGCGTGAGCGCGAGGTAGAGCGCGCACGCGAGCAGCTCGGGAACCCAGCTCTTCGCGTCGCGGTGCCGGCGGTAGCTCGCGACGTCGGCCGACTCCGCGACGCACTCCGCGTCGGCGAGCCCCAAGCTCATGCCCGCGGCGGTCATCGGGTGGAAGTAGCCGACCGCATCGCCCGCCAGCGCGACCTTCCCGCGACCGTAGTGTGCGCGTGGCCTGAAACCGGCGGCCGCCCATTGCACGCGCTTGGCGTCGAGGGCTTTTCGGAATGCGTCGATGACCTGTGCTGGAAGCACGGCCTTGTAGGTTTCCCAGAGCGCCTCCGGATCGCCGCGCCGCAGCCTCCCGACGACGAGAGGGACGTCGAGGCAGGCGCGCAGTCGGCCCGCGCCGATCCGGTAGATCAGCACCGGACCCGGCCCGCCCACCACGACGTGCCCATATCCCTCGAAGGGGAGCTCCACATCGTGCAGCTCCACTCCCGCGGTATAGGCCATCGCCGTGGCGTCGTCCTTGAGTCTGAGCGCGCGACGCACGATCGACGAACGTCCATCGGCGCCGATCACCCGATCCGCCGCGAACGTCTCGAGCCCGCCGTGGCCGTCCGCGTTCTCGACGGTGAGGCGGCCGTCGGCGACCTCGCGAACCCGCGCGCGCAGCCTCAGATCGATCCGCTCGTGTGAGGCCGCCCGTTCGCGCATCAGGGTGACCAGGCTCTCATGCTCCAGCGAGACCCCCTTCATGCCGTCGGGGTACGGAAGCATGATCGCAGCGGACCGATCGTCGGGGAAGACCACGAAGCCGCGACCCGGTGTGGCGCCGGCGACCTCCGTGGCGACGTCCAGGCCGAGGCGGTCGAGAACCTCGACACCGGGAGGGTGCAGCCACTCGCCGGCGAGCCGTCGTGCCGCGCCCGGGTTCGCTTCGAAAACGACCACGCGAGCGCCGCGGCGCGCAAACGCGAGGGCCGCCGCCGCCCCGATCGGGCCGGCGCCGACGACGGCGACATCGAAATCCTTCGGTTTCCGACCCGGGGACATCCGGGGCCATCGTACACGACGCCTCGAGAAATGTATAAAGTTTGGAACGGTCATGTCGCGGTCTGGCTCCCGAAGCGAGGCGCATCTCGAACCCGAAGTGCGCTCGTGGGGATTGCGGAATGGCGACTTTTCTTGGTGGGCTCGAGCTAGCGAGCGTTGAGAGGCGTTTTCAATCGGCAAGGCGCGTGCCCAGAGATTTGTGACGATCGACGGATTGTGACTTCGATCGCCGCAACC
>Ga0075428_100007093_pt1 | contig 12407 bp, 12 predicted proteins | sample RhiMetdeltSRZDD2_FD_75291 | JGI IMG/M metagenome (GOLD analysis project Ga0075428, IMG submission 75291) | Populus rhizosphere microbial communities from Tennessee, USA - Rhizosphere MetaG P. deltoides SRZDD2 | ecosystem: Host-associated > Plants > Roots > Rhizosphere > Soil | place: USA...
CGTGGTGATGCCGCTGCGGTTGAAGTCATCCGACTGCACGATCAGGACGGGCCGGCGATGGCCAGGCTCCGAGCCCCGTGGCCGAGCGAGGGCGGCCCACCAGATTTCACCCCGCTCCAATCAATCCTCCCACTCGACTCGTCGCAGCATCTCGAGGTTGTAGGCGAGGATCGCCGGGTCGGGCCTCGTCCCCGGCTTGCCGTATACGGCGTTCAGCCGCTCCGTGATGTCCGGGCGGTCCTGATGCTTGAGATAGGCTTCCAAGGCACGTGAATAGAACTGGCTCCGAGGCATGCGCAGGCGCTTGGCTGCACGGTCCGCCGCCTGGTAGAGGGGATCCGGAACCGATACTGCCACCTTCATAGCTGGGAGTATGACCCATTCCTACCAAGCGTCAAGGGATGAGCGGCGCTCGTTCTGGTGTGGAAAAGTGGAAGAAAGTGTGGAAGACTCCTAGCCCGCTGTGTTCAAAGGAACTTACCGGTACCGGATCGACCCGAAGGGGAGGCTTCCCGTGCCGCCGCCGTTCCGGCGTGCGCTCCGGGAGCCGGGTGCCGACCACGTCGTTCTGACCCTCTTGGACCAGTGTCTGGCGGCTTATCCGCCGGCGGAGTGGGCTCGCCTCGAGGAGCAGCTCGCGAGCCTTCCCGCTTTCAGCAAGCCGGTGAAGGCCCTGACACGCGCGCTGGCCAGCCGTGCGGTCGATTGCGCTGTCGATGGCCAGGGCCGCGTGCTGCTGCCACAGGTCCTGCGGGCCGCGGCCTCGCTCTCGAAGGAAGCGGTCGTCGTCGGCGTGTTGAACCGCTTCGAGGTCTGGAGCCCGGAGGCCTGGGAGAGCTTCCTTCGGGACTCTGAGCGAATCCTCGACGACGTGAGCCTGGACGTCCACTGGCCGCCCCCTCCGACGGGCCCGTCGTCCACAGGCAAACCCTAGACGCTCCTTCGGTTTTGCCTTGACAGGCCTCTACCCGGGTCATAGACTCGCGGTGGTTTTTTGTGGGCCAAAGTGGGCTCCAGGAGTCTCCGCGTTGGGGAGGTTGCGGGGACACCCACGCGTTCGGGGGGATGAGTGCTGCGCGGTAACCATCCGGCGCGGATCGACGACAAGGGCCGGCTCAAGGTCCCGAACGGATTCCGCACGCTCGTCGAGTCGCAGTACGGCCCGGAATTGTTCGTCACCAGCGTGACCGGCGAGTACGTGCGCCTCTATCCGATGGCCGTGTGGCTGGAGATCGAGCGCAAGCTCGCGAACGTCCCGTCGGCCAATCCCTCGAAGCAGCGCTTCCTCGATCGCGTCAACTTCTTCGGCCAGGCGCTCGCGATGGACAAGCAGGGCCGCGTGCTGATCCCGCAGCTGCTGCGCGAGGCCGCGGCCATGACCGGCGAGGTCAGCGTGCTGGGCCTGCAGAACCACCTGGCGGTCTGGAACCAGAAGCGCCTCCACGAGCGACTGTTCAAGAAGGAGCCGTTCACCGACGACGACGGCCGCGTCTTGTCGGAGTTCGGGATCTGATGTGCCTGCGCCGCGCCACGAGCCCGTGCTGCTCGCTGAGGTCATGGAGGCCCTTCAGGTGAGGGCCGGCGGCCTCTGGGTCGACGGCACCGTCGGCCTCGGGGGACACGCCTTCGCGATTCTCGAGAGAAGCGCCCCCGACGGAAGGCTGATCGCCTTCGACCGCGATTCGGAGGCGCTGGGCCTGGCCGAGGAGCGCCTCGACGTGGCCCGCGAGCGCGCCCGCTTCGTGCACGCGGACTTCCGCTCGATCCCGGAGACGCTGGGCGCGGAGCGCGCGAACGGCGTGCTGCTCGACCTGGGCGTGAGCTCGATGCAGCTCGACGCGCCCGAGCGCGGCTTCAGCTTCCAGGCCGACGGTCCGCTCGACATGCGCCTCGACCGGAGTAGGCCGGGCACCGCGCGCGACGCGATCAACCGGCTGCCCGAGCGCGAGCTGGCCGACGTGATCTATCGCTACGGCGAGGAGCACGCCTCGCGGAAGGTGGCGCGGGCCATCGTCGAGGCGCGCCGGCGGGCGCGCATCGAGACCACCTCGGAGCTGGCCGCGATCGTGCGACGCGCCGCCCGCGGTCGCCCCGGCCTGGACGCCGCCACGAAGACGTTCCAGGCGCTGCGCATCCACGTGAACCGGGAGCTCGATGGCCTGGGCGCCGCGCTGCGCGCGATCGCCGCCTGCCTCGCGTCCGCCGGCCGCCTGGTGGTGATCGGCTTCCACAGCCTGGAGGACCGCGAGGTCAAGAACGCATTCCGAGAGCTGGGCCGCGAGGGCTTCCGCGTGCTGACGAAGAAACCGCTCGTCGCGGGCGCTCCCGAGGTTCGCCGCAACCCGCGCGCGCGGAGCGCCAAGCTCCGGGTGCTGGAGCGGGCGGCATGAGGCTCGACAACAGCCACATCATTCGCGAGCGCGACCCGCGCACGTCGCGCGACCTGCTGTTCTTCTTCCTGCTCGTCGCGTTCCTGGTGGCGGGCGCGGGCCTGTACGCGTGGCCGCACCTCGAGCTGCGCCAGACCGGCATCGAGACCGAGCGCATGCAGCGCGAGCGCGACCGGCTGCGCGAGGAGAACCGCAAGCTGCGCCTGGAGCGGGCCGCGCTCCAGGACCTGCGCCGCATCGAGACCATCGCCGAGAAGCAGGTCGGCCTGCAGCGGCCCGCGGCGGAGGACGTGTTCGTGGTCGAGACCCCCAAGGAGCTGCCGGACGGGTCGCAGCTCGCGGACCAGGCCTCCCCGATCGCCGACAACACGAGGAACTGAGTGGAGCGCCTGGTCCTGCCCCCGCCCGTCGCCGACGCCGAGCGACGCCCCGACGTTCGGCCCGCGCGCCTGCGCCTGATGCTGGTGGGCCTCGCGATCTCGCTGTGGGCCGTCGTGATCCTGGTGCGCCTGCTGCAGCTCCAGGTGCTGAACCGCGGCTTCTTCGAGCGCATGGCCGCCCGCCAGAGCGAGCGCACCATCAACCTCGATCCGCGCCGCGGCCCGATCCTGGACCGCGGCGGCAGCCCGCTCGCGGTTTCGGTGGAGGCCGATTCGATCTATGCGGTGCCCCAGGACGTCGCCGACCCGGCGCGCACCGCCGCGCAGCTCGCCCGCGCGCTGGGCCTCGACGGCGCGTCGCGCAAGGAGCTGCTCGCCACGCTCCAGAAGCCGCGCGCGTTCGTGTGGGTGCGCCGCAAGGTGGATCCCACCACGGCTCGCGCCCTGCGCGACCTCCAGCTCGACGGCATCGGCTTCCTGACCGAGACGCGCCGCTACTACCCGAAGCGCGAGCTGGCCTCGCAGCTGCTCGGCTACGTCGGCATGGACAACCAGGGCATGAGCGGCGTCGAGTACGCGTTCGAGGAGCACGTCAAGGGCCGGCCGGCCAAGGTGCTGGTCGAGACCGACGCCCGGCGCCGGCCCGTGAGCCACACCGAGCGGCCCTCCACGGAGGGCGCGACCGTCGTGCTGACCATCGACGAGGCGATCCAGCACGCCGCCGAGGTGGCGCTGGAGCGCGCGGTCAACGAGAGCCAGGCGCTGTCCGGGATCGCGATCGTGATGGACCCGATGACCGGCGAAGTGCTGGCCATGGCGAATCGGCCCACCTTCAACCCGAACCGCTATGCGGCCTACGCCAGCGCGCGCTGGAAGAACCGCGCGGTGGCCGACGCGTACGAGCCGGGGAGCATGTTCAAGGTCTTCACGGCCGCGGCCGGGCTGCAGGAGAAGGTCGTCACCCCCGACGAGCGCATCGACTGCGGCGGGGGCTTCATCGACATCGCCGGCACGCGGATCAACGACCACGCGGTGTTCTTCGACCTGAGCTTTCGCGAGGTGATCGCGCGCTCGAGCGACGTCGGCGTGATGCGCGTGGCGCAGCGCCTCGGCCGCGAGAACTTCTACCGCTACATGCGCGGCTTCGGCTTCGGCCAGCCGACGCGCGTGGACCTGCCCGGCGAGAGCGCCGGCCTGCTCCGCCCCACCGCCAAGTGGAGCGCGCTGTCGCTGCCGACCCTGAGCTTCGGCCAGGAGATCGGCGTCACCGCGCTGCAGATGGCCACGGCGGTCTCGGCCGTGGCCAACGGCGGCTACTTGATGCGGCCGCTGGTGGTGAAGCGCATCGAGGACGCGAGCGGCGTGCTGCAGCAGTTCCCGCCCGAGGTGGTGCGGCGCGTCCTCGAGCCCGAGACCGTCGACACCCTCACCGACCTGCTGAAGGGCGTGGTCACGGACGGCACCGGCAAGCGCGCCGCGATCGCGGGCTACGCGGTCGCGGGCAAGACCGGCACCGCCCAGAAGGTCGATCCCAGCGGGCGCTACTCGATGGTGGACCACGTCGCGTCCTTCGTCGGCTTCGTGCCCGCCTCGCGTCCCGCGCTCGTCGTGCTCGCGTCGCTCGACACGCCGCGGGGGCCGCGCAACGAGGGCGGCGACGTGGCGGCGCCCTTGTTCGCCGAGCTCGCCGAGGCCGCGCTGCGCCGGCTCGCGATCCCGCCCGACGACACGGAGCGCGTGCTCCGCATCGTGCCGTTTGGGGCGAAGGTCACGCCGGCGGCCTACGTACCGGCGGCGGCGCCGGCCGCGGTCGAGACCGGCTCAGACCCGCGGCTGATGCCGGACCTGCACGGCGCATCGGCGCGCGAGGCGGCGATTGCCGCGGCGCGCCGCGGGCTGCTCGTGGAGCTGAAGGGCTCGGGGCGCGTCGTGTCGCAGACCCCTGAAGCGGGCACGGAGATTGAAGCCGGCTCCGCGTGTGTCTTGACCTTGGAGCGGCCGTGAAGGCCGAATCCCCCCGGCTGCGCGAGCTGCTGGCCGAGGTGCCGGGGGCCGTGCTCACCGGCGACGGCGGTGTCGCGGTCTCCGACGTCACCCACGACTCGCGCAAGGTCGGCGCGGGGTCGCTGTTCGTGGCGATCCGCGGCCTGCAGACGGACGGCAACCAGTTCGTGGAGGCGGCCATCCGCAAGGGCGCGACGGCGATCGTCTCGGAGGAGCCGCCGCGGCCGGGCGTGGCGTGGGCGCGGGTGAGCGACGCGCGCGAGGCGCTGGCGCTGCTGTCCGCCGCGCACCTCGGCCACCCGGCGAAGCGCTTGACCCTCGTGGGCGTGACCGGGACGAACGGAAAGACCACGACCACGTACCTGATCGACGCGATCCTTCGCGCCGCCGGCCACAAGACCGGTCTGGTCGGGACGATCCAGTACCGCGTCGGGGAGCGGCTGGCCGAGGCGGTGCGCACCACCCCCGAGTCCTCGGACCTGCACAAGCTGTTCCGGGACATGGTGGACGCGGGCGTGAGCCACGCCGTGCTCGAGGTCTCCTCCCACTCGCTCTCCTTGAAGCGCGTGCTCGGCTGCGACTTCCGGGTCGCGGTCTTCACCAACCTGACCCGCGACCACCTCGACTTCCACGGCGACATGGACGCCTACTTCGCGGCCAAGCGCGCGCTCTTCGACACGCGGCTGCGTGCGGACGGACACGCCATCCTCAACGCCGACGACGACCGCGCGGAGGTGCTGCGTCGCGTGTCGCGGGGCGCCGTGCTGACGTTCGGCATCGAGCGCGCCGCCGACTACCGCGCCGAGCGCGTCTCGCTCTCGCTCCTGGGCGCGCGCTTCACGCTGCGGACGCCCACGAGCAAGGTCCCGCTCGAGACGCCGCTGCTCGGTCGCTTCAACGTGCAGAACGTGCTCGCGGCCTGCGCTGCGGCCTACGCGCTGGGCGTGCCGCAGGAGGCGGTCGTGCGCGGCGTCGCGTCGCTCGCGGGCGTGCCGGGGCGCATGGAAGGCGTCGTGGCCGGCCAGGACTTCGCAGTGATCGTGGACTACGCCCACACCCACGACGCCCTCAAAAACCTGCTCGAGACCGTGCGCGAGCTGAAGCCGCGCAGGCTGATCGTGGTGTTCGGCTGCGGCGGCGACCGCGACAAGACCAAGCGACCGCTGATGGGCGCCGTGGCCGCCCGCCTCGCCGACGTGGCCGTGGTCACTTCGGACAACCCGCGCAGCGAGCCGCCCGAGGCAATCCTCGAGGACATCGCGCGCGGCATGAACGGCTACCGCACGGCCGAGCGACACGTCATCGCCGACCGGAGGGAGGCGATCGCGAAGGCCGTCGAGATGGCTTCCCCGGGCGACGCCGTGGTGATCGCCGGCAAGGGCCACGAGACCTACCAGGTGCTGCGCGAGCGCACCGTGCCGTTCGACGACCGCCAGGTCGCCCGCGAGGCGCTGCTGCGTCTCGCGCCCAAGGGAAGGGCATGAGGGAGGCCGTCCTGGCCAAGCTCCGGAACCTCGAGGACGTCGCGGCGGTCACCGGCGGACGTCTCCTGCAGGGCGCCGCTGGCGCAGCCTACGCCGGCGTCTCGATCGACTCTCGCACGCTGCGGCCGAGGGAGCTGTTCTGCGCGATCGTCGGCCCGCGCTTCGACGGCCACTCCTTCGTGGAAGAGGCGGCGCGGCGGGGGGCGGCCGGCGCGCTGGTGCACGCCAACGCCCTGGCGCCCGCGGACTTCCCCCTCATCCGCGTGGCCGACACCACCGCCGCGCTCGCGGACCTGGCGCGCGAGGCTCGGCGCCGCGCGGAGATCCCGGTCATCGCGATCACCGGCTCGGTGGGCAAGACCACGACGAAGGACATGACGGCCGCGCTGCTCGAGACGCGCGGAGCCGTGCTCAAGACCCAGGGCAACCTCAACAACCAGTACGGGCTGCCCCTGACCTTGCTGCGCCTCGAGGAGCGCCACACCGCGGCGGTCCTCGAGCTGGGCATGTCGGCGCCCGGGGAGCTGCGCGCGCTGTCGGGGATCGCCGAGCCCGACGTGGCGGTGATCACGCGCATCGCGCCCGTGCACCTGCAGTTCTTCGCGTCGCTGGACGCGATCGCCGACGCCAAGGCCGAGATCCTCGAGGGCCTGCGGCTCACCGGCACGGCGGTGCTGAACGGCGACGACCCGCTGCAGCGCGCGCGCGCCGGAGGAGTCGGCCGGGTGGTGTGGTTCGGCCGCGACCGTCGCCACGACGTCTCGGCCGAGAACTGGCGCGGCACCGCCATGGGCATGCGCTTCGACCTCGTGATCGACGGGGAGAAGCACGACGTGGCCCTGCCGCTGGCCGGCACGCACTTCGTCGAGAACTTCCTGGCGGCGGCAGCCACCGCGCTGACGGTGGGGATCCGCGTCGAGGCGATCATCGAGGCCGCGGCGTCGCTGGCTCCCGCGCGGCACCGCGGCGAGCTGTTGCGCCTCGGCCAGGGCGTCTTGCTCCTCGACGATTGCTACAACTCGAACCCGGTGGCGTTGGACGCGGCCCTGGCGGCGCTCCAGCTGGCCGGCGAGAGACGCCGCGTGGCTGTGCTGGGCGACATGCTCGAGCTGGGGCCGGAGGCGGCGGCCATGCACCGTGCGGCGGGCGAGCGGGCCGCCGAGAAGGCACAGCTCGTGGTCGGCGTCGGGCCGCTCGCGGCGGAGCTGGTCGAGGGCGCATCTCGCCATGCCGAGACGCGTCACTACGGCGACGCCGAGGTCGCGGCCGCCGCGCTGCCGCTGCTGGTGCACCCCGGCGACGCGGTGCTCGTGAAGGGCTCGCGCGGCGTGCGCCTGGAGAGCGTGATCGAGGCGCTCGTCGCGCGCTTCGGGCGGGAGCTGGGCTGATGCTGTACCACCTGCTCGCGCTCTTCCGCCACGACGTGCCGGGCATGAACGTGGTCCGCTACATCACGTTCCGCACGGCGGTGGCGAGCCTGACCGCGCTGTTCCTGGTCCTCGTGCTGGGCCCCTGGATGATCGAGCGTCTGCGCCGCTTCCAGATCGGCCAGCACATCCGCGATGAGGGGCCGGTCGGCCACAAGACCAAGGCCGGCACGCCCACCATGGGCGGGCTTCTGATCCTGGCCGGGATCCTGGTCCCCACGCTGCTCTGGGCCGACCTCACCAACCGCAACGTGTGGATCCTGGTCGTGGTCACCTCGCTGTTCGGCGCGATCGGCTTCGCCGACGACTACCTGAAGGTCGTGAAGAAGCAGAGCCTCGGCCTGACGGTCCGCTGGAAGTTCAGCGGCCAGGTGGCGGTGGGCCTCACGCTCGGCGTCGTGCTCTACATGCTCTCCCAGGCGGAGCCCACCCACTATTCGACGCGGCTGCTGCTGCCGTTCTTCAAGAACGCGATCCCGGACCTGGAGGCGTTCTACGTCCTGCTCGCGGTCGCGGTGGTGGTGGGCGCGTCGAACGCGGTCAACCTGACGGACGGCCTGGACGGCCTCGCCATCGGCTCGATGCTGATCGCGTCCGCCGCCTTCACGGTGCTCGCCTACGTCTCGGGGCATCGCGTGTTCTCGGACTACCTGGACCTGCTCTACCTGCCGGGGGCCGGCGAGATCACGATCTTCTGCGGCGCCATGGTCGGCGCCTCGATCGGCTTCCTGTGGTGGAACTGCTACCCGGCGCAGGTGTTCATGGGCGACGTGGGCAGCCTGGCGCTCGGGGGCGCGCTCGGGACGGTGGCGCTGCTCATCAAGCAGGAGCTGCTGCTGTTCTCCGTGGGCGGGCTCTTCGTGCTCGAGGCGCTGTCGGTGATCCTGCAGGTCGGCTCCTACAAGCTGCGCGGCAAGCGCATCTTCCGGATGGCGCCCCTGCACCACCACTTCGAGCTGGTCGGCTGGAAGGAGCCGCAGATCATCATCCGCTTCTGGATCGCTGCATTCATCTTCGCGCTGTTCTCGCTCACGACGCTGAAGCTGAGGTGACATGAGAACGCCATGGGCGTGGAGGGGAAACCCGTCGTGGTCGTCGGGCTGGCGCGGTCGGGCATCAAGGCGGCGGAGCTCCTTGCGCGGAGCGGGCCGGTGGTGGCCACCGATCGGCGGCCGGCGCGGGAGCTCACGGAGGAAGCACTGAGCCTTGCGGAGCGCGACGTGACGTTGGAGCTCGGCGGACATCAGGGCGGCACGTTCCTGGGCGCCGCGATGATCGTGGTGTCGCCGGGCGTGCCGTGGGACCTGCCCGAGCTCGAGGCCGCACGGCGCGCCGGTGTGCCCGTGATCGCGGAGCTGGAGCTGGGCTTTCGGCACATCACCGGCACGGTCGCCGCGGTGACTGGCACCAAGGGCAAGTCCACGACCACGGCGGCGCTGGGCGCGATGCTGCGCGAGACCGGCGCGGACGTGCGGGTGGGCGGAAACATCGGCCAGGCCCTCACGGGCCTGCTCGACGGCGCGGGTCGTGACACGCATTTCGTCCTCGAGGTCTCGAGCTTCCAGCTCGAGGGCACCGAGCAGTTCCACCCGAGGCTCGCGCTGTTCCTCAACCTGAGCGCCGACCACCTGGACCGCCACCGGAGCTTCGACGACTACGTCCGCGCCAAGGGCCGCATCTTCCGCAACATGACGGCCGAGGACTGGGCGGTCGTGAACGCCGACGACCCGCAGGTGCTGGCGCTGGCTCGCGGCGCACAGGCGCGGCTCGTGCTCTTCCGCGGCGCACTCGACGGCGACCCTCCCGAGGGCGACGCGGCCTTCTTCGCGCAGGGCGAGGCCCGGCTGCGCCTCGCCGGTCACGAGGAGGCGCTCTTCGCGCTGCGCGACGTGCGGCTTCCCGGTGCGCACCTCGCGGCCGACCTGCTGGCCGCGGCCGCCGGGGCGCGGCTGCTCGGCGCGCCGGCCGAGTCGATCACGCGCGCCGTGCGGCGCTTCGACGGCGTCGAGCACGTGCTCGAGCGCGTGGCCGACGTGGAGGGCGTCACCTTCTTCAACGACTCGAAGGCCACCAACGTGGACGCCGCGATCAAGAGCCTCGAGGCCTTCGACCGGCCCGTGCTCGCGATCATGGGCGGGCGTTTCAAGGGCGGGGACCTCGGCCTGCTGCGCCCGGCGGTCGAGGCCCATGCCAAGGGCGTGCTCGTGATCGGCGAGGCCCGCGAGGCGCTCGTCCAAGCGCTCGCCGACGTGGCGCCGGTGGTGTGGTGCGACTCGCTGCGCGAGGCCGTGGAGCGCGCGTTCGCGGCGGCCGAAGCAGGCGACTGCGTGGTGCTGGCGCCGGCGTGCGCATCCTTCGACATGTTCCGCGACTACGCCGACCGCGGGCGCGCCTTCAAGGCCGAGGTGCAAGCCCTCGCTCAGGCCATGCGGGGCGAACGGAAGGCAGATGGCTAGGAAGCTCTCCTCGGACCGCGGGCTGTTCGCGGTCACCGTCGCGCTGCTCGGCGCCGGCCTCGTGACGGTATGGAGCGCCAGCTCGGCACTGGCCCAGGAGCATCACGGCAGCGCGTACTTCTTCCTCGCGCGCCAGGCCATCTGGGCGGGGCTCGGGCTCGTGGCGCTGTTCCTGGCCATTCGCATGGACTACCGCCGGCTGCGCGAGCGCTCCGTGGTCTTCGGCCTGCTGGGCGCCTCGACGCTGCTCCTGATCCTGGTGCTGTTCCTGCCCACGGTGAACGAGACGCACCGCTGGATCCGCCTCGGCTCGCTCTCCTTCCAGCCCGCGGAGCTGGCCAAGGTCGCGCTGATCCTGTTCCTCGCCTACTACCTCGAGAAGAAGGAGGGCCGCACCCACGAGGCGCTGACGGTGGTCCCGGCGCTCCTGATCGTGGGCTGGTTCGCGTTCCTGGTGTTCATCCAGCCCGACCTCGGGAGCGCCGCCACGCTGATGCTGATCTCGTTCGTGGTGCTGTTCCTGGCCGGCGTGCGCCTGCGCTACTTCGCGGCCCTCGGAGTGATGGCGCTGCCGCTCGTCTTCTACGCCGTCTCCAGCGCCGCCTACCGTCGCGACCGCATCGAGGCGTTCATCAACCCCTGGTCCGACGCGCGCGGCTCGGGCTACCAGATCATCCAGAGCATGATCGCGCTCGGCACCGGCGGGCTCACGGGCGTCGGCCTGATGGAGGGACGCCAGAAGCTGTTCTACCTGCCCTACCCGTACTCGGACTTCATCTACGCGGTGCTGGGCGAGGAGCTGGGCTTCCTGGGCGCGGCCGCGGTGCTCGCCGGCTTCCTGCTGTTGCTGTGGCGCGGCATCCGTGCGGCATCGCTCGCCCCGGACGCTTTCAGCCGCTACCTGGCGGCGGGGCTGACCTTCTCGATCGTCCTGCAGGCGTTCATCAACGTCAGCGTCGTGCTGGGGCTTCTGCCCACGAAGGGGATCCCGCTCCCGTTCATCAGCGCGGGTGGGTCGTCCCTGTTGATCACGCTCTTCTCGGTGGGGCTCGTGCTGAACGTGTCTCAGCACTCGGACTGAGGATGTGGCGCGCACTTTCCTCATCGCGGCCGGCGGCACGGGCGGCCATCTCTTCCCTGGCGTCGCCGTGGCCGACGAGCTGCGACGCCGGGACGCGTCCGTCCGAATCGTCTTCGTCGGCACGCCGCGCGGCCTCGAGGCGCGCCTCGTGCCGCAGGCCGGCTACCCGCTCGAGCTGCTGCCGATCCTGCCCCTCAAGGGACAAGGGACGTTTGGGATTGGCCGCGGCGTGCTGGCGCTGCCTCGAGCACTGGTTCGCGCCACGGCTCTCGTGCGGCGCGAACGGCCGGCGGCGATCCTCGGCATCGGCGGTTATGCCGGCGGCCCGGTCGCCCTGGCCGCCGCCCTCCTCGGAGTGCGTCTCGTGATCCTCGAGCCCAACGCGAAGCCGGGCTTCACGAATCGCGCCCTCAAGCCGTTCGCGGCGCGAGCGGCGTGCGCGTACGAAGAAGCGCGCGCGTTCTTCGGGCCGAAGGGCGTGCTCACCGGCAACCCGGTCCGCGGCGGCTTCGCGGCGCTGCGCCGCAAGGCGCATCAGCCGCCTCTCTCGCTGCTCGCCTTCGGGGGCTCCCAGGGCTCGAGGGTCCTCAACGACGCGCTGGTGGCTGCGCTCCCGCACCTGCCTGCAGGCCTCCGCATCGTCCATCAAACCGGAGCGGCCTCGCGCGACGCAGTGGCGGCGGCCTATACAGCGGCGGGCCGTGAAGCCGAGGTGGTGGCGTTCCTCGACGACATGGAGGCCCGCTTCGCCGCAGCCGACTTGCTGGTCTGCCGGAGCGGAGCCACCACCTGTGCCGAGCTGAGCGCTGCCGGCAAGGCGGCCATCCTCGTGCCATTCGCCAAGGCGGCTGACGACCACCAGCGCATCAACGCGGCGGCGCTGCAGCGCGCCGGCGCGGCCCTGATGCTGGAGGAGAGCGACCTGAACGGCTCGACTCTGGCCGCGGCCATCGCCGCTCTGGTCACCGAGCCGGCGCGCATCGAGGCGATGGAGGAAAAGGCGCGGGGTCTGGGCCGGCCGGACGCGGCCGCGCGCGTCGCGGATCTGCTCACGGAAACGGAACCAGCCGCGGTGGGAGCGTGATGTGTTTCGGCGCATCCAACGCATTCACTTCGTCGGCATCGGAGGCTCGGGGATGAGCGGGATCGCCGAGGTGCTGCTGAACCTCGGCTACCAGGTGTCGG
>Ga0075428_100007094_pt1 | contig 12407 bp, 12 predicted proteins | sample RhiMetdeltSRZDD2_FD_75291 | JGI IMG/M metagenome (GOLD analysis project Ga0075428, IMG submission 75291) | Populus rhizosphere microbial communities from Tennessee, USA - Rhizosphere MetaG P. deltoides SRZDD2 | ecosystem: Host-associated > Plants > Roots > Rhizosphere > Soil | place: USA...
GGGCGTCGACCCGGTAGCCGCCCCAGAAGCCGGCAAACGTGGAAAAGCTGTTGGCCGGTTGCTGCGGCGTTGCGGGTGCTGGCGCGGCTGCCGGGGCTGTTCCGCGACCCGCTCCCGGTCCCCCGGCGCGCGCGGTTCCGCGAACGACGGCTTCGAACGCGTGGCCCGCGTTGTCGAAGACGAGCAGGCCTCTGGGACCTCCCACGCGCCCCGCCTGGGGAGCGCCAACGTTCTGTTCCATGGATTCCAGCGTCCAGGTTCCGACGAGGCCTGCCTCGGCGCCACCCGGTGATTGGGCGCGAAGCCAATGGGGTGTGGCTGGCAGCGCCAGCAGGATGCAGAGCGCGAGGATTCTCTTCATATGACTCCAACTCGAGAATGGCCGACTTGGGGGCTCAGCATCTGCGGGGCGGCGACGGCTGTCAAGGCGGCTTCCCGGAATTTCACCGGAATCCCACGGTTGAGCTCACGCATCGCGAAGAGTCTGCCGATTAGGGAAGGCGAGAGCAAGGCGGAAAGACAGGAGAGGCACGATGAAGTACGGAACCATCCTCGCGGCCGTGGTCGCGATGCTGTCGGGAACGACGTCGGCGCGTGTGGACGGAGCCGGCATCGACCCGCGCCGGCCCGTCGATAGCCAGGGTGGCGGGCTCAGAGTCGAGAACGGACGCCTCGAGCCGGGCGACAAGATCATTGCCTCGGGTGAATTCGTCGACGAGTTTCCCATTGCGGGCAAACGCGGCGAGCGCGTGACGATCGACTTGCGCTCCCGCGAATTCGATCCGTACGTGGTGCTGGTCGGACCCATGGGCAAGGTGCAGGAGAACGACGACTACGAGGGCGACCTGAATCGCGCGCTCGTCTCACTCGAGCTGCCGGAGGATGGCAACTATCGCGTGATCGTCACCTCGTTCGAGAAGGGCCAGTCGGGCGCCTACGACCTTCGAATCGAGTGGGGAGGCGCGGCGCCGCTGCCCATGGCCTCGGCGCCGCGCATCGAACGCGGAAGCCTGGCCGCCGGTGATCAGACGCTCAAGACGGGCGAGTACATGGACCTCTACACCTTCGAGGGCGAGCCGGGCCAGCGGCTCACCCTCGACGTGGCCTCGCGCGCGTTCGACACCTACCTCATCCTCGTTCCACCGAGCGGCGAGAGTCGTGAGAACGACGACGCGGACGGGCGGCCTGGACACAGCGTCATCGAGGTGAGCCTCAGCGAGGCCGGCATCTACAAGGCGATCGTCACGTCGTTCAAGAAGGGCTCGACCGGCGAGTACGTGCTGAGCATCGGTCTTCGGGGGGCTGACGCCGACGACGGCGAGGAACGCGTGGCGCTCGACGACCGGTCGCTGCCGAAATAGCGAATCGTTCGGATCGTTCGGGTCGTTCGCTCAACTTCCGTTGGTTTTCCCACCAGACCAGGCGCGCGCCAGCGCGTCGGCAAACACCTCGGGCGATTGCGCGCCCGACACGCCATACTTTTCGTCGATCACGAAGAACGGCACGCCGCCGATCCCGATGGCTCGCGCTTGCGCCAGATCCAGCGCGACGCGATCGGCATAGCCATCGCCCGCGAGTGCCTCTCGCGTTTTCGAGGGATCCAGGCCCGCTTCCACGCCGAGCTCGACGAGCGGCTCGTGCTCGAAGATGGACCGCTGTTCGGTGAAGTACGCGCGATAGAGGCGTTCGAGCGCGGCGTGCTGCTTCCGCTCATCGAGCGCGAGCTGCAGCAGCCGGTGGGCGTCGAGCGTGTTGCCAGTACGCGTGCCCTTCAGGTGGTATTCGAGCCCCTCCGCCTTCGCCGTCTCGACCATTCGGGCGTCCAGCGCCTCCACCTGTTCCTGCGTCAGACGGTATTTCCGGCGCAGCATCTCCTGACGGTCCGAGGTCTGGCCTGCCGGCGCATCGGGATTCAGCTGGAAGGAGCGATACACCACCTCGACGCGATCGCGCTGAGGAAAGCGTTCGAGCCCGCGCTCGAACCGGCGTTTGCCGACGTAGCACCAGGGACAGACGATGTCGGACCAGACGTGGACGATCATGAATACATATCGTTCGGGTCGTACGGGTCGTTCGGATCGTTCGAACGATCTCAACGTAACATTGTGCCAGACAGAGTTCACCGATGGCTCTGACTCCCTTTCATCCGGCTGATGGCGCCTTCGCCCCTGTGGGCGAAGAGGAGTGGGCGGCACGCGCCGATCCGCTGGGGGCACACGTCATCGGCGCGAGCACGACGTTCGCGGTGTACTCGCGCCATGCCACGCACGTTCTCCTCGAGATCTACACGCATCCGCTCGGCGAATCGCGCCGCTTCGACTACTGGATGCGCAGGGGCCAGGACGACGTCTGGCGGGCGCGTCTCGCCGCCGTTCCCGTTGGCACGTTGTACGGGTTCCGCTGCTGGGGACCGAACTGGCAGTTCTCTCCGATGTGGGATCGCGGCAACAGCGCCGCCGGCTTCGTCGCCGACGTCGATTCGAACGGCAACCGGTTCAATCCCAACAAGCTGCTGTTCGACCCCTACGCCAGAGAGCTGTCTCACGATCGCGAGACGCCGGAGATGAAGGTGGTGCACGGTCACGACGCCCGCATGTATGGGTCGGGGTCCGACCTGTACACGGGAGCCGGCATGCAGCTGGCGCCCGTCGTCCGCCGTGAGTTCGATACCGGACGCTGGGCGCCCAAGTCGGTGGTGATACACGATACGACCGCCATGGGTCCCAAGCCCGGCGTGCCGCAGAAGGACGCGATCATCTACGAGGCGCACGTGCGTGGGCTGACGCGTCATCGCTCGTCCATGAAGCTCGCCGAGATCCTTCGCGGCTCGCCCGGCTTCGAAGACGTAGAAGGTGTGCCCGACGAACTGCGCGGCACGTACGCCGGCGCGGGCCGCATGGCGAGATACCTGCGCGCCCTCGGGTTCAACGCCGTGGAGTTCCTCCCTGTGCACGAGTTCGCGAACGATCTGAACCCCGAGGGCTCGCCGGGCTGGGACCGCAGCGTCGACGATCCGCCGCACGGCAATTACTGGGGATACATGACGTACGGGTTCTTCGCGCCAGATCTGCGCTATGCGTTCGACAAGTCACGCGGGGGACCGACGCGCGAGTTCAAGCGGATGGTGCAGGACTTTCACGATGCCGGCGTGGAGGTCTACCTCGACGTCGTCTACAACCACACCGGCGAGGGCGGATTGTGGGACGGCAGCGGCGACACCGCAGAGCTGATGTGTTTTCGCGGCCTCGACAACGCGGACTATTACGCGCTCACCGACGACAAGCGCTACTACTGGGACAGCACAGGCTGCGGCAACAACCTTGACGCCTCGAAGCCGGCGACGCAGCGGTTGATCAAGGACTCGCTGGCCTACTGGGCGCTCGAGATGGGCGTAGACGGTTTCCGGTTCGACCTGGCCACCGTCCTTGGGCGGACGGCCGTCGGCCACGGCTTCGAACGCTGTGCGGATCTGCTCCGCGACATCGCCGACTTCGCCGAGCGTGAGGACGTGGAGGTGATCGCCGAGGCCTGGGATCTGAGCGCCTACAACGTCGGCGACTTCCCGCCCGGGTGGGCGGAATGGAACGGGGCCTACCGCGACGCCGTGCGCAGCTTTTTGAAGGGCGACGGCAACACCTACGCCTTTGCCGCATCGGTGAACGGCGACTATCGACACTTCGCCGATCAGGGCGGCCCGCAGAAGTCGGTCAACTTCATCACGGCTCACGACGGCTTCACGCTGATGGACCTGGTGAGCTACGACGCCCGCAACAACCTGATCCCGTGGCCGTTCGGCCCCTCCGACGGCGGCAACGACACCAACCTCTCGTGGGATTCCGGCGGCGATCACGCGCTGCGCCGCCAGCGCCTGCGGAACTTCCTCACCGTGCTCGTGTTCTCGCGCGGCACGCCGATGGTGCTGAGCGGCGACGAGTTCGGACGCACTCAGAACGGCAACAACAACCCGTACAAGATCGACAGCGTCGGCATGTGGAACAACTACGAGATGCTGGCGACGGCGGCGCCGAATACGGTGCCCACGGGCGGTTCCGGCGCGTATCACGACAACTACGGACGCGACGACAGCCGTGACCATCGGAACGGCCTGTTTCACTTCCTGCGGTACCTGCTGTCGATTCGCCACGAGCACGAGAGCCTCCGCGTCGACCGTTTCGGGGATCTGCGGCTGGACGCGGGCCACGACGTGACGTACTGGTTCACGGCCGATGACGGACAGGCGACCATTCACGATGGCGAAAGCAGCCTGCAGTGGCGAATCGACGCCAGCGAAGTAGGGGAGCACGACTACCTGTTGTGCGTGAACATGGCCTGGACCCCCGTCGAGTTTCTGCTGCAGCCGCCAGGCCCCGGCACCCACTGGACCCGCATCGTCGACACCGCCGCGTGGGCCGAGCCCGACGGCAACTGCTGGCCGGCTGGCGCCGCCGATCCGATAGGATCGCGCTACGTCGTGCACCCTTACGCGGTGTCGGTGTTTCAGGAGAGCGCCTGACACTGGACCAGATTCACAAGTGAACCTCGGTAATCGATGCGCAGAGTCGGGGCACGACGCTCGCGCCGGCACGCAGCGCGGGCAAGAACAAACATTGTGCGTGAGCATCAGATGAGGACGCGATGGGACTGCTGTCAGCGCTGCTGGGACATGCCTCGGAAGCCGACGTCGACGACGTGGAGGAGAATCTCGAGAAGATCCTGGCCGACGACGAGAAGGTCGAGCGGGCGTTCAAGCTGGTACGCGATCTGCTGATCTTCACCAACCGGCGGTTCATCCTCGTGGATCGCCAGGGGCTGACCGGCAAGAAGTCGACCTTCCATTCGATTCCCTATCGGGCGATCAGCAACTTCTCGGTGGAGACCGCGGGGCATCTCGATCTCGAGGCGGAGCTGAAGATCTGGATCTCGGGCAATTCGACGCCCATCGAGAAGACGTTCACCCGCGGCAGCACGATTCTCGAAGTGCAGAAGGCGCTGGCGACGTATGTGGGCCGGTGATGCGGCGCCGCGCCCGTCATGATCGCGATCCGGTTGCTGCATCACGTGGCCGTCACCGTCACCGACCTCGAGCGCGCGAAGCGCTTCTACGGTGAAGTGCTCGGGCTGCGCGAGATCCCTCGTCCTCCCTTCGACTTCGGCGGCGCCTGGTACGACGCCGGTGGACAGCAGCTGCACCTGATCGTGCATCCGCCGACGCGCACGCTGCGCCACACCACCGCGATCGACAGTCGCGACGGACACCTGGCGCTGCGGGTGGCGAGCTACGACGAGGCCCTCGCCCATCTGCGCGCGCACGGCGTGGAGGTGCTGAACCGTCCGGACAACCTGACGCCGTGGGCGCAGATCTACGTGACCGATCCCGATGGCAACGTGATCGAGCTCAATGCCGATCGCGCGGATCGGTAGCGCCCCTGGGGTGAGTCGAGACCACGAAGGCTTGCCCCGCCGTAGCCTTGGCGAAGGCGGGCCGTTCGGGCACGCACGAAGGACACGAAGACTTATTGAATCAGGAATCCCTGGAACTTCGTGATCTCGGGCTGTCGCGAAGCGACCTTTGTGGTGCTAGGATCCTCTTTCGTCCACCGATAGGAGAACGTGCGCATGATGAAGAACATGAAGCGCGCCGTGGACCGGGTTCTGGCGATGATCCGTGAGGCCGGCGACCCGCCGCCAGGCTCGCGGGACCCGTATGCCTGGAGGCCGGTTCCACGCCGGCCGCTGCCGACCCCGCGCACGAGCTCGGTCGCCGTCGCCGAACCGGACGACGATTAGCCGCACTCGCAGAACCGAGCTTCAGCTCGGTTGGATCGCGCCTCACAGAACCGAGCTTCAGCTCGGTTGGATCGCGCCTCACAGAACCGACCTCGAAGACTGAACCGAGCCAAAGCTCGGTTCTGCAGATTCGGATTGAACCGAGCTGAAGCTCGGTTCTGCTCGTTCGGCGATCAGCGTGATCGCCAACGAATCAGACTTCGCAGATCGCGAAATCACCAATCACGTGGCCGGCGCCGTCAAGCGACTCTCCGGCGTATACTCCCGCGCATGAACAACCGCAACACCCTGGCAACCACGCTCCTCGTGGCGCTCGCCGGCGCGTTCGTCTACGGGCAGTTCGGCAAGGAACCGGTCAAGCTCGATCTCGTCAAGGTTCAGGACGACCTCTACGTCATTCACAACGACTTCGTCCCGGGCAACACCACCGCGCTCATCACCAGCGACGGCGTGATCCTGGTCGACGACAAGTTCGAGGTCGACTACGCCAACGTCGTGGCGCAGCTCCGCAAGGTGACGAAGCAGCCAATCAAGTACGTGGTCAACACGCACTACCACGGCGATCACAGCGGCAGCAACGCGAAGATGCAGGCGCTTGGCGCGCGCGTGGTGTCATCGGAGAAGGCGCGCGAGCGGCTGCTCGCGGGCAAGCAGTCCGGTCCGGCCGATCTGACGTTCGACGAACGGATGCGCATCCGTCTAGGCGGCAAGCGCGTGGACCTCTTCTATCGCGGCCGCGGCCACACCGACGGCGACATCGTCGCCTACTTCCCGCAGCATCGCGTGCTCGCTGCCGGCGATCTCTTCGCCTTTGGCGACGCCACGCCGGAGCTCATCGACTATGGCGGCGGCGGCAGCGCGATCGAGTGGCCCGGCACGCTCGACAAGGTCCTTCAGCTCGACTTCGACGTCGTGGTGCCCGGACACGGCGTGGTCACCACGAAGGAGGAGATGCGGCGTTTTCGCGCGAGCACTCAGGCGCTGGTCGGCCGCGTGCGCGAGATGAAGACGCAGAAGAAGTCACGTGAAGAGATCGAGCAGATGCTGCGGAAGGAATTCAAGTGGGCCGACCTGCACGTCCAGATGGGGCTGGACGGCGTGATCAAGGAAGTGCCCTAGCCGGCCCGGCGCTACTCGGAGGTCTGATACCAGTTGCGCGCCTGGACCTTCAGGTCGGGCTTGCGCATCCGAATCTCGACACGGCGCAGGCCCGTGTTCTGCGACTCGAACGCGATCACGTACTGGTGGCGCAGCTCCTCGGTGACGCGCTTCACCGCCTTGGCCGCCAGCGCGGGGGTGTTGGCCACGAACAGGTCGCCTCCGGTGGCGCGAGCCACCTCCGCGAGCGGCCCCCGCTCGGGGGTCTCGTCGTCGGCCGGGCGATCGCTCACGTCGAAGACGTAGACCGGCACGTCGATGGTGCTGGCGATCCACGCCACTTTCTCGGGCGAGTAGGCGCTGGAGTTGTCGAGACCGTCGGTCAGGACGATCACCGCGCGGCGGTTCTGCACCCGCTCGGCGACCAACGCCGCCGAACCGGCCACCGCGTCGTACAGCGATGTCGATCCGAACGACTCGACAGTGCTCATCCGGTGCCGGACCTGCTCGAAGTCGCGGGTGAACTCGCAGAGCGTGAGCAGCCGGGTATCGAAACTGAGGAGCGCCGCTGTGTCGCGCGACGGGTTCAGCCCCGCCAGCAGCTCCGACGAGATGTGGCGCGAGAAGGCCTGCGCCAGGCCGAGGCGCATGCTGCCGCTGCCGTCCACGAGGAGCGCCACGCTGGCCGGGGCATTCGAATCGGCGCGTACGTCGACCACCTGACGACGAACGCCGCCGTCGAAGATCTGGAAGTCGTCGCCGCGCAACGACTGCATCACCCTGCCGCGACGATCCCGCACCACGGCCGAAATCGAGACGAGGTTGACGCTCGAGCGGAAACTGGCGGTCGGAGCGCTCCTGGTCGACGCAGCCACCCTCTGCTCCTGCTGCGCGGAGACCGACGAGGCCAGCATCGCGGCAAGCATGACGGAAAGCGCTGTCAGCATCCCTCGACGTGCGGCGACGATGGGCAGACCTCTGAGGGAACGCATGGGCACTCCTGGGCTGTGTGCGGAAGCTCGCTTCAAGGGGGGTCACTGGAGAGTTCGGCAGCACTCGAGGATCGCTTTAACCGTCCGTCACGCAGATTGCGTGCGGCGGCGCGAAGCGGCGCGCGTTGACCGCGGATGACGCAGTAGGCTTGGGTGTGGCGTCTCTCGTAGCGCTCGCGTCAGCGGCGCTCTATGGAGCAGCGGACTTCGTCGGGGGCATTGCGTCGCGTCAGGCCGCGACGATTGCCGTCGTCGCCGTGTCACAGACGGCAGGGCTCGTGCTGCTCACGATCCTTCTGCTCTGGCTGCCGGCGGCGATGCCGACGACGGTCGATCTCGGGTGGGGCGCCACGGCGGGAATCGCCGGCGGCGTCGGCGTGGCATGGCTGTACCGCGCGCTCGCCGTGGGAACGATGGCGCTCGTCGCTCCGGTCACCGCCGTGTGCGCGGTGACGATCCCGGTTGCCGCCGAGTGTCTCTCGGGCCGCTGGCCGCGCCCGACGGCGGTGGCAGGTATTGCGCTGGCGCTGGTCTCGATCGCGCTCATCAGTCAGACGCCGGGCAGGTCCGATGACAGCGGCACCGTCGTGCGGAGGCGGAGCGGCGCGCCAGCGGGATTGTGGCTGGCGCTGCTGTCGGGCGTGGCGATCGGGATCTTCTATCTCGCCCTGGCCCGCACGGGGCGCGACGCCGGGCTGTGGCCGCTCGTCGCGGCGCGCTCGGCGTCGGCCTTGTTCTTTTGCGCCGCGGCGATCGCGAGAGGCGAGGCGCGCCGTGTACCGGTACGCGTCGTCGAGTGGTCGGTGGCGGGCGGTGCGATGGACATGGCGGCAAACGCGCTCTACCTGGTGGCCACGCGACTCGGCCCGTTGAGCGAAGTCGTGACGCTGGCGTCGCTGTACCCGGCGAGCACCGTGATCCTGGCGAAAACCGTCCTCGGTGAGCGGCTCAGCCGACTGCAGGGCGTTGGCATCGTCTGCGCGCTGGCTGCTGTGCTCATGATTGTCGGGGGGTGAGGCCGACGGATCGGCGCCGCGCAGGGGCGTCCGGAAGGGGTCGCGTGGCGGCCCTGAGGCGCGGTATCATCCACCGGAGTTCACAGGCACCGTTGCCTGACCGTCGCCCTGTCGCAAAGGAGAGAACCATGAGCACGCGAGTCGTTCTCGGCCTGGTCGCCGGCCTTGCCGCTGCGACGTCGACCCTCGTCGCGCAACAGGCTCAGGCGCCGGCCGCTCGCGCGAATGCCGCCCCGGCCGCCACCAAGACTTACAAAGTGCCGATGACGCCGTGGGGCGATCCGGATGTGCAAGGCACCTGGGACTACAAATCGATTACGCCTCTCGAGCGTAATCCCAGCCTTGGCGATCGACAGTTCTATACAGATGCGGAAATCAAGGAAATGGAAGCTCGCGCCGGCAAGCGCATGGACGAGCCGCCGCCGGCCAATGAACGGGGTGGAACCGTTCATGCCGCCTACTGGACCGATCCGGGACGACTGGTAGACGAGTCCCGCCGGACGTCGCTCGTGATCGATCCGCCGAACGGCCGGATTCCACCGACCGTGGGCGGGCGCCGAGGCGCGCCGGCTCCAACGACCGGCGACGAAGAAGCGCCTGGCGCAGCGGCCGGAGCGGGACGGGGAGGCGGACGGGGCGGAGGCGGCGGACGTCCGGGCGGGCGCGCGGATTCATGGCTCGATCGATCGCTCCTCGAGCGGTGCATCACCTGGGGGCTGCCGACAGCAACGCTGCCGGGGCTGTACAACAACAACATCCAGATCGTGCAGTCGCCCAACTTCGTCACCATCACGCACGAGATGGTGCACGACACGCGCGTGATCCCGATCGAAGGCCGCGGCGTGCCCGCTGCCCGGCTGCCCGCCTGGCTTGGCAACTCGGTCGCACACTGGGAAGGCGACACGCTGGTCGTCGACACGAAGAACTTCAACGGTCGTGTGAGCTATCGCGGTTCCACGACGAACCTGCACCTGACCGAGCGCTTCCGCCGCATCGGTCCCGACAACGTCGATTTCCGCCTGACGGTGCAGGACCCGACCGTCTGGACCGCGCCGTGGACCGTCGCGCTGATGATGCGTACGAGCGAGGGGCCGATCGTCGAGTACGCCTGCCACGAAGGCAACTACGGTCTGCGCAACATCCTCGAGAACGCTCGGGACGAGGAAAAGGCGGCTGCGCCGGCTGCGAAGGGGAAGTGACCATGCGAAGGACCCATCTGATGGTATTGGCAGCTGTCAGCGTGCTGGCTGGTGCGGTGCCCGTCGTCGCGCACCACTCGTTTGCCGCAGAGTTCGACTCCAACAAGCCGGTGTCGCTCAAGGGCGTGGTGACGAAGATGGAGTGGATCAATCCCCACTCCTGGATTCACCTGGATGTCAAGAATCCTGACGGCACGGTCACCCAATGGATGATCGAAGGGGGCACGCCGAACACGCTGGTGCGGCGCGGCTTCACGCGCGATTCGCTCAAGAACGGAACGGAGATCCAGGTGGAAGGCTTCCGCGCCAAGAACGGCGCGAACCGTGCGAACGGCCGCGACCTGATTCTTCCAGACGGCCGCCGGCTCTTCATGGGATCGTCGGGCACGGGCGCGCCGAAGGACGGCAAAGACCCCACCGAGAAGTAGAAGCAACGAAGACCCCGGGTGCGTCAGGGCACCCGGGATCGACGCAGCGACGGCCCACCTCCTGCCCGAACCTGGAACACCGAATTCAGAACTCCGAACCCCAAACCTGGAACGTGGAACGGAGGGAGACTCTCCAGCTGGGCTATCATTTGCCCGTCGAAACAACTGCTCGGAGGACATTATGCGTACGCCGAGATCCGTCGCTGCTGTCGCCCTCTTCGTCGCGCTGATCCTCGGGACCGGACTGTCGGGGCCGATTGGCGCCGCCACGCAGACCGCGAAACCCGAAGACGTGGGCCTGTCCTCCGAACGCCTGAAGAGGATCACCGATCTGGTCAACCGCCACATCACCGCCAACAACATCTCCGGCGCCGTGACGCTCGTGGCGAGGAACGGACGCGTGGCGCACTTCGAGGCGCAGGGAGTGATGGACATCGCCTCGAAGAAGGCGATGCAGAAGGACACGATCTTCCGCATCATGTCGATGACCAAGCCGGTCATCGGCACCGCCGTCCTCATGCTGATGGAGGAGGGGAAGATCCGGCTGAACGATCCCGTCTCGCGCTTCATCCCGGAGTTCCGCGGACAGAAGGTGGCGGTGATGCAGCCGGCGGGCGGCCGCGGAGCACCGCCGGCGGCGGGCGCCGGGACGGCTCCGCCCGAGCCGCGCTTCTACACCGTGCCGGCGGACCGCGAGATCACCATTCGCGATCTCCTGACCCACACCTCGGGCCTGATGAGCGGCGGCGAAGCCAGCCGCAGCGAGGGGGCGAAGGTGGCAGCCAAGCCCACCGAGACGCTGGCCGACTACATTCCCCGGCTCGGCGCGGTTCCGCTCGACTTCCAGCCGGGCAGCCGCTGGGCCTACAGCGCGGCCGCCGGCTTCGATACGCTCGCGCGCGTCGTCGAGGTGGCGTCGGGCATGCCGGTGGATCGCTTTCTGAAACAGCGGTTGTTCGATCCGCTCAGTATGAAGGACACGACATTCCAGCCGAACGACAGCAATCCCCGGATGGTCACCAACTATCGGCGCGGGCAGTCCGGCCTCGAGAAGGTGCAGAACCCGGCGTTCATGAACGGCATCTACTTTTCGGGCGGCGGCGGTCTGATGAGCACCGCCGAGGACTACTTCCAGTTCGCGCAGATGCTCGCCAACGGCGGACAGATGAACGGCGTCCGGATTCTCAGCCCCAGGGTCGCGGAGCTGATGCGCTCGGTGTACGCGCAGGACACGCTCCCGGGCCGGCCGGCTGGTGAAGGCTTCGGGCTGAGCGTTCGCGTGGTGAAGGATGCGGTGGCCAGGAATACGTTCCTGTCCGAGGGCAGCTTCGGATGGAGCGGCGCCTACGGCACGCACTTCTGGATCGATCCGAAAGAGAAGCTCGTGGCGGTCCTCATGATTCAGACGCCGGCGCAGGGCATCTCCGGCGACTTCGAGAACGTCGTGATGCAGGCCATCGTCGGCGGCGCGCCGGCCGCCTCCGGTACGAACTAGCCAGCCGATCGAGGGTCCGGATGCCGATCCCCGAACGCCGAAGGCTGAATGCCGAACGCGGTCACAGATAGCGAGGCAGGTCAGCTCGTCGGCGGCCGGCGATCGGCATTCGGCATGTGGTGGTAGCCAGCAGCGGCCGAATGCGCTCGCAGTGGGAGTCGAGGCCGAAAGCGCTCGTCGTCGTCGTCGCGCTTTTCGTGCTGATCGTCGCCGCCGGCTATCACTACGGTATTCCGATTGTCGCCAGGTTCGTCGCCTCCCGGATTCCGGCGGCGGTGACCACGGCGATCTCCGAGCGGATCTTCGACTCGCTGGACGGCGCGGTGCTGCAGCCGAGCACGCTCACGGCGGCGCGCCAGCAGCGGCTCGCCACGGCCTTCGCCGATCTCGAG
>Ga0075428_100007096_pt1 | contig 12407 bp, 11 predicted proteins | sample RhiMetdeltSRZDD2_FD_75291 | JGI IMG/M metagenome (GOLD analysis project Ga0075428, IMG submission 75291) | Populus rhizosphere microbial communities from Tennessee, USA - Rhizosphere MetaG P. deltoides SRZDD2 | ecosystem: Host-associated > Plants > Roots > Rhizosphere > Soil | place: USA...
GAACACCAACACCATCAGGCAAATCAGCGCGAAGAGGCCGACCTGGATCTCGATGCGGCGATAGCGTCCGAGACCAGCCATGCGACCTCCGTCAGCGCGCCGAATAGAAGGTGGTGATCGCTGCCGCCACGGCGGCGATCTGTTCCGGCGCGAGCTCCGGATACATCGGCAGCGACAAGACCGTCGCCGCGGCGCGTTCGGCCACCGGGAAGTCGCCTTCCCGGCCGCCCAAGTCGCGGAAGCAGGGCTGCAGATGCAGCGGGATCGGGTAGTAGATCATCGTGCCGATGCCGGCGGCACCGAGATGGGCCCGCAGTGCATCCCGCTCATCGACTCGCACGCTGTATTGGTTGAAGACATGACGCGTGCAGTGCGGCGCGACCACCGGTCGGGTCACGTGGGCCGCGAGCGGTGCCAAGGCGGCGTCGTAGGCAGCGGCATGGCGCTGCCGCGCCGCAGTCCACGCATCGAGATGACGCAACTTCACCCGCAGCACCGCCGCCTGCAAAGCGTCGAGACGCGAATTCATCCCGACGCGCTCGTGCGTGTAGCGCTGCGATTCGCCGTGCACGCGCAACTGCCGCAGGATGCGCGCCTGGGTCGCATCGGGTGTCGCCAGCATGCCGCCGTCGCCGAATCCACCCAAATTCTTGGTCGGATAGAAGCTGAAGGTGGTCAGCGTCCGCGCCCCGGCGCGGCGGCCGCGGTGCTCGGCGCCCAAGCTCTGCGCCGCATCTTCGATCACCGGCAGGTCGTGCCGCGCGGCGATCTCCAAGATGCGTTCCAGATCGGCGCACTGGCCGAAGAGATCCACCGGCACGATGGCGCGGGTGCGCGGCCCGAGGGCGGCTTCGAGGCGCTCGGGATCGAGGTTGAAGCTCGCCGGCTCGATGTCCACGAACACCGGTCGGGCGCCCAATTGTGCCGCGGCGCCGGCGCTGGCGAAGAAGGTGAAGGGCGAGGTCACGACTTCATCGCCGGGGCGGACGCCGCAGGCGCGCAACGCCAACACCAGCGCGTCGGTGCCGGAGGCGCAGCCGATGGCGTGTTCGACGCCGATCGATGCCGCGATCTCCCCTTCCAGCGCTTCGACCTCGGGTCCGAGCACGAACTGCTGCGAGGCGGCGACGCGCAACAGCACCGGCTCGATCTCGTGCCGGATGGAAGCGTATTGCGCCGCGAGGTCGAGGACTGGAACGCGCACGGAAACCCTCCAAGCCGCGAGCCTAACCATGCCGGGATGAAATAGCCAGGCCGCGGACTGCGGCCGGTCGGCGCTCGAGGGAGGTCGCGATCCTGCGTGCTATACTACGCGCGACCGACTCCCGGACCGGATGTGCACGTAAGGAGATGGAGTGCGGTCCGTTTTCCACCTAGTCCTTTTGGCGGCTTGCGCCGCCGTGCTTCCGGCGCTGGCATCCGCAAGGTCCGCCACGCTGCGCGACGTGCAATCCGATCCTTACTACACCGCCTGGATGGAAGCGTTCGACCTCCAAGAGCGTTCCGCGGACAAACTGCGCATCGAAGCCGGCGACCACGCTTGTGGCAGTCGTGAAGCGGTGTACGAGGAAGAACTCGCCAAGTCGCGGGCCCGCGAAGCGCTGCTCGCGTCGCTCGCGCGGCGTGGATTCGCGCCGTCGGATCCCCCGCCGGGGGTCGCGCCGTGGCCGTGGAGCGCCGGCGCCGGCGGCCCGGCTTCCAGCCCCGCGACAATCGACACCAACGACGTCTCGATCCTCTTCAACGACGGGCACATCGCCTACACGAATCGCTATGGCGAGCAGGAGGTCGATCCGGTTCGCGCAGCGCGCGCCTTCTACGCCGCGCACCGCGACGAATACGATCTCTTCCTGGTATTCACCAATTTCCGAACGACGCTCGTCGGCGGAACCTTCATCGCCTATCACATGGCGATCGCGAACGAGATCAATGGATTGGGATACATGTACTGGCGCCCCAATGGGGACGACTACTTCGGCGATCCCACCAACTTCACCTACCTGCCCGAACGGGGCAGCTTGCAGAGTTTCCTCCACATGAACAATGTGGAGGACTTCCCGGACGATCCGCACGCCATCTACTGGCAGCTCAACTCGACCGTCACACTCTTGGGGCACGAACTCGGACACCGATGGTTGGCGCGGGTGTTCGTGCCCACGCCGGGGCTCGGCAATTCGTCCATGCTCCTGGGACGTCAATACTCGCATTGGTCGTTCTTCTTCGACTCGCACGGATCGGCGGTCGAAGGCAACGACTGGGACTTCGACGGCACGCGCTTCGGGACGCTCGATGTGCCATTCACCTACGGCCCTCTCGATCTCTATCTCATGGGGATGATCGGGCCGGAGGAAATCCCGTCCGGAACCTTGTATTACGTCGCTGAACCGAGCGACACCGATCCGCCGTTCGACCCGCGCACCAATTTCGAGTTCTTCATGGGCTCGCCACCGCTCCCCGGTGTGACGTGCGCCGGCGTGCGCGCCGACTTCGATATCGAGGACATCATGGAAGCCAACGGTCCGCGGAGTCCGGCGTATCCGGATGCACCGCGCACCATCCGCGTCGCTTCCGCGCTCATCGCCGCGAGTCCCGAGTCGGTGCTGCCGCACCATCTCGATCGGATCGCGGCGCTGCAGTCGGCCTTCGGCACTTGGTTCACGGCGAACACGCGCGGTCGCGGCGCCATCGACTTCACCCTGCATCGGCTGCCGGCCAAGCTGTTGTTCACGCATCGGCCCCGGGGCGATTTCGAGGATCCGGCGCGTGCCATCCCGGTCACCACCACCATCAGCCTCGGGCCCGGGAGTTTGCCGACCCAACTCGAGAACGTACAGGTGGAGATTCGGGTGCGCGTCGACGGCGGCCCGGAAATCATCGTTCCCATGACCGCCCTCGCGCCGGGAGATTTCACCGGCGAGATTCCGCCGCAACCGCTCGGCAGCACGGTGCGCTACGTGTTGCGCGCAACGAGCAACCATCCGGGACACGAAGAGTTCTGGCCGGCGACCGGTGCCTTCGAGTTCCACGTCGCGGCCGACGGCGCCGGCCCCATGCTGGCGCACGTCGAGCGGCACCAGTGGTCGCGACTCGCCGAGCCGCCGCTCTTCCGGACCGTGGCCTTCGATGCGCACGGCGTCGCTTCGGTGCACATCGAATACCGGCGGCGTGGCGAAGCGACGTGGAGTTCGCGCCCGCTCGAGGTCCAGGGAACGAGCAATGTGTGGGAAACGCGGCTCGAATTGCCCGGACGCATCGGCGATGTGGTCGACTACCGTTTCGTGGCGGAAGACGTCGCCGCGATTCCGCATCGCACCACCACCCCGGCGAGTGGTGCGTACGCATTGGCGCTGGTGCTCACGGCCAACGAAGGGGCGGAATTCGACGAACCCATGTGGTCGCACCAGAGCCTCAACTACGAGGGCCCGGATCAGTGGCATCACGAAATCGTCAATCCGCACACCGGCTCGTACCACTGGAAGATCGGGCCCAGCAACAACGTCATACCCGGCGTCATCGCATCGAACCAGGACGCGGTGCTCACGAGCCCGGTGATCGACGTTTTCCCCGGCGGGAAGCTGAGCTTCTGGCATCGCTGGGCGTTCTTGACCGACGAATTCGACCCGCGCGGCTACGCCGACCATGGCGCGATCGTGCAATGGCAGGATTTCGAACGCGATGGACCGATCGACCGCTGGGGTGTCTTGGATCCGGACGCCGGGTACACCCACACGATGGACTACACGGCGAACTCGCCCTTGCGCGGCCATCCGGTGTTCTCGGGGGTCGAGCCCTTCTGGGTCTTCGATACGTTCACGTTCCCGCACTGGGTCGTGAACCGCACGATTCGCTTGCGGCTGCGGGCCGTGACGACCGAGTTCGACAATCGCCGGCCGGCGCTCGACGGCTGGCACGTGGACGACATCACCATCGATCCCGGACCGCCGCCGACCGCGGTCGCGCTCGCCGATCTCGCGGCGTTGCGTCTCGAGGATGGCGTGCATTTGTCATGGCGTGCGGTAGATCTCGAACCCGGCGATGCGTTCCGCATCGAAGGCAGTGACGATTCGCAGCCCTTCGAGGTGTTGGCGGAGATCGCGGCCGAAATCGGCCAGGCGAGCTACGCGTTCCACGACCCGGACGCCGCCGGCGATCGCGACTGGCTGTATCGCGTTTCCTTGCTGCGCGACGGCGTCGCGGTCGCGGCACTCGAAGTCCGCGTCGCCGCCCTGCCGTTCCGTTTCGCACTCGCGCCGAACGTGCCGAATCCGTTCAATCCCACCACCACGATCCGATTCGAATTGGAGCGACCGGGCCGCGCCCGCCTCGCGATCTACGATGCGCGCGGCCGGCACGTGCGCGACCTGGTGGACGGAGACTTCCCCGCCGGTCCGCATCGCGTCGTGTGGGACGGCAACGATACCGACGGGCGGCCGGCGGCTTCCGGCGTCTACTTCGATCGCCTGACGAGCGCCGGCCAAATCGCCACCCACCGCATGATCCTGCTACGTTGAAGGCCGTTCATCGAACCACGGTCGCGCCCTTCACCGCAAAAGGTCGAGCGCTTCGGCGTCGCCGGCGATGAATCCGGCGATGCGCGGGTCGGCGCAGGCGCGCAGCGCCGCCGCATCGCCGTCGAACAGAATGCGTCCTTTGTGCAGCATCAGGAAGCGTGTCCCAACCTTGAAGGCGCTGGTCATGTCGTGGGTCACGACCACCGAGGTAACATTGGGGCGACGTCCGTAGAGCAGAATGAGGTTGTTGATGACGTCCGACATCACCGGATCGAGACCGGTGGTCGGCTCGTCGTAGAGGATGACGGGCGGATCCATGGCGATGGCGCGCGCCAGGCCGACGCGCTTGCGCATGCCGCCCGAGAGCGACGCCGGCATCGCGTCCCCGATCCCGGGCAGACCGACTTCCGCCAGCTTCGCGTCGGCGCGCTGCCGCAGCTCGTCTTCCTGCAAGTCCGAATGCGTCCGCAAACCGAGCGTCACGTTCTCGTAGACCGACATGGAATCGAGCAGCGCCGCACCTTGGAACAGCACACCGACCTGCAAACGAAGGGCGTAGAGCTCTTCGCGTTTCAACCCCACCAGCTCTTGGTCGAAGAGACGGATCGAACCCGAATCCGGATGCACGAGGCCGACCAGATGGCGCAGCAGCACGCTCTTGCCGCCGCCGCTCCGTCCCAGGATGACGGCGCGCTCACCGGCTCGGATCTGAAAGGAAATGCCGTCCAGAATCACGTTGTTGCCGAAACGCTTGTACACGTCGCGCACTTCGACCACGACATGGTTCACGCGAACACCACCCGCGACAGGATCTCCGCCAGCAGGTAGTCGTTGAGCAGGATGAGCACGCAGGCCGCGACGACAGCGCGGGTCGTCGCACGCCCGACGCCTTCGGCGCCGCCCGAGGTCGCCATCCCGAAGAAGCAACCCATGTGCGCGATGACGATGCCGAAGACGAACGCCTTGATGAGGCCGCCGAACACGTCCCCCAACTCGAAGAAGGTGCGCAGGCCGGAAATGAAGATCTGGCTACTGACGCCGAGCGTCGTCACCGCCACGATCCAGCCACCGAGGATGGCGAGCAGATCGGCGCAGGCGGTGACCGCCGGCAACATGCAGGCGCCGGCGATGAAGCGCGGCACGATCAAATAGTCAGTCGGTGGCACGGCCAAGGTCTCGAGCGCGTCGATTTGCTCCGTGACCCGCATGGTGCCGAGTTCCGCCGCCATCGAGGCCGACACCCGACCGGCGACGACCAGCGCGGTCAACACCGGTCCCAACTCGATGAAAACCGACTTGGCCACCACGGTACCCAAGAACATGTCGGGCACCAGGTTGCTGAACTGATAGCGGGCCTGCACCGTCGCCACCGCGCCGGTGAACACCGACGTCAGCGCCACGAGACCCATCGACCCGACACCGACGCGATGCATCTGTTCGACGGTTTCGCCGGCGTAACGCCCGGCGCGCGGCAAACCGCGCACCACTTGCAGCAGCATGATGAAAACGCCGCCCAGGTGTTCGAGCCGGCGCAGGATCAGGCGTCCCAGCGCTCCGAAAAGTTGCAGGACGATCACGTGCGGGCGAGGTTCTCGAACCGGGTGTACTCGGAGAAGAACTTGAGCTTGATGTCGCCGATCGGCCCGTTGCGCTGCTTGCCGATGATGACTTCGGCGACGCCCTTCATGTCCTCCGGGCACTCGCGGTCGTAGACCTCTTCGCGGTAGAGGAACAGCACGACGTCGGCATCCTGTTCGATGGCCCCCGACTCGCGCAAATCCGACAGCATCGGGCGTTTGTTGCCGGCGCGCGATTCCACTGCGCGCGACAACTGCGACAGCGCCACCACCGGCACGTCCAATTCCTTGGCGATGCTCTTGAGCGCACGCGAGATCGACGAGATCTCCTGCTGGCGATTCTCCGCCCGCCCCGGCGCCACCATGAGCTGCAGGTAGTCCACCACCACCAAGCGCAGGCCCTTCTCCATCTTGAGCCGTCGCGCCTTGGCGCGCATTTCCAGCACCGAGAGCGCCGGTGTGTCGTCGATGTAGATGGGAGCCGCGGTCAAGAGGTTCGCCGCCGTCATGAGCTGCCCCATCTCGTGGGTACGAATGGCACCGCGACGGATGCGGTGCGCGTCCACCCGCGCCTCCGAACACAGCATGCGCATCACCAATTGTTCCTTCGACATTTCCAAGCTGAAGAAAGCGACTGGCACGCGCGGCGGATCGATGGACACGTTCTGCACCAACGACAGGACGAAGCTGGTCTTGCCCATGGAGGGGCGTGCCGCCACGATCACCAGGTCGGCGTTGTGCAGGCCGGCGAGCAGCGCATCCAGATCGTCGAAGCCGGTGCGCAGGCCGCTGATCTCGTCGGGGTTGTGGTGCAGGTTCTCGATGTCGCGGAAGTTCTTCACCACCACGTCTTTGACGTGGACGAAGCCCTCGCGCAGCCGACCCTCGCTCAATTGGAAGAGCGCCGCCTGCGCTTGGTCGAGCTGCTCCGGCGCCGGCGAGCGGTCGGCGTAGCCTTCCTCGATCGCATCCTTGGAGGCGCTGATCAAACGCCGCGCCAAGTACTTGTCGTAGACGATGCGCGCATGTTGATCGACATTGGCAGCGGTGACGACACTGGAGAGGAGCGCCGAGAGCGTCATCGAGCCGCCGACCTGCTCCAGTCGGCCCATCTGCCGCAACGCGTCCGTGACGGTCACGATGTCGGCGGTTTCGCCGCGTTCGAACAGTTGCACCGCGGCCTGGAAGATGGCGCGGTGCGACGCCTTGTAGAAGCAATCGGGGCTCAGGATCTCGAGCGCACGCGGCAACGAATTCGGTTCGAGCAGGATCGCACCCAGGACCGCGACCTCGGCTTCGAGCGAATGCGGGGGCACGCGCCCGGCGGTCGCTTGATCCACCGTTTGCATGTCGGACTCCGTTCGCTCTCGAGGTGGTTCGACCCTTGGGTTCTTGGGATCGGCGTGGCTTCGGAGGGATTCTAACCGCTGGGAGGACGGCGTGCGGGAGGTGTTTCGCGCGCCGCATCGTGGGCGACTCGCACCTTCTGGATATCCTCCCAAACCGGCCGTTTCCATTGCGGGTTGCGCAACAACGCCGCGGGGTGATAGGTGGGGAAAACTCGGATTCCCTCGTAGGCGTGCGTCCCGCTGCGCAGCGCCGCCATGGACTCGGTGCGGCCGGTGAGCTTGGCACCGGCGTGGCGTCCCAGAGCGCAGATGACCGCCGGTTGGAGCAATTGCAACTGCCGCCGCAAGTACGGCTCGCACGCCGCGACCTCGTCGGGCTCCGGATCGCGGTTCCCCGGCGGCCGGCATTTGACGATGTTGGTGATGAAGACGTCTTCGCGCCGGAATTGCACTGCGGCAAGGATCTTGGTCAGCAGTTGTCCGGCTCGACCCACGAACGGCAGGCCTTGCTGATCTTCGTCCGCACCCGGACCTTCACCGACGACCACCAAACCAGCGTCGTGTGGCCCGACGCCCGGCACGGCGCGGGTGCGCGTCGCGTGCAATCGACAGCGCGTGCACACCGAGACTTCCGCCGCGACGCGTTCGAGTGAATCATCCGCGGCCACTGGGCTCGCAGCGATCGTGGCGGCCGGTTGCGGAACGGCAGCGGCGGCGCGTGACGGCGGTGGTGCGGCGATTTCGCGCCGTCCCGCCGCAGCCGTCGTGGCGGGAACCAGCACGCTGTGTTCTCCGGCCTCGATTCGCTGGCGCAGGTAGCGCCGTACGTCCTGCGACAAGGTGGGATCAGACACGTGCCGGTGCCTCCTTGCGCGCCAGCGCGGCCTCGACCACGTCGAGAATCGCGGTCGCGATCTGCGGTTTCGGCAAGAGCGCGGTTTCGAGCACCAGGCCCTGTGCGTCGTAGATCCACACCCGATTGGTGTCGGTGTCGGGACCGGTTCCGTCACCGACGCGATTCGCCACCACGAGATCGAGCCCCTTGCGCGCCAACTTGGCCCGAGCTTCGGTTTCGGGGGCCTCGGTCTCGAGCGCGAAGCCGACGAAGAAGCGTCCGCCCTTCTCGGGCTGCAACGTTGCCAAGAGATCGGGGGCCGGTTCGAGTTCGAGACGCAGTGGATCGGCGCTACGCTTGAGCTTCTTGGTCGCGACGCGTGCCGGCCGGTAGTCGGCGACCGCCGCCGTCATGAGCAAGACATCGCACTGCGCGAGGCGCGATTGCAACGCCACCAGCATCTCGGCGGCCGTTTCGACCCGCGCGACTTCGGCGACACCCGTTGGAGCTTCCAAGTGCGTCGGCCCGCTGACCAAGAGAACGCGCGCTCCGCGCGCTGCCGCGGCGGCGGCGAGGGCGTATCCCATCCGGCCGCTGGAGCGATTGCCGACGTAGCGCACCGGGTCGATGGCCTCGCGCGTTCCGCCGGCCGTGACGAGCACGGTCCGGCCCGCGAGCGATCCCGTCGGCGCGATCGCCGCCTTCGTCCTCGGACGCGCGGCGACGAAACCTCTCAGGGCTTCGACGATCGCGTCGGGCTCGCGCATGCGCCCTTCGCCTTCCCAGCTACAGGCAAGCCCACCGCGTTCCGGATCGATGATGCGATAGCCGAGGGCGCGCAGGCCCTGCACATTGCGCTGGTTCACCGGGTTCTTCCACATGAGATCGTTCATCGCCGGCGCCAAGAACACGGGACACGCGACCGCGGCGAGGAACGTCGTCACCGCATCGTCGGCGATGCCTGCATGAAGCTTGCCCAGGACGTCATAGGAAGCCGGCGCGACCAGGACGACATCGGCCCAGGTGGCCAGATCGACGTGCTCGACCGCGCCCAGCGCATGCACGCGCTCGAAGGTGCTGGTGACCACCGGGTTGCCGGAAAGCGTCTCGAACGTGAGCGGTCCCACGAACCGCTGCGCGTTCGGGGTCATGATCACCATGACTTCTGCCCCGGAGCGCACCAGGCCTCGGGTCAGATAGGCGGACTTGTAGGCCGCGATACCGCCCGTGATGCACAGGACGACGCGCTTGCCGTGCAGTGGATCGTTGCGATCGGCGGTCTCAGATGCCGGGCTCGGGCTCACGTGACGACTCCTGGACCGGTGCGAGCTGGGTGTGCTCGTCGATGTAGACGAAGTCCACGTCGCCGCGGATGACGCGGTTCAGCGCTCGTGACGTCACCTTCTGCTTGGCATCATCGCGGCCGACCATGCGCTGGATGGTATTGATGTGTCGCGCTTCGCGGGCTGCGACCACCACGGCTTCGTACTTGTTCTTGACCACGCTCGTGACCTTCTCCACCGGAACGTAGGACATGGTGCTCCCTTCGAAATGAATCAAGGATGCAGCGGACGCGGCGCCTCACCCAGGTACTCGGCCACCGGATCGCCTTGACCGGTATCGTCCGTCAGTCGCGACCGGCGCAGGCGCTCCGCTGCGACGATCGTCTCCAGTTCGCGCTCTGCGACTTCGATCTTTTCGTTCACCACCACATAGTCGTACTCGACCAGCTGGCGGATTTCGTCCGGCGCCGTACGCAGGCGCCGTTGGATCGTTTCCTCGGTTTCGGTCGAGCGCCGCCGCAGGCGCCGCTCGAGTTCTTCCATGGACGGCGGCAGGACGAAGATCAAGACGCTCTCCGGCAACGTGCGCTTGATCTCGACGCCGCCCTGCACGTCGACATCCAGGAGGACGCCGTGACCCGCATCCAGGGTGCGCTGCACTTCGCTCCGCAGGGTTCCGTAGCGCGCCCCGTGCACCCGTGCGTGCTCGAGGAAATCTCCTGCCTCCACCCGAGCGCGAAATCCGGCCTCATCCAAGAAGAAATAATCCTGACCATCGGTTTCACCGGCGCGCTTCGGTCGTGTCGTCGCCGAGACCGAGAAGCGCAAATCCTCGAACCGCTGCATCAACCGTTGCACGCAGGTGGACTTGCCGGCTCCCGAGGGCCCCGAGATCACGATCGCGAACGGCTTGCGGCGCAAGCGTCCCCCACCTTCCCGGTCACTCCAGGTTCTGCACCTGCTCGCGGAGTTTCTCGATCTCCTCCTTCATGAGGAGAACTTCGTGCGTGATCTCGAGCTGCGCCGTCTTCGAACCGATCGTGTTGACCTCGCGGTGCATCTCCTGCAAGAGGAAGCCGAGCCGGCGCGCCCCCTGCTCCGACGACGCCATGGTCGACCGAAACTGTCCCAAGTGGCTCGCCAAACGGACGCATTCCTCGGTGATGTCGCTGCGGTCGGCCTGCAGCGCGACTTCCTGCGCCAGCCGCTGCGGATCGACTTCAGGGCCGTCCAGCAGCTTGCGCAACCGCGCTTGCAGATTGGCCTTGGCTTCGACGGGAACCCGCGGCGCCAACACCTCGACGCGCGACAAGCTGGTCGCAATCAACTCGAGCCGCCGCGACAGATCCTCGCCCAACGTCCGACCCTCGCGGCGCTTCATTTCATCGGCCTGCGCCACCACCGTGTCGATGCACTCGAACAAGGAGGCGCGTACCGCCGCTTCGTCGAGATTCTTCGGCGTCCGCGTCAGCACTTCCGGCTGCGCCAGGATGGCGGCGATGACGCTGCCGGCCGCGGCCGGGTGTGCATCGAGGCCGCCCTGCAACCCGAGCCGGCGCGCAACCTGTTGGCCGGCCTGAGTGTAGGCGGCTACCAGGCCGTCATTGAGGGCGACTTCCTCGACCTCGGCGCCGGCTTCGAAAGAGAAACTGAGGCTGATCCGGCCGCGGTCCACGCGCTCGCGCAGCCGCGATTTGATCTCGTCCTCGAACGGCACGAGGGCGCGCGGCAGGCGGAGGGCGATGTCCAGGAAGCGATGATTCACCGAGCGCAGCTCGGCTTGGACCTTGTATCCCTTGCCGGCGACTTCCGCGACGCCGAACCCTGTCATGCTGCGCAGCATCGTGGCCTCCGGTCAGAACCTCCGACTCTAGGAGCCGGCCTCCGGCACTGTCAACGGAGCCTCGAAATCGCTCCCGAAAGCGGCTTGTGGAGCCCACCGCGGGACCGGAATCGACCTAGAATGCGGCTCCCGACCGGCGCGGGAACCGAAAGGGTGTCATGGCATCGAATCTCTACTTCCAGCAGTGGTTGGCGGGACGCGACTTCGCGGTCGAGGATCCGACCGCGACCCAGATGGCGAACTTCGTCTACGCGATCGGGGATACGGCGAAGCGCGAGTGCATCCTGGTGGATCCGGCTTGGGACGTGGATGGCTTGCTGGCCCGACTCGACGCCGCGGACATGCGACTCGTCGGTGTTCTCGCGACGCACTACCACCCGGATCACGTCGGCGGGGATCTTTTCGGATTCCGCATCAGCGGTCTCGGGGAAGTGATGGCGAAGCGACCCGTCCCCATCCATGTGCATGCCGCCGAGGCGCACGGGGTTCAAGTCGTGACCGGGCTGTCGCAAGGCGATCTCGTCGGGCACGCGGGCAGTGACGTGATTACCGTCGGCGAGGTGCCGATCGAGTTGGTCCACACGCCGGGTCACACGCCGGGAAGCCAGTGCTTCCTGGTGGATGGCAAACTCGTTTCGGGCGACACGCTCTTCGTCGGTGGATGCGGGCGGGTGGATCTCCCCGGCGGCGATCCCGCCGAGATGTTTCGCACCCTGACCCAGCGGTTGAACCGCCTACCGGACGACGTTCAAGTCTTTCCGGGCCACGATTACGCCGATCGTCCCTCCTCGACCCTCGGGGACGAGCGGCGCGACAACGTCTCGATGCGGATGCGGAATCTCGACGATTGGCTGCGATTCCTCGGCCCGTCCGCCTGAACGAACTTCCCAGACCGAGCGCGCTTCAGTCGCCCAATGTGGTGGGGAGTGCGCGGCGCCAGGACGCCATGACCGCGGCGCGTTCGGCCGGGGCGAGTTCCTGCAGTCGTCGTTCGAGGTCGTGATCGCTC
>Ga0075428_100007097_pt1 | contig 12405 bp, 12 predicted proteins | sample RhiMetdeltSRZDD2_FD_75291 | JGI IMG/M metagenome (GOLD analysis project Ga0075428, IMG submission 75291) | Populus rhizosphere microbial communities from Tennessee, USA - Rhizosphere MetaG P. deltoides SRZDD2 | ecosystem: Host-associated > Plants > Roots > Rhizosphere > Soil | place: USA...
CATATGCGCCGCTACGTCATGCCCGGCTTACAGGCCGACCCGACGGTGTGATTTGTGTGCGTTTTGGAGCGCTCAGCACTCGCGAACGCACACAAATCGCTGGTTAGTCGTTGTCCATCGAGCCCGGCGCGGTCTTGGAGACCTGCACCAGGAACTCGTAGTTGTTCTTGGTCTTGCGCAGCTGGCTCATCAGCAGGTCGATGGCCTGATGCGGATCCAGACCGGACAGCACGCGGCGCAGCTTGTGTACGACCGCGAACTCGTCCGTCGAGAGCAGCAGCTCGTCCTTGCGGGTGCCGGACGGGTTGACGTCGACGGCCGGGAACACCCGTCGCTCGGAGATCTTGCGGTCGAGTTTGAGCTCGGCGTTACCGGTGCCCTTGAACTCCTCGAAGATCACCGTGTCGCCGGTCGAACCGGTCTCGACCATCGCGGTGGCGATGATCGTGAGCGAGCCGCCCTCTTCGATGTTGCGGGCCGCGCCGAGGAACCGCTTCGGCGGATACAGCGCGGTCGAGTCGACACCACCGGACAGGATCCGGCCCGACGCGGGCGAAGCGTTGTTGTACGCGCGGCCCAGGCGGGTGATCGAGTCGAGTAGCACGACGACGTCCTTGCCCTGCTCGACCAGGCGCTTGGCCCGCTCGATCGCCAGCTCGGCGGCCTGCGTGTGGTCTGACGGCGGACGGTCGAAGGTCGAGGCGATGACCTCACCCTTGACCGAGCGCTGCATGTCGGTGACCTCTTCCGGTCGCTCGTCGACGAGCACCACCATCAGATGGCATTCCGGGTTGTTCTTGGTGATCGCGTTGGCGATGTCCTGAAGGATCGTGGTCTTACCGGCCTTCGGCGGCGACACGATCAGCGCACGCTGCCCCTTGCCGACCGGCATGATCAGGTCGATCACGCGGGTGGTCAGCTTGTCGGAGGTGGTTTCCAGGCGCAGCCGCTCGTTGGGATACAGCGGGGTGAGCTTGGTGAAGTCTGGCCGCTTCTTGGCCTCTTCGACGGGCTTGCCGTTGACGGTGTCCAGCCGGACCAACGGGTTGAACTTCTGCCGCTGGTTGGGCTGCTCACCGTCCTTGGGCACGCGGACGGCGCCGGTCACCGCGTCACCGCGGCGCAGGCCGTTCTTGCGCACCATGTTCATGGACACGTACACGTCGTTGGGGCCGGCCAGATAGCCGGAGGTCCGGACGAACGCGTAGTTGTCGAGGACGTCGAGGATGCCCGCGACGGGCTGAACGACGTCGTCCTCACGCAGCTCGGTATCGCGGTCACCGCCGCCGCCATCGCCGCGCTCACGGCGCCTGCGGTCACGGAAGCGACGGCCACGGCGACCGCCACGGCCCTCGCCGTCTTCATCGCCGGCGTTGCCGCCGCGGTTCTGGCCGCCCTGATCGCCTTGCTGGTCGCCGCCGTCGGACTTGCGGTCCTGTTTCGGGGCCTGCGCGGCTTCGGTATCGGCCTTGTTCTGCTGGGCGGACTCTTGCTTGGTCTCGCCCTTCTTCTCGTCCGGGCCGCCCGGTGCGCCGGCGCCGCGAGAGGCGCCGCGACGCTCGCGGCGCGGCGGGGCCTGCTCCTCGGCGGGCTGCTCAGTCGTGTCGGCTGCAGGAGCTGCGCTGTCGGTTGCGTCGCTGCTGGCCGCCTCTTTCGGACGGCCGTTGGACTCGCCGCGGCGTTCGCGGATGGCGGCGACGAGTTCGCTCTTGCGCATTCCGGACGCGCCCTCGACGCCGATCTGCTTGGCGAGCGCCCGCAGTTCGGGCAGCACCATGGTCGACAGGGCCGCGGGACGATCGCCGGACGCGACGTCGGCCGTGGGCGCGGTCTCCGCGGTGGACGTGCCGTTCGTCGCGTCTGCTCCGGAGTCGTCCGGGGAAGATGAATTGTCTGAAGTCACGGATTCGGATTGCGGCAGCTCGACATTTTCGCTGCCGCTACCAGCCGTGAAGAGGTCCGTTTCAGTCACGGATTTCCTTTCTGATCCCCCGCTAACCAAGTCGGCGCGGAGGTCCGGGCACTCAGCTGATGCGCTGAATGCGGCGGTCCCACCATTGCCTCTGCAACGGTGATGGCCGGGTTTCGCCGGTATGCGGCGAACCGTCAGTCCACAAGATTGAACACCTAAAGGGGAAGTGGTCGTCCTAGTGTCTGCGCAGGCAGAGACGCTGCGATTGCTGGACGACAGCGAGAATAACCCGCATCGGAGCCGGAAGCAAGAAACACCCTGATTCGCGTGTGACTCATGTGGTCCGCAAAGCTAGCTCCGAACGGCCACGCCGGACGTCCATCGGACGCCCTCACCAACGGCCATCTTGCTGACGGTGAACCCATTGGCGGTGCCGTACTCCAGGGCCTCTGCAGGCAATTCTGGCTGGGAACTCAACGCAATGACTGCAGGTCCGGCCCCGGATAACACTGCCGCAACACCACAACGCCGAAGTATCCGCAGGTATTCCGCCGATGCCGGCATGGCGGGTGCGCGCTGCGGCTGATGCAGGACGTCCTCAGTCGCTTCCATCAGCAGATCCGGCCGCTCAGTCAGCGCCAGCACCAGCAGCGCCGCGCGGCTGAGGTTGAACCGCGCGTCGGTGTGGCTGACCCGGTCGGGCAGCAGTACGCGCGTCTCTGCCGTCGACGAGCGCTCCTCCGGAATCGCGGGAAACAGGTGGATGTCGGGGTGCACCCGAAGTGGCGCCGCCGCATACCGAGGCAGCACGCCCTCGTGCTCAGTCCACGACACCACCGCACCACCCAGAACGGCGGCCGACGCGTTGTCGGGGTGACCCTCGAACTCGCTGGCGAGCTGGATCAGTTCCGATTCACTGAGCTCTGTCGAACCCGCTTGTGTCACAAGACCGTTGACGGCCGCGAGGCCACCGACGACCGCGGCGGCCGACGAGCCGAGGCCGCGTGAATGCGGAATATCGTTGCGGCAGCGCAGGTTCAACCCGGGCACCGTGACGCCGACGGCCTGTAGGCCGTGCTCGATGGCCCGGATCACTAGGTGCGACGAGTCCTGCGGAACCTGGCCGGCGCCTTCCCCTTCCACTTCGACGACAAGGCCGGATTCGGTTGTCTCGACGACGATTTCGTCGTAGAGGCTGAGCGCGAGGCCCAGGCTGTCGAAACCGGGGCCGAGGTTGGCGCTCGAGGCCGCCACGACGGCGGTGGCGGTCAGCCCGGCCGGCAGGGTATTCACGTGGCTAGACCAAGCCCAGCTTCTCGACCACAGCGCTGGGATCGACAGGCACGGGGGTGACTGCGGGCATGCCCTTGAGCGCGGTGTCGGGATCCTTGAGCCCGTTGCCGGTCACCGTGCAGACCACGGTCGACCCCTTCGTCACCCAGCCGTCCTCGATCGACTTCAGCAGACCGGCGATGCTGGCCGCCGACGCGGGCTCGACGAAGACGCCCTCGGTCCGCGCGACCAGGTGATATGCCGCCAGGATCTCCTCGTCGGTGGCGGCAAGGAAGCGGCCGTTGGACTGCTGCTGCGCCTCCACTGCGGACGCCCACGACGCCGGCGATCCGATCCGGATGGCGGTGGCAATTGTCTCGGGATTGCTGACCGGCTCCCCCAGCACCAGTGGCGCGGCGCCGGCGGCCTGCGTACCGAGCATGCGGGGCAGCCGATCGGATACGCCGTCGCGGTGGTACTCGGTATAGCCCTTCCAATACGCGGTGATGTTGCCCGCGTTGCCGACCGGCAGTGAGTGCACGTCGGGCGCGCTGCCGAGCGCGTCGACGATCTCGAACGCCGCGGTCTTCTGGCCTTCGATGCGGTACGGGTTGACGGAGTTGACGAGCGAGATGGTCGGATAGTCGGCGGTGAGCTTGCGGGCCAGCTCAAGGCAATCGTCGAAATTGCCGTCAATCTGGATGATCTTGGCGCCGTGCATGACCGCCTGCGCGAGCTTGCCCATCGCGATCTTGCCCTGCGGTATCAGCACCGCACAGGTGATGCCGGCCCGTGCCGCATACGCCGCAGCCGACGCAGAGGTGTTGCCCGTCGACGCGCAGAGCACGGCCTGCTGACCGCGCGCTACGGCTTCGGTGACGGCCATCGTCATGCCGCGGTCCTTGAACGAGCCGGTCGGGTTGAGCCCCTCGACCTTGAGATGCACTGTGCAGCCGGTGTATTCGGACAGCCGCGGCGCTGGGACCAGCGGTGTGCCACCCTCGAGCAGCGTGATCGCGGTCCAGTTGTCCTGGACCGGCAGCCGGTCGCGGTAGGCGGCGATGAGGCCCGGCCAGGGCTGGTGCACCGCGGTCCTGGGGGCGGTCATTCCGTGGTTCCTTCCATGCGAAGCACGCTGTTGACACTCTGCACCACATCGAGGTCGGCCAGCGCCGCAACGGTTTCCGACAACGCGGCGTCGGTGGCCTGGTGGGTGACGACGACGATGCGGGCGCCGCACCGTTGGCCGCCCTCGTCGACCATGCCTTCCTGGCGGACCTCGGCGATGCTGACTTCGCGCTTGCCGAATTCGGCTGCCACAGCGGACAACACGCCGGGCCGGTCGGCGACATTCATGTTCACGTAGTAACGGGTGGGGATGAAGCCGATCGGTGAGATCGGCAACTTGGCGTACTTCGACTCGCGCGGCCCGCGGCCGCCCTGCACGCGGTTGCGGGCGGCCATCACGACGTCACCCATTACTGCGGAGGCCGTGGGTGCACCGCCCGCGCCCTGGCCGTAGAACATCAGCCGACCGGCGGCCTCGGCCTCCACCACGACCGCATTGAATGCGCCGTTGACCGCGGCCAGCGGATGGTCGAGGGGCACCAGCGCCGGGTAGACGCGCGCCGAAACCCGTTGCTGGCCTTCATCGGTGGTGAGGCGTTCGCAGATGGCCAGCAGTTTGATCGTGCATCCGAGCGAGCGCGCCGAGGCGAAGTCGGCGGGAGTCACCTTGGTGATGCCTTCGCGGTAGACGTCATCGGCGTGCACGCGGGTGTGGAAGGCGATCGATGCCAGGATCGCGGCCTTGGCCGCGGCGTCGTAGCCCTCGACATCGGCGGTCGGATCGGCCTCCGCATAGCCCAGGGCGCTGGCATCAGCGAGCGCCGTGGCGTAGTCGGCGCCGGTGCTGTCCATCTCCGAAAGGATGTAGTTGGTGGTGCCATTGACGATTCCGGCGACGCGCAACACGGTGTCACCGGCCAACGACTGGGTGAGCGGGCGGATGACGGGGATGGCACCGGCCACGGCCGCCTCGAAGTAGAGATCCACGTGGGCATGCTCGGCGGCTTGCGCCAGTTCGCCCGTGGACACCGCCATCAGCGCCTTGTTGGCGGTGACGACCGACTTGCCCTGTTCCAGCGCACTCAGGATGGCCTTGCGCGCGGGCTCAACCGGCCCCATCAGTTCGACGACGACGTCGACGTCGTCACGGGACACCAGCTCTTCGACGTTGTCGGTGAGCAACTCGACCGGCACGCCACGGTTGTCTGCCACGCGGCGCACCCCAATGCCGCGCAGCACGAGCGGAGCCCCGATGCGGGCGGTCAGATCGTTGGCGCTGTCCTCGATGATGCGCACCACTTCACTGCCGACATTGCCCAGCCCCAATACGGCTACGCCGATCGGCTTTTCATCACCATTCATTCTGTTACCTCCAGACTGAGAAGATCGTCGACCGTCTCCCGGCGCAGAATCAGGCGGGCCTGCCCGTCGCGCACGGCCACCACCGCGGGGCGGCCGATCAGGTTGTAACGACTCGACATGGAATAGCAGTACGCGCCCGTGGCGGCCACGCCCAGCAGGTCGCCAGGTGTGACGTCATCGGGAAGCCAGGTGTCGCGTACGACGATATCGCCGCTCTCACAATGCTTCCCGACAACACGCGACAGCGAGGGCGATGCTTCGCTTGTGCGTGACAGCAGTCGCACGTCGTATTCGGCGCCGTAGAGCGACGTGCGGATGTTGTCGCTCATCCCGCCATCGATGCTGACGTAGCGGCGATGTGCGGTTTGGCTGACGGCGACGTCCTTGACGGTGCCGACCTGGTACAGCGTGATAGTGCCGGGGCCTGCGATGGCACGCCCAGGTTCCACCACGAGCCTTGGCGCCGGCAGGCCGACCGCGGCGGACTCGTTGCGGACGATGGCGCCGAGCTTGGCGGCGAGGTCCTGCACGGGAGGCGGATCATCCTGGGGCAGATAGGAAATGCCGAGGCCGCCGCCCAGGTCGACGATCTTGAGCTGGCTGGTCTTGTCGACACCGAACTCCGCGACAACATCACGGAGCAAGCCGATCACACGGTGGGCCGCGAGCTCGAAACCGTCGACCTCAAAGATCTGCGAGCCGATGTGGCTGTGAAGGCCGACGAGACGCAGGTGGTCGGTGGCGAACACACGGCGTACGGCGTCCATCGCGGCGCCGCTGGCGAGCGACAACCCGAACTTCTGGTCTTCGTGGGCGGTGGAGATGAACTCGTGGGTGTGTGCCTCGACGCCGACGGTGACCCGGACAAGGACGTCCTGGACGACGCCGGTGGCACCGGCGATCTCGTCGAGGCGTTCGATCTCGGTCATCGAGTCGAGGACGATGTGACCGATGCCGGCCTTGACGGCGGAGGTGAGCTCGTCGACGGATTTGTTGTTGCCGTGCAACGCGATTCGCTCGGGCGGGAAGTTGGCGTGCAGGGCGACGGCAAGCTCGCCGCCGCTGGCAACGTCGAGCGACAGGCCTTCGTCGCTGATCCACCGCGCCACTTCGCTGCACAGGAACGCCTTGGCGGCGTAGTGGACGTACTCGCCGCCGCCGAAAGCTTGGGCGATTTCACGGCAGCGCGACCGGAAGTCGTCCTCGTCTATCACGAAGACCGGGGTGCCGAACTCAGCCGCGATGTCAGTGATGCGCACGCCGGCGATCGACACCACACCGTCGGCACCGCGAACGGTGTTGCGCGGCCACACGTCCGGGGCGAGGTTGAGCATGTCGGCCGGGGACTGCGGCCGGGGCGGGGTGCCGCCGTGGTGGACTTCCTCAGCGTGCCGGGGCCCGGCGGGATGAGCGATCACATGCGCTCCGGCGCGGTAACACCAAGGATGGCAAGGCCGTTCGCGATGACCTGGCGGGTGGCCTGGCACAGCGCGAGTCGCGCGGCGTGCAGATCGCTGGGCGATTCGTCGCCCTGCGGCAGCACCCGGCAGGAATCGTAGAACCGGTGATAGTCGCCGGCCAGGTCCTCCAGGTAGCGGGAGACGCGGTGCGGTTCACGCAGGGCCGCAGCGGTTTTCAGAACACGCGGGAATTCGCCGAGGTTGCGAATCAGCGTGCCTTCCTTGTCGTGCGTGAGCAGCTCCAGGTGCTCGGCGCTGGGACTGAGGCCTAGCTCGGCAGCATTGCGGGCCAGGGCCGACAGCCGGGCGTGCGCGTATTGCACGTAGTAGACCGGGTTTTCGTTGGACGCCGACGACCACAACTCGAGATCGATGTCGATCGGAGTGTCGACCGAAGAGCGGATCAGCGAATACCGGGCGGCGTCGACGCCGATCGCCTCGACGAGGTCGTCGAGCGTGATGACGGTGCCGGCGCGCTTGCTCATCCGGATCGGCTGGCCGTCGCGGACCAGGTTGACCATCTGCCCGATGAGCACCTCGACGGTTGCGGGGTCCTCGCCGAGGGATGAGGCGATGGCCTTGAGCCGGGCGATGTAGCCGTGGTGGTCGGCGCCGAGCATGTAGATGCACAGGTCGAACCCGCGCTCGCGCTTGTCGAGGTAGTAGGCGATGTCGGCGGCGACGTAGGCGGGCGCGCCGTCGCTCTTGATGACGACACGGTCCTTGTCGTCACCAAAGTCGGTGGTGCGCAGCCAAACTGCGCCGTCCTTCTCGTAGACCTTGCCGGCTTCGCGAAGCTTGGCGATGGCCTGGTCGACCCGACCGGAGGTGTGCATCGAGTCTTCGTGGGTGAAGACGTCGAAGTCGGTGCCGAAGTCGTGCAGCGACTGCTTGATGTGGGTGAACATCAGGTCGACGCCGATGGCGCGGAAGGTCTCGCGTTGCTCGGCGTCGGGCAGGCTCAGCGCGTCGGGCTCCTTGACGAGCACCTGGGCGGCGATCTCTTGGATGTAGTCGCCGGCGTAGCCGTCGTCGGGCGTCGGCTCGCCCTTGGCTGCGGCGATCAGGGAGTTGGAAAACCGGTCGATCTGGGCACCGTGGTCGTTGAAGTAGTACTCACGCACAACCTTGGCGCCCTGGGTGGCGAGCAGCCGGCCCAGCGCGTCGCCGACGGCGGCCCAGCGGGTGCCACCGATGTGGATGGGCCCAGTCGGGTTGGCGGAGACGAACTCGAGGTTGATGTTGGAGCCCTTGAGCGCGTCGGAATCGCCGTAGTTAGCGCCTGAGGTGATGACGTTGTTGACGATGACGCCCTGGGCGGAAGCCTCGATGCGCAGGTTGACGAACCCGGGCCCTGCGACGTCGGCCGAGGCGATGCCGTCTTGGTTGGCCAAGGCGGTCGCCAGCCAGCCGGCCAGCTCACGGGGGTTGGCGCCGACCTTCTTGGCGAGCTGAAGGGCAATGTTGGTGGCGTAATCACCATGCTCGGGATTGCGGGGACGCTCGACGGTGACGGTCGCCGGCAACGCGGAGGTGTCAAGGCCATGCTCGGACAGCACCGCGGCGGCGGTGGTCTTGAGCAGCTCGGCCAGGTCGGCGGGGGTCACGAGGGTCCATCCTATGGTCTTGGGTGATCAGCCCCCGAATCCGTTTCCCGTCGTCTGAATGCGTTAGGCTGTCGGAGCCCATCGGCGCACTCTCTTCGATATGCGCCCCCGTAGCTCAGGGGATAGAGCGTCTGCCTCCGGAGCAGAAGGCCGCAGGTTCGAATCCTGCCGGGGGCACCCACGTTTGCCCTGGTAAGACAGGATCAAGCGGGTCGGAATGTTTACCCCACCGCTGCCCTTTCGGGTTCTTTCATTCGCTGGCGACCGCCGCGTTTCGCGCCCTTGGCTGACCTGGCCGCTGCTACCTTCACGCCTGGCACTGGAAGGAGCGGACGTGGTCGAAGACGGAACGGGTCTCCGGGGCCAGCACTGGCTGGAACTCATGGAGGAGGCTGGAGTCAGCCCGGCCCGGCGGCGGGTTCACGCCCGCCTGTGGCTTGTGATGATGTTGCTCACCGTTGCCGCTATCGCGCTGAGCGTCGTCAGCATCTTCGTCCGCGGCGCCCTGGTCGAGATCCGGCTCGCATCGTTGGTGGCCGCAGGCGCCCTGTGGTTCGCGACGTTTTGGTGGCGGCGGCACGTCATCGCCAAAATCCGGTGGCTGGACGGGACTGTCACGTTCCGCTCGGTCGAACCTGGAGAAGTAGGCGACGATGGTCAATACGTCGTCTGCCGGGTAACGCTGCGTCCACCGGTAGACATCACCCGGGTGGCGACGACGGTAGGACCGCTGGACGCCCAGCACCTCGCCGTCGGCGGGACTATGCGCTGCCTGATCGACCGCACCAACAGTTTCAATGTCCTGCGCGTGTTCCCCTATGCCCAGCCCGACGCCAAGCTTCCGTCCGGTCGCATGCTGAAATTCCAATGGCTTAGGCGCTACGAAGTCACCGTGACGCCAAGCGAACTCAACAGCTCGCGGACACGCGCCTCGATCTGGTCGCGCACAGGCCGCACAGCGTCGATCGGCTGCCCAGCCGGGTCCGGCAACGTCCAATCCTCGTAGCGCCGACCGGGGATGAACGGGCACGTGTCGCCGCAGCCCATCGTGATCACCACGTCGGCGGCCTCAATCATTTCGTCGGTCCAGCGCTTCGGATGTTCGCCGGTGATGTCGATGCCCTTCTCGGCCATCACCGCGACGGCAGCCGGATTGATCTGGTCGGCCGGTTCCGAACCACCCGAGTACGCGATCGCACGATCGCCCGCCGATCGGTTAAAAAATCCGAGCGCCATTTGCGAGCGTCCGGCGTTGTGAGTGCACAAGAACAGCACGGTGGGTTTGGTCATGGTTCACTCCGTGATTCCGCGCTGCGGCGCGCGTGCGGAATGACAGCCTGATCGGCGGTCTCTGCGGCGTCGGGATACAGCGCGACGACGAGCGCCAGGCCGATCAACGCGCCGACGATCTGCGCAGCAATGAACGGCAGCACCGAGTTGGGCGCGATACCCGCGAAGGTGTCGGAGAACATTCGGCCAAGTGTCACAGCGGGATTCGCAAACGACGTGGAGCTGGTGAACCAGTACGCCGCGCCGATGTACGCACCGACAGCAGCAGCCGACAAGGCTGCTCGGCCAGTTCGGGCCAGCGCGAAAATCAACGCGATCAGTCCCGCGGTTGCGACCACTTCACCGATGAGATGACCCGTGGTCAACCTGTCCTTGGTTGCGAGTTCCAGCGCGGCCCGGTTGTACATGACGTTGGCGAGAACCGCGCCCGCGATTCCGCCGGACACCTGCGCGCCGACATAGGCGGCCGCCGATCTGCCACTGATGCGCGATTCCGCACGCCGACCCAACAGCCAGTCAGTCAGCGACACAACAGGATTGAAATGCGCCCCCGACACCGGGCCGAAGAGCAGGATCAGCACGCCAAGACCGAACGCTGTCGCGATCGAGTTTTCCAGCAGCTGAATACCGACATCCCCCGGCGACAGTTGCGCGGCCGCGATGCCTGACCCGATGACGACCGTCACCAGCAGCGCGGTCCCCACGAACTCGGCGAGAAGCGCTCGCGAGGTTGCGCTGAACCTGCGGTTCACGCCGTCAGCAGCACGACGCCGCTGCGGCAGGCTTGTCGTCTGACTGTTGGGGGTTGTCACACGCATCGCACGAACATCCGCCGCTCGGGTCGGCAGCGAGCGACTCGGGGCTGGCGCCGAACGTGTCGGAGTCGGCCAGCACGGTGTACACCTCCCACTTTTCGCCGCCAGGCCCGGTCACCCACACCTTGTCCTGGGTGGCGAAGCAACAAGTCGTGCCCATCTCCTCCTCGGTGAACAGGCCTTCGCCGGCCAGCCGGCCGATTTCGGTGTGCACCTTCTCGCTGGATTCGACTTCGACGCCGAGATGGTTGATGGAACCGCCATGGCCGGGGTTCTCGATCAGAACCAGCTTGAGCGGCGGCTCGGCGATGGCGAAGTTGGCGTAGCCCTCTTTCAGCTTCGCCGGTGGGGTGTTGAACAACTTCGAGTAGAACGCGACCCCTTCGGCCAGGTTGTCGACGTTGAGAGCGAGCTGAACACGAGACATGTCGGCCTCCTACCTGTGTGACATATATCGAACTCTGGTGCGGTCAATAATGCCACCTCTTTGATATATGTCAATCTTTCTGGCAGGATCGATGTATGCCGAAGACGTTGCCGATGGTCGACATCTCTGCGCCTGTCTGCTGTGCACCGGTTGCGGCCGGCCCGCTTGATGACAACGCCGCGCTCGAGATTGCGTTGCGGCTCAAGGCATTAGCCGATCCGGTGCGCGTCAAGTTGGTGTCGCTTCTGTTCGGCTCAGCCGACGGCGAAGTGTGCAGTTGTGACCTCGCGACGGCGGTAGGCCTGACCGAATCGACGGTTAGCCATCACCTGACTCAACTGCGCCGGGCGGGCTTGGTCGAGTCCGAGCGGCGGGGGATGAACGTCTATCACCGCCCGCAGCGCGACGCGCTTATCGCCCTGTGCACGGTCCTCGACCCGAACTGCTGCCAGTAGACGGGCCGGAGACTCGAGACTTTTTCGGTAAGCCCGGTCGGCTTTGCCGTCTCCCCTCCGGTCGTCGCCACGGCAAGGTCTGCGACATGCCGCGGAGTGGGCCGAGATTGCTCACGGCGCGCGTGGCGATAATTGACGCCGCCTACGCGACTCGAAATCGCCCTGCTCGCAGCGACATTCGGCTCGGCTACGCCTATTGTGAGCGCAGTCGACTCTAGGAGTGATCTTGAATTTGCGGCTCATCGTGGCCGGAACAACCGTCGGAGGCGCGATGAGCCTAGGCGCGCTGCTCGTCGGCATCGGTGTGGCAGGCGCCGATCCCGCCAACCCGCCGATCCCCGCCGAGCAGGCGGCGGCTTCCGACGCTGTCACCCCCGATAGCGACAGCCGGAGCGACGAGCAGCAGGCTGAGCCCGTTCAGGACAACGGATTGCCTTGGCCATTGAACGGGCTCGATCTACCACCGGCTCCGTTCGACGTCCCGCCTCCCCCACCGCTCGACATTCCGCCGCCCGTACAGGTGACGGTTCCGGTCGGGGTGTCACTGGGCCTTCCGGCGATTCCGTTGGGGCTGCCCGCGCCACCTCCACCGCAGCTGCCTCCACCGCCCGAGGTGCCGTTGCCGCCCGCTCCGGCAATTCCGCTGCCGGCACCGCCGTCGATCCCGTTGCCGCCTCCGCCGTTCTGACAATCAGTACCGGACGTCGCTGGCGAGCAGCGGCGGATACACGGTCGAG
>Ga0075428_100007100_pt1 | contig 12404 bp, 7 predicted proteins | sample RhiMetdeltSRZDD2_FD_75291 | JGI IMG/M metagenome (GOLD analysis project Ga0075428, IMG submission 75291) | Populus rhizosphere microbial communities from Tennessee, USA - Rhizosphere MetaG P. deltoides SRZDD2 | ecosystem: Host-associated > Plants > Roots > Rhizosphere > Soil | place: USA...
CCGAGGGGCATCCGGTGGTCGGCCACTATCACGTGCCGGGTTCCAGCACCTGGATTCGGGAGCCGGAATTCACGACCCACCTCCGATTCAACCGGTACGGCCTGCGCGGCCCCGACCTGGCCGCCCAGAGGTCGTCCGCGATTCCCCGCCTGCTGCTGCTGGGCGACTCGTTTCTGGAGGCGAAGCAGGTCGCCGAGCTGGATGCGCTCCCGTACCGGCTCGACGTGGCGCTCCAGGACTGGCAGAAGACGTCGGCGGAGATGATGAACGCCGGGACGTTCGACTGGAGCCAGGTCCACGAATATCTGTTCCTCCAGTACGCCGGCCCGACACTGCGACCGAACCTGGTGATTCAGTTCTTCTACGTGGGCAACGATGTTGGCGACCTCTGGCCACGGTCACGCGGCGAGCTGCGCGACCTCGAACGGCCGGTCGCGACGGTCGACGACGACGGCCACCTTCAGTTTCCGGAGTGGCGCCGGCGGACGCAGGATCAGAGTGATCTCCTGCTCGGCGCCCTGAGCCGGCGTTCGACGGTGTTCAGGGCGTATGAGACGGGAGTCGTGGACAAGCTGCGCTACCGCGAGCGGGATGGCCAGGGCATCGAAGGGCAGATGCTGGAGCTGTTCCGATTCAAGGAGACGCCACAAGAGACGCGGGCCTGGAAGACGGTCGAGGCGCTGCTGCTGGCGACGCGCAACGAGGCCGAACGGCAGGGGGCACGGTACGCGCTCGTGATCGTACCCGGGAAGTGGCAGGTCCATCGCGAGGACTGGCAGGCGCTCATCGCAGCGCACGAGGAGCCGGACGACGATCGGTGGGTGCTGCGAGGGCCGAATAGACGCCTGGCGCAGCTCGCCGAGGCACACCAGATTCCCGTGCTGGACCTGCTGCCGCCGCTACGCGAGGCGGCCGGGTCTGGCCGACGGCTGTACTATGGGGTCGATATTCACTGGAACGCGGCCGGGCACGAGGTTGCAGCCCGCGCCGTCGCCAACTTCCTCGCCTCGTCCGGCCTGCTGCGCTGAGACTGGCTCGCGGCGCATTCCGCCACCGCGAATCTCTCGTACCATTGTCCGCATGAGACCGCTTACCCTACGTACGTCGGCATCGCGTGCCGTGTGAAGCGGTGGGGCTGAGGTCACAGATGCGAGTAGGGATCGACGTACGCCCGTTGCGTCGAGAGTTGTCTGGCGGTGTCGTCCAGTTCATTGAGGATCTCTGCCCAGCACTGTTCATCGCGGGCCGAAATGTGTCGTTCTTCGTCTACCACGAAGACGGCGGTTTTCGGCTGGGCGACTCACTGCCGGGCAACGTTCAACAGGTTTCTCTTCCGGACTGTGACCCGGCCTGGCTCGATCTCGCCCTGGCTCGTGACCGCGTGGACGTGCTGTTTCGCGCGTTTCCGTTCGACGATGCGCTGGTGTTTCCGCCGAGCCGCCGATTAGTTCTGCTCCCCGATCTCCAGCACGAGGACTGCCCGGACTTCTTCGCGTCAGACGAGCTTGAACGGCGCCGGCGCGGGTTCGGACGTGCAATCGACCGGAGTGGCGCGATCGCCCTGCTCTCTCGCCATGCAGAGCAACGCCTTCGGGCGCACTTTCCTAGTCTCAGCGCGAAGGTCGTTCACCTGCCGCCCGGACCGCCGGCACTCGAAGCACTGCTGGCGGCTCCCCTCGCAGCAGAGGAGCGCGCGCTCATGCCCGACGAGCCATTCTTCCTATTTCCCGCGAATCTGTGGGTTCACAAGAACCATCGGCGGCTGCTTCTGGCGTTCGAGCGTTTCCTGAGCTCGAGAGCCGACCGTTACTCGCTGGTGCTTACCGGCGCAACTGTCGGCAACGAGGATCTGATCTCCGGATCAACAGGTCTGCCAGTCCACCACCTCGGACTGGTGAGCCGACGACTCCTGGCTGAGCTGTACCGTCGGTGTGTGGCCGTCGTGTTCTTCTCGCTGTATGAGGGCTTCGGACTGCCGGCGCTGGAGGCGTTTCAGCTTGGAGCACCCGTTCTCTGTAGCAACACGACCAGCCTTGTCGAGGTCGTCGGCAACGCCGCGCTCACCTGCAATCCCGAGGACGTCGAAGCCATGACCACCCTGATGCACCGGGTCGTCGAGTCGGCCGAACTGCGAACCTCAATGGTTGCACGCGGACGCCTCAGGCTCGACGCGTACGACTGGAGACGCTCGGCTGAAGCGGCGCTCGCAACGGTATTGGACCTGGAGCGCACGCCTCCGCGTCACGATGAGGTCGTGGAAGCACTCCACCGCTTCGGAGAAATGCGCGCAACGCAGGAGCGCGAGCGGCGAGCCGCGGAAGCCGGGCTGGACGCACTGCGCCGTGACGTGGATGAGCTCAAGGCTGCCCTGGAGCAGCGGACGGCCTGGGCCGAACAGAGTCTCCGCTCCGCCGAGGAGCGGCTGGAGATCATGCGCTCGCTTGAGGCAACCGTTCACGAGCTGCGCGCGGCGTTAGATGAAGCAAACTCGCGCAGCGCGGCGATCGGTGTGGCCAGCGACGCCCATGACACCCTGGTCTCAGGGGGCGACGAGCTGCTGGTTTCGGTGATCATGCCGCTGCCGGACAGTCGCGGCCACGCGATCGAGAGCGTGCAAGCCTGGGCCCAGCGGCAGCGCTTCCGTCGGGATCGGTACGAAGTCATCCTGATCAGCGATGGCACGGATCCCGCGCTGGAGGCACAGGCCGCGTCGATGCTTCAGCCGCACGACCGCCTGTTGATCGGGCCGGCTGGAAGTGAGTATCGGCTGTACGAGATCGGTGCGCGGGCGGCGCAGGGACGATGGCTGGTCTTCACAGAGTCGCACTGCGCCGCCGACCCAGACTGTCTCGCCGAGCTTGTACGGTACCTCGCCAGGTCGGGCCTGGACGGTGCGGCCTGTCACAGTATCGGAACCGGTACGGGGTACCTGGCGCGGATGGAGACACGCGCGTATGAACAGGTGTCGTCGATTCGCCTCGATCCGACACACTTCAGCAAAGTGTTCCTGCGCGGGACAGCCGTCTCTCGCGAGGCGTTCCGCGCGGTAGGCGGCCTCCAGTGGCGGTACAGCCTGTTCTGCGAACCGCTGTTGGCGGCGAGTTTACATGCAGCAGGATTCCGGCTTGGATACGCACCGGCCGCACGCGTCAACCATTTCAATACCACCACGTATGCCGAACTGCGTGAGTCGGTCCAGAACTACGTCGGCGGCGAGTGCCGGTATCGACTCGATCATCCATCGGGCGAGCGGGACCGCTACTTCGGCACGCCGGCCTGGTGGACGGACCGGTCACGTCTCGACGTCCGCCTCGCGCGGCAGATCTGGCGAAGCCTGACTTCGTCGCTTCTGGAGCCCGGCCCTGCGCGTTCGGGGCGTTGGCGGCGCTGGCTAGCGTTGACGCCAATCACGGTGCTCGGCGCGCGATGGTACACCGCCCAGACGGACCTGCGGGTGGGCCTTTCACGGATTCGGTGCTGGTGGTGGCGCCGCGACGAAGAGAGGCTTCTGCCAGCGTATCACGACTTGTGGACGGCGCTGACGGAACGGGCAGCGCTCCGCACCCTCGCGGAGGCCGCCTCCGCCGTCGACCAAGGGTGCACACCGCGGGATCGGTTCGGAGTCGCCGACGTTCCCGAAGCCTGGCTGTCAGGATTCCATCTCGTGGAGGCGGTTGACGGCGCACGATTTCGTTGGTCCGGGCCGGTCGCCGGTGTGAAGCTGCCGCTGGCACCTGGCGATCGTCAGTTACGATTGATCACGCGCGGTCTACGACATAGGCCGCGACTCCGTGCCTTCTTCAACGGGCACCGCCTGGCGATCCACGACTGCCAGGCCGAACACGGCGAAATTCGACTTGCAATCAGCGCACGTCATCTTCGGCCGGGACCGTTTCAGTACCTCGTCCTGCTGACTCAGCCGCTTCGACCGTGGCTCGAAGGCGTGCCCGATCGGCGCGAGCTGGGGATACCGCTGTTCGAGATCGTTCGGGCAGGCGCGTGCGAGCACGAGGCGGGACAGCGGGGCCCGCATGAGATCGATGCTAGCTCGCAGGCCCTAGACCCAGCGCCGTAAGTCGCTCGTCGACGAAGCGGCGGACGTCGCCGGCAACCTCGAGGGCGCGCTCGGCATCGGCGGCTTCGTACGCTTCGGCGGGGACGCCGCCGGGCAAGGCGGTCGGGTAGCGGGCGCTGAGGTAATGCTTGTCGAGAAGGACGGCGACCGTCTTGATCAGGTCGAACGACGGGTCGAGCGCCAGGGCGTCCTCGCACAGATCGGCCAGCGCATGCCCCCAGACGCGCTCGGCGCCCCGTGCCAGCAGGTACGCGGTAACGGCCTTCTCGGCAGCCTGGTGAGCCAGGAAGCAGGCCAGCGCGTGGCGATCGGCGTCATGGACGAGACGGGCGTCCGCCAGGTCGTGCTCGGACTGGCGGAGCCAGGCGGCGACGACGCGCTGGCTGCCGGGCGAGTCAGCCAACGATCGACTCGCCGGCGGTCATTGCCTCGCGCAATAGCGGGTCAATCTCACTCAGGTCGTCCACCTCTTCAGGGGTATAGACGAGGTAGCGGGTGCCGACGCGCGGGCGTAGGTGGCTCTCCCAGAACTCGCTGCGCCGCTGGAATGGCTCGTCGGTCATCTGGACGATTACCAGCTCCAGCTCAGTTTCGGGTCCGACCTGGCCGCGCGCCATGTCGCCGACGATCCAGGCGGCCATCGCACCGAATGGGGGCGCTTCCTGGGAGAAGCGACGGGCCTCGGCGTCCAGGAGCTGGCGGCGGTGCTCGGCGAAGCCGAACATCATCGGCATGAGGAAAAGCCCCACCCCCGACCCCTCCCCATTGCGATGGAGAGGGGAGCCCCCTGGACGCCCCCGGCGATAGAGCGGGGAGCAGGGGCGGGCGCAATGAATTGGGGCGCGATGCATTGCGCCCCAACAGCGTCCGATCCGGTAGGGGCGCAATGCATTGCGCCCGCTGAGGGGTGAGGTCGCATCGCCTCAGACGTTGTAGAGGAACGGGTGGTTCTGCTCCGGCCAGATATCGGCTTCGGTCAGCACGTACGCTTCCTTCTTGTACACCTGGATCCGGTGGCTGCCGAAGTCCGGGACGTACATCAGGTCGCCGTCGATCCGCACCGAGGCCGGCCCGCGGAACCGCTTCTGGATCTCGAGGGTCGTCATCTCGCGGCCACGGAGCACCTTCGGGTTCGCGAGGATGTACGCCCGCCCACTCTTCGAAATGGTCGCGTCGCCGATGAACCGTTCGACGTAGCGGCCGGTCTTGTCGAACATGCAGACGCGGTGGTTGCCGCGATCGGCCACGTAGATGTCGCCGTGGGCGTCGACGGCCACGCCGGCCGGGCGGCGGAGCTCGCCCTCGCCGTCGCCAGAACGGCCCATGCTCAGGAGCGGTTGGCCGTCGGCGGTGAGCTTCTGGACGCGGTCGTTGCCCCAGTCGCCGATGTAGACGTCGCCGAACTGGTCGATGGCGATGCCCCACGGCTGATCGAACTGGCCGGGGCCAGAGCCGCGCTCGCCGAACGACGAGATGTAGCTGCCGTCCTTCGTGAACTTCTGGACGCGGTGGTTCTGGGTGTCCACCACCACGACGTTCCCGTCAGCGTCGAAGGCGATGCCGGACGGCCGGTTGAGCTTGCCAGGCTCGGTGCCGTGCTCGCCCCAATGGCTGAGCAGGGTGCCATCGCGGTGGAAGACGGAGATCCGGTGCGTCCCCTCGTCGGAGACGTACAGGTTCTCGTCGGCGTCCGGGATGAGCTGGACCGGCCACATCAGCTTGCCGGGGTCGGTGCCGGCGCCGCTGATCGTGCCGAGATCCTCGTCGTCCCAGTTGGAGCGGCGGATCAGGCCGCCCTGGCCGTCGTCGCGGCAGATGACGTAGAAACGGCCCTCGCCGCCGATCGCGATGTCTATCGCGGCCGTCGTGACGCGGCGCATGCCGAGGGTGGTGTAGTAGGGGAAGCCGGCCCGCAGCAATGCGTACGGGAACGCCTTAGTCGCTACCCCCTGGGATACGGGAGATTCGATCGCCATTGACTTACGCTCCCACGGCCGTCTTGAACGGCCGAAGCTGCTCGTAGTTGCCGCCGACGATCGCCGTCGGGTCGATGCCCATCCACTGCTCGAGCATCGTGCCGTACACGCCACGGAAGTCGAAGGTGTGGCGCATGTCCTCGCCGTTCAGCCAGTCGCCCGGCTCGATCGACGGGTACTCGGAGTAGAGGCCGCCCTTGACGTTCTCGCCGATGATGAAGGCGCCGCCCCCGGAACCGTGATCGGTGCCGCTACCGTTGTCCTTCATCCGCCGCCCGAACTCGGTGAAGACGAGGATCGAGACGTTGTCGGCGGCGTTGTGCTCACGCAGATCCTGCATGAAGGCGCTGAGCGAACCGGTCAGCTCGGTGAGCAGGCGGTGGTGGCTCGGGACCTCCTGGGCGTGGTAGTCGTAGCCGCCGTGCTGGGTGTAGAAGATCCGCGTGCCGAGGTTGGCCGTGTGAACCCTGGCGACGTCACGGAGCGACTTGCCAATGGCGCAGTCCGGGTAGGTGACGCTCGAGGTGTAGAGGCTCGGGGCGACCTTCAGCATGTCGGCGCCGGAGAGTACGCCGTTGCCCGTGTGGGCCAGGTAGTCGAGCACCATGCCGGTGCCGATCGCCGGGGTGTACATCCGCTTGAAGAACTGAAGGTCTTCCTGGCGCTGCTCGACAACCTGGACGGAGTTGAGCAGGCCGTAGTTGTCCAGGTTGTCGACGGAGGTCGCGGTGACGCCCGGCGCAGCTAGCGCGCGCGGCAGGCCACGTCCGAAGCTGACCGCCGTCAGCGGGTTGCTGCCCTGCGGGTCGAGCTCCTGGGTGACCTTCGCGAGCCAGCCCTCGGTGGCGATCTTCAGCGGCTCACAGGTGTGCCAGATGTCCATCGCCCGGAAGTGCGAGCGGCTGGAGTTCTCGTAGCCGATGCCCTGGACGATGGCGACGTCGCCGGCCAGGTACATCTCGCGCAGCGGCGCGGCGGCCGGATGGAACGCCAGGTGATCGGTGAAGGGCAGGGACTGGCCCTCCGGCACGTGCACCAGCGGGCGGGCGTCGTAGTAGTTGCCGTTCTGGAAGGGGATGACCGTGTTGAGGAAGTCGTTGCCGCCCGAGAGCTGGACGACGACCAGGACGGGGTCCTTCTTCTTCGACCCGTTCCCGTTGGCGTGACCGTTGGTTGCCATCTCTTGGTGATCCTCCTACCGCCATTGTGGCGGGCTCGTGACTGACGGGTCGAATCAGGCGAACTGGTACTCGCGCGATGCGACGGTGAGGCGGAGCAGGCGGCCGACGCGCTCCTCGCTCAATTGCCGGTTCTCGTCGCTGCCGAAGTTGATCTCGCCGACGTGGTCCGCGAAGTCCACCAGCGCCACGCGCGTCTCCGGCTGGACCTCCAACGGGCCAACCAGATCGAGGATGGTGTCCACCACCTCGGCAGACTCGAGCGGACGATCGAGCTCCTCGAGCCGGCGCAGAATCGCGCTCGGCCCAGGCTTCTTCATGTCGCTCAGCTGACTGACGGCGAAGTTAACTCGCTCGGTGAGCGTGCCGCCGTCGATCCACTCCTTGCCGGTGTGCCAGCCCTCGACGGTGGGCGGGTCCATCAACGTCTGGCCCATGACGCGGGTCGCGGCGTCGAAGGCGGTCAGGCCAGGCTCGACGTCGCGGTGGGTGCCGGCCAGCTTGATGACGCCGGCGACCAGCTCGATCGGGGCTTTGACCCGAGTGAAGCGGGCGGCCTTGAAGAAGTCGCTGTTGAGGAGGACGCGCATGACGGAGCGGATGTCCGCGTCGGCGTCCTTGAACGCCTTCATCAGCGTCTTGATCGCCTCGGGGTCGACGGGGTCGGTGACACTCCAGGCCGGGACCTGCTGCTCGTCCGCCACGAAGAAGTTGTAGAGGTGGCGGCTGATGAAGCGGGCCGTCGCCTCCTGCCGGGCGATGATGTCAACGATGTCCTCGCCGTTGAAGTTGCCAGTGTGGCCGAGGAACGTCTTGACGCCGTTGTCGTGGTCGGCCTCGTTGTAGACGAACTTCGAGTCGTAGTGGCCGTACGGGTAGAGTGGAATCGCGTGCTCGAAGGTCCAACCCGTGAATGCACGGGCGCATTCCTTGATGTCCTGCTCGGTGTAGTTGCCGATCCCCATCGAGAACAGTTCGAGGATCTCACGGCCGTAGTTCTCGTTGATCGATTTCGCGTGGTTCTCGTTGTTGTCCAGCCAGTAGATCATGGCCGGATCGCGCGAGAGATCGATCAGCAAGGTCCGGAAGTTGGCGAGTCCGTTCCGGCGGAGCATGTCGATGTGGCGGACCATGGTGGGGGTATGCTCACTCTTGGTCCAGCCGGTCGCGAAGACGTGGTGCCAGAACAGCGCCATCTTCTCTTCGAGCGGACGCTTCGAGTTGACCATCCGCCAGATCCAGCGCCCGTTCCACGACTGCGGGTTGTCGATGTTCGCGCCAATGTGCGGGTAGTACCGTGCGAGGACGTCGTCGTCGAGGTCCGGCATGCGCTCGGGGTGGATCAGCTCTTCCACGACCTCTTCGTAGGGCCGTGCCGCGTACGCCTCGAGCTCCTCGCGCGATGCCCCGAAACCAGCACGCCTCAACAGGTGGGCCATCAGGGCGAGACGTTCATCGGCCATTCGTACCTCCCCAGCGTTCGCCGGTGCGAGTGTGACTACAAGTTTACCGAACCGCTTTAGTAGCGAGCACGATGTTGAGAGAGATTCTGGCTCGCCGCGCCCTGAATGTCAAACGCCAGTACCTAAGAACGATTCTCGTCCTGGCAGCCCTCGGCAGATCGGCCATTCGTCGTGAGGGAATCGTTTGACGGGCGGTGCCCTCTGCTGGTACAGAGTGGCGGACCACTCGACCTGATGGCCCGGTCGGCGCATGATCCGCCAGGGCAGAAACCTATCAGTACTCCGCCCAGTGCCTGGGCAGTGTTCCCAGCGAGGGAGGTGACCACGCCGGAATCGGCCAACGACCTGGAATGAGGCATCGTAGTAGCGCGGCGCATCGTCGACGATGCCGGCCGCCCTGGCGATCAGGAGTACCGCATGGCAACGAAGCCCGGTCTGACGCGACGCGATTTCCTCAGGGCAAGCGCCCTCAGCCTGGCAGGCCTGAGCCTGCTCAGCGCGTGCGCACCCGCCGCACCAGCGAGCAAGCCCGCCGAGCCGGCGAAGCCGGCCGAGGCTCCGAAGCCTGCTGCTGCCGCGCCCACTGCTGCCCCAGCAGCCGCCGCCGCAAAGCCCGCGGAGGCCCCCAAGCCCGCCGAGGCGGCCAAACCCGCCGCGCCCGCGGCGGCCGAGCCCAAGATCGGCACCCAACTGATCGGCAAGCTGGAGGGGCCGACCGTCGTCACCGATGCCGCACAGATGCCGAAGGCGTTCAAAGAGGCGCCGATGCTGGCGGAGATGGTCAAGGCTAGCAAGCTGCCGCCGGTTGAGCAGAGGGTCTCGGCCGAGCCGCTGGTGATCAAGCCGGTTCACGAGATCGGCAAGTACGGCGGCACCTGGCGGCGCGGGTTCACCGGCCCGGCTGACTTCTGGAACGGCTTCCGGTCTGGCAGCGGCCCTGACCACGTCCTGTTCTGGGACTACACCGGCGAGAAGGCAGTGCCCAACATCGCCAGGGGCTGGGAGCTGAGCCAGGACGGCAAGACGACGACGGTCTTCCTGCGCAAGGGCATGAAGTGGAGCGACGGCCAGCCGTTCACGGCCGACGACTTCATGTTCTGGTTCGAGGACATCTACCAGAACAAGGATCTCTATCCGGTGCCGACGACGGCGATGGCGATCAACGGCAAGCAGGGCAAGGTCGAGAGGGTCGACGAGACCACGGTCCGGTTTGTCTTCCCCGAGCCGTACTACTTCTTCCCGGACATCCTGGCCGGATCCACGCCGATCTCCAGTCATTCCCAGGTGGCCGATGGCACGTCTTATGGCTCGTACGCCCCGGCCCACTACCTGAAGCAGTTCCTGCCGAAGTACACGCCCGAGGCCCAGCTCGAGCAGATGGCGAAGGACGCCCAGTTCGACAACTGGAAGAACTTGTTCAAGTTCAAGAACAACTGGGCACTCAACCCTGAGTTGCCGGTCGTCTCGGCCTGGAAGTCGGCGACGCCGATCAACACGCCGGTCTGGACCCTGGAGCGGAACCCGTACAGCGTCTGGGTCGACACCGACGGCAACCAGCTTCCGTACATCGACAAGATCCAGCTCTCGCTCGCCGAGAACCTCGAGGTCCTCAATTTGCGCGCGATTGCTGGTGAGTACGACTTCCAGGCCCGGCACGTCGACATCGGCAAGCTGCCAGTCTTCCTGGAGAACCAGCAGAAGGGCAACTACAAGGTCTACCTCGACGTCGCCGACTACGGCGGCGACATGATCATCAAGTTCAACCTGAGCTACGAGGCCGACGCCGAGATCGCCAAGTGGTTCAACAACGTCGACTTCCGCCGGGCCCTCTCGATGGGCATCGACCGCGACCAGATCAACGAGACGTTCTGGCTCGGCACCGGCACCCCGAGCTCGGTCGTTCCAGCCGACCACAACAAGTACAACCCCGGACCGGAGTTCCGGACCCTCTGGTCGAAGCTCGACGTCAACCAGGCCAACGGCCTGCTGGACAAGGTCGGCCTGTCGAAGAAGGACGGCGAAGGGTACCGCCTGCGGACCGACAACGGGCAGCGGCTTCGTCTCACCGTCATCACCCTCGGAGGCCAGTTCGTCCAGTTCACGCGGATCTCGGAGATGGTTCGCGAGCACTGGAAGAAGATCGGCATCGACCTGACCGTCCAGGAGACCGAGCGCAGCCTGGCGATCAAGATGGGAGCCAATAACGAGACCCAGCTCTACGCCTGGAACAACGACGGCAGCGAGCACATGTTCACGTTCCCGGGCCACATCTTCGCGTTCGCCGGGGACAGCCCGAGCGGGCCGCTGCACGGCAAGTGGTTCCAGTCCGGTGGCCAGGAGGGCAAAGAGCCGGACGCACGCATGAAGGAGCTGATGGCGAAGTGGATCAAGGCGTTCGGCGTGCCGGAGGCCGAGCGGATCCAGCTCGGCAAGGACGTCTGGAAAATCGCCGCCGAGGACGTCCACATCATCAGCGTCATCGGCCTGGCGGCGGCGTCACAGGGCGTTCGGATCACGAAGAACACCATGGGCAACATCCCGGCTCGCATGTACAACAGCCCTGACGGAAAGACCCCTGGGATCTCGCGGCCAACCACGTTCTATTTCAAGTCATAGCGCTCGTCGCGTCACGAATCACACAGCCCCGGCGAGGGCCCTCGCCGGGGCTTTTCGCGCGCTGATTCGGTGCATGGAGGTCGTCGATTGTTGACGATCGCCGGGACTTGTGCTACAGAGTGGCAAATCGGAACCGAACGGCGGTGTCTGCCAGACTGCGCCTGCCCGGGTCAGTCGACGCGAGCGCCATCACTGTCGAGGCTCGCGTGCCAGATGAGGGAGGGGGTCCGCCCGGCGACCATCGGAGCGAGAAAGTGTAGTGATTCGGTCCATCGACGGTGATGGCCGCCACAGCGTTCAGGAGAGCCACATGGCAACGAAGCCCGGTCTGACGCGACGTACTTTCCTCCGCACGGGGGCCTTCGGGCTCGTGGGCGTGGGCTTGCTCAGCGCCTGTGCGCCGGCGGCGCCAGCGACCAAGCCTGCCGAGCCGGCGAAGCCGGCCGCCCCGGCCGCGACCGCTGCTCCAGCCGCCGCCGCCAAGCCGGCTGAGGCCGCGAAACCCGCCGAAGCGGCGAAGCCGGCCGCGCCGGCACCGGCCGCTGCCGCCAAGCCCGACGAGAAGATCGGCAAGCACCTGATCGGCAAGCTCGAAGGGCCAACCATCGTCACCGACGCGGCGCAGTTCCCCAAAGCCTTCAAGGAGGCACCGGCGCTCGCCGAGCTCGTCAAGGCGGGCAAGCTGCCGCCAGTCCAGGAGAGAATCGGTCAGGATCCGCTGGTCGTCAAGCCGGTCCACGAGATCGGCAAGTACGGCGGCACCTGGCGGCGTGGGTTCACGGGACCCGCGGACAAGTGGAACGGCTACCGAGCAGCCTCGGGGCCGGATCATCTGCTGTTCTGGGACTACACCGGCGAGAAGGCCGTCCCGAACATCGCGCGTGGATGGGAGTTCCAGGACGGCGGCCGAACGTTGGTCCTCCAGCTCCGGCGCGGCATGAAGTGGAGCGACGGCCAGCCACTGACCGCCGACGACTTCAGCTTCTGGTTCGAGGAGTTGTACTCGAACAAGGAGCTGGTGCCGACGCCAAACGCCTTGATGTCGATCAACGGCAAGCCCGGCAAGATCGAGAAGGTCGACGCCAGCACCGTCAAG
>Ga0075428_100007101_pt1 | contig 12403 bp, 10 predicted proteins | sample RhiMetdeltSRZDD2_FD_75291 | JGI IMG/M metagenome (GOLD analysis project Ga0075428, IMG submission 75291) | Populus rhizosphere microbial communities from Tennessee, USA - Rhizosphere MetaG P. deltoides SRZDD2 | ecosystem: Host-associated > Plants > Roots > Rhizosphere > Soil | place: USA...
CGCCGACCGCAAGCTGGCCCCGCTGCAGTTGCGCCTGCTCGCGCCCACAGTGATCGCATGCGCCAAACCGGTGGCGGAAACCCTGGCCATGCTTCGCTCCGCCGGGTACTCACCGATGCCGGAGGATGACCACGGCATGCTGATTATCCAGCCGGACAAGCCCGCCCGAGCCGGACACGACGAAACCACATCGTTCCGAACAGGCCCACGCAAGGTGCCCAAGGCACGCACACCCGAACAGATCAGCCCGGCCGAGCTGGCCAAGCACCTACTCGCCGCGCCGGACATCGCGGCGACACCGGACGACCCGACGCTGCGCCAAGTGCAAGCCAACGCCTGCAACCTCACCCAAGCCGAGATACGGCTGCTCGCCCACGCCATAGAGACCGGTCACCCGGTGACGATCGGATACGTCAACCGGCAGGGCAACGAAACGGTACGCGAGATCGAGGAGCCCGAACTGATCGGCGGCGAGCTCGTCGCGTGGTGCCGCCTCCGCGATGATCTGCGACACTTCACCCTCAGCCGCATCTTCAGCGTGGAGCCGGCCTGATGAGTCCCAGCTGACTGTCTCTTTAGGATGGGCATCCTGACCCACTTTAGCTTCGTTGTGCATGGCGGCTTCACCGCCGGGGCAGTGTGGGCGCAGCCGACCGTCGCGGTAGGGCGCACTCGCTTTCGTTGCGGCGCAAGCGGAGCGGCCGCCGCCCGACCGGTGTCTGTTCCGCAGCGCCGGGCTCGACGGCTCCTCGCTCGTGCTGTGGCTGCGGGCGATGATTCCGGTGCAGGGCCGCACGATCGAGACTGTCCTAATTGGACCTGACGAGCACGGCAACCTGCTGAGGCCACGACCGTACCCGGAGAAATCCGGGCACGGTCGTCGATGTTCACATGTTCGTTTCAGCTCTGGAGCAAGATGATTGCCCCAAAGATGGTCCGGTTGGCCAGGTTGGCGGTGGTGGGACGCCAGATGAGCCGGTAACAGGTGGTAGGTAGCACATTGGTGGCGAGCGTCATCACCTGGTTCCCGGTGTAGATCCGCAAATCACCGTCGAACAGCGCCACTGGCGGGTTGGTGCATCCTCCAGAGGAGTTCTTCTGAATGAACCGAACACGGACCCTCAGGATGCCTCCGTTAGGGAAGTTCGAGGCGCCGCAACCGGTGTGGCCGATGTCCCACCTGATGTCGTGATTGTGGGAAGTGTTTGTGAGCTGACGGACCGCACCCAGCCGCAGCTCCTCAACCGCACCCATCGACATCGATGAGCATATGGAGGTGGAGTGCGCGGATGCCGGCGCCTGAGTGGCGACGAGTCCCGCGGTCACCATCGCGGCCACCAGGCCGATACGGGTCGCCCAGGCCAAGGACGCTCGACCCATCTCCCGCGTACCACGGATAAAGGTCACATGAACCTCCGAATCGTTGATTCCTGTTTCAAGGCAAGCGAACTGTTCGATCGCAGCCTCTAACAAGTTCGATCGGATGCGGGCTCGATGTTGCAAGATCATGTTTCACCGCAATGAAGCTCGGCGATTGATTCTCGATCGTCTATTCTGTGGGGCTTGGCCGGTTGATTTGATCTCTTGTGTGGACCAAGGTTTCCGCATGAGCGTGGTCAGCGCGGCTCGCTACATCGGCTGGCTGCTCCACGTCAACCGGCGATACGGTCCCGACGAGGCACTGCGATCGGGCCGGACTTTCGCCAAGGCGTTTCGCGGCGACCAACAGCCGCCGCTGGCACCATCGCAGGTGACCCGGTGGGAGAACGGTCAGCTCATTCCCGATCGCGACACCATCCGCAGGTATGAACAGTTACTCGGCCTGGCCTCGGAGTCGCTTATCACGGTCGCCGAGGCCATCGTCCGCTCCGCGGGCAACGGTGCGGTGCTGCGCGACAGACACCGCCCCGACACCGACGACAGCCGCGAGCGGCTCTACGAACTTCTCGACCGGGTGACGACATCCGGCCCGATGTCCGGCGCAGATTGGAGCACCCTGACCGGACTGACCACGGCCCGGCCGCACCTTGAGCTCTACCCGCCCAGGCTCTGGCGGGACATCGCCGACCGGCTTCTGCGCGAACTGGTGGCCGCGGCTGGAAGCCAGTGGCTGCAAAGGCAGGAAGCAATGAGCCGCTTGCTGGTACATCCTTCGGCGCGTCCGCATGCCGTCGCCGCCTGTGTCGCGATGGCCAGCGACCCGTCATCGGCCGCCGTCATCGAGCCACTGCCATTGCTTGATATCACCGGCGACATGGTCGCCAACAGTTATGTCCTGCGACAGATCGAGCACCCCGACAACGACCGAGCTCTGCAGGGGGCCCTCCGTGCCGCCATCCGCAAGGTCGGCCGGGGGCGCTTCAAAACCGCCGAGTCCAGACAGCTCGTTGCTTCGATCAGCCGGCTGCTCAACGACCCGACCGTCGACAGCCACCTGCTCCCACTCGTGGTCGAGGTCGCTCGCCGGCTTGCCCAGCAACCACAGCACGCCGACACGTTCGCCCGCCACCTGCAAGTCGCTTCCGTGACCCGCGGCCTCTGGATGGCCCAGCGGCTTGGCGAACCCGAGGCGGCACAGGTTGTCAGCACCCGCCTGGTGGCACGCGCGCAGAGCCAGCTGCCGGACCAGACCGACTGCGTGGACACCGTGTTCTCCACGCTCGTGGAGGAATCGCTGTTCCTGCCCGACCCGGACCGCAGCCTCGTGGCCAACATGCTCATCGCCGCGACGCCATATCAGGTACCCTTCTCCAGCGCACTCCTCGACGAGATCAAATCGCATCTCGCGCACGGTCGCGGTACATGTTCGCTCGCCGCCGGCCTGTCCGCCCTCACACAGATCGGCGTCGACATCCACCGACCTTTGATCAACAGCATCCTCAGCGGGCCGGGATTCGACGCCACCACGCGGTATGCGGCGGCCTGGGCCACCCCATTCTGCGCGGGACGTTTCACCGAGCACGAATGGCGACAGATCCTCGCGGCACAACTGACCGCCTGGCAGCAGACCCCGGTTGCCGTGGGCGAGTCCATCTTGCAGGCGATCACCTACGGCGTCGGCACGGACGGTCATCACGGCTTGCTGGCCGGCATCCGCGACCACCCCTCCACCCCGGCGGCGGCGCGAACACTGGCCTCCTGGCTGCTGCGGACGGCCAGCCCGGTGAATGCCCAGTGATGGCGTTCGTTTAGATCATGAGGCCGGGTTCGCGGCTCATCACCTCAGCCCGTTGCGGTCCAAACGCTCAAGCAAGCTCACCTTCCGGGCATGGCGTTCGCGTAAGGATCGCACGCGCTGCCGAAACGATGGGACATCGCGCGTCCGCTCGGCCACAACCCTCAGGTCATTGAGCAGGTCGACTGCGGCGTCGTACTCGTTGGGCCGCTTCGTATCGATCAGCGCATCGACTTGCCGCCATGCCTCCTCCTGCCGACCAGCCAAGGTGTTCAGCCGCGTTTCGCGGGCGGCCGCCGCCGCCTTCTCCCGCCGCTCGCGCTCGGCCGTCACCCGATCGCGCTCGCGTCGCCGGCGCCCATCCCGCCGCGCCTCAGCCGCGGCACGCAGAGCGCCAACCGTGCGCAGCCCCGGCGACGCGCCATCGCCCGGACCATGGAACCTGCGCAACAGCTCCGACCGAAGGCGTAATTCGTCCCCATGCATCAGCCGTAGGACAACCTCGTCCTTGTCCGCCTGAGGCATCGCCTTGACCCACCGAGACAGCGACTGCTTGGACGGAGTCTTCCGCATGACCGGTGCACTGGCCTCGGCCGCCACGACCAGCAGGTCGCCATCCAGACGCAGGAAATCGGCGAAGGCGCCAAGCGAGCCCGACAGGCCCTCCAAACCGGGCGGCACCGCAGGCTCAGCCTCGTCGTCGTCCAGCTCCCCGTTCTGCACGCACAACAGCCACGCCAGGTACAGCAGCCGATGGTCACCGGCGACCAGCTCAGCTCGCGCCGGCACGACAGAAGCCAGGATTCCCTCCTGCTCCCACCACTCGTCGCCGTCCTCGTCCTCGCTGCACACGTCGATGACAAGATGGGTACGCGTAGTCCACGCATGCGCCGAGTCACCAACGCAGTAAACGGCGATAACCTCCGGACTGATGGCCTCGATCGGCACCCTCAGCGCGAGCCGGCGGGTGCCCCAGTTTGCTAGATACAGAAATGCATCGAAGTATCGCTCCATCCAATCCCGTGGATCGGCCTTCAGATCGCCCCATTCGTACTCGTTGACGAAACTCGACGACGAAATCCGCCCACGTGTCGAGACAGTCCGCAGCTCACCTTGCTGCGCCGCAGTCAAGGGCTGGTCGATCGCGACGAACTCGTAATACTGGTACTCGCTCACATCGACCTCGCCCAATCCCGGTACGTTGCGATCCGTTCAACACCATCCGGCGGTGGGTCCGGCAGCGGAAGATCGAGAATGGCGACCGGTCGCCTGAACCATTCCCGGTGGCAGATCGCGACAATGCCATCCTGGCGCAGATCCATGCTCCGCACCGTCACCTCGACACCGAGCATCCGCGTCGCGAATGGAATGGTTAGATGGCTTTCGACCATCGTGAACAGCCCGGTGAACTGCTCGTCCTCGTCGTAGCAGTCGACGACCGCCTCAGTAACGAGGGCGTCGACCTGAACACGGCTCCACGAACTCACCGCCGCAGACTAGACCAACGAATCGACGGGCTGCCCGCCGGTCGTCACCCCTCGGCATTTAGCACAACTGCACGAGTTTGGGCGCGACGCACCAGAATGCGAAAACGATCATCACGGCGATCGGTGATCCTCTGCTGGAATGTCTGCTGGGTCGGCCACATGGCGGGGCTGGACAACTTGGCCGAAGCCTGCTACGGCGCCAATCTGCCGCGCCTGGGCGAGTCAAGTCACACCACGACCCTGGGAACACCTTCCGCTTCGCGCAGTCGATCGGCCCTCACCAGGCGGGCGCTTACTGACTCGGGCATCAGCAGCCCGTTGGTCGTGGCGTGTACGGCCGACAGCGGCGGCAGCTCCAGGCGGTAATCGCGAGCCAGCATCGTGGTCACGATGGTCAGCTGGGTTGTCGCCAGCAGCGAGCCCGGGCAGATCCGCGGGCCCGCCCCGAAGGGCAGATAGGCATGGCGCGCATGGGGTTGCCCGGCGCCCATCCAGCGGGCCGGGTCGAACCGCTGCGGCTCGGGCCAGAACCGCGGGTCGCGGTGCAGAAGGTAAGGACACAGCAGAACTTCGACGCCGCGATCGATCTCGTGACCGCCGATGGTGACCGGCTCGGCCGTGGTGCGCGTGATGAGCCACTGCGGCGGGTGCAAGCGCAGCGTTTCCTTGATGACAGCAGCGATGTACGCGTCCGCGTCAGCGGTTTCGGCGGCGATGGCCGCCGCGACGTTGGGATGCTCGGCCAGCCGCAGCGCTATCCAGGCCTGCGCCGCGCCGGGCACTCCGTGCGAAGCGAACATGATGGTCCGCAGGACGGAGACGGCCCGGCTCACGTCGGCCTCGGTCGCGATGCCGGCGGCCAGCCCGTCGACCAGGTCACGAGGCTGCTCGGGCCGGGCCTGCGGCAGGCGCCGCCGGACCAGCTCCGCCAGGAGGTCGAGCAGGCGGCGGTTGGCGCGGACCGCTTCGCGGGCGTGCGGGCGGGGCCACCAGCCGACCCGGCCCTCGTGGCTGACCAGTGCCTGTAAAGCCGTGCCGAAGAGGCTGTCCGCCGCCGCGGCCAGCGTTTCGAGCCGGCCCGGCTCCGGTTCGGCGCCGGCGCAGAAATCGGCTATGGCGCGGCCGAGCAGCCAGCGGCACGCGTCGGTCAGGTCGAAGCCCTGGCCGGCCAGCCCGGCCAGCTCTCGGGCCATCCGCGCGGTGAACCGCTCGGCGTGCAGGCGGGTGAGCCGGTCGGCGATGGCGTGCCAGACGTCGCGGCGCACCGCCATCCACTCGGCCACCTGCGCTTCGTGGGCCAGCCGCTCGCGCCGGCCGGCGCGCAGTCCATTGTCGACGGTGTAGGAGCCGTTGGTCTGGGCCAGCACCTGGTGCACGAGCTCGGGATGGTGCACAGCGACCACATTGGAGGAGAGCCGAACAACGTCGCCGTACCGGTCGCGGTTGCGGGCCAGCCAGCCGAGGCGGTCGCGCTGGTAGGCCGTCACGTCGCCGATCAGCCACTGGCCGGGTGGGCCGGGAATGCCGCGCACGAAGTATTCTCCTGCCGGTGCAACGGTGGCGGCGGTTATGCCGCCACCGCGGACACGGGGACAGATCAGCGGCAGAGCCGAGGGATGTACAGATAGGCGCCGCTCACCCTCGCCTTGCGCAGCCGGCGTCCGACGGCACGAATGTACGCGGTCATAGCGACCTCCTCCAATGCGTTCGACGGGTACCGAGGGCAAAGTACCTTCGCCCGGTAGTGAGGGCAAGGCATCGATACGAATCCGGATCGCGGTGGAGGAAGCAATACCCCGGCTCGCCCCAAGCCCACGCAGTCCGTTTGCGGCCGGACAGCCTCGACCTGTTCGGCGCGGTAGTGACGACGTGGACCACCTCCTGCGTACAGCCCTCGACAGACGCCCACCTCGGCTTCGGGAAGGGCTGACGTGCTGCTGCAAGCCGGGATCCGCCCTGTCCTCATTCCTCATTCGCCAACTCCGTACCGTTCGATAAGACGGCCCTCATCGGACACCGCGAACGCATTTCATGGCGGCAGATGAGTGCACGACCGATGAGATCGGCGCCACTGTCCGGTCGTACCAGCGACGACCCTAATGCGAAGGGAACTGCCACCATGAAACTGACGACCGTCACGAACCTCTCCCTCGACGGAGTGACGCAGGGACATCGACGGATTGAGGCAGGGACCCGGCGCGAAGCCAGCGCGCCGGACGAGGACGGCAGCGGCGGATTCGAGCGCTTCGGATGGGCCCCGCCGCTGCTCGACGACGAGGCCTCGACGTTCATCAGCCAGACCTTCCAGCGCGCCGACGCGTTCCTGTTTGGCCGGCGGACCTACGAGATCTTCGCCGGCTCCTGGGGAGCAGGCATGGATCCGGGAAACCCCGTCGCAGAGGCGTTGAACACGCGGCCCAAGTACGTCGCCTCCACCACGCTCACCGACCCGCAATGGGCGGACACGACCGTCCTGTCGGGTGACCTCGCGGCCGCCATCGGCCAGCTGAGAGCGCAGCCGGGCGGTGAGCTGCAAATGTGGGGCAGCGGCACACTGATCCGCTGGCTGCTCGACCACCGGCTGGTCGACGAGTTCATACTGCTCACTTATCCCGTGATCGTCGGCCAGGGCACGCGGCTCTTCCCCACCACCGGCCCGGACATAGGACTCAAGCTGGTCGACTTGCAGGCCACCCCGAAGGGGATAGCGATCCAGACCTACCGCACCACGGGTCGCCCGCAATACGAAACGACCACGACCTGAAGCATGCGTCATAGGTCTGCTAGAGACGAGAAGCATCCGGCGCTTCCGGATCATCGCGGCCTCCGACCTCCACGTCGCGCTCACGCGGGAACCTGTTGGCGGAGTGCACGCTCATCGACATGAGCGGACGTTCGTTCAGCACGCAACTCCAACGGCTGGCGGCCCGGTGTCGAGATCGGCATAGCGCCGAATATTGGCAGGCAGCAGCGGTTCCAGCACAGCCCACTGCGCGTCGGTCAGGTCGAACCGCCTCGTCACCGCTATCGTGGCCAGGAGGTCGCCGGTAGTCAGGTTCTTCTTGGTCGTTAAACCATTCGTCGCGCCCCCCAGGTGCAAAGCGCAGCCGGTGCGCTCTCGGCTCTGGCATCGCCGCATATGCGGCCGTGGGCTGCGCGTCGGCGAGGGCAGGGCGCACGTCGCCGAGGGTTTGGTCGTGCTGCGTTCAGGCCCGCCGCCCGTACGCCGCCGCCAGATGGAGATGACTGGAGGAGCCCGGCTACGACCCATGTCCGTGCTGGCGAGGTCGTCCAGATCGCCTTCCCGTCCAGCCGTGGGACGCCGCCGAAGCCGTCTCGGGTGAATTCAGCGCCCGCATTGGCTTGTTGTGGTCGGAGCAATGGCGGTACGGCAAGGGACCTTTCGGTCGTTGTCCCGCACGTGTGTTGATCACTACAGTGTCCTCCTTATGATCCACTCTTCGCTCGGCGATTATGCAGGTCAGACAGTTACGATCGTCGATCCGTACTCGACCGGCGCACAACTGGCTCCCGCCCTGCGGGCACGGGGGATGCGCCCGGTCGCGGTTGTGTCCCCCGGCGGACCACCGGCGGTGTCAGCCGCTGACCTGCGTCCCGACGACTTCGACGAGGTATACTACGCCGACCGGGTCGACTTGTTTGCCGTGCTGGGCGCGCAGGCACCGGCGTGGGTCGTGCCTGGCGGCGAGGAGGGCGTCGAGTTGGCCGATCGGCTGGCGGCCGCGCTGACTCCGGGTCGCGGCAACGTGGTAAGCCTGGCCGCTGCCCGCCGGCACAAGGGTCGCGCCGCCGAGGCGATGTCGGCGGCCGGCGTGCCGGTGCCCCGGACCATCTCGACCGCGGATGAGGAGGCGGTGGCGGCCTGGCTTGCCTCGCGTGGGCTCGCCGATCGGCCGCTGGTGCTCAAGCCGCCGCGAAGCTCGGCCTCCGATGGCGTGGTGCTGATCGAGGCGGGCGGGGATTGGCGCCTGCCCTTTCGCCGCCTGCGGGGTTCACTCAACGCGCTGGAGGTGCGCGACGACGAGGTGGTGGTGCAGGAGTACCTCGCCGGCGAGGAGTGCGCGGTGGACACGGTCAGTATCGACGGCCGGCACCTGCCGGTGGCACGGTTCGGCTATACCAAGCAGTTCACCCGCTACCGCGCGGTGGACGTGCTGCCCCTGGACCCGGAGCCCGAGCTGCTCATCCTGGCCACCCGGGCGCTGGAGGCGGTGGGCCTGTGCAACGGCGCGGCGCACATCGAGATCATCCGAGCCAACGGCGGCCCGCGCGTGGTCGAGGTCAACGCGCGGCTGCAGGGCGGTGCGGCCCCAGCGATGTCCCGCCTGGCCAGCGGCGACAGCCAGCTCGATCGATTCGTCGCGGTGCTGGCGGGAGAGCAACCCTCACCGCCCGCGCCGGTGATCCGCCCGGTGCGAGCGGTCTACCTGTGCGCCGAACGCGACGGCATCTGCCGGCCCGAGGCGCTGACCCGTTTCTGCGCCGAGGTCCGAGAGCTGGGCAGCTTCGCCGGCGTCGACATGTTCGTCACACCTGCGGCACCGATACCTCGCACGGTCGACCTGTTGACCGCCCTGGGCCGGGTGCTGCTGGCCCACGACAGCGCCGCTCAGATCGAGTCCGACACGTGCCGCATCCGCGACCTCGAACTCGACCTCGAACTCGACCTCGTCGCGCCGGTATCCACCTCGGCGGTAGCAGGGTGAGCGACGCGCCCATGCTCCTGGTCGTCAGCAGCGGGGACCGCACCTACCGAGAGTACGTGCTGCGCGCTGCCGCCCGCGAACACCGGCTCTGGCTTGTTCAGCCCAACCCGGTAACCTGGCAGGCGCCGCACCTGACCGGACACTCCACAATCGACACATTGGATCCGGCTGCGATCGCCGAGGTGGCGCGCGAGGTTCGGGCAGCTGGGATCTTCTGCTACGACGAGATGCGCGTCGAACAGGCGGCCACCGCGGCCCACGCGCTCGACCTGCCCGGCCCGCCACCCGAGGCCGTCGCGGCCTGCCGCGACAAGTGGCGTACCCGCGAGCTGCTCGCCGCAGCGGGATTGGCCGTCGCCTCGGTGGCGGTGGCTGACCTGGCCGCGGCGGAGAAGGCCGCCGCCGACATCGGATACCCGGTCGTGGTCAAGCCCCGCAACCAGGGCGCCAGTCGGGGTGTGCGGCTGGTGACGCACCCTGACCTGCTCGGGCCGGCGGTCGCCGCCGCGCTCGCCGAGACCTGGCCGGGCGTCCCGACGCCACCGAGGCCGGCCCTGGTCGAGGAGTACCTGCACGGCCCGGAAGCCAGTGTCGACAGCCTGGTGCACCGGGGTGTGGTGACCCCGGTCGTCATCGCACGCAAGCGCACGGGATTTGCCCCCGCGTTCGAGGAGGTCGGCCATGACATCGACACGGCCGACCCGCTTTATGACGACGGGGACCTGCGCGACGTGCTGACCCGGGCACACGCCGCGCTCGGCTTCGACCATGGCGTCACCCACACCGAATTGCGGCTGACACCGGCCGGTCCCCGGGTCGTCGAGGTCAACGCCCGGCTCGGCGGCGACCTGATCCCGTATGCGGGAACGCTCGCCACTGGCGTGGATCTGGCCGCCGCCACCGCCAGGCTGGCTTGTGGTGTGTTCACGCATCCGCGTCGGCGCCACGCCGGCCACGCCGCCGTGCGCTTCCTCTACCCCGAGGCCGACTGCCGGGTGGCCGCAGTGCACATCGACCGGTCCGAGCTGCCAACAGAGATCGACACGGTTGCCCCGGTCGCCGAGCCTGGGGAACTGTTGCGACTGCCCCCACGCGGATTCGCCGAGCGGCACGCCGTCCTGATCGCCACCGGCGCAAGCCCGCAACAGATCGAGCGGGCACTCGCCCGGGGCGCCGACTGTGTCCGGCTGGAGGTCGAAACACACCGATGATCCGCCGGTTGATCGCCACCGTACGTTCCCAGCCCACCCCTGTCTGGGCGTTGCTCGCCGGCACCGCCGTCAACAAGGCCGGTGACTTCCTGCAACTGTTCATCGTGCTGATGGTGCTGGACCGGGGCGACAGTGGTCAGCTCGCCGCCGCGGTGCTTGCCAGCTACGGCGTCGGTGAACTGCTCGGTGTCGCGGCCGCCGGAGCGCTCACCGACCGTTACGGCGCACGCTCCGTCGTGGTGGTCAGCATGGCGGTCAACGCGATCGCTGTCGCCGCGGTACCGCTGGTGCCCTCGATCTGGCTCTGCGTGGCCTGCGGTGTCAGCGGCGCGGCGGCCAACGCGTACCGGCCCGCCTCCTCGGCGCTGCTGGCCATCATTGTCCCTGCTGAACAGCGCGTGGCGGTATTCGCCCTGCAGCGCATGGCCCTCAACGTCGGCGTCTCGGTGGCCCCGTTACTGGGCGGACTGCTGGCCGTGGCCTCCTACCCGGCGTTGTTCTTCGTCGATGCCGCGACCTCACTGGCCTTCGCGGTGATCGCCGCCCGGTGCCTGCCCCGCACAATGCCGCAACCGCCCTCGCCCCGCACCAGCGGCGACCGGCCGCGCGGAGTGCTGCGTGACCGCCGGTTCGCGTTCTACTGCGCCGCGATGTTTGTCAACGCGCTGGTGTACCTGCAGTACCTGGTCGCGCTTCCGTTCCTGCTACACCGCGCCGGGCTGCCGGCGGCTGTGCTCGGTGTGCTGATCGGTGCCAACGCGGTGCTGGTACTTGCGACCGAGTTGCCACTAAGCGCCGTCGCGGCCCGGCTATCGCGGCGTTGGGTGATCGTGGCCGGCATCGTCCTGGTCGGCGTCGGCCAGGCCACCTACGGACTGGCCGGTGGCCTGGCAGGCTTCGTAGTCGGCACCCTGGTGTGGACATTCGGGGAGGCGTTCTCGACGCCGGTGCAATCCGCCTACGCGGTCGACGTGGCGCCCAAGGGCCGAGAGGGTAGCTACGCAAGCGCGGCCAGCGCCGCGGCCACGGTGGGCTACGCCATCGGTCCGGCCGCCGGCGCTCTGCTGCTGACCAAGCTCGGAACGTCCAGCTGGACAATGGCGTGCCTCGCGGCAGCCGCCATAGCCGCAACGGCGGCAACGCTGGCCACCCGGCACTCAGATCCCACACCTGGGCAACTCATCGAGTCCAAGCTGGCCGACCGAACGTCTCAGAATCCCAGCCACACCCCAGCAGTCCAGGAATCCGTCGTGACCGTTCCATCTGTCCGTGGACAGCCCGCGAGTACTGAAACGGGCTGATGTCCACCGCAACGTCGCGAAGCGACGCAGCCGCCACCCGTCCGGCAGCGGTTGCGTTTCGAGAACGGTCAGGCCGACGCCAACGTTGACGGGCGAGCCGGGTAGGAAGGCGTCCTAACGGGCAGAAGGCACGCTGCGGAGGGCCCGAGCGCTGTCGGGCCGCGTCAGGTTGCGGCCGGTGGGTTGGTCTGGGATCACTGGGGTAGCGGGCAGCGGGTAGGTGTGCCGCGATTGCTGCTGAACGGACCGCCGCAGTGGCAGAGCCGATGCGTTGGGCGAGGTCGCACACGTCGCACACGTCAGGCCGGTGCCAGCTCGTTGATCCTCTGAGATGATTCCGGAGAGCGGGTAGGGGTTGTGGTGGGATTTGAGGATCTGATAAGCGCGGTCGGGACAGCCGTCGATACCGCAGGCGTGGCGGTGATCGTGGTGGGCGCCTTGTGGGTAAGCGTGAGTTTCGGGTACCGGATGCTGCGGCGTGAGCCATCAGCGGATAGCTACC
>Ga0075428_100007102_pt1 | contig 12403 bp, 8 predicted proteins | sample RhiMetdeltSRZDD2_FD_75291 | JGI IMG/M metagenome (GOLD analysis project Ga0075428, IMG submission 75291) | Populus rhizosphere microbial communities from Tennessee, USA - Rhizosphere MetaG P. deltoides SRZDD2 | ecosystem: Host-associated > Plants > Roots > Rhizosphere > Soil | place: USA...
ATCGGACAGCGTCGCCTCAGAGTCCGTCAGGGTCGCCGCGTTCCGCTTAGCATGTCCGCCGACGCATGTGTGGTCGTCCGGCCGCCGTTGTCGGGTCTGCAGCAGCTCGGCGTAGTTTCGTCGAGGTCATTGCGTTCGCGCAGCGGTCCGGGCAACTCCCGCGGCGTCTCCTATCGCCGCTGCCGCATGGTGGCCTAGCTCGTCGGCGTGGTGAGCGACTCGACCGGTCGTGGGGCCGATTTCGGGTGGTCAGAGTATATTTTCTGGTCCCTCATCCGGGTCTGTTGGGATTGTGGTGGCGGTTGCGGTGGCGATCGCCGGGTCGAGCAACTTTGCTGGCAGGTTGTCCTGCTCGCCGTTCCAGCGGACCCAGTCGGGCAGGAGTGTCTTGGCGCCGATGGTGACCGGGTCGTCTGGGATCCAGTCGTTGATGAGGGTGCGGATGTACCTGATGCGTGCTGGGGCGACGACGCGTTCCGTGCCGGGCAAAGTGCCTTCCAGCCATTGGTAAGCCAGGGCGGCGGTGGCGTCGGGGTCAGGTGGGTGGCCGTGCCGCTGGGTGTGCCAGGTGGTGAACGCCTCTATCGCGGGTTCGGCCTGGACATCCTGGTAGAGGCTGCGCCAGGCCGGCAGCGGTGTCCGTCGTTTCCGCAGGGTTTGGGCGAGCTCATGCAAGCGGCGGCAGGCCCGGAACCAGTTGTCCATCACCGGGCGTGGTTCGTCGCCACGCAGTGTCTCTTTGCCTTCGTTCCAGTAGAGCAGGGCGTGCAGGGTCTGCGGCGCGTGGACCGGCCGCGGCGCGGCACCGTCGGCGTCTTGTCCGACCGACGCCCGCCACGCGGTGGCCGCCTGCTCCAGGTCGTCGAAGGTGCCGGCACCGGCAAGCTTAGTGAATCCGCAGGCGTCGATGTCGAAGAGGAACACCGACGGGTCAACCCCACCCGGGTAAGTGAAACCAGCGATGATCGCGATCCGGCCACCGTATCGGTCGTGCATCTGCCACAGCTGCCCGGTTGCGGTGATTTTCGCCAGCAGGTGCAGCCACCGTGGCTGCGCAGCGGCCTGATCACGCGGCAGCGACCTGGTGAGCCGGCCCAGGCGAGCGTGCGCGGTGCCGGCAAGTGTGGGTGAACCGAGCGCGGTCATGGCGTGCAGCAGCCACAAGCATGGCTGCCAGACGTCAGGATCACCATTGGCGACCGCGTCAAGGCCGCGGGCCACTGCAGCGTCGGCGATTTCGGTGAACCACCAGTCGAACCACAACCCGGACTCATGCAGCTCCAACCGTCGATATTGTTCGGCGCCAAGCAGCTGGGCAGTCGCGTCCTCCAGCTCGCGCGGGCTCGAAGCGGTCATGAGCACACTGGCCCCGTCCAGCAGGGCAGCCAGCGACTCGTCGAACCATCCCGGCCGCTGCCGGGGCCCGCCGAACACATCGCCAAACGCCGCGAACACCGACTGCGGCCGGTCCAATGGGGACGGTGCGACCCTGGGCTGCGCGGTGGTCGCATACCTGCCGCGTTGCTTGCCCTGCTTACCTTTACCGGTCTTTCGACCACGGGAAACCGGAGACATCCGCCTGATGGTAGACCCCTTACAAGACCCGGCCTCCACCGGGCTGGGTCGTGAGACCAGTAACGACGACGGTGTTCGCATTGATAGCGACAGGTGTCCAGGCGAGCGCGGCGACGGTGGTGTCCGAAACGACCTGGGGCGGCCAGGGCTCGGACATCACGAAAGGGGTCGCGGTCGCACCGGACGGCGGGGCATACCTGGCCGGTTCCACGCAGAGCTTTGATCCTTCCGGCCAGCCGATCGTGTTCTGGTCAAGGTCGCGGCGGACGCCTCGCTGAGCTGGCAGCGGACCTGGAACGGGTCCGAGCAGTTCGGGCGCCGTCGCCGCCGATGGTTCGGTCTACGTGACCGGGGGCTCGAACAGCGGATATTGAAAGGCGTCGTGAAAGCACGAAAGCCGCTGACCGTTCCGGTGGGGTACCGTCGCCGCACAGGCTGCGTGCGGCGGCGGTAGCCGAGCCACCGGACCGGGGTCGTCTGTTCAGAGTTTGCCGAGCCAGGTGAGCGCGGTCTCGGCTTTGCCGTTGAGGGCGGCGACCACCTTGCGGAAGTCAGTCCCGTAGAGCTCGTCGTCGTTCTTCAGCATCCGCTCGATGGCGCGGTTCGCCTCGGCCTTCTGGTTCTTCTTGTCGGTGTCGGCCTTGTGCAGCAGGAACAGGTACGAGACGTAGTTGCAGAAGCCCTCGATGATCGCCTTGTGGCCGCACCCCAGTTCGTTGGTGAGGGCATGAGTGAACTCGTGCGCCATCGTTTGCTGGAACGAGATCGGACGCATGTAGAACAGCACCCGGATCTGGTGCCAGGGCGGGACGTTGTCGACGCCCGAAGTGGTGACGCAGTGCCCGAGTTCCCGCTCCTTGTCGTCCATATCGAAGGTGCGGTCGCGTTCGATCGACCACCTCAGCCGGTTGCCGTAGTTCGGGTAGGACTTCCCGCATGTTTTCACCCATGCGGTCATCCACGCCACCACCTCGTCGTAGGCTTCCTGAGCGCTCTCGGTGTCTGTCAGAGGATCGACCGCGCATACCGAGCAGCGCCAGCCGACGATAACGCTCGGCTTGTTGGCCTCGTGGATAAATAGCCCGCCCGGCAGTGACTCGTCTTTTCCACTCAGGCCCTTGTACGCGGCCGGATTGCCACACGCGCGGCACTTCATGGTGATCTTGACCTCGCACTTGGCGCAGAGGCAGACGGCGTGGTCGGCGTAGCTACTGTACTGCTCGACGTTCTTCTTGGCGACGCGCACCAACTTCCGGCACAGCGCGCACCGGGTTTGGGGCGTCAGCTTGTCACACTTGTCGCACAATGCATTGGTGTCCGACGAACCGAACGTCCAGTGCTGGAGGATGCCCTTGCCGCTCACCGACACGACCTTGGTGCAGTGCGCACACGTCACCCGAGGCAGCTGGTCGCAGCCTTCGCACAGCGCCATGTCCTCAGGGAAGCCGAACGGCTGGAAATTGGCGATGACCTTCCTGCCCACCTGGACGACCTTGGCGCAAAGCTTGCATTCGGTCTGAGACAACAAATGGCAGGGCTCGCACAGAACGATGTTCGGCTTTGGACCAACGTTCCAGTGATTCGTCAGGTGGTCTCGGCGATCTCAACGATTACACCGCAGCAGCGACAGACTGTACGGGGAAAGTCGCTCTCGTTCGCGTGCTTATCACACAGTTCGATGCCGTCGACTTTCCACCGGGTCGGGGCATTGCAGATCCTGCACGTGGGTTCTCTCCTTCGCGCTCGGTAATGAACCGGTGACATTGAGGAGAGAACGGCGCACGGGTCCAACGGACGTCGCATCGCCGACAGTCCGGCTCCGTCAGCCGCAGAGCAGACCCGCCGGCAACGGGCCAACCCCCGTGTCATCAAACGGAAAATGTCCAACTGGCCAGTCAAGAAGCCGGATGATCCCGCTCGAGCGATCCGCACAATCGCCGCAGGATGGGCAGGCATGGGTTGCGGCGGCCCACCGAGCGATTAGATTCATGCACAGATGTCGATTGGAGATCTGTCATGCTCAAGGTCATCGGTGCGGGCATGCCGCGCACGGGTACCACCTCGATGAAGGCCGCGCTGGAACGGCTCGGGTTCGGGCCGTGCTACCACATGTTCGAAATCTTCATCCATCCCGAGTTCGCCGAGCGTTGGCTGCCGCTGGCCACACAACCGCAGGTCGAATGGGACCAGCTGTTGGAAGGCTACCAGTCCACACAGGACTGGCCGGCCTCCCACTTTTGGCGCGAGCTGTCCGACGCCTATCCCGAGGCCAAGGTCGTACTCACCGTGCGCGACCCGCACCGGTGGTATCCGAGCCTGCGCACGCTATTGCAACGCGGAGCCGCGATGGCCGAGCACAGCGCGAGCATGCCCGACTCCCCCAGCGCCGGTATGCCACCGGCCATCGACCGGATGCGCCCGTTGCTCACCAAGATCGGCCAACATTACTTCGGGCCCGATTTCGCCGTCGGCAAAGACCTCGACGACCAAGACGCTGCCGTGGCAGCGTTCCAGCGTCACACCGCGACCGTGTGCCAGAGTCTGCCCGCCGACCGCCTGCTCGTATTCGACGTGCGCCAGGGCTGGGGTCCGCTGTGCACGTTCCTCGGCGTGCCTGCGCCTGACGAACCGTTTCCCCACCTCAATGACTCCGACTGGATGGGCAAAGCGTTCGAACACCTGCACACTACCGGCCGGATGCCCACCCCGTTCCAGCCATAAGGCGTCAACGTTTCTGCAACGCAGTGCCTTTGTACGGTCGTCGTTGTCTGTCTGGGGTCAGGTCGCAGGCGTCCGGATAGCAGGGGGCTCATGGAGAATAGGGATCTCACGTCCACATTGGCTTCACGATCGAGGGATTGGCTCGTATGCGGACCCCTCATTGAGACAACGGTTCAACGTCGCGATTCCGCGTCCAGTTCGGATAGTCGGGAGAGCCGTTTGAGCGACAGTCTCGCCCGTAAACCAGCTTGCGTCGCGGGGAAGCTGCCGCGGCTCGACCAGATGCTCCACTGGAATCAGATCCTCGCAGTGAGGTCTGTGCCAGTACGCGCCCGGTCATGGTGTACGCCAAGCCCTCCCAGGAGGACCATCATCTGGCCCGGATCCGTTCCACATTGGGTATCAGCAAGCAGTCTGCCTCGGAACGGTTTCGGGCGAGGAGCGAGGAGGTGAGCGAGGGTTGGCATGACCTGGGCCGTTGCGCGCCCGCGGCCCGTCTGCTATCGACGTATGCAAACGGATCCAATAATGATCCGCCAGCCGGGCGCGCTCCACCCCGACGCGCTCCACGCCCGACCCGGAGGGCCGCATGCCAATTCCACAGTGGACAGTACCGCATCGCCGAGGCCGTACGGTCGCGGCCGCATTGCTCACCGCCACGATCGTCGCCGCATTGACCGCACCAGGTGCCAGCGGCGCACCGGCGCAACCACAGCTCAGCAACGCGTCTCAGGCAGGCTTCGGCCCGGATGGCCACGCCGCCCGGGACAAGGACAACCGCACCGGCGTCGCCGCGCCCAGCGCTTCCCAGCTCACCGCCGCCAGACGGTACGGCACGCTGCACTGGAACTCCCTCGGTACCCCGGATTCGGTGGGGCTTGCGACCTCGGCGGGCGACCGTGGCGCGGGCCGCAGCCAGGCGTTGGCCGCCGACGCGGTCGCCACCGCACGGCAGTACCTCATCGACAACCAGGACCTGTTCGGCCTGGATGCCGCAGCGGTCGGCTCGATGGATCAGGTCCTGACCCAGCACATCGGCTCGGGCTGGGTCGTTCAGCTGCAGCAGCGATTCGGCGACCTGCCCGCCGGGCGTGATGGCCTGGCCAGCCTGCTCATCTCGGCCGACGGTTTAGTCGTACATGTCAGCTCCAGCCTTGCCCGCGACACCAGCGCTCCGGCACCGGCCACTCTCAGCGCGCAGGACGCGTTCACCGTGGCGCTGGCCGACGCGGGCCTGTCCACCGATCAGCTCGCCGGAAGCGATGTACGCCTGGTGGCGGTACCGACGCCGACAGCGGGGAACCGGACGGCGTACGAAGTGACCATCATCGGCAAGGACACCGAAGACCCGATCGCCTACGCCACCTACATCGACGGGATCACCGGCGGTGTGCTGGTACGCGAGGATCTGGTCGACTTCGACTCGGACAACCCGAAATGGGCGGTCTTCCCGGCCACCCCGCCGCAGGGCACCGTGACCAGCGACCCGCGCGTGGTGTGGTGCCTGACCGCAGCGCCGGGCTGCGTACGCCAGGTCAACGACCCCAACAGCGGCAAGGCGTGGGATGTCGACCTGACCACCGGAGCATCCACGTTCACCACCTCTGGCAACTCCGCGCACGACTTCCTGCTTCTGGGCGGCGGAAGCCCGCCGACGGACGCGACCCCCAGCCCGGAACGCAACTACACCTATCCGTTCACCGACCAGTGGCACGCGGCCAAGTGCGACCCGGCCACATTCACCTCAGCCCAGCGCAACGACGCCGACGCCGCGATCGCCAACCTGTTCGCCATGCACAACCGGATGCACGACTGGTCCTACCTGCTCGGCTTTACCGAGGCGGCGTGGAACATGCAGGTGGTCAACCTCAGCGGTCAGGGGCTCGGCGGCGACGCGGAGCAGGGCCGGGTACAGGCCGGCGCCCTCACCGGCAGCCGCAACAACGCCAACCAGGGCACCGGCCGCGACGGATTGCCGCCGACGACGAATATGTTCCTCTGGCAACCTGTAGCCGGGGCGGCCTATCCGCCCTGTGTGGACGGTGATTACGACATGACCGTCATCGGCCACGAGTACACCCACGCGATCACCAACCGCATGATCGCCGGTCCGAACACCGGCATCGGCGGCCAGCAGGGCGGCTCGATGGGCGAGGCGTGGGGTGACCTGAACGCCGCGGAGTACTTGTACGAGAACGGTTATCGGGCACCGGGCGACACGCCGTTCGTCACCGGCGCATACGTCACCGGCAACAACGCCGTAGGCATCCGCGACTACGACGGCAGCAAGAGCCCGCTGAACTACTCGGATATCGGCTTCGACCTGACCGGGCCCGAAGTGCACGCCGACGGCGAGATCTGGGTGGCCACCAACCTGCGCATCCGCGATCAGTTCGTGCGCAGGTACGGCCATGGCACGCCCAAGCTGCAGCTTGACTGCGCCAACGGGAAAGTCCCGGCCGATCAGTGCCCGGGCAACCGGCGCTGGATACAGCTGGTGTACGACTCGTTCCTGCTGCAGGCCAGCAGTCCGGTGAGCATGCTGAACATGCGCGACAACATGCTCGCCGCGGACATGGTCCGGTTCGGCGGGGCCAACCAGGACATCCTGTGGAAGGCGTTCGCCGAGTCGGGCATGGGCCGCGATGCCGCCACCAACGGTGCCAGCGACACCGACCCGACGCCGAGCTTCGCCTCGCCGCTGGCGGACAACGCCACGGTGGTGCTCAGCACGGTGGGCCAGTCGGCCGGCAGGATCGTGCGGCTTTACGTGGGTGATTACGAGGCGCGCGCCGTACCGATCGCCGACACCGATCCGGCGACCCCGGTCCCGGACACCTTCGACATCGTGCCGAACGAGGATCTGCACTTCACCGCGGTGGGTTCGGGCTTGGGTACCACGAAGTTCCACCGGGCCTTCCCAGCGGGCCAGACCAAGCAGATGAGGCTGGACCTGCCGAGCAACCTCGCGGCGTCCGCCAACGGCGCCACGGTCAGCGGGGACGGGGTCAACCTGGGCAAGCTGGTCGACGAGACGGAGGCGACCGACTGGGCGTCGCTTTCCGGCGTGGCGGGCAAGCAGGTCACCGTCGACCTGGCCGGTGACACGCCACAGCTGGTCACCCGGGTCAACGTCAGCGCGCTGCTGCGCCCGGCCATCGCCGGTGACGTGGACCCGGGCGGTCAGAACAGGTTCACCGCACTGGAATCGTTCAAGATCCTCACCTGCGATGCCGCGGTGGCCGACTGCTCTACCGACGCCGGGTACCAGGTGGCCTACACCAGCCAGCCGGATGCCTTCCCGGGTGGCGCGTTCCGGCCGACCGCGGGGCAGCTGAACCTGCGCTCGTTCGCCATCACGCCCAGCCTGGCCACCCACGTGCGTCTGGTCGTGACGAACAGCCAGTGCACCGGCAATCCGCTCTACGCCGGCGAGCATGACAATGACCCGAGGGCGGCGACCGACTGCGCCACGGCAAGCCAATTCAGGTCGCAGGTACGCGTCGCGGAACTGCAGGTCTACAGCTCATGAGCCCCATGCCGGGCCCGGCGGTGACACTTCGGGCCCGGTACCCACTATGGACAGGCAGCCATACGGCCCGGCGCGCGGCGCAATGTCACTCCTCATACATTTGGACCTCACGATCTTCTATATTGGAGATCGTGACCCTCCGGTGAGCGAGATCTGTGGCGAGTGCGCCATTCTCGGCGGGGAGAACGACCCGGCGAAGTCGTCCGGACACGGCAGTGCGATCGACTCCACTATCCGGGAACTGCTTGCCGCGGCCTTGGCGACCCAGACGGAATCGCCCGCGGCCCAACCCCCAGCCTCGACCAAGGACAGACACCGCGGCCAGTTCGAACAGGCCCTCATCAACCTCCAAACAGGCCCTGGACATCTACATTAGATTCTTGGACCCCGATCACACCAAGAGTCGCCTACGCGTTAACCAAACTCGGCATACTGCAACGGCAACACGGCCAATTCGAGCAGGCCGACATCAACTTGCAACGGGCCCTGGACATCACCACTCGCATCTATGGCACAGACAACCAAAAGGCCGCCGACGCGTTGATCGAACTGGATCAACTGCAGCAATGGAACGACGGAACCTAGCCGGTTTCCCTGCCTAGCTAGCTTTTATTACGGCAACGAACCGCTGTGGACTGGGACCTGCACGCGACGTTCTCCAAAACGGCATCGGTATCCCATCGTCTGCTGACGGTTCGGCGGTCATTGCTTGGCGTAGTCTGCCGCTCCTTGCCAGTCGATGAGGACACATGCCTGGTCGCCGACGATCCACGCGTCGTGTCCGGGCGGACAAACCATGTAGTCGCCCGGACCGAATTCGGCCTGCTGCCCATCGTCCATCGCCACGACCATCCCACGGCCGTTTTAAGATCGTGGATCATGTCGTGGCCGGGTGACCCTCTGATGATCCATGGTGGGATCGGTTTGTTGGGCAGCGCATAGCGTGTCGGCTGGGTAGATAGAACGAAACTCCGGTAGGACGAGGCGTCGTCCAAGACTTCTCGCGACCGGAGTTTCGTTGGTTGTTCATTCTGCCACCTTGTCTACCGGCATGGTGGACGCCTGGTCGGTGTTGGTGTCGTCTTTGTCGACTGGTGATCTGCTCAGCGAGGCTGACATGTGCTCACCGGACTCCATGATCGTCGACCTGGTCGATTGCTTCGCTCTGGTGGCTGACCCTCGTGACCAGCGGTGGGTCGTGCATCCCGCGGCGGCGGTGTTGACCCTGTGTGCCGGGGCTGTGGTGGCGGGGATGCGTTCGTTCACGGCAATCGCCGGATGGGTCGCCGACACCCCGCCGGGGTTGTTGACGCAGGTGTATCACCAGTGCGGCAAGCCGGCGCTGGCGCCGTCGAAAGGCACCATCTGGCAGGTGGTTACCCGCGCCGATGCGGCCTCGGTCGACGCGGCGGTGGGCGCTTGGCTGGCGGGACGGGCCGGTATCGATATCACCATCGCCGCCCCCGGCCGGCCAGGCCACCCGTGGCCCGAAACGGCGCATCAGCCGGGCTGCCGCGGCCAGGCCACCGAAGACGAGGCCACCGAAGACGAGGCCACCGAAGACGAGGCGCAACCGCTGGTATGGCTGGCGGTGGACGGCAAGCGAGTGCGCGGCGCCGTCGATGCCGACGGCAACGCCGCGCATCTGCTGGCCGCCGCCACCCACCAGCAGGGCCTGGTCCTGGCGCAGATCGATGTGCATCACAAGACCAATGAGATCCCGATGTTCGCGCCGTTGCTGGACACCCTCAACATCGCCGGCATGCTGATCACCGCGGACTGCCTGCATACCCAGCGTAAACACGCCTGTTACGTGTATGAACACGACGCGGATTTTGTGTTCTGCGTCAAGGACAACCAGCCCAACCTGTTCGACGCCCTCGACGTCCTTGCCTGGCGGGATGTGCCGATCACCCATACCACCACCGACCGGGGACACGGCCGGATCGAGACCCGCACCCTGCAAGTCATGCCAGCACCACCGGATCTACCGTTCCCGCACGTCGCGCAGGTGTGCCTGGTCGAACGTGAAGTCACCGACACCCGCGGCACGCCGTTGTCCAACGTCGCGATTTTTGCAGTGACCAGCCTGAACAGCACACGCGGAACCCCCGAACTCATCGCCCAAGCCATCCGCGGCCAGTGGAAAATCGAGGCGCTGCACTGGATCCGCGACACCATCTACCGCGAAGACGACTCCACAGTCCACACCAAATCAGGCCCCAGAGTCATGGCCGCACTACGCAACCTCGCCATCGGAGCGCTGCGCCTGGCCGGCCGCCACGACATCGCCGAAGCCACCCGCTGGGCCAACCGCAACATGCAAAGAGCATTCGCGATCCTCGCAATCACCACATGATCCACGATCTTAAAACGACCGTGACGACCATCCGGCCCGCCACCACGTATCCCATATGGGCAGTCTGGCAGGTTTGCGTCCCGGCGATCGGCTTCACGTCGGTCGACCATCGCCACCCGGGTTCGAAAGTCGCCCGGCCGACAGGTCCGGTGTCAAGGTTGACCAGTTCCAATTTGCCGTTGCTGAATGTGCGGGTTTCTTCGGGTGCATCAAGGCTCTTACGGATCAGTCCAGCCACGCCAATGCCCTCCACCTCTGCCGCGATCTCTACCGCGATCGCACGACATACGCGATATCGAGTCGAAGCGTAGTGCCGCCGCATCTACCCGACATCGCCCATCTCGACCACACGACCTGGCGGTTTCGGCAGCGTGCGGCGTCACTGTCGTGCGGTTTGGTGCGGCTTGGTGGCGATCGTCCTGTGTGGACACACACTGATCGAAGCGCCATTGGCGACGGCGCGGGTCATGCACCACCCGCTGTTAACCACGTCAGGCTGCCATGGTTGAAGGCTTTCGGTCAGCAGTGTGAATCGTAGACGCAACCGCAGCGCACTCGCCGCACTCGTGCTGATCCATGTCCGGTAACCGTTACCCAGCGACCGCCGCTTGGCTTAGTGGGCTGATGCGCTGCGGGAGTTGGGCTGGGCGGCGTAAGGTTCGAAGGCCAGTCCGCGCAGCAGGGGACCGTACTGGGGATGTGCCATGGCGGTGGCCATCTGGGCGACCAGATAGTCGCCCGGGTTGCCGGTGTCATACCAGCGGCCCGAGATGACTTGCCCGTACACGGCTCGGGTCGCCGCGTAGGCGCTGATGGCATCGGTCAGATACACCTCGCCCGAGCGGCGTTGGTACCAGCGTGTGGTTAGTTCACGCAGCTCGTCGATGATGCCAGGGGTGACCACGTAGCCGCCGATAGCGGCGAACGCTGACGGCGCGTCCTGGGGTTTGGGCTTTTCCACGAGGCCACCGATGAGCATCAGGCCATCGTCGAGGCTCTGCTTTATTTCCGGGACTCCATAGCGTGGCGAGTCTGCGGGGTTTATCGGCATGAGTGCCAGGACCGGGCATTTGGTCATCTGGTAGGCGCGGATCAGTTGTTGGGCGCGGGGCACCTCGGCGACGAACACGTCATCGGGCCACAAAACCAGCATCGGCTCCTCGCCTAGGCCGCGGGCGGCGTTGAGTACCGGGGTGCCGCTGCCGTACGGACCGTGCTGGTCCATGTAGGTGATATGTCCCTGCCGCGCCAGCTCGGCGATCTCCTCCACAGCCTCGGCATAGGCCACCTTGCCGTCGGCGCGAAGCCGCCCTGCCAGGGCTGGGTTGGGCCGGAAGTGGTCCTGGATCAGTGACTTACCGCCCGAGATGACGATCGTGATGTCGGTGACGCCGGAGGCCACCAGTTCCCGCACGGTGTGCTCGATCACCGGCTTGTCGCCGACGGGCAGCATCTCCTTGGGGATGGCCTTGGTCAGGGGCAACAGCCGCGAGCCGAGTCCTGCGGCTGGGATCACTGCTTTGCGGATGGTCGAGGTCATCAGGTTCTCCAGATAGGAAGCACACGACAGTACCGCGACGCTACCAATGATCAGGTCGGCGGTGGGGCACTCCGACGGCGGGCCTCCGGCCAGCTGCCGGGCTGCCTGCTCGGTAACAAGAATCTGACATTCCGATCTGACATGTCGGCTGTCCGAATAGGGCAGAGGGAAGCCAACTGAGAACGCGTGACAACATCGCGATGTTGCCGAGTCGATCGATCGATTGGTTCGCCAGCGGACCCCTGGATGAGACGCCCTGTCAGTGGATCCGGCTACGGTTCAGGGCGTGTTGGTGCGCCGGTAGAGGTGGGGCGGTACGCCGTAGGCGGCGCGGGAACAGGCGGCTGAAGTGTGCGGCGTCGGTCAGGCCCCAGCGGGTTGCGATGACGTGCACTGGCCGGTGGCGCAGTGCGGGATCGCGTAGATCGCGGCGGCAGCGTTCGATACGCAGCGAACGTATAAGTGCTGCGGCTGAGAGGCCCTGCTCGTGGAAGAGTCGGTGCAAGGTGCGTGGGGCAATGTGGTGTGCGGCGGCGATCGCTGCCGGGCAAAGCCGCGGGTCGCTGATATGACGCTCGATGTAGCGGTGGATCTGTAGCTGTAGCAGGTGTTTTCGGTTCACGTCGGTCTGTTGGCCATGATGGCGGAGGATCAGGAAGCGGGTCAGGTCGGTGAT
>Ga0075428_100007104_pt1 | contig 12399 bp, 11 predicted proteins | sample RhiMetdeltSRZDD2_FD_75291 | JGI IMG/M metagenome (GOLD analysis project Ga0075428, IMG submission 75291) | Populus rhizosphere microbial communities from Tennessee, USA - Rhizosphere MetaG P. deltoides SRZDD2 | ecosystem: Host-associated > Plants > Roots > Rhizosphere > Soil | place: USA...
CAAACCCCGCGTTCTTGTCGTTGACACATCTCGATCAGGTAATCACCGACAGCGCCAACCAGTTCAGTACCGAACCGCCGGATCAGGGTCTGGCCATCGGCGGCACGACTCAGTGCGCAGGCGGCCCGTGCATTCTCGCCGCCGTGAACAGCGCGATTGCCGCCTATACGACGACCGGACAACGGCTCGCGACGGCTTCGATGAACCAGTTCTTCGGGTTGCCTTCCGCTTTCACTCGACCGAACGGTCCTTTCGGCCCGTTTCTCGCAGACCCGCGGATCTACTTCGATACGCAGACGAATCGCTGGTTCGTCTCGATACTCGAAATCGACGTGAATCCAAAGACGGGTGCGTTTCTGCCTCACTCGAGCGCACTAATCGCCGTGAGCGGCGGAGCAAGTCCATTCAGCAGTTATACCGTTTATGAGATCGATCTCACGAACAATGGCACCAATGGCACGCCAACTCACCCCGGGTGTCCGTGTTTCGGCGACCAGCCGCTCATTGGTGCGGATGCGAATGCGTTCTGGGTCTCGACCAACGAATTCCCTATCTTCGCGGCGGGGTTCAACGGCGCGCAGGTCTACGCAATCGACAAGGCAGCCATGGCGGCCGGCGCTGCGGCAAACATTCAGTACGTGTTGGAGGGCGGGCCGCTCGCCGAAGGAATCTCCTACACACTCCAACCGGCAACCATACCGCCGGGCGGGGCCTACGCGACCGCAAATAACGGCACGCAGTACTTCCTGAGCGCGCTCGAATTCTTCGGGAGTGTCGATAATCGAATTGCGATTTGGGCGGCAACCAATACCAAGTCGATCCAGACAACCCCCGCGATCCAGATCCAGAACGAGATCGTCGGCAATACCATCGTCTACGGCCAGCCGCCCGCGGCTCAGCAACCGAACATTCCGGTCGGAAAGATCTGCGCGCCTGATCTGTTCATGCTTGTGGGCTGCGGCCTGCTGAATGGAAGTCTCCTCGGCCAGACGTTCACCGTCCATGCGCCGCTCATCGACAGCAACGACGATCGCATGCAGCAGGTGATGTTCGCGGACGGAAAGCTCTGGAGCACGGTGACAACTGTTGTGAGGACGCAGAACGGGCCGACGCGAACGGCCGCCGCGTGGTTCGCCTTGACGCCCGGATGGAGCGGCAGTGACTTGACCGGAACGTTTGCTGGTGGCGGGTACGTCGCCGTCAACGGTCAAAGCGTCATGTATCCCTCAATCGCCGTAAATAAGGATGGCAAGGGCGCGATCGGATTCAGCATCGTCGGACCCGGAATGTTCCCCGGCTCCGGCTACGCGAAGGTGAGCCTCGCCACCGGTGCCACGGAGGTGAAACTCACCTCGCGCGGCGTCTTCCCTGATGACGGCTTCACCGGGTATCCGGTGTTCGACGATCGCAGCGGACGTTGGGGCGATTATTCAGCGGCAGTGGTTGACGCCAGCGGAAACATCTGGGTCGCCAACGAGACGATTCCCTGCCAGGAGTTCGCCGGGCCCGGCAACGGCTGCTTCCGGAGCGTGCTTGCCAACTGGGGGACGCTGGTCGCGAAGATCACGCCCTAAGCAGGAGCGACGCATTTCACAGTTTCAATCCCAGTTGCGACAGCACGTACTCCATCGGCTTGCTCGACACCCTGATGAAGCCGTCAAGGGGACCATCGAGCTCGAGGACGAGGAAGACCGCGGCAGCAACCGAGACTGCGGCGACGAAAAGCACGGCAACGACGGTGGCGTTGCGTGGCGCATACAGTCCAAAGCTGGCGAACGTCACCGTTAACCAGAAGATCACGACGACCAGGAACGGAACTGGCACCGAGCCGCCGCTGGACTCCAGCACGCGCCAGCGCGCCTTGACGATTTCCTGACTGAGCTTCAACGCTTCGGACTTGAACCAGCGTTGATTGTCGTTTTGCGGCGACAGCGCGAGGATTTGATTCTCGATGTCCTCGATCGGCGGCGCACCGCCGGCGGCATGAAGCGTCTGCAGACCGCCGACGTGCCAGATGTCCTCGATGCGCGCCGCGATCGCTCGCTGAATCAGGTCGCGAGTCGGCTGCGTCTCCGGACCGTAGCGAGCCAGGTGGCGATCGAGGGTCAGTATCGCGGCTCCGCTAGTGCGTATGGCTGCATCCTGCGCATCAAACGTACTCCGCGCAGCGGCGGTTACCAATCCAAGCAGCAACGCAGTCATCGTCGCGACCAGCCCGATGCCGAGCCGTACCACATCCTGCGACTCTTTACTCAGATGTGGGGCTGGCAAGCGGCCGCGAACGAGGGTCGCGACGAGGGCGGCGCTGAATGTGCAAACGAATGTGACCAGGCCGAGAACAACAGCGTTCACAAACTGAAACCCTCTTACTGCCGATCGAACACCGCTTTCGACACGGAATTGGTGGTCAAGCTCTCGAAGCGTTCCGTGTTTCTCACACGCGGCTTGCGCCGCCTGCATTCTTCATTCGAATGGACCGAACGCGACTAACATAGCGCCTCGGGCTTGATTGAATGTCACCAGCTTACTCGATCGTGTCGAGGGTAGCGCGATGAGAGATGTGGCGTGACGGCGGAAGCGGTGAGTGTCAACGAGACTCGTACGGGCCGCCGAGGTGAATGGCTCATTGGCGCTCTCGTGGCGGTCGTCGCATTCGGCGTCTACCTGCTGACGCTCTTCCCTGGTCTCGGCGGCGGCGGAGATTCGGCCAAGTTCCAATACGTCGGCAGCGTGCTCGGTACACCTCATCCCCCCGGGTACCCGCTGTACGTGTTCGTTTCGTTCTGCTTCGCCCACCTTCCGTTCGGTTCCCTGGCCTGGCGGATCAACGCGATGTCGGCGTTTTTTGCCACCGTGACGGCCGTCGGGTGTGTCGTAGCACTACGACGCCTCGGTGTCGGCCGCGCGATCGCGGCGGGTATCGCCCTGGCATTGGCGTTCGACCATGCGCTCTGGGCTTTCGCGGTTCGCGCCGAGGTGTATTCGCTGACCGCCGCACTGACTGCATTGCTCGTCTTGTGCGCGCTACACTGGCAGGCGACGCGGCGCGAGGGCGATCTCTATCTGATGGTCGCCATATTCGCGTTGAGCCTGGGGAACCACCTGACGTCGGCGGCGATTGCCCCCGGACTGATCGCGTTCGTTCTCGTGACCGATCGCCGGGCGATTCACTGGCGGAGCGCGGTGATTAGCACGCTCATCGTCGTCGCGGGGCTCTGCCAGTACGGGTTCATCCTTGTCCGCACCGCCCAGAATGCAGGTTATCTCGAAGCTCGAGCCTCGAGCCTGCGCGAGCTGTTCGCAGTGATGCGCGCCTCGCGTTTCTCGGATCAAATCTTCGCGTTCCCAGTCCGTCAGCTGATCGTCGAGCGAGTACCGGAGTTGTGGCATCTCGCGGTCAGGGAGTTCACCGTCTTCGGCATCGTCCTGGTGTTGGCCGGAATGGCGGCCGTGATCGCGCGCCGCATCACTGTCGGGGTCCTCCTGATCGTCGGCGCGGGTGGGATCCTGTTTCTCACGCTCAATGTCGGCGCGACCGATGTGGACGGCTTCTTGATCCCCGCATTTGTGCTGACATGGATCGTTGCTGGTATCGGACTGGGATGGCTGTCGCACCACGCCAATGCAATCGTGAAGCACGGCGCGTCCGCGGCAGTGGTAGCGGCGCTGACGATGCCGTTGGTGCAACTCGCGCGCAATTATCGGCCCAACGACCACCACCGGCGCACGTACGAAACGCGGTACTTCGACGCCCTCTTCGATCGACTCGAAGCGCGTGCCGCGATCGTCACCGAGAGCTACGCCGTCGATCAGCTGGTGCTGTACAAGCTCGCGGGAGAACACGCGGCCGTCGGTCGCACGATTGGCCTTATCACTCGAGACGTGGAAACCGTGCGTCAGCACGCCAACTCCGGCGTCGCTACTTACGCCTTCTCCGCTGGCCGCACGGCGCTCGAAAGCCATGGATTCCGATTCGAACCGGTTCAGCTATCCACGGCGGGAACACCGGCCGCCGTCCCGATCGATATGTCGCCGCTGCCGCTGTTTCGGCTGTCCAGGGTGACCTCCTGTCACGATATTGGAAACGCCGGCTGGCAGGACATCACCGACGTCGCGCGCGATGGGCGGCTTCTGATACGCATCGACAACTATCGACCATTTGATTCGGCAGTTGTGCTGTACGCCGCGCAGCAGTCGACGAAAAGTTTCAGTCCGCTGCTTGCCGCTTCACACGGTCCCGAAGCGCCGTCCATGGCGGTCACGACGTTTCACGGCACCGACACACTCGCTACCGCAGTTCAGCGCGACGATCTCGCTCAGCGTGATCGACTTGCTGGCGCGTCAACCGTGCAGCGCATCGAGTTGAAGGTGAACGATCGCGGCGATTTTTCATGGTCCGCGCTCGATCTCGGCGGACTTCCCGACGTCGTGCTGGCACGCGCATCCGTAGACCTGAACAATCCCCGGCGCGCAAGTGTGTGCGGATGGTCCGGACGAGATCTCTTCGAGTCGGGACTCGAGGAGCGGTTGCCGCTCGGACGATCGGGTGAGAATTCTTTTGGAGCCGGCTGGCACGCCCCCGAACTATCGAATCAAGGCGTGGACTTCAGGTGGACGGCGGCACGAGAAGCTGAGGTCCTGATTCCGCTCACGAAAATTGGACCCATCATGGTGCGGGTGCACGCCGCTCCGTTCACCTATCCCGGCGCTCAGGCGACGTCCATCGGGTTGAAGGTCAACGGCGAGACGCTGCCTGCACGGCCGATGCAGAGCGGAGTGAGCCCGTACGAATGGTCGGTCCCGCCGGAAATGTGGCATCAGGGATTTAACCGGCTGGCGATCACGGCGTCGAACCTTGCGAGTCCCGCCGCCGTCGGACTGTCCTCTGATACCCGCACGCTTGGAATTGCGGTGAGTGATGTCTCGCTGCGACTGACGGCGGAGGCTCACCAAGTGGCGCGGTGAAACGCGACACCATGTCTCTGATACGATCCTTCTTTTCAGCCGGATCCGGTATCCGGGTTCCGGGATCCGATCGGATCCCGGAGCACGCACAACGGATCCCGTATACTCAGCGAAGTCATCGAGGTGCGGTGGCATGAACGACGTACAACACACCTGGGCGCTGAACGGCACCGTGCTTATCGCCTGCAATTGCGACTACGGCTGTCCGTGCAACTTCAACGCCCGCCCGTCTCGCGGCAAATGCGAGGGCGGATGGACCTGGCATGTCGAACGCGGATCGTTCAACGGCGTGTCTCTCGATGGGCTGAACTTTTCAGTGTATGCCACCTGGCCGGGAGCCATTCACGAAGGTAACGGCGAAGCGGTGATTCTCGTCGATGAACGCGCCGACGATCGACAGCGTGATGCGATCGCCACCCTCGTGGGCGGCAAGGTCGGCGGCCCGTGGGGTGTGCTTGCGTGGACGTGGTCTACGAAGATTGACGGTCCTCGACCGGTTTCTTACGACATCCAGTTGAACGGCATCGGCTCTCGCCTGAAGGCAGGGACTGTCGTCGAGTTGGAATCGACGTTAATCAAGAACCCGGTCAGCGGCAAGGACGCGCATCCACGGGTGATCCTGCCCGAAGGCATCATCGTCAAAGAGGCAGACTTCGGATGCTCGAAGGTCTTTCGGATCAACGAGGGCGTGCCGATGGATCACTCGGGTCAGTACACCGCCGTCGGACAGTTCGACTACGCCTTCCCATAACTGGGGTCGAGACGCAACGATCGGACTCGTCACCTCCAAAACTCCACATTCTGCGCGACTTAGCTGCACCGCCGCGAATTTGTCGATTCCTCCGCATTCCATTCGACATGTATGTGGAGGCAACAAAATGCACACCGTCACACAGGAATTCAGAGACACGATTACAACCGATCAAAGCCACTCACCCGGCGTGCTCTGGACAGGCCGAATCATCAGTGGCGTCGCGGTCGCGTTCCTGACCTTGGACGCTATCGGAAAACTGCTGCGCGTGCAGCCTGTCCTGGATGGAACCAGACAACTGGGATATCCCGTCGAGGTTGTGTTCGGACTGGGCGTCACGTTGATGTCATGCGTGCTCGTGTATCTGGTTCCGCGAACAGCGATGCTGGGAGCCGTACTGCTGACGGGGTATCTTGGCGGCGCGGTCGCGACCCATGTGCGCGTCAGCAACCCGATATTCACACACGCGCTGTTTCCGACGTACGTTGCCGCGCTGCTCTGGGGCGGGCTGATGCTGCGCGACGCACGTCTGCGGGCATTCGTGCCGTGGCGGAGGCAGTCATGAATCATGTCCGATCGAGTGACGGCACGAGGATCGCGTACGAGCGATTCGGCTCGGGGCCCGCGGTGATCGTCGTCGATGGCGCGCTCTGCAGCCGAGCGTTTGGTCCATCGTCTAAGCTCGCTCCACTACTGGCGAAGCATTTCACCGTCTATACCTACGACCGGCGTGGACGCGGTCAGAGCGGCGACACACCGCCTTACTCATCGTCGCGTGAGGTCGAAGATATCGCCGCGCTGATCAATGTCACCGGCGGTCCGGCGTCTTTACTTGGACTGTCATCAGGTGGCGCGCTGGCGCTCGAAGCCGCGGCCAGCGGACTCCGGGTTACTAAGGTGGCCGCGTACGAGCCGCCATACGTGGATGTCGAAGGAAAAGGCGGCGGAGCCACGCACGAAGCACAGCTCACGCGCATTCTCGGTCAGGGCAATCGCGGCGGCGCGCTGAAATATTTCATGAAGGACATGATCGGCGCGCCGGCAGTCATGGTGGCGATGATGCGCCTGATGCCCTGGATCTGGCGGAAGCTCGAGGCCGTCGCTCACACGCTTCCATATGACGCAGCGGTGATGACTGAATTCAGGATCCCGCACGCGCGCTTCGCGTCGGTCGGCGTACCATCTCTGATCATGAATGGTTCCAAGACCGATCTCCGATTACGCCAGGCGGCACGGACACTTGCCGGCGTGATCCCCTGTGCAATACATCGAGAGCTGGCCGGTCAGACGCACAATGTGAAAGCCGGCGTCCTCGTCCCGCCGGTGGTGGAGTTCTTCACCTCGACCGCACCCCAACCCGCCCGGAGCTGACGCATGCGATTCATCATCATGCACAAGACCAACGCGCAGTGGGAAGCAGGAGCGACGCCCACTCCGGAGCTCGTCGCGCGAGTCGGGGCTCTGCTCGGTGAACTGAAAAACGCCGGCGTGCTCGTCGGAGCGGAAGGACTGCGAGCCACCTCACACGGCGTGCGATTGGTTTTCTCAGGAGGCACGCGAACGGTCATCAAGGGGCCGTATGCCGGCGACAGCGAGCTGCCCGCTGGCTTCACCATCCTGCACACGGCTTCGATCGACGAAGCGATCGCGTGGGCGACAAGGCAGGCGGAAGTCCTCGGAGACGTGGAGATCGACATTCGACCCGTCAACGAGCCATGGGACATCGGATTCGCGCCCAAGCCGGCGGACGTGAGCCACGTGCGCTACATGATTCTGTGCAAGGCCACTGCCGCGACCGAAGCGGGCTCGGCACCTTCGCCGGCGCAACGCGCGGGCATGGCCCGACTCCTCGACGAAACGAGACGCGCTGGACTGCCGCTGGTTACGGCCGCGATCCGCCCAAGCTCGCGAGGCAGGCGTTACAAGAACTCCCGTGACGGCATTGCCGTGATCGATGGGCCCTTCGTTGAGACGAAAGAGCTCCTCGCCGGCTTCGTTATTGTTTTGGCCGATTCGCTCGAGGACGCCTGTCGATGGGCAGAGCCGTACATCCACGCCGTCGGAGCGAAGGAGATCGACGTCCTCGAAATCGAGTAGAGCGACGCTCGGCGGCCATCGCGGAGAACAGATCATCGGACCGGATAAACAAGCCGGCTACGGTCCGATCATCTTCTTGAAATCAGGATCGCTGAATAACGATTCGAAATGAGGATTCCGCGGTAGTTGGCGCCTGTTCGCTGGGTTGAGGTCGAGCGCGTGGCGCAGGGCTTCGAGGGCACCAGATTTTCGACCGGCGCCAAGCTCCGTCGCCGCGAAGACCACCCACGCCTCGTCATTCTCAGGTGATTTATCGCGCGCCGCCAGCGCGGCTTGTGCCGCCGCCGAGAGGTTCTTTTCCCTTAGACGGGCGTTCGCGATGGCGACGAGTTCTCGCGACCTGAACATGTTCAGCAGCCGCCGGAGCTCGGTCAGCGGCGCGCGATTATCGTCGACGCGCAGGTCGATCACACGATCTCCAAAGCCGGCTGATCCGGCGAGCGGCTTGGCAACGACGAGTGCCGCCGCTTGCGTCCCCCGCGCGTCGCCCCCTGCCGCCTGACCGGCGTCGAGTGCTGCCAAGATCCGCTCCGCCAGCGGCCCTGTCGAGCCCTCGAACGCTTTCCCGATCGCTTGGATGACTTCTGGACCTGTCAGGATATTGCCTTGCGCACAAAAGTCGCGGCCGCACTGGTGGCCTTTCCAGTCCAGTGCACCAGACCCCGTCCATGGGGGGTCGGCCGGAAGCATCAAGGATCGCAACCTGTCGCCTGTCGCGGCTCTCGTCACTCCGCAACATCAACTCCAACGCTTGTTGAGGGGACATGCCTGCCGACAGCAGTTCGAGACCGAGTGTCCCGTACATTGGATTCGACTCTGACTGATGCGCCACGACAGCCACACCGCCCTTGATTGTGATGGTGCGGCTACCGGTCGCTAGAGCTTTTGACTGCACGGCTATGCCGAGCTCACCAGTACCAGGGTCGCGAGCAACGATTGAAAAAGTACCTTCGGCCGCGACGTCAGTGGACTGCGCACGAGCGACACGTGACGTGGTCAGAACCGACGCAATCGTCAGCGCCGCAACAACGACGCTGTTCATTCAATCACCTCATTCTTCCATCACTTTCCGATCGCATAAAGCGCATCATCGGACCGAATGAACAAACGGCCGCCCGCGATGGCCGGCGATGCGAGTTGACGTGCGTTGAGGCGATTGCGCGAAAGGATCTTCGGAGTGCGGCCGGCGGCGACAACAATCGTCTCGCCGTCTTCGCTCGCGAGATAGACTTTTCCGTCTCCGGCGACCGGCGACGCGGTGTAGACGCCGCCGACGCGATCCTGATAGACGCGCTCCCCTGTTCGCGCGTCTGACACAGTCAGCACACCCACGTCTCCGGTCATATAGATCAACCCGTTGTAATACAGAAGCGACGAGATATACGGCGCGCCGGTCGCAAGTTTCCACGCCACATGCGTATTAGCGACGTTGCCGCTGCCGCCAGGACGAATCGCCATGAACGGACTACTGCGATAGCCGCGGCTCGTATAGATCATTCCGTCGTGGAAGACCGGGGTTGGAATCGGAAACCTGTTTGCCTCCTCGATGTACCACCGGCGCTCACCGGAGGTGAGATCGTGTCCGCTGACACCGACGCTGGAGTTGACGACGATTTCAGCGCGCCCACCTGTCTCGAGGACCAGCGGCGTGCTGTACGACGTCACGCCGGCCGGCGCATCCACTTTCCACTGCACGTCCCCCGTCCGCGCATCGACCGACAACAGATACGATCCGCTTTCGTGATAACACAGCAGGATCAGCCGGTTCTTGTAAACAACCGGCGAGCTGCCGTGCCCCCAATTAATCTGGAACGGGCCGTACGTGGTCCCGAGATGTTTCTTCCAGACCAGCTTACCGGACAAATCCACCGCAGCGATCTGACCGGTTCCAAACCATGCGTACACGCGTTCACCGTCGGTGACTGGACTGGGCGACGCGAGATTGTGTTTTTCATGAACTGCAGGAAGCGGTCCCTCGGCCGGCAACTCGTAATCCCACACGCTGCGTCCAGTGCGACGATCGACCGCACTCACGAGAAACGCGACGCGAGTGCCGCCGGAGCTGGCGGATGAACTGAGCGGCCGCTCGCCTGCGGCAAGCGGATCGCCGCCCTGCACCAGGCGCGGACCCGGACGCACTTCCCCGCTTCCGGCTTGTGCCGTCACGATGACCAGGTCACCCCACACAATCGGAGAAGAGATGCCGACACCGCGCAGAGTTGCTTTCCACGCGACATTCTCGGTGTCGCTCCATCGTTCGGGCAGTGTCGCTTCGGGCGACACGCCGGTCGCCGACGGCCCCCGCCAATGCGGCCAGTTCTCCGCGTGAAGGTGGACAGCCAACACAGCAAACGCGCTCAGCGCGAACAGAGTTCGTTTCATGAGCGGAAATATAAAGGGAGAAGGGAAAAGGAAGAAGGGAAAAGGGGATTACGAGCCGAGGTACGGCAAAGTACGGCGAGGACGTACGGGCCGCAGCACAGGCGTTGCTTCACTAGCCCGGCGGGCGGACACCTTGAGCCTGATGGCTCCCAAGGTGAGTGCGGCGATGCCCACGATGGCGAGCACTAGCATCGTCACCATCGGGTCGTAGGCCGGAATGAGGTCCGCAAGCCAGAGGTTGATCTGAAGGACGACAGAATTGTTACCCGTCAGCGCGATAGCAACGACCGCCGTGCACAGCAGGCTTTCCGCGGCGACGTCCTGCCAGACGCGAGGACGCGGGGGCGGCGCCGAAGTGGTTTCCGAAGTCGCTTGCGTGTTCATTGCTGATGTCGAAATCAGCAAGTTATGCGCCACGGCAGTGGACGCTGCCAGCTCGACCTTATAGAAGCACTTCAACGACATTCCGCCGCGCGGCAGACTCTTTTCTCCAGTCGCGGATTAATGTCCGACGAATCACACCCCTTCGAACGCCTTTCGCTTCATCTCTCCCCAGCCGCTCTTACCGGTCAGTGTCTGGTAGGTTCCAACCCAAGCCCACCACGAATTCAGCTGACGATACCCGCAGCTCTCGATGAGAGCGACGATGACCAGCAGCACCAGGTCGCGTCCACGCATGTATCGTCGCGTCCCGAGATCGCTCACGACGACGGCCGTGAACGTGACGGCGATTCCGGAGAGCGCTGACACTGCGAACGCGACCAGCCAGAACACCGGACGGAGTGTGCCTGAAACTGCGCCGAGGATCACGACGATGTAGCCCGCCAACTCGAGCAGTGGTGCGAGACCTTCGAACAACACCGTGTAAGGCAACACGCCGACCCCGACAAACCCGAATCGTGGATTGCCAAGCAGGCGTCGATGCCGCCAGAGAACTTGCAGCAGTCCACGCCGCCAACGGTATCTCTGTGATTGCAGCGAGCGCCAGTCTTCGGGTGCCTGGGTCCATGCCAGCGGATTCGGGTCGAAGCCGATGCGAAATGGTTGACCGAGGGCGCGAAAGTGGCGCTGCAGGCGGATGGTGAGATCCATGTCTTCGCCGATGGCGGTCGTGTCGTAGCCGCCGACGGCAATGACAGCATCGCGTCGAAACAAGCCGAAGGCGCCAGAGATGATGACGACACCATTCCACGTCGCGCAGGCAAGCCGGAAAAGAAGAAAGCTGCGCATGTATTCCACGATCTGGAACCGCGCGAGCCAGCTTCGTGGCAGCGCGACCTCGTCGACGTGACCGTCGCGAATCCGGCAGCCATTCGCGATCCCCAGATTGGCGCCGACGGCAATCGTCTTCGGGTCCTCGAGAAACGGCGTGATCGCTTCCTGGTCACTTTTTCGCGTAGGTGCTGGCGCCGAGAAAGTGCAGCGACACGTAAGGTTCGTCGCCAACCACCCAGCTGTCATGCGGCTCCGGCGGAATGTAAAACAGCATGCCGGATCTCAACTCAATGACCCGGCCATCGTCGAAGGCGGCCGTCGCCGTGCCCGACACGACCAGCCCGACATGTTCGACATGGCAGCGACTGGCGCCCACGCGCGGGCCGACATGCAGCGACCACTTCCATCCGGGCTGGTAGGTCGCGCGTCCAATGGTCATCCCGCCAAGATGAACGAGCTCAAACCGTCCTTTCTCCATCTCGCGAAGTTCGTCGGGCGTCTCGAAGCGTTTGAGAATGACCGAATGATCCATCCATCCTCCTTTTATCTCTCACCTTTCTTTATCTGCTTTACTCACTGCGCGTGGGGCCCTCCGCCTCCGCGCCGTCTATCCATGCGCGCTATGGCGAGACCTCGCCGTAGCCTCGGCGAAGGCGGGCACCCCCACGCGCGCTCGCTCGGCGGCGGCGCTTCGCGCCGCTTCCTTCCAGCGCCTCGCTCGGGCCGCGGGCGCTTTCGCTTTAAGACCAATCCCTATCATCCACCGTCCTAAAACACATGACCGTCAGAGCACCAGTTCGAAACGCACTGATGGTATCTGTTGTCATTCACACGATAGCCCTCGCGCTCGCCGTTATCACGGCAACGCGGCTGATGAGTGAGGGAGACAACACTACTCCTCATGTCGCCGAAAGCATCGCGCACATTACGTGGATTGCGCCGCCATCGCAGCCATCGCAACCGGGTGCTCCCCGAGGCGGCAGCGGAGA
>Ga0075428_100007105_pt1 | contig 12399 bp, 10 predicted proteins | sample RhiMetdeltSRZDD2_FD_75291 | JGI IMG/M metagenome (GOLD analysis project Ga0075428, IMG submission 75291) | Populus rhizosphere microbial communities from Tennessee, USA - Rhizosphere MetaG P. deltoides SRZDD2 | ecosystem: Host-associated > Plants > Roots > Rhizosphere > Soil | place: USA...
GGCGGGCCTGCTCACTTACCCGTCACGAAGCGGGTCCAGCTGCGGTTCAGTGCGCGCGAGAACTCCTCGGACTCGGCGAGGTCCGGAAACAGCTTGGCCTTCACCTCGGCCGGCGGATAAATGGCAGGGTCGTTGCGGATCGCCTCGTCGATCATCGGAAACGACGCGGCATTACCGTTTGCGTAGTTGATGAAGTTCGAGTTCGCTGCGGCGACCTCGGCGCGCTGCAGGAAATTGATGAGCACGTGCGCGTTCTCGGGGTGTGGCGCATCGCGCGGGATAGCCAGCAGATCGAACCAGATAATCGTGCCTTCCTTCGGAACGAAGTACTTGATCACGTCGGTCAGCCCCGCTTCGGCCGCCCGGTCGCGCGCTTGCAGCACGTCGCCGCTCCAGCCGAGCGCGATGCAGATCTCGCCGTTCGCGAGCGCATCGATGTAGTTCGAGCTGTGGATCATCCGCAGGTACGGCCGGATCGCCAGCAGCGTCTCCTCGGCCTTCGCGAGGTCCTGCTCGGATTCGCTGGTGGGATCGAGCCCCAGGTACGCCAGCACCCCGGGCAGTACGTCGGTCGGCCCGTCGAGGACCGAGATGCCACAGTCCTTGAATTTCGCCGCGACGTTCGGGTCGAGGATCAGTTTCCAGCTGTCGACCGGGGCGTCGGGCATGATGGCCTTCACCTTGGTCTCGTTGTAGCCGATCCCCGTCGTGCCCCACATGTAGTCGACGGCATGCTGGTTGCCGGGATCGTGGAGCGCGACTCTCTCGAGGATCTCGGGGTCGAGATTCTTCCAGTTCGGAATCTGTGCCCGGTCGAGCTGCAGAAACACGCCGGCGTCGACCTGTCGTTCCAGGAACGATGCCGTCGGCACGACCACGTCGTATCCGGACTGACCGGCCATCAGCTTCGATTCGAGCATCTCGTTGGAGTCGTAGACGTCGTAGACGACCTTGATGCCTGTCTCGGCGGTGAACTTCTCGAGCAGCGACGGCTCGATGTAGTTGGCCCAGTTGTAGACGTGAACGACCTTCGCACCGGCGTCTGCTAGCTTGGCGGCGCTGCCGCCGGCGCCTTCGTCGGGCTTCTTGCCGCAACCTGCAACGACAAGCGCTGCGCCCGCTACCGTCAAGAGAAACCTTGGCAGATTGTTCATCATCGCCCCCCTGCTCCGAGCTTTTGCTGTCCGGATCCCCAAGCTTGTCGCAACAGCGGGTGTTATATAGCAGGCGTACCGTGCCCGGTAGCAGCGGTTCAGTCCTCGAAGGCAAAGCGGTATTCCCCCAGTGCATCGGGGGCTGCGATTCGCCAGCGGTTCTGCGTGTCGAAGCGGACGGCGCGCTGCATCGTGAGCAGGTCGAGCCGCCAGCGCCCGTCGGCGCCTCGCTCCAGGAACCATGGTGAGCAGCGCCCGGAGTCTCCCGGATAGTCGACGACCGCGAAATCGCCCTGCTCGCGGACCCGCGGCTGTGGACAGGCCTGGTAGGCTCGCACGAGGTTCGCCATCTGCCCGCGCGTCACGAGATGAGCTGTCATCATCTCCCGCGTCGCCGGCGTATAGACGTCCAGGTCCGGCGATGAATCACGGGCCGCCATGGCCGCAAGGTAGCCACTGACAGTGTCGAGCGGCGACGATGCCGCTGCGCCGCCTGTTGCGGTCGTGGCGACGGGTCGCTCGTAGCCCTCACCGATGCCGGCTCTGCTCTCTGCGCCACCACCGGCGCTCGTCGCCCCGGCGCTCGTCGCCATGGTGGCGCGCTGAATGAGCGTGGATGCGGCGACAGCCTCCTCAGCACGCCCGGCGATGAGCTCGCTCGCCGCCACGATGCCGTCGCCGACCCGGCCCGCGGCAAAGAACGGCGCCATCTGCTCGCGCTCGATGAATGCAACGAACGAGTCCACGAACACATGCTCGAGCTCGCGGGCGACCTCGAGCCGCACGCGTTCGCCGCCCGCGTCAGCGATCAGGAGCAGCCCCCGGCCGGTGCTCGAGAGGCTCCCGACACGCGCATCCTCGAAATGGCGCACAGCGAGCGCGCTCAGGTCGTCGGATCCGGGAACGGTCAGCACTCGGTAGTCGATGTCGTATTGGCGAAGGAGCGCCGAGTGCCAAGTGGTGACACTGGCCTCGGCTGTCTTGGACAGCAGACCCGCCTCGTCGTCGATGAGCCGCGGGGCGTCCGGACTCTTCGCGCAGGACCCGGACAGGAGGGCGGCCGCCGCCAGCCCTGCGATGACCGCACGCGCCTCGCTACCAGGTCTCACCGAAGGGCCGCGCCTCGATCTCGAACGCCCAGGCGGAGCGAGGCTGCTGGCTCAACCAGAAGGCGGTCGCCGCGACGTCGTCGGGGTTCACGAAGAAGGTGTCGGGCTTATCGGGCATGGTCTTGCGGGTGCGCTCGAGATCGACGACACCATCGACGATGACCAGCGCGACGTGGATCCCCGCGGGCCACAGATGGCGTGCCATCGACTCGGCAAGGCTGCGCTGAGCGGCCTTGGCCGGTGCAAAGGCGGCGGTTTTGGGCATCCCGCGCCGCGACGCAGTCGCACCGATCAGGATGATGGCGCCGCGACCGCGGCGTCTCATGGCCGGGATCACCTGCCTGGCAGTGACAAGCGCACCGAGCGCATTCACCCGCCAGGCCGCCTCGAAACTTGCCGTCGTGATGGTCTCGACGTCGCCCCAGACACCGCTGCCGGCGTTGTAGACGACGACGTCAGGCTCGCCGAGGTCCATGCTGACGCGGCCGAAGACCGCGACGACATCGCTTTCGTTCGCGACGTCGCAGGCGTAGAACCGCGCTCCGTCGAGCGTTGCGGCCAGGCGCTCGCCGAACGCAGTCGAGCGCGCCAGAAGCGCGACCCGATGACCGCCGGCCGCAAAGCGCCGTGCGATCGATGCGCCGTTACCCGGCCCGACACCGACGACGACACACACCGGCTGGTCCATGACTGCGACGCCGCGCCCTACGGTCCTGGGGTGGCTGATGGGCCTCCGAGCGCCGCCGCGAGCTGCGCGGCGACTCTCTCAAACTCCCAGAACGCACGCAGCGAAACGATCCGTCCCTGCTCGTCCACACGGTAGACGATCACGCAGTCCGTGCCAATCTCGACCCCGCTTGCCATGCGATTGACGAGCGACACGACATTCGCGCATTCGTTGCCGCTCGCATACGACTCGCGTACCTGCATCTCGACGTTGCCCGGTGCGATCACCGTGTCCCAGAAGCGCCCGATCGCCTCCTTGCCCCGATGCCCCTTGCCGCTCGGATCGAGCGGCGATACCCCGACAGGGTCCTCGATCACCGCGTCATCGGCGAAGAGCGCAAGCCAGCCGTTCTTGTCCTTGGCCTGGACGTTCCGCATCGAGTTCTGTCCCGCCCGACGCGCCGGATGCTCACCGACTCTCGCTTCCATCTGCACTCACCTCTCGAGGTCCATCATGCGAAGTAACGCGGGCACGCGATCGAACGTTCGCAAAGGCCACCGGTCCTGCGCAACAGGAGGCGCGATCAGGGCTGTCATTGCTTTTCCTCGTCTGCGGCGTATATTCCCGCTGTAGACCCATGATTTAGCGCGTGTTTCGACCATTGGCCGGCGGGAATCTAACTTTAAGAACAAATCATAAGTTATTGTTTTAATAAGAATACAAAGATCGCTTTGGTCGGACAGGTCGAGGGAATTGAAATGTCAGCCACCTGGGACAGGTTCCACGGTGCCGCGCTCCTGCTTGCTGGCGCAGGTCCAGTCAAGCAGCGACTCGCGGAGGCCTACCGCAAATACCTCGTCGACGTCGAAACCGACGAGCTGCCGCGCGAGTTGCGAGCGGAATTCCTGTCGCTCTCGGCATCACTCACCGCAGGCCGCGCTGTCGGCGGGTTGAGCGTGATGGAGGCCACCGTGCGAAAGTTCTCCGACGCACAGGCGGCGGCCTACGCGGGGCGGCTTATCACCATGTACGGCTGGCTTGCGCAGTCGCAAGTACACGCGCAGCGTCCGCCCTCGCTCCGCGCAATAAAGTCCTCGCAGGGTTGAACGATCAGTCGAGCTTGAACTCGATCACGTCGAAGCGCGTCGTCTCCTCATGGCGCGCCTGGCGCTTGATCGCGTCGACGAGCTGTCGCTGATCCCAAGGCACGACTTCGTCGGCGAGCTCCTGCACCTGCGGCGGAATCGTGTCCTCTGCGCCGAACGGTTCCAGAACCACGACGGGCTTGTCGAATGCCTTGGCGCAATGAAGCTGGAACTCGATCCAGTCGATGTTCCGCCGGTAGAGCGACGAGATCAGAATTACAACCTCGGCGTCGTTGATCTGCTTACGCAGGTCCTCCCGCAGTACCTCGCGGTCGCCCTTGGGGCGATTTTCCGGGGTGCTGGTGTTGCGGTAGAAGAAGTTGCTGGCACTCTCCAGATACTCGAATACCCGGTGATAGTCATCGTCCGGGTGCCAGATATGGCTGACGAAGAGCCGAATCGGGTTCCTTTGCGTGACGCTGCTCACCGGACCTCCCTTAACGCGCTGCGGCCTGACTGGCAATAGTTTAACCCCGGGTCCGATACCGGAATGCCAAGCCGGTCGCTAGAATCCCCGGACCGATGCGTTTCGTTCTTTACAATATCCGGTACGCGACCGGTACCGGGGCCGCTTTTCATCTGCCCGTCCCCGGCGCCGGGTACCTCCGCAGCAATCCCCGGGTCCTGGACGGGATCACGCAGTTCATCAAGTCCCGGGACCCGGACATCGTCGGGCTGATCGAGGTCGATACGGGATCGATTCGTACGGGCCTCGTCAACCAGGCTCAGGTGATCGCCAAGTCCCTGGGCCACTACTCCACGTACCAGTGCAAGTACGGCACGAGCTCGATCAACACGCTGGTGCCAATCGTCCGCAAGCAGGCGAACGCGTTCCTCGCGTCGCCACGGGTCGAAGGCGAGCGCTTCCACTACTTCGACACCGGGATAAAGCGGCTGATCATCGAGCTCGAGCTCGACGAGCTGTGCGTGTTTCTGGTCCACCTCTCCCTCAAGTTCCGTCATCGTCACGCGCAGCTTCGTCATCTGTTTGAGCTGGTCAAGCGCTCGACCAAGCCGGTGATGGTCGCGGGCGATTTCAACACCTTCTGGGGCGAGCACGAGATGGCGCTGTTCATGGAGGCCACCGGGCTGCGGAGCGCCAACCGTCACCGGCTGCCGTCCTATCCGGCGCGCCGACCGCGGATCGAGCTCGACTTCATTCTCTATTCGCGCGGCATCGAGATCGATTCCTTCGAGGTCCCCGACGTCACCTTTTCCGACCATCGCCCGCTGATCTGCGACTTCCGGATCAGCGGTGCGGAGCGCGTCGCTGCCTGACGCGGCAGGCTTGCCTTGAACACCGGCAGCTCCCGCCACTGGTCGCTCGATGTCGACGCCGACCGCATCGCATGGCTCACGCTCGATCGTGCCGACGCTGCGGCGAACTCACTGTCGCGCGAGGTGATGGAGGAGCTCGGCCGGCGACTGACTGAGATCGAGCGGCAGGCGCCGCGCGCGGTCGTCGTGGGCTCAGCCAAGCCCGGATTCATAGCCGGCGCCGACGTGCGCGAGTTCGCCCAGGTGCGCACCCCCGAGGAGGCGCTGCCTTTCGTGCGCGCGGCGCACGCAATCCTGGCGCGGCTCGAGCATCTGGCCTGCCCAACGGTCGCCGCGATCAACGGTTACTGCCTGGGCGGCGGGCTCGAGCTCGCGCTTGCCTGTAGCCATCGGGTGTGCGTCGACGACCCGAAGACGGTGCTCGGCTTCCCCGAGGTGATGCTCGGTATCCACCCCGGGTTCGGCGGCACGGTCCGTTCGGTGCGGCTGATCGGGGTCACGGCTGCGATGGACCTCATGCTCACCGGTCGCAACCTCCGGCCCGACAAGGCGCTCGCGCTCGGCCTGGTCGATCGTCTCGCGCCGGGCGCCGAGTTGCGCGCCGCGGCGCGCTCGATCGCGCTCGCCCCGCCTGCCCGCAGACGAGCTGCCCTGCCGCAGCGCCTGCTGTCATTGGCGCCGCTGCGCGGCATCGTCGCGCCAAAGATCCTTGCGCAGGTCGCGCGTCGTGCCAGGCGCGAGCATTACCCCGCGCCCTACGCGATCGTCGAGCTTTGGCGTCGGCACGGCGCGAATCGCCGCAGCGCCTACGACGCGGAGGCCCGGTCGGTAGCCGAGCTCGTCTGCACGCCGACCTCGCGCAACCTGGTACGGGTGTTCTTCCTGCAGGAGCGCCTCAAAGGCCAGGGCAGCGCCGATTTCCCGAAGAGCGCAAAGGTGCACGTCGTTGGCGCCGGCGTGATGGGCGGCGACATCGCCGCGTGGTGCGCGCTCCGCGGCCACCGCGTTACGCTCCAGGACCGGGGTCTCGAGTTCGTCGAGCCCGCACTCAAGCGCGCGCGGGAGTACTTCGAGAAGCGGGCGCGCCGGCCGGGTGAGGCCGACGAGACCATGGCTCGGCTCGTCGCCGACGTCGAAGGACATGGAGCGGCGAGTGCTGACGTAGTGATTGAGGCAATCTTCGAGGATGCGGACGCCAAGCGGGCGCTCTACGCGCGCCTCGAGCCGCAGCTGCCGACAAGTGCCATCCTCGCGACCAACACCTCGAGCATCGTGCTCGCGACGCTCGCGTCCGGGCTCGACGATCCGGGCCGCCTCGTCGGCCTGCATTTCTTCAACCCCGTGGCGCAGATGCCGCTGGTGGAGGTCATCGCTTCGGAGCAAACGCACGCACACGTCCAATCGACCGCGCTCGCGTTTACGCGCAGCATCGACAAGCTCCCCCTGCCCTGCCGCAGCGCGCCGGGCTTCGTCGTCAACCGCGTGCTGATGCCGTATCTCACGGAGGCAGTGCTCGCCGCCAAGGATGGGGTGCCGCTCGCGGTGATCGATCGCGCGGCCGAGGAGTTCGGCATGCCGATGGGGCCGATCGAGCTCGCCGACACCGTTGGCCTCGACGTCTGTCTGCATGTCGGCCGCATCCTCGCGCAGGCCTTCGGGCGGCTCGCGCCGGAGTTGATCGCGCCCCTCGTCGAAGCCCGTAAGCTCGGCCGCAAGAGCGGCGAGGGTCTCTACGTCTGGCGGGACGGAAAGGCGGTCAAGCCACCGGCCGCGTGGAGTGCAATTCCAGACGATCTCGTCGACCGGCTGATGCTGCCGATGCTCAACGAGGCGATCGCGATCCTCCGCGAGAAGGTGGTTGCCGACTCCGAGCTCGTCGATGGCGGCGTGGTATTCGGCGCCGGCTTCGCGCCGTTTCGCGGCGGGCCCTTGCGCTACGCTCGCGAGCGCGGGGTGGCAAAGGTGCTCGAGCGTCTCCGCGAGCTCGAGGCGCGGTACGGGGCGCGCTTCCGCCCCGATGCGGGGTGGGTCGAGTTTGGCGCAGGAGCCCTGTGATAGGATGCGCCGCCGTGGCGCGCCCACGCGCCACGAGGCTGCGCGCTTCTGACGCCGATAAACGATGACGGACATTCCGCAACCTGTCGATCCCAAGATCCTGCGCGTCTTCTCGCCGCTCGACGGCCTGAAGAACGAGAACCTGCGTGCGCTCGCGCGCAAGACCTCGGTGCGCGAGCTCGGTCAGGGTCGCATGCTTTTCAAGCAGGAAGACACCGAGAAGCGCACCTACTACCTCGTCTCGGGGACAGTCGACCTGCTCACCGACGGCAAGATCGTCGGCACGATCAGGGGCGGTACGGCGGATGCGAAGCACCCGCTCGCGCCCGTCCTGCCGCGGCGCTGCAGCGCGCGGGTGGCCACCGAAGTCGTCAGCTTCCTGTCGATCGACAGCGACCTGCTCGACGTGCTGATCACCTGGGACCAGACGGGCCAGTACGAGGTCGGCGATCTGCGATCCGCGACTGTCACGGACGACGACTGGATGACGCTGCTGCTGCAGAGCCGTGCGTTTCACAAGGTCCCGCCGGCGAACCTGCAGGCCGTGTTCATGCGCATGCAGCGCATGCCCTATTCCGCCGGGGACACGGTGATCCGCCAGGGCGCCGAGGGCGACTACTTCTACGCGATCGTCGACGGCCGCTGCGTCGTGACCCGCGAGACACCGCTCAACCGCGAGGGAGTCAAGCTCGCCGAACTGGGCAAGGGCGACACCTTCGGCGAGGAAGCTCTCATTTCGGGCGCCAAGCGCAACGCTACCGTGTCGATGCTGACCGACGGCGCCGTGATGCGCCTCGGCAAGGACGACTTCAATACCCTGCTCAACGAGCCGATGCTGCAGTGGGTCGACGTCGACGAGGCCAAGGAGCTTATTGGCCGCGGGGCCAAATGGCTCGACGTGCGCCTGCCGAGCGAGTTCGAGCACGCCCACTTCGACGACGCGCTCAACATCCCGCTGTACTTCGTGCGGCTCAAGCTCAAGACACTCGATACCGCCGTGCCCTATGTCGTCTGCTGCGACACCGGCCGGCGCAGCTCCGCTGCAGCCTACATCCTGGGCGAGCGCGGCTACGATTGCTACGTGCTGAAAGGCGGCATCGCGTCCACGGATCTCGCCGAGGCCCTGATCAGCCCAAGCAAGAAGAGCTGAGCGCCGGAAACAGGCCGGGGGCCGTCCTCAGCGGCCAGCTCCGCCGGCATTGCGTGCCGGGGCATCGTCTCCCTGCAGCTCCGCGTCCAGGTCCAGCGCCTCGCGCAGTCGGAGCGCCGCCGCGCCGCCCGCGTTGAGCCACTGCTCGAAGTCCCCTGCCGCGAGCGGCTTGGAAATATAGAACCCCTGGATCTCGTCGCAGCCGACGGCACGGATCATCTCCAGTGTCGCGGCGTCCTCGATTCCCTCCGCGACCGAGCAGATCCGCATCGCACGGGCCATGGCGACCACGGCCGCGGTCACGCCCATCGCGCCGAGGTCGGTGCAGAGATCGGCGATCAGCGACCGGTCGAGCTTCATGCAGTCGATCGACAGCCGGCGGATCTGGCCGAGCGAGGCGTAGCCGCTGCCGAAGTCGTCTGCGGCGACCCGTACGCCGATCTGGCGCAGCGCGGCCAACCGGTCGCGTGCGTCCTTGGGCGCGTCGATCAGTCCGGTTTCGGTGATCGCGAGCTCGAGCGCGCTCGCGGGCAGCTGCGTGGCCGAGAGGATGTCCTGGATCGAGGCGACAAGATGCCGATCGCGCAGCTGCCTGCCCGAAAGCTTGACCGAGACGAAGAAGTTGCGCTGGATTCGCTCGCGCCAGTCGGCGAGCTGCCGGCACGCTTCCTTGATCACCCAGCGGCCGATCTCGTCGATGAATCCGGCCTCCTCTGCGATCGACACGAACTCTGTCGGGCTCACGGATCCGAATTGCGGATGCTCCCAGCGGAGCAGGCATTCCACGCCCGTGAGATCCAGGGTGTCGATAGTCACGCGCGGCTGGAAGGCCAGGCGCAATTCCCGTCGATCGATCGCGCCCCGGAGGGCGGTTTCCATCAGCACCCTCACCCGGGAGCGCGCACCCTGCGCGGCCGAGAAGAACTCGCAGGTCCGCGCGTCGTTGGCCTGCTGAGCGGCGCAGTGCGCGCTCGTCAGCAGCCGCTCGGCATCCTCGCCGTCCTTGGGCGAGAGCGCGATCCCGGCGCTCACGGCGGGCATGTACTCGGTGCCCTGGCAGGTCATCGGGCGCGAGATCGCGGTCAGCATGCCGCGGACCTGCTCGGCGAGGCGCTCCGGCGAAGCCCGGGTTCGAAACACGGCGCCCAGCTCGTCGTCGGAGATGCGGCAGACGGAATCGACGGCTGAATCCCACCCGACGTCGCCGCCCAGACCCATGCGCATGAACTCGACCTCGATCGCTTTGGCGACCTCGGCGACAAGCGCTGTAACGAACTCCGCGCCGTGGGCTTGCAGCAGGCGGTCCAGGTTGTGCAGACGGATCGCGACGATGCTCAATGTCCCAGCAAGCGACTCGGTGTCTCCGAGCGCTCTCGTTATTCGTTCGACGAGGTGGCGGCGGTTGTGCAGTCCGGTCGCGGTATCGAACCACGACAGACGGTGGACGTTCTCTTCGGCATCTCGCAGGCGTGTCAGGTCCTGCAGCGTGACGATGACGACGCCCCGATCGCCGCCGCCCGAGGCCTGGACCAGCTCGCCCTCCTGGTGCAGGCAGAGCTCCACGCCGCGTGCGACCTGCAGTCGATGGTCGAAGCTGAATCCCCCGGCCCCTGACGCGCAGGCCGTAAAGGCCTGGCTGACGGCGTCACGCTCCGCCGGGTTGAGGCGAATCACGAACTGCTCGTAGCTTCGGAGCGATCCTGCGTCGACCCCCAGCAGCACGCCCGCCATCGGCGAGACGCTGAGGGTGCGACCTTCGAGATCGAGCTCCCAGTGCCCCACGCGCGCGATACGCTGCGCAAGCAGGAGCTTCGAGCGGCTCGACCAGACCTCGTTCTGCAGCTCCTGATCGCGCAGCAGGAACCGCACGCGCTCGACCAGCAGGCGCGGGTTCATGCCCTTCTGCGCAAAGTCGCTGGCGCCGGCGGCGAAAGCATCGCTGATGGCGGCGAGGTCGTTTCTGCCCGTCAGCATCAGGATCGGGAGGTGCTCACCTTCCGGCCGCTGGCGCATCGCCCGGCAGGCCTCGATGCCCGTCATGTTCGGCATCATCACGTCGAGGATGACGAGTCCGGGACGACTTCGCGCGAACTCTTCCACCGCCTGGGCGCCGTCGGCGGCCGTCACCACCACGTATCCGGCACCCGCAAGAGCCGCTTCCGTGAGCAGCAGGTGGCTCGGATCGTCATCGGCGATCAGGATTGTCTTGGCCTTGAACGTACTCATCCTGGAGTCCTCCGTCCTGCGCGCACCCATGTCTTACAGACTTCTGTCGCCGTCACGTCGCCAAGCCCTAGGTACCTGTCTTGCGGCTGTTCGCTTGCTTGAGCGCCGTCTCGAATGCTGCATAGGTCGGCCGCAAGCCGGCTGCAACCGCGCGAATTGCCTTCACGTCAGCGCCGTCGCGCGCCATGGACTCGCAGCGATCCAGGAGCTCGGCGAACCGGCGTCCGCCGAGATTGCTGCTCGCCGATTTCAGCGAGTGCGCTGCCGCCGCCACTGCCGGCAGATCGCCCGCGGCCAGGCACCGGTCGACGCTCTGCAGAGTCGTGGGTGCGGTCTCGAACAGCAGCTGGCAAAGCCGATCGAGCACGTGCGGCTTGCCCAGGCTGCGTATGGCCTTGATCTGCTCTAGGTCGAGCACTGGCAGCAATGATTTCGTCGCTGGTTCGAAGAGCGGCGCCGCGAGCATGTCGGTGACTGCCGGATCGAACAGCTCCGATTCCTCCTCGGCCGACAGCACAGCCTGCGCGTCTGCGGTCACCGGAACGGATTCCTCCGGATCGACCGGCTCAGCCGGCGTCTCGATGAGGTGCAGGGTGCCGCAGGCTTCCGCGATCGGTCGCAATGCGGCGATCAATTGCGCCGAGGTGAATGGCTTGCCGAGGAAGCCGTTCATACCGGCGGCAAGGCATCGCTCCCTGTCGCGCGCCAGGACGTTGGCGGTCAGGGCGACGATCGCGGTCGGCGGCACGCCGCGCTCGGACTCGCTGCGGCGGATCTCGGCCGTCGCCGTGAACCCATCCATCCCGGGCATCTGGCAGTCCATGAGGATCACGTCGAAGCGTCGCTCACGGGCTTCACGCACCGCCGCGTGACCGTCGTGCGCCAGCGTCACACGGCAACGGCTTTCCTCCAGCATCGCGACTGCGACTTCGCGATTGACCGGGTTGTCATCGACGACCAGGACGGCAAGTCCGAGCGCCGCCGTCGTGCTGCCGGACGCCTTGGATCCGCCGACAATCGTCGACCCCCGGGCCGTCGTGCGGGGCGCACGGGCGGCCCGCAACGCCGCCTTGAGCGATTCCAGGCGCACCGGTTTCGCGATGCAGGTGTCGGGTTCGATGGCTTTCGTTCCTTCGTACGTCGCATCGAAGTCGAGCGCGGTCAGCAACACCACGTACGTGCCCGCTACTGACGGATCCATCCTGATCTCGCGCAAGAGCTCAGCCGTGGAAGCGTCCGGAAGCCCGTGATCGAGCAGCACGACGTCAAATGGCTGGCTGCGCAGTGCGGCGCTGCGCAGCCGCTCGGCGAGCATGCGCCCGCGGTTGAGCACTGAGACCTCGGCCGACCACGTCTTGAGCGCCTCTTCGAGACCCATGTAGCTCTGGGTGCTGTCGTCGACGATCAGCACGCGTAGCCCAGTGAACTCCTGGTTGTTCTCCTCGCCGGCGCTCTCGCGCTCGGCGACTTCGAAAGGCAGCAAGAACGAGAAGGTGCTGCCGTGACCCGGCTCGCTCCGCAGATCGATCCGACCGCCACCCATGAGCCGTACGAGGCGGGTGGCGATCGAGAGCCCGAGCCCGGTACCACCTATCCGGGTCGCGTTTTCGAGCTG
>Ga0075428_100007109_pt1 | contig 12394 bp, 8 predicted proteins | sample RhiMetdeltSRZDD2_FD_75291 | JGI IMG/M metagenome (GOLD analysis project Ga0075428, IMG submission 75291) | Populus rhizosphere microbial communities from Tennessee, USA - Rhizosphere MetaG P. deltoides SRZDD2 | ecosystem: Host-associated > Plants > Roots > Rhizosphere > Soil | place: USA...
CCCGCCAGCATCTCGTACAGCACGACGCCGAGCGCATAGATGTCCGTCCGCGCGTCGATGTTCCTTTCCCCAGCCGCCTGCTCGGGACTCATGTACTGCGGCGTTCCGAGGCTCATCCCGGACTTCGTGATCCGGGTCGATTCGTCGGCACTGCTTCCGGCCAAGGCGAGACCGAAATCGGCCACGAGGGAGCGGCCGTCCTGGAACAGGACGTTGTCGGGCTTGATGTCCCGGTGGATGACCCCATGGCGGTGGGCGTAGTCGAGGGCCGCCGCGATTTCGCTGGCGATACGGATCGCATCGCCCACAGGGAGCTGGGTCTCTCGGGTCAGCCGGGCACGGAGGGATTCGCCTTGGACATAGGGCATCACGTAGAAGACCGTCGTGCCGACCCGTCCGGAATCGTACAAGGGCAGGATGTTGGGATGCTGGAGGCTCGCGGTGGTCTCGATCTCTTTCAGGAAGCGCGGGGCGCCGATGAGCTCGGCGAGGTCGGGGTCCATGACCTTGATCGCGACCTTGCGGTTGTGGCGCACGTCCTGGGCGAGGTACACCGTCGCCATGCCGCCGGCGCCCAGCTTGCGCTCGACGGTGTAGCGGTCGCTGACGGCCGCCTGGAGAGGGTCGATCGGCTCACTCATGACTCACGGCGGGCTCGCGCCTGGCAGGGAGGCTCCCACGTGGAACGTCACACACCCCGGCCTCGGTCTCGTCACTTCTTCTCCTCCAACTCCCCCGCCCAATTCATCACTAGCTGGATGACTCCACGCCCACCCGGCTGTTTCGGCAGGATGACGTACAGTCTCTGGCCGTCGGGCGAGATCGTCGCGTCCACGACCTCGCGCGGCAAGCGAAGAAGGGGACGTGGCGTCTCGGCGTGGAACTCCGGACCCGGCTCGATCGGCGCCGCCAGGAGCGTGTGGCCATCGCGGCTCATGAAGAACAGCTCGCGGCCGTCGTGGCTCCAGCGCATGAGCGTGTTCCGCATCTGTGTGCCCACCGTGCCGTCCACCGAGACGCGAACCTTGTGGTCCAGCGCCGGGAACGACTGCACGTAGATCTGGTATTCACCCGATTCGTCCGAACGATAGGCGATCCACTTCCCATCCGGTGAGATCGCGGCGTTGTTCTCGTTGAACTGGGTCTGGATGAGGGGTCGCGCTTCACCGCCGTCTTCCAGCCCGACGATCCAGAGGTCCTCCCCCGTCTGCCCGCTGAGCGAGCGGTAGACGACGAACTTCCCGTCGGGCGTCACGTCGTTCGGATCGTTGAACAAGTTCGGCACGTCGGCGAGCAGTTCCTCGCCCCCGCTGCCGTCGACACGCTTCCAGTACAGGTTGCGCCCGCCAGCCCGGTCGGAACCGTAGATCACCCGCCGACCGTCGGGCGTCCAGATCGGGGAGAGGTTCAATGGACCCTCGGAGATGAAACGCGCCGAGATGCCGCGGACGAGATCGACGACGTAGATCACCGAGGAAGACGACCCCACCTTCGTGTACGCCACGACGAACTGCTTGCCGTCCGGCGAGACGCGTGGCTGGCCCAACCATCCTGAGGGTAGTGGTAGGCTCCCGAGTCGTCGGCCTTCACGGTCCAACACGTCCACTCGTTCATCGCTCGTGTTCGGGGCGGCCTGCGCGAGAATGCCGTCGGCCGACACCGACACGGCTGGAGATCCCGCGTAGGCAGCCGTGACGTCCCTCAAGTCGCGCAGAGCCAGCGCCGGCCCACTGGTCCGGAGTGCCCGGGCGTCGAAGCGTTGCGCGAAGACCGTGCCCTGCCGCATGAAGACGAGGAAACCGGGATGTGCATAGACGGCGACGCCGGTGGCGTTCACGACAGCCGGGCCGGGTTTGCCGTCGAGAGTTCCGACGTGCGTCTCGTACTGATACTCCTGGCCCGGAAGTGCGACGTAGAGGAAGTGCTTACCGTCGGGCAGGAAGCTCGGGAAGCGGTGCGCGCTCTCGCCTTTGGCAGCATCCAGCGTCGTGGCAGGCTTCGGCTGCCCGCCGGTGGCGGCAACCTGCAGGAGGGGTCCCGAAGCGGCAGGCGCGAAGAGGATGACATCCCCCGGGCCCCAGGCGGCGCCGCGGGGATTCGGCGCCGCACACAGGATCTGCATGCCCTCGCCCGTGATGGAGACGCGCTTCAGGTTCCCGTCGGCGAAGAAAGCGAGATTCCGACTGTCAGGGGACCAGAACGGGATGACGCCGCGCTCCGTACCTGGAAGCTGGCGCGGCTGCGTCGAGGACAAGGGCCGCAGCCAAAGGTGCGAGATGCCTGCAGAATCGGTGGCCGCGAACGCGAGCATGGAACCGTCGGGCGAGATCACGACGTCGGTCTCCTCGATGCTCAACACCGCATCCTCGGGTCCTTGCACCGAGAGGCGAAGGGGGCGAGGCTCGGGCGGGCGCGACAAGCGGCGCATGGCACCGGCCGTGGCGAGCGCGGTGAGGAGGACGGCTGCGGCGATGGCGAGCCACAGCGTCCCGCGCCCAGGATGGGCGCGCTCCTCCGCCAGTGCGGCGGGGGCGCCGCCTTGTGCGATCTCGTCGAGCCCGAGGCGGGCGTCACCAATGTCGCGCAGCCGTTCCTTGGCGTCCCGGCGCAGGCAGCGCTGCAGCAGCTCCACGAGGCGCGGCGGCGTGCTGGCCGGCAACGCCTTCCAGTCCGGCTCCCGCTCGAGGATGCGGGCCAGAAGGTCCGAGGTGGTCTCGCCTTCGAACGCCTGCTTTCCTGTCAGGCACTCGAACAAGACGACGCCGAACGACCAGATGTCGGTGCGGCGGTCGACGCTCTTCCCGCGCGCTTGCTCCGGGCTCATGTACGCCGCGGTTCCGAGAATCACGCCAGCGTGCGTCGCCGCGTAAGTCATGGTGGGCGATGCCGTGAGGTCGGGGTTGGAGTCCGCTCCCGCGGCCACGCCTCCCTTGGCGAGGCCGAAGTCGAGCACTTTCGCCTCCCCCGTCTCCGTCACCATGATGTTCCCCGGCTTGAGGTCGCGGTGGACGATGCCGCGATCGTGCGCGGCCTCCAGCGCCGCTGCGACCTGGCGGCCGAGAGCGAGGGTTTCGTCGAGCGGCAGCCTCCCGCGGCTCAGTCGTTGCGCCACCGACTCGCCGCTCACGAGCTCGAGAACGAGGTAACGGGCACCGCCGGCCTCTTCGAGACCGTGGATGCCGGCGATGTGCGGGTGGCTCAGGGAGGCGAGAATCTTGGCCTCCCGTTCGAAGCGCGCCAGGCGCTCGGCGTCCTGGGCGAACTCTGCAGGCAGCGACTTGATCGCGACTTCGCGATCGAGCCTCGGGTCCCGGGCTCGCCACACTTCCCCCATGCCGCCCGAGCCGAGGGGGGCCACGATCTCGTACGGTCCGAGTTTCATTCCCGGAGTGAGAGGCACCGTCAGTGCAACCTCGACGCGGCGGGAGTGAGGAGCCAGGAATCCTTGCTCCACCTTCTGCGTTCTGGACGCCAACTTCAAGCGAAGTAACAGCTTACTGGCAGCATCCGAGATCCACAAGCCGCCACAGTCAGCATGGATGGTGCGCCCTTGCTTTCGCTCCTGAACACTCGTTGAGGAGCCTGGGGGCGCCGAATTCGGCTACCGTGGGTCGGCTGCAGCCGCAGCGGCGCGTGGCGTAGAAGCAGACGTGGCACCTTCACGCACACCCGCTTGGCCTGGTCGCCTCGGGGAGGCACGGTGCTCGGTCTCGGAGTCCGGCTCGTGGCACGCGGCGCGCTGTGGGCAACGCGACTCTTCTACGAGCTCGGGCGGGACGGACCCGCTCTTCCAGACGGCCCCGTGCTCGTGGTAGCCAACCACCCCAACAGCCTCGTCGACGCGCTCGTCGTCTTCTGCGTCGCTGGGCGGCCCGTGCATCCTCTCGCCCGCGCGCCTCTCTTCGAACGACCGGTCATCGGTCAAGTGCTGCACGAACTGGGTGGCCTGCCGGTGTACCGGCCGCAGGACGATCCGGCGCTCCTCGGGCGCAACGACGCGACCTTCGATGCTGCCGTGGCGGCGTTAGGGCAGGGCGAAGCGGTGCTCGTCTTCCCGGAGGGGACGAGTCACTCGCAGCCAGAGCTGGCACCGCTCAAGACGGGGGCGGCACGCATCGCCCTGCGCGCCGAGGCCGAAGCGCAATGGCAGCTGGGGCTGCGGATCGTGCCCATCGGACTCACCTACCGGCGCAAGGCGTTTTTCCGCGGCGAGGCGGCCGCCTCTGTCGGTGCGGCGCTCGAAACGGGCGCCTGGCGGGAGGCGCACGCACGCGATGCGGTGGCCGCGGTGCGCTCCCTCACCGCAGCGATTGCCGAGGCGCTGGAAGCGGTGACGCTCCAGCTCCAAGGACCCGAGGACGAAGTGCTCTTGCATGCCGCCGAGGCTCTCTACGTAGCCGAGCGCGGCCTCGAAGCGCCGGGTGAGCGCGACGCGCTCGCCACCCGACTGCCGCGCCTCCAGGTGTTCGCGGCGGGGATGAACTGGCTGCGGGCGCAGGATCCAGCGAGGTTCGCTCGCCTCGCCGGGGCCGTTCGTTCCCACGCTGCCCGCTTGTCCCGGCTGGGAATCGAGGACGGCGAGCTGCCCAAGGCGCAGACGTGGTGGGTGACGTTGCGCGCCCTCGGGAGAGATGGTTTGTTGGCCGTGCTCGGGTTGCCTCTCGCGGCGCTCGGCGTCGTGGCCTGGTATCTCCCGTACGTGGCGCCGCGGGCGGTGCTCCGCCTGCATCGCCCGGCTTACGAAGCGATCGCCACGGTCAAGCTCGTCACCGCGCTTGCCGCCTTTCCGCTCGTCTACGCGGTGTGGCTGGCGCTCGTGGTTCGCGCTCGAGGAGGCCTAGCGCTGGCAGTCGCGGCCATCCTCCTGCCGATCGCAGGCCTCGTCACCCTGTATTGGCGTGAGCACTACGAGGATTTGCGTGCTGACCTACGCGCTTTCGCTCTGTCGCTTCGCCGGCGCGGGCTGGCCGAGCAGCTGCGCGCGCGCCAGCGCGCCCTCGTGGACGAGATGGACCGTGTGGTCGAGGACTGGGAAGTGGAAAAAGGCAGCCGCCCCGAAACCTCGGCAGCGACGTGAGCCAAAAGCTGTACGCTCAGTGCTCCATCAGCGTTCGTTCAGAGCCTTCTCGAAGAGCTTCTGTGCGCGCGGATCGGGGCTCTCCACCAGGATCCGGAGGGCTTCACGGCGCATCTCCGGGTCGGGATGGGTGCGGGCCGCATCGATGAGGGCCGGGATGCCGGCGCCGTCGGGCATGTCCGCCAGCGATTCGAGGGCAGTCCGCCGCACATCGGGCGATTCATCCTTCCGCGCTGCCTCCTGCAGGACGTCCAGCGCCCGCCCCGTGGGACCGTGAGTCGCCACCGTCTCCAGTGCTTCGCGCCGCACTTCAGGTTCTGGATGCGACCGGGCAGTCTGGAAGAGAACGTCGTGAGCGCGCGTCACGTCGAGGTCACCGAGGGTCTCGACTGCCTCGCGCTGTGCGTCGATGCTCGGTCCCTTGCGCACGATCCGCGTCAGCACCTCGACGGCGTGCTCTGGCGGGAGGGCCTGGCCGAGCGTCTCGACGATCTCGCGCTGCACATCCGGACTCGGCTCGCTGGCGAGCAGATCGCCGAGGACCCGCTCCGCCTCTTCGGGCGGCAGTGACTGCCCCAGCGTCTCCGCCGCTTCGCGCCGCACGTCCTGCTCCGGGTGGGAACGAAGGATATTCTCCAAAGTGGTGCGGGAGGCCTTGTCCTGGTGCTCGCCGAGCGTCTCCACCGCCTCGCGCTGGACGTCGAGATCGCGGTCGGAAGCGGCGATCTTCTCGAGCGCTGCAACCGCCTTCGGATCGTCCACGTGGCCGAGGGATTCCACGGCTTCCCGGCGCGCCTCGGGATCGCGCAAGGTGTGCGCGAGTGCAATGGCCGAATCGGCGGCGGCGGGCAGGCGCATCTCCCCAACGGCTTCCGCCGCTTCGCGGCGTACCTCCGCCGAGCGGTCGTCCCGTGCCGCCCTGGTGAGCGACTGGAGCGCCAAGGGATCGGGATGGCGTGCCAGCCATTCGGCAGCCTCCTTGCGTACGTCGGTGGGGCGCTGGCCCTCGAGCCGCCCGCGCAGGAGCGGGACCACGAGCTTGGAGGTCGGGTGCACGCCGATCGCCGCCACGAGGTCCGCTTGCATCTCCACATCCGGGTTGTCGCGATCGAGCTGCTCGACGAGCGCGAGGCTGGATGCATCGTCGCCCGGCCCGAGCCAGAGGAGAGGATGGTCTTCGAGATCCACGGGCAGCTTCAAGCTGGAGATGTGCACCCGAGTGAGAGTCTTGCCGCCGGCTTCGAACTGGAAGAGCATGGCGACCTCGTCGGGTGCGCCGAGCCTCGTGGGCAGCACGGCCCCCGGCAGCGTGAAGCCCTCGAAATCACCGAAGCTCGACATCCGGCCACCGAGGGAGATCCCGTGGCCGGTGATCCTGTCGCCCTCGATCCGGCCGAAGAAAACGCTGCCCTCCCCGTAGGGCAAGGGGCGAATCGTGTAGCCGATCCAGTAGGAGCGCAGCTTTCGCGAGCGGGCCTCGCTCGTCGCCCACTGCCAGCGCTGCTCGAGCGCGACCTTGGGGTCCGGATGCGAAACGATCGTGGGTGTCGCCGCCTCCCCCGAGGCGGCAACGGCAACTGTTCTCACGCCGCTCGAGAGTTGTACGGCCCCGGCGATCGCGAGCACCACCGCCATCCCGAAGGCGGCCGCCATCCAGCGCGGGAAGGTCTCGGCATGCGGCTCTGGCACGAGCAGGCGACGAATGCGTCGCCCCAGATCGCCACCCGTTGCAGCCAGCGCCAAACTCTGCGGCGCGACGCGCAGCGCCTCCATATCGAGCAGGGTGCGGGCGTACAAAGAGGCCTCCGCCCCACACCCCAAGGCTAGATCGTCGCAACAGAGTTCGCGCTCGCCGCGGATGTGCCGGGACACCCACCAGACGGCCGGGTGATAGAAGAGAAGCGTCTCGGCCACGGATTGCAGCAGGTTGACCAGGTAGTCGTGGCGGCGCACATGCGCCAGCTCGTGCGCCAGGAGGAGCTCGAGCTGTGCCGGCGTGAGGCCGCTCAACGCGCTCGCTGGCACGAGCACGACCGGGCGCAGCCAGCCGATGACCGCCGGGACCTGCACCACCGCCGATTCGAGGACGCGCACGGGGCGCATCGACCCCAACCTCTCACGCAGGCGCTCGAGCATGTCCTCGAGAGCCGCTGGTGCCGGTCGCGTGCCTTCGTGCACGAGGCGCTGGGCCTGCAACCAGCCGCCGAGGAGCTTGCAGGACAACAGCAGCACGCCGACGAGCCAGAAGCGGAGGAGCCAAGGAATCGCGCCGGGAGCGAGTTCCCCGGCGCGTGCTGCCAGGGATCCGGTGAGGGAACGAATTCCTGCGAGTCGGGGAGCAGCCGAAGACGATGCCCGGAGCGTTCCTGTCTCCTCCGTGGAGGCCGGTTCGGACCCTGATGACGTCGGGGGTGCGTCAGCGCGGTCGAGGGAACCACCGGGGCTTCCCGTGGTGTTGCCCCCGGGTTCGGCGACGCTGGCTCCGCCTCCCGTGAGTTCATGCCTTGCGCCAGAAAGGTCTGCGATGCGAGTGGCCTCCCCGGGGCCTGGCGTTGCGATGGTGAGGTGGAGCGCCGTCGCCACGGGTAGCGCGAGCATGGCGGCGAGAGCGATGACACCCAGCAAGTAGCGTGTGCTCGAGGCGTGATGGCGCGTGGCGCGCAGAGCTCCCGCCAAGGCGACGGCGACAGCGCCGCCTTGCCAAAGGAAGTGCAGCAGCGCCCACCCGAGTGCCTGCGTCGCGTTCATCCTTCGCCTCCGTTCATGCCGTCGAGCAGGTCGCGGAGCTGTTGCAACTCCGAAGCCGAGGGCGGCTTGGCGGAGAGCGCCTGCATGACGAGCCCGAGGGCCGAGCCCGAGAAGGCGCGCTCCAGCAGTTCCTGCACCAGCCGCCGTTGGGTCGCACCCTCGCTGGTGCGGGGCGTGTACACGTGGGAGCGCGACGAGGCGTCGCGCCGCACGAGGCCCTTTTCCACCATGATTTGCAGGAGCTTGAGGACCGTGGTGTATCCCACCGCCTCCCCTCGCTCGAGCCCTTGGTGCACCTGGCGCACCGTGCTGGGACCCTGCCGCCAGAGGACGCGTAGGATGGCGAGCTCCGCGTTCGTCGGTTTCCGCCCCCGCATCCTTCTCTCCCTGGTCCGGGGTTGCCGCCCCTCACAATGTACGAAGCCGTTCGTATTTCGCAATACGAACATCTTCGTACGAAGTTGCATGCCGGGTGAAGGACCCTGGGCCTGGGCCCTTGCGGGCCAGCTAAACACTTGACTGAATGATTGCTCCGCCAACGGTTGCAGCCCGGCTGGCAAGCGGCGGCCGTATCCCTCGGCCCCGCAAAGAGAAGGCGCCGAGCGTGGGGTGCGGGCCGAGGGAGGTGGGTGCCACTCCCAGGTGCCTTCTCCGGTCGGCTACCGGTGTTCGCTCCGCAGTCGCGCGGCGGCCTCCGAGACCGCGGCGAGCTTGGCCTGGGCGATCGCGGGCGCGTTCATCGGCCGGCTCGCGAAGGTCCCGAAGCCGCAGTCGGGGTTGAGGAAGAGGCGCTCGGCCGGAAGCTGTCGGAGGGCTTCCCGGACGCGCGCCACGATCGCCTCCGGCGACTCGACCTCCGGGGTGCGCGGGTTCACGACGCCGAGGCCGAGCTCCTTGTGGGCCACCGCCACCAGGGTGCCGGCCCGCGGCGTCGCGTACTCGAGCACGAGTTGCTGCACCTGCAGTCGCTCGAGGTAGGGAACCAAAGGCTGGTACGAGCCGCGGAGCAGTGTCTCCTCGTTCTGGCTCCAGTTGCCGCGGCAAATGTGGACGCCGGTGCGCACCCCGTCCAGCCCCTGCACGACGCGGTTGATGAGCTCCACCGCGAACTCGAGCTCGGCGGCCGGGTCCTTGCGCGCTGCGAGAGCCGCACACATGAAGGTGCGGGTCTGGCCCTGGGTGAAGACGAGCTCGGTGAGCACGGGTTCGTCGAACTGGATGAAGTCGGCGCCCGCCTCCCGGAGCGACAAAGCCTCCTCGCGGAGGACCGCGACGACGTCCTCGCCGAGCTCCTCCTTCGAGGCGTACGCCGAGCGCGTCGCTTCCTTGACCCACATGGCCCGGGTGAGGATGTAGGGCCCGGGCAGCGGCACCTTGATCGGCTTGTCCGTGTGTTGGCGCAGGAAGTTGTACTCGTCCAGCGCCAGCGGCTCGCGCCTCCGGATCTTCCCCACGCAGGTGGGGTTGTGGATGGAGAACGCCGGCACGTCGAGAGTGTCGAGGATCCGCCGGAAGCCTTCCTTGTCCTCCACGATGTCGAGCATCTCGGCGAGCGACATGAGGCGGACGCCCTCGAGCTTCTCGGCGACGAAAGAGTAGAAGTTGTCGCGGCGCTGCTCGCCATCGGTCACGATGTCGCAGCCGGCGGCCTCCTGGGCGCGAAGCGCCTCCAGCACCGCCGTGTCGGCGATGCGATCGAACTCCTCCGGTGCCAGCTGCTGGCGCTGCTTGCGTGCCAGCGCCCGCTGCAGTTCGGGGGAACGAGGCCAGCTCCCGACGCTGGTCACCGGAAAGAGCGGCAGCTTCCTCATGGCCTCTCGTCCGCGAAGTATCCCTGGTCTTGCGTCGCTTCGCTCAAGAGCTCGTAGCCCGTGGTGCGGCCGGGCAGCCAGGCCTTGAGACCCTCCATGTCCATCATCTCCCGGTGCGCCGGATTGTCGTAGGACATGCGGAACAGCACCTGCGTCCACTGCTTCGCCTGCTTCTCGGGAAAGTCCTCGGCGACAGTGAAGTTGCAGTGGTCGAAGGGCGGCGTCGTGGCAACGATCGTATGCCGCCAGGGGTCGGCGGTGCCGTCGGCCGTCCAGCGTTCCCAGTTGAGGTCGAGCACGCAGGCCGCATCGGCCTCCCCCTGCTTCAGGCACTCGATCGCGTCCCGCTCGCCACCGATGTGATCGCCGTGCTTGCCGACGAGAACATCGAAGCGGCGCACCTGGACATCGCCGCCGGCGAGACCGTGCCGGCGCAGGAGTTGCAGCGGGATGAGGGTGGCCTGCGGCGAGTCCTTCGCCCCGGTGGCGACGACCTTGCCGCGCAGATCTTCGAGACGGCGCAGGCCGGCATCCTCACGCACAACGATGTGGGTCTTCCGATCGCGGTCGGTGTCGCGCATGGCGAGGGCGCGGCAGCGGCCACCGCTGCGGCGCTGGGCGTCCACCCAGGCGAGCGGCGAGTTCCAAGCGATGTCGATGTGGCCCTGCAGGAGAGCGGTCACCTGGAGCTCGTAGTTGCTGTAGAAGACGCAGTCGATAGGGCAGCCTTCGGCGGCGAAGAACTCCTTGATGATGTCCCAGATAACGGCCACCTTGGGCTCGTAGATGACGGCTCCGACGAGGATCGGCTTGGGCATCGCGACTCCTTCCCCCCTAGGGCGCCGCTTGCAGTCGAATCGAGACCGTGGCGCAGCGTGACAGTGTGTGGTACAGCGGCGAGCGTTCGAGCGTCGCCTGCCAGATCTCCTCGAGTCCTGGACCTTCCGCCTCGGTGCTGACGTAGAACGTGCCCGTGACCGCTGCGAGCCCGGGGTGGCCGCTTTCACCGATCACACCCAAGTGGACGAGGGCGTTGTGCAGGCGTCCCTGAAGGTTGACCTCCCCGGCATGCACCTCCACCTGACGGCGCGCCGCCTGCACCTCGAAACCGCGCAGCAGGTCGCCGGCGAGCGCGCCGAGGAGGTACTCGACGGCGCTCGGGTGCTCGTCCTGGTCGCGGAGGCTGGCCTGTGCGCCCACCGCGAAGGCGTGGTTGCGGGCGTAGACGCGCGCCTCGCTCGGACTCACGCGGCTGGCGCGAACCGCCCAGACGTGCTCGGACTCGCCCGGCATTGGCCTTGCCTCGGAGGTTCAGAACAACGGCAGGCCCGTCAGCGCCTTGCCGATGAAATCGCTCAGATGATCGACGGTCGGCGCCATGACCCAACCAGCCCGTGCATCGCGGAAGACGCGCTCGATGCTGAGGTGGCGGGAAAACGCCGCGCCGCCGCACGTTTTCATGGCGAGATCGGTCACGTCGCTCGCGGCCTGGAGCGAGGCGAGCCGCGTCTGCAGGACGTAGAGCGGCGTGGTTGCCGAAGGTCGCTCCAGCTCGCCGAGCGTGTAGCCGAGGAGCGCGCGCGCTTGTTCGGTCCGTATGGCCATCTCGGCGAGCCGGGCGCGCAGGTTCGGCAGGTCCCGGAGCTTCTGCCCCGTGTGCTCGAACTCCGCCTCCTGTAGGTGCTGCGCCGTCTCCACCACGGCGGCTCGGCAGAGGCCGTTGGCGAGCGCCGCGGTGCCGATGTTGAACCATGGCAGCACGACTTCGAGCATGGTCTTGGCGCCCTCGCCGTTCGGGGTGATGAGGTCGTCCTGCTCGACCACGACATCTTCGAGGACGACCGGCGCCGAGTCGTTGCCCCGGAGTCCGAGGCCATCGAAGTGGCCGGCGATCCGGACACCCTTGGCATCGCGACGCAAGAAATAGAGGGTGGACTCGAGCGGCGAAGCGGCTCCCGGCCGCTGGGCGCTGGAGACGTAGGAGTCGGCATGCTGCGCCGCGGTCACCCAGGATTTCTGGGCGTTGGTGACGAGCTTCCCGTCCCGCTCCGCCAGGCGCGAGACCGGCGCCCAGAACTGGGAGCGCGATCCCTTCTCCGAGAACGCGAGGGTCGTGAGGTGCTTGCCGGCGGCGATGGCGCGCAGCACCTCGTCACGGCGTTTCAGCACCGCCGAGGAGGCGATGGCCTGCTGCGCGGCCACGTGCATGACGTAGACCATGGTCGTGGAGGCGCAGACCCCGGCGAGCTCCTCGACCACGGCAGCGAAGGTACGGGGCCCCTCGCCGCCGCCCCCGACTGCGGACGGGACGCAGAGACCGAGGAAGCCCTGCTCGGCGAGCGCCGCCATCCCCTCCTTGGGAAAACGCGCCTGCGTATCGACTTGGGCGGCATGGCGGGCGAGCACCTCGCGCGCCAGCGACGCAGCCTTGGAAGCGAGTGCGGTGGCCTTGGTCTCGATCCCATAAGCGTGGGGCATCGGGGATCCTCCTTCGCGGGACGATGGGAGTCCAATGTGTCTCGTTGTGTAGGTCACCGGCAGCCATCGGTCAAGCCTGGATGTTCAATAGACTCGATCCTCGCTATCGAGTTTTTGGAATGAGAATTTGTAGCAAGGATTGCATGGCGGCGGACGGCGTGGCCGTCCGCAGGCGAGCGGCGTAGAAACTCCGGCGCACCGGGAGTCCCGGGGTTTGCACCACCCGGAGACGACCGGCGGCGAGATCCTCGGCCACCGCGCGCCGTGAAAGCAGCGCCAT
>Ga0075428_100007111_pt1 | contig 12393 bp, 10 predicted proteins | sample RhiMetdeltSRZDD2_FD_75291 | JGI IMG/M metagenome (GOLD analysis project Ga0075428, IMG submission 75291) | Populus rhizosphere microbial communities from Tennessee, USA - Rhizosphere MetaG P. deltoides SRZDD2 | ecosystem: Host-associated > Plants > Roots > Rhizosphere > Soil | place: USA...
GTCTGATGCTCACCACGACATCCACGGCACCCGAGAACGCAGAACCGCCGCGGCCAGATTCGCCAACCTCGCCGCCGCCCTTGCGCTCATGGCGAGCGACACCAATGGCGAGCCCTTTGGCGGCTGCATCCTGGAGAGGCGCCGCTGCTTCCATTTGGGAACCGTTGTTGTTTTCGGCATCACCGCGGAGCCCCGCCCACTGCGAGATCGTGTCCACGATGACGACCTTCGCCTCGATCGCCATCGCATAGTCAGCCACACGCGACATCAGGATGGGCCATCTAAGGTGTTTCACTGAATGCCAGTGCAGGACATGAATGTCCGTCCTGGTGTCAATTCCCGCACGGCGCAGGGTCTCGCCGAACGTTTGGGCGCGTTCTTCAGTGAGCCAGACGACGCGCGCTTGCTTCGTTTGCCGGTTGAGAAAACAGCCCCCGGTGACAATGGCCTTCGTCATCGCGCCGATAAACGTGGTCTTGCCGCTCGACTTCAGCTTCCCGTCAATCTCGGTAATGACGCCAGGCGCGACGAACCCGGGAATGATCCAATCCACCTTCTCCGGTGCAGCCTGCGCAACCGCTGCGGCCGTCATAAACGGCAATTCGGATTCGGTCGCAACTGCAACCCCTAGGGGTTGACCAGAAACAGAATCCGTTGACGGCTGTCCTCCAAATTCACCAGTGAATTCCGTGGCCCCCTCGCCCCAGTTGATGTCGCGGTCTGTGACCGTCACATCGACACCTGTGATTCAGGTTGGCGACCCGTGGAAATTTCGTATCCCGCTGGCAGGTTGTTACTGGTTACAACCTCGTTGATCGGCAGGGTATTCCTAGGAATACCCTCGTAGTAGTCGGCGGATTTATCACCAGTGATATTCGCCGGACGCAAGGTATGCGTCCGCATAACCTCCGCACCAAACCGTCGGTATTCGTCCTGAAGATTTTGATGAGCGCGCCGTAGACGGGCGTTCTCGATATGGAGATCGTGGGCGTGATGGATGCCGGCAACCGCTACGGCGCGATAGCTGTCACGCTCAGAGCGTGCGACGGCGAGATCGCGAAGCAGCGCCACGACAACCTCAGATAGTTCGCGGGTGGTCATGCGGCGCTCTTGCCAGCTTCGGAATCATCGCCAGGGTCCTCACGAACGTCCGGCTTTAGGCGACGGTAACCTGATGCTGTCGCCCGTTCATGCGGTCTTCAATCCATGCTTTCAGCGCGTCCACAGGAACTCGAACGGACGCGCCGATGCGTATCGATGGCACTTCGCCGCGCTGAATGAGTTCGTAGCCACGCGAGCGGGACACCCCAATTGCTTCCGCGAATTCCGCTGGCTTCAAGAGCAGTCGTTCCATCAGTCCTCCACCGTGTCGATTTGTCCGACCGGGACACAATAGGACTTGCGGGACTGACGTTCAACATGATATTTAATATTGCGTTGTAACAATCCCGTTAATGAATGAAGAGAAGGGTCGCGGCATGAGCACGAAGAAACCAGCAGAGGCTCTCGGTGTGGATGTGTTTTCTCGCGTGGAAGCGGCGCATCCCGCGCAAGTCAAGTTCCACAACGTTCCCTCGGAGCACGTCTTGAAAGGAAATGAGCCACGGGTGGCGCTCGTCCGCGCGGACGATTTGTGGGTGGAGGAACACTTGGCTGAAGCTCCGAACTGGGTGCTCGCTTCGCGGGTGATCGGAGATGACCGGGGCGTTCCGGTAATCTCCGAAATCCGAATATTTCCGGCGCCCAGCGAGGACGACCAATATCGAGCGCCGGGAGAATGGGCGGCCCAGATCATCGGTAGCCGTGCCCGTCCAATTCCGCGCGGCGGCATATCGGCGTCGACGCTGCGAAAAGCTGCGGCGGTGGCGATCAAACGTCACGCCAAGACTGCAGCTGTGTTGCGTTGGACCAGAACCCTAGGAAAGCTTCCTCATCGCGACGGCGCATTTGGGATTATCGCCAAGACAATTGCGTCCGCCGGAATATCCGCCAAGAATCCGTTTGACTCAGTTCGACAGCAAAAGAAGGGCTCCAGCGATGGCCCGCTTCGTCGGGGACGCCCGGTGAAATGGAGTCCGGCGGATTACGCGCGCATCGCCCTGACGTATGACGACGCCGTACGGGCGGGCGCTTCACCAATTCAGGCGGTGATGAAAGTTCACCGTCTAGGACATGCCCAAGCGCGGAACTTAATCGCGCGCGCGCGTAGTAGCGGCCACAAGTTCATTCGTGAAGCACCGAAGCAGGGCCAGGCCGCGGAACCGCTCAGCGACACGGAACGCGAGTGGCTCCGCAAAGTGGTAGCGGACGCCAGCAAGGCAACGAAAGGATGAATGTGATGACTCACTCTCAGAAACGCCGCGGACGCGGGGAAGGCTGTATCGTCAAACGGCCCGATGGCCGTTGGGTGGCGCGGGTTGATCTCGGCTGGGAAAACGGGAAGCGGCGTCGGAAAGCGTTTTACGGGAAGACGCGTAGAGAGGCGGCCGGCAAGCTGACGAAGGCCCTTGGGAAAGTCCAGCAAGGCGGCACATTCGCCGACGAGCGTCAGACCGTTGCGCAGTTCCTCGAGCGTTGGCTCGAGCACAAACGTACCCGGCTGCGTCCGCGTGCATGGGCCACGTACGAGCAGGCAATTCGACTGCACTTGGTGCCCGGGCTCGGCAAGATCGCGCTCGCGAAGCTGACGCCGCCTCACGTTGATCAGTGGTTCCGACAACACCAGGAGAAGGGCGCGAGCGCGCGCAACATCCGATACGCCAGGACCGTGTTCCGAGCAGCACTGAATCAGGCTCGGAAGTGGCGGCTCGTTTCGGATAACGTCGCCGCGCTCGTCGACGTTCCACGGCACCGCGCGAAAGAGATCCAACCGTTGACGCCAGAACAGGCGCGTACGTTACTGCAGTCGGTGAAAGGCCATCGGCTCGGAGCGCTCGTATCGGTGGCCACGGCGCTCGGTTTGCGCCTCGGCGAGGCGTTGGGCCTCCGATGGGAGGACGTCGATACTGACACCGGCTTGCTGCGCGTTCGCCAGGCGCTCGAACGGAGCGGCGGAGACAGCGCAATTCGTCGATCGCTGATCCTCAAACGACACGAGAACCGAAAGCGATTGGCGGAGGCACCGAAGCGCAGCGCGGAACGTCGGGAGGTTCGCCGAGAGCTCGAGGCGCTGCGCAAGCAATGGCGCACGGTGCGAACGACGCTGACACTCACGGAACCGAAGTCCGTTCGCAGCCGCCGAACCATCCGGATGCCGCAGGTTGTCGTCAGCGCGCTGAAGGCGCATCGCAAGGCGCAACTCAAGGAACGGCTCGCGGCCGGCGGCGAGTGGAAGGATTCCGGTCTCGCGTTCACCACACCAATCGGGACCGCGCTCGATCCGCGGAACGTGACGAGGGAATTTCAGTCGATGCTATCGGAAGCTGAGGTTCCGCGCGTACGGTTCCACGATCTACGTCACACCGCCGCGACGCTGTTGCTCGCTCAGGGCGTCGACCCGCGGACCATCATGGAGACGCTCGGGCACTCTCAAATTTCTCTGACGCTCAACACGTACTCGCACGTCCTGCCGGCGCTCCAGGCATCAGCGGCGGCGAAGATGAATGCAATTCTGATCGGTGGGTAGGAAGCCATTTCGCCTTGTGCTCACGTGCTGCCGGATATGCAGCAAAATGCGGCCCGCGAAGCTCGTCGCGTTGCTCCACGGGTTAGAGCTGAAACGTACCAGAGGTGGTTGTGTAACTACGGGGGACGCAGCACTGACGAGTGTTACGCTACAGCCTCGCGGCTAAGACGCTCGACTGTTTCTGCCTCTTCCCGCTTGGCGGACTGGTCGGATGGTTGCGATGTGACCTTCTGCAGCCGCTTCAGGCTGTCCTGCTGAAGCTGCTCCGCCTTGGCCGGGATTGACGCTTGTTGCTGGCGCTGGCTCTGGCTCAACTGCGTTCTCATCATTGGGATCCCCCGTCTGTTGTCCAGGCAAGCCCTGTTCCTGGGGCGCGGGTTGCTCGCTAGACAAGTATGCCATGTATGACCGCTCTCCGGGCCCGGCGGCTTCAAGGGCCGGGGAACCAAGCACATCGGCCAGTGCCTGTTCTGGTGCATGAGGCGCTCGCACCCGTCTGAAGAGCGTTTGAATCTGCGCTCGATCAATCACAAAGTCATGTGACGCATAACCAGTTGTGAGGTCCTGGAGGGAATTCGTCGTGAGATTTCCCGCTGTGGCCTGAAGAAGTCCGCCGTACTGTTGCGCGATCTGCATCGCACGGCCCGCCTCACCAACATGCATAGGATCAACGTGCTGGTACACCGGCTTGAACAGTTCGCCGGTTAACTGAACGGCGATTTGCGTCGCCGTCCGCGTGCTGATCGCGTTGTCGCTCTTCGTGACCAGTGTCAAAAAGAAATGCTCAAACGCCTCGAATGCCTGCTGATGCAAGGTCGACAACGCGGCCGTCGCCGTCAAGCCTGATTGACGCTGGAGGAGCTCATCCGGCTTCGACATCTGAACGTCAAGCGGCCCGAGCTCGCCGCTGTCGGCCACAATCAACTCCGACGCTCCAATGGCGATCAACGTGCCCGCGCTCTTGCACGAACCACTCAGGAATAGAACGAACTTCTCGTACGAATTCTGCAAACATCGCGCGATGCGATATGCGGCGTCAGCATTGCCTCCCTGGGTCAGGAGAATCAGGACGACTTCTTACGACGCCGCCTCTTTCGACACAGTTCCAACACCTTCGCATCCAGTGGGCGGTAAATCGGCGCGTTAATAAACAGAACGTCCGCGTTGTGGGCGTCTGCCACGGCATCCGCTGCGTCTAGGAACGGAGGCTTTTTCTCCGAGGTCATGTCGTTCCTTTGGAAGGGTGCATCACTCTATCAAATTGGGACTGGCACGTCCTGCGTATCGGATGTCGTGAATTTGGGCCTCACCTGTTGCTATACGACGGTCCCGGACAGAGGGAGCGATGTCCGGCCGGTTCGATGGCCTTCGGCGGCTGACGCTTGCCCTCTCGACACCGAATCTGAATCCAGTTAGGGTTTCAGTTAGGGTTTCAGGTGAGCGAATGGCCTGGCGTAATGCGAGAAATTGTTTGTGAAATTGGTGAGCCGCCACGGAATCGAACCGTGAACCCGCAGATTAAGAGTCTGCTGCTCTGCCAGTTGAGCTAGCGGCCCATCTCGTTGTTGGTGGGACCGCTCATTTTACCGGTCGTGCTGCGGGCCCCGCAACCGTCCCGCACGTGCTTCGGACTCTTGGGAGACGCCGCGCAGTTCATCCGCAATCTCTAACGCACGATCAATCTCGTGCCGCACGGCGTCGTTGGCCCGTTTCGCGCGCTCGGATAGGTCGCTCGCGCGCTCGAGCCGCAACGTCAGCTCGTGTTCGATGCCGTGCGTGGCGTCTTCCCAGGTCCCCATCGCTGTTTGCCGTAAATATCAAGATGGCTGCCACCAGAGCCGAGCTGTCGCAGATTGCGAGATTGCTCCGAAAAACGCCGATCCTCCCACTCGAGCCGCCGAGCGCTGTCCTGTGCGGGGAGTAATCAGTGACACACGCGCTGGACGTATACTCCAACACAAACTGACGCGCTCGGTTGTACCCGTGTGCAGAGAGGCGCGTCATCGGGAGGTTTGATGATGCGGCGGCTGGTGCTCCTCACGTTCACCGCAGCTGTCCTCCACGTCCCGGCCGCGATGGCCGCGACCTGCGACAGCCTGGCTGTCCTTCCTCTTCAGAACGCGCACGTAACCTCGGCACAGCTCGTCGCGGCTGGTGCGTTCACACCACCAGCGGCGCCCGCGCCTCCCGGACGTGAAGGCGCGGCGGGACGCGGCGGTGCTCGCGCCGGCGGCGCACGTGGTGGCGGTCGCGGAGCCAACCAGCCCAATCCGTACTCCGCGCTTCCTGCATTCTGCAGGGTCGCCGCGACGTTGACGCCTTCGAGCGACTCCGACATCAGGATCGAAGTCTGGCTGCCCGACAGCGCGACATGGAACGGTAAGTTCCAGGCGGTCGGCAACGGCGGGTGGGCCGGTACGATCGCCTATCCGGCCATGGCTGCGGCGCTTGCCGCTGGCTATGCGACCACGAGCACTGATACCGGTCACGTTGGCAACACCGCCGCGTTTGCGCTGGGACACCCGGAGAAGGTGATTGATGTCGGCTATCGCGCCGTGCACGAGATGACGGTGCAAGCCAAGGCGATCATCAACGGCTACTACAACAGCGCACCCAAGTACTCGTATTTCAACGGGTGCTCGCTCGGCGGCCGTCAGGGCATCACCGAGGCGCAGCGCTATCCCGCCGATTATGACGCTATCGTCGCTGGCGCCGTCGCATGGGGCGGCATGAATCGCTACGTCGGCGTCATCATGAACGAATCAGCGATGCTGAAGACGTCCGGCGGATACATCCCACCCGAGAAATACCCCGCGATTCACGAAGCGGTACTTCAGGCGTGTGACGGCCTCGATGGCGTGAAGGACGGGATTCTCGAAAATCCCCTTGCCTGCCGTTTCGATCCGAAAGTGCTGCAGTGCAAGGCAGGCGAGGACACGGTGTCGTGCCTCACGGCCGCGCAGGTGCAGACGGCCAAGATGATCTATGCGCCGGCCAAGGACGCAAAAACCGGAAAGGTGCTCACCGGCGGATTGATGCCTGGCACCGAGCTGCAGTGGGGAACGTTGTACAGCCCGAACGGGTACGGCAACGCGATCGAAGCGATGAAGTACATCGCGATGAAGGATCCCAACTGGGAGCTGGCGCAGTTCAATGCGTCAGCCGACGTGGACAAGGCGCAGAAAGCCGACCCCGACGGCATTCTCAAGTCGGACAACCCGAACATCAGGGCGTTCTTCGATCGCGGAGGGAAGCTGCTGATGTATCAGGGATTCGCGGACCCGCAGGTCACATCCGACAACGCCATCCGTTATCACGAGATGGTGCTCGAGAAGGTTGGCAAGCTGGCAGAAGGGAAGTCCGTCAAGCTGTTCATGATCCCCGGCATGTATCACTGTCAGGGCGGCCCGGGAACTGACACCTGGGACAAGGCCGCCGTGCTCGATGCCTGGGCAACCACGGGCAAGTCGCCCGATCGCATTGTGGCGTCACACCTCACCGACGGGAAGGTCGATCGCACGCGGCCGCTCTGCCCGTTCCCGAAGGTCGCAAAGTGGAACGGTTCGGGCAGCACGGACGACGCGACGAATTTCTCGTGCGTCGCGGATACCGCGGTTAAATCGACGAAGTAAATCCCAGATCCCAAATCCAAATCGCAAGTCCCAAACACGGGCCACAGAGACTCGGAGACACAGAGGATCAAATTTCCTCTGAGTCTCTCTGCCTCTGTGGCTCGTACCTTTTATTGGGATTTGAGTTTTGGGCTTTGGGATTTCTCCCTTAAAAATCCACTTTGACCTGAATCTGCATCAGCCGCGGACTCGTCGTCGTGTCGACGATCCGCCCGAACGTCGTGCTGTTGATGTCGTCGTCGGCGACCCAGAAGTTTGCCGTGTTGAACAGATTGAAGATGTCGGCACGCAGCCGCAGGCCCGCCTGCTTCCACACGCGCACGCGCTTGGTGATCGACAGGTCAGTCACAAACTGTGACGGACCATCGAACGCAAGGACTCCGAGGTTGCCGACTTCACCGGCCATTGGGTTGAAGAACACCTGCCCCGGGAAGCCCGGCGAATTGGTGAGCGTATCGGGACCAACGGCGCGGCCCGTATTCGGATCGATCACCTTCGGATCGATCCAGTAGACGATGCCGTTGACGTCACGCACGCCGAGCAGCTTCTTCAGTTCATCGGCGCCGAGGGTGGTGCGCGCCGTCTGGTGGTACGAGCGCACCCGGCGGTTGAACGTCCCGCGCTGAGCGAGTATCGAGATCGGCGATCCGCTCTGCCAATGCACCACGGCGCTGGTTTGCCAACCGCCGACGATCTCATCCAGGATGCCGCCGCGATTCAGCCATCGGCGACCGCGACCAAACGGAAGATCGACCGCGGCGTTGGCGTTCATCACGTGCGAGATGTGGAACTCCGAGCGCCCTTCATCGAGCTGCGGGCGCGCGTTGTCGAGGAACGGTTCGAAACGCTCCTGCGTGGTCCCCAGCGAATTGGTTCGCGTCTTGGAGAACGTGTAGTTGAGTTGCCCCAGCGCGCCGGCCGGCAATTGACGCCGCAGCTCGAGCTGCAGGGCATTGTAGTTGCTGAAGCCGCCGTTTTCGATCAGGTCGGCGACGTAGATGCCGGGATTGGGGAGGAACATCCGGCGCGCCTGCGCGCCGACATCCGGACCGGCGCTGGTGATGTACAAGTCAGCGAGCGAGGCGACCTGGCCGGTCTGGATCAGGTTTCTGACGGTAGCGTTCGTGAGAAACCCTCCGCCGAGAGTGGGGATCACCGTCAGCGGCTGACTGCCGGCAAGCGCCGGGTTGTAGGCCGGATTGAAGATTCCGGTCGCCTGCAGCGCGAGGAAGCCGTTCGTGCGGGCGCGGAGAAAGTCGTCCTGAAATGCGCCGCGCGGATTCATCTGATTCAGATCGATCCCGCGCCACAAGCCGCGGCCGAAGGTTCCGATGTAGCGCGCCTCGGCGGCGAACCGCCACGGCAGCTCGCGTGACACGCTGACGCCGACCTGATGGACTTGCGGCTGCTTGATGCGCGGATCAATCGCGAACGCGGCCGGTCCCGGCGTCACGTCGAACTGGTCGGCGTAGCTCCGCACGCTCTTGAAGATGGGCGTCGGCACAACCGGTATGCCCGCGGCGACGGTCGTGTAGAGATTGGGGAGTTCCACATCTGACGACAGTCCCACGTTGCTGCTCGAGACGTTGTCGGCCACCGTAATCGTCTCTTCGTTGACGAAGGTCAGCGAGTAGCCGCCGCGTACTGATGTGCGTCCGTCCTTGAACGGATCCCAGGCGAAGCCGACATTCGGGCCAAAGTTATTGAGGTCGCTCTTGTAATAGCCGCCGTCGACAAATGTCACGCTGCCGTTCGGATCGAGGAGCGCATCACGCACGGAACGGCCGTTCAGCACCGGCAGCAGTCCGAGGTTGTCGCGCTCGCTGAGCGGCGTGTAGTACTCCCACTTCAGCCCCGCGCGCAGCGTCACGTTCGGTTTCCAGCGCCAGTTGTCCTGCAGAAACGCGGTGGCGTTGTTCAGCCGGTAATTGCGGATGTTCGGGGTACCGGCGAGGAACCCCGACGTCCGGTCGCGCACCTCGAATGTCTGGGTGACGTCCGTTATCGTTCCCGACAGAAAGGACAGGAGCGCGTTGGCGGACGCGAGATCGGCTGCGCTGACGCCTCCAGGTAACTGGGATGCGGACAGCTGCAGTGACGCCGGAGCCGCGGGGCTGAACCCGAAGTCCACAACCGGGAAGCGCGCCCCAAAGCCATAGGTGTTCACACGGACCTGCTGGAGGCCGCCGCCGATCTGCAGCTCGTGACGGCCGCGCTGCCACGATGCGGTGTCGCTGTACTGGAACGTCCGCGTCTTACGTCCCTGCGGCTGGAACGATTCAACAGGATTGGTGACGAACGGCACGCTGAACAGCGCGTTGCCGAATGTCTCCTTCGTTTCGAATCGCAATGGGGCCAGATTGCCTCCACCGCGTACTTCGTTCGTGAATGCACCAGTCGACCATCGCCACGCGCCGACGTAACGATGAACGTTCGAATCGGTGAACACGAGCGGGCGATCGTGGACGCCGTCGATATCGCTTCTGTCGTCGATCTCGTGGAACCAGGCGTAAACGGTCTCGAAGTGGTGTCGCGGACTTGCCTCGAAGTCCAGGCGTGTCCCCCACGCGTTGCGGCGGGTCAGCGAGTCCTGAAGGAAGGCGTAGCCGGCTGTATTCAGCGGACGATCGGGCGTCGAGCTGCCGACATCGAAGTTGTTGGCGCGCGACGACGGGGGGACCCGCGCGAGAATGTCCCGGGCGATAACGGGATCGAGCCTCGATCCAGTGGCCTGCAGCACGTTGACCGCGTGAATCTGCCGATCGGTGGTGCCGACGTAGCGAAACACGCCCTGGAGGAAGTCATCGTGCAAGGGCACCGTGCTGTTCTGCGTGACCTGCGCGCGCTGCCGCGAACCTTCGTAGTAGCCGAAGAAGAACAACCGGTTGCGCGCGATCGGTCCGCCCAGCGAGCCGCCGAACTGCTTGTTGCTCTCGTCGGGTTTTGGCAGCCCTTCGCGCTTGTTGAAGAACGAGTTCGCCGCCCGGCGGCTGCTGACGAGGTTCCCGAACAGGTCGCCGCGGAGCTGGTTCGTGCCCGCCGGTGTGATCATCTGGACAGTTGTCGCGCCGCCTGCGGCATTGGCGCCTGGAACGGCCGTCGTGATCGTGAATTCGCCGACCGTGTCGGAGGTCGGACGATTGGGGCTGAAGTTGAGCGCGTTCGTGCGGATGAAGTTGTCCTGGATGTTGATCCCGTCCTGCGTCACCTGCGTCCACGTGGGACGGCCACCGTTGATGGCGGTTTCGCTGCGCGAGGCGATGCCGGGAACGCCGGCCTGCAGCTGAATCAGCGCGAGCGGATCGCGGTTCAGGAGCGGAAGTTCCAGAATCTGACGCTGCACGACCGTCTGCGTCACCTCCGGCGTCGTCGTCTGCACCAGCGGGCTTCCACCGCTGACCGACACAGTTTCCTGCAGCTCTCCAACTTCCAGACGCGCCGTCAGCGACCGCTCGACACCGACGTCGATCGCGACATTCTCGAATCGCGCCGTGCGGAAGCCGGCCAGCGTCATCGTGACGGTGTAGAGTCCCGGTTGCACCTGTGCGAACAGGAACGTGCCACTGTCACCGGTCACTGTGGTCTGCACCTGGCCGGTCTGCTCGCTGGTCAACGTGACGGCGACGCCGGGCAGCACGCCGCCGCCTGCGTCGAATACGGTTCCGGCCAGCCGGCCGAATGTGCTTTGTGCCCAGGCCGCCGTGCCGAACAGCACGATCGCGATGGCCGCACACAGCAGCTGTGCAAACGAGGCACGCATTGCTGCCGGCAACGTCGCACTGCGAGTCTTCCGCAGCCGCTCGAGCGCGATTTTGAACCAGACCGTGTACGCGGAGGGCCTCACGTCCATATCGGTGCAGACTTCATCGAGCGGCTTCCACGCCCAGCTATTGACTTCAGCGCCATCGGGACGCGGCTCTCCGTCGAAGTGGCCGACGAAGACGTGATCGAATTCGTGTTCAACGAGCCCGTTGCCGACGTCGACTTTGTAGATGAATGCGTAACCGCCGGTAAGAGGACAATCAAATCCCATTTCTTCTTCCAGACGTCGATGTGCTGCGTCGATGGGACGTTCGCCGGGTCGCGGGTGGCTGCAGCACGTGTTCGACCAGAGGCCTCCTGAATGGTATTTATCGAGCGCGCGGCGCTGGAGCAGCAGCCGGCCGGAACGGTCGAAGACAAACACCGAGAAGGCGCGGTGGAGGACGCCTTCGCGATGGGCGCTCATTTTCTCGACCACGCCGATTTCCTGATCGGCTTCGTCGACGCGCACGAGCATCGAAGCGGTGGCCACCGGCCTCTTATACACCCGTTGCGTGGGTCCGGCACGTGACGGATAGGACGTTGATCCTGCTCAAGCAGTACACTACGCGACGCTGTTCCGCTGGATTGTGTAATGGCCGACGACAACGACCACGACGATCCGGATCCGCTGCTGCCGCTGGCGAAATCGATCGCGGACGGTACCGTCGTTGATTGGAACGCTGCAGCCGTCTCGACGCCCGATCAGCGGGAGCTCATTGACCAGTTGCACCTCTTGTGGGAGCTCGCTCACGCGCATCGGGAAGCCGACGCGGCCGTCCCCTACGCGGCTCCCGCGACGGTTGCGCCGCCCTCGCAGCCCATCGGCACGTGGGCCCAGCTCGCGCTCCTCGAGCAACTTGGGGCCGGCAACTTCGGCGTCGTGTACCGTGCGTGGGATCCTCATCTGGCGCGTGAAGTTGCGCTGAAGGTCGTCGGGGGCGGGTCGGTTGCCGCGCTCGACACCTCGCGCATCGCTCGCGAAGGCCGCCTGCTCGCCCGCCTCCGCCATCCGAACATCGTCACGGTCTACGGGGCCGCCATCGAACAGGGACGCGTGGGTCTGTGGATGGAGTTGATTCGCGGCATCACGCTCGAACAGGCGGTCAGCAAACAAGGCCGGTTCAGCGCGCGTGAAGCATCGCTTGTCGGCCTCGACGTCTGCCGGGCGCTCGCGGCCGTTCACCGGGCCGGACTGCTGCACCGCGACGTCAAGGCACAGAACGTGATGCGGGAAGACGGCGGCAGGATCGTCCTCATGGACTTCGGCACCGGGCGAGAAATCGACGCCAAGGGGCCGAAAGGGAAAGCGGAGATCGTCGGCACCCCGCTCTA
>Ga0075428_100007112_pt1 | contig 12393 bp, 9 predicted proteins | sample RhiMetdeltSRZDD2_FD_75291 | JGI IMG/M metagenome (GOLD analysis project Ga0075428, IMG submission 75291) | Populus rhizosphere microbial communities from Tennessee, USA - Rhizosphere MetaG P. deltoides SRZDD2 | ecosystem: Host-associated > Plants > Roots > Rhizosphere > Soil | place: USA...
GAGAATCCCACCTACACCTACCGTCCCAAGCTCAAGTTCAAGGGCGTGAAGGCGACGAAGCCCTTCACCATCGCGCCCGGCCCCAACAATCCGGTCGGCAACACCTGGATCGATCTCGGCGACGGCTACGGCATCCACGGCACCCCCGAGCCGCAGAATATCGGCAAGACCGAATCCCACGGCTGCGTGCGTCTCACCAATTGGGACGCCGAGGCGCTGGGCAAGATGGTCCGCAAAGGGATCAAGGTCGAGTTCATCAACTGATCGTGCGGCCCGGCGCTTGCCCGCCTCGCGCGGGCGAGCGCGCCGACTGGGCTTGCCGCGCGGGCTGCATCAACCCGCGCGACCGGCTTCAGTCGGGCACGCACTTATTTCGGCAGCACCAGTTGGTAGACCGTGTTCGAGGTCCCTCCGTCCGGCGGCGGATTGAAGACGTGCACCGCGACCGAGCGGTAGCCGATGATCCCGGTGTTCTGCGCGGGCCCCGGCGGGCTGAAGGGGTCGGGGGACGCGCGCGCCACGGCGCTCGCCGGCAGATCGAACTCCAGAAGCTTTGGATTGCGGAACGTGGTCTTGACCGAGATCCCCTCGATCCGGACCAGCGACGTCGTGGTAAATCCGCTGCCCTCCAGCACCACGTGAACGGGCGACGATCCTTCCGGCACGCGATTGGGCTGCATCGCGCTGATCGTGGGCGCCAGGTTCGACGCGACGATCGGGCGGGCGGGCCGGACCGACGTGAAATACTCGGGATGGTAGCCGAGTTCGACCCAGCGTCCGTTCTTCATCACCCGTTCGATCTTCTTGGTGTTGGAGATATCGCTCATGGGATCGGCGCTCACCACGACGAGATCGGCAAAATTGCCGGGGCGGATGGAGCCGATTTTCGCAGTGCCGCGCGCCCCGTTCTTGCCCTGCAGCAATTCCGCCGGCCATGAGGTCGCCGCCTTCAGCGCTTGCATGGGCGTGAGGCCGGCCTCGACCAGCATCTCCATCTCGTGATGCATGCCGAGGCCCGGCGTTCCTCCCGCGATGGTATCCGTGCCGGCATGAATCTTTCCTCCCGCCGCGACATATCTTCGGGTGAACTCGAGCACGTTCTGAAATCCGGCCTCGAACTCCTTGCGATCTTGCGCCGGCAGCCGGCTGATCCAGGGCGTGTTCTCGTAACGCGACGAGAAGTTCTTGATCTGCCGCTGCCGGCCGAGGATGCCGTCTACGACGTTGCGCGGAATATAGGAAAGGTCCGGATTGCTCAGCACGCGATAGTCCTCCAGCTCCCGCTGCAGGGCGCGCCGGCTCATGCCGCCCCATTCGTAGTGCAGCGTGGGATTGAGGTAGGCGCCGCGGCGCACCGCGTCCGCGATCATCGCATCGAGCCTGCTCCAGTCGGTCAGGAAGGTCGCCCAGGTCAGGAACTTGCCTTCCTTGAACGCACCCAGCTGCTCCGGCGACATGACGGCTTCCGCGAAGCCCCAGATGTGCTCGATGATGTCCATGCCGTCGCGCACCGAGCCGGGCGCGTTGTCGGTGTGGCCGAAGATGATGAAGCCGGCTTTGTGGGCCTCGTCGGCCGCGATCGCATAGGCGCGGGAATTCCGGTCGTTGTATTGCGCGAACCACGCGAAATCGGGTTCGTTCGCGAGCCAGGTCCGCACCATCTGGCGGATGTCGGCCTCCGCGGTGTCATTGGAGAGCTGTAACCGGCCGCCGGGATGAAAGAACCGCGGAAGGTCCTGGGCGTCCTGGCTCTTCGCCCGCAACGCCTTGGGCGCGTTCTCCAGCGCGACGATCGAGGTCACGCCGTGATTGATGAAGAGCTCGCCCATATAGTCTTCCCGGTGCACATGGGAATCGAACAGCCCCGGGATGATGAATTTCCCGCTGAGGTCGAGCACCTGCGCGCCCGCCGGCGCGGCGGCGTCCGCGGGCAACACCTCGCGGATGGTGTTGCCCTCGATCAGCAGGGAGCGATCGCGCAGCGGCGCGTCGGCGACGCCGTCGATGATGGTCGCGCCTTTGATGAGAAGCGTCGCAGGCGCCTGCGCCCGGCTGTCGGGCGGCGCAGCAAGCGTGAGAAGAGCGGTGACGAGCAGGCATGGAACGGCGCGTGTGATGCGCATCTTGGGACCTCCCTTGAGCAACGCGTGCCCTGGATTGTTTCTCGTTGGCCGGCGGCTTTGATCCGTTGGGAAGGAGAGACTATGGCCTGGCTGCGCCCCGATCCAGCGCTCCGAGCGCGGGGTCGCTGGACAAGCGGCGCGGCCTGAGTAACGTTTGATCGATGGACAAGAGCGAGTTCAGCGTGCGCGAAATCCTGGCTGGCCGCGCGCCGGCGGATGCGCCGGTCACGGTCAAGGGCTGGGTGCGCACCCGGCGCGACTCCAAGGCCGGCATTTCGTTCGTGCACCTGTCGGACGGATCACTGTTCCATCCGCTGCAGGTGGTCGCGCCGAACACGCTGCCCAATTACACCGATGAGGTGCAAAAGCTCACCGCGGGTTGCGCGGTCGAGGCGACGGGGAAGATCGTGCCGTCGCCGGCGAAGGGGCAGCCGTTCGAGATGCAGGCGGACGCCGTCAAGGTCATCGGCTGGGTGGAGGAGCCGGATACGTATCCGATCCAGCCGAAGCCGCACACGCTCGAGTTCCTGCGCGAGGTGGCGCATCTGCGGCCGCGCACGAACGTGATTGCGGCGGCGACGCGGGTGCGTCACACGCTGGCGCAGGCGATCCACCGCTTCTTCGACCAGAACGGCTTTTTCTGGATCAATACGCCGATCATCACCGCGTCCGACGCGGAAGGGGCGGGGGCGCTGTTCCGGGTATCGACGCTGGATCTCGCCAACCTGCCGCGCACGCCGCAGGGCACGGTGGACTTCGCGCATGATTTCTTCGGCCGCGAGACGTTCCTGACGGTGTCGGGGCAGCTCAATGTGGAGGCGTATTGCCTCGCGCTCACCAAGGTCTACACCTTCGGGCCGACCTTCCGCGCCGAGAACTCCAACACCAGCCGCCACCTCGCCGAGTTCTGGATGATCGAACCGGAGATCGCGTTCGCCGACCTCGCGGACGATGCGACGCTGGCGGAAGCGCTGCTGAAGTTCACCTTCGAGACCTTGCTCAAGGAAAGGCACGACGATCTTGCCTTCTTCGACGAGCGGATCGAGAAGGGGCTCATATCGAAGCTCGAGGGGATCGTGCGCTCGGAGTTCGTGCGCATGGATTACGGCGAGGCGATCGCGGTGCTCGAGCGGGCGAAGGAGAAGTTCGAGTTTCCGGTGAAGTGGGGCGTCGACCTGCAGTCGGAGCACGAGCGCTATCTCACCGAGAAGCACGCCAAGAAGCCGGTCATCGTGATGAACTACCCCAAGGACATCAAGGCGTTCTACATGCGGGTCAACGACGACGGCAGGACGGTCGCGGCCATGGACGTGCTCGCGCCGGGGATCGGCGAGATCATCGGCGGCAGCCAGCGCGAGGAGCGGCTCGACATGCTGGACGCGCGCATGACCGAGCGCGGCATCGACAAGGAGCACTACGCCTGGTACCGGGATCTGCGCCGCTACGGCACGGTGCCGCACGCGGGCTTCGGGCTGGGCTTCGAGCGCACGCTCGCCTACCTCACCGGCCTCGCCAATGTGCGCGACGCAATCCCGTTCCCGCGCACGCCCGGCAGCGCGAGATATTGACGCCACCGCGGCACGTCAGCGGCTGTCGAAGCTGATCTCCAGCTGGTCGAGCGGCAGCGCGTTGCGCACCGCGCGCGGCGGTGCGACGGGCGTGATGGCGAGCGGCGTGCCGTCCGCCTCCGCCTTGTCGAACGCCTGCGTGCCCGCGCCGCCGCCGGTGACCGTGAACGCATCGATGGCATAGGGCAATCCGTTGGAGGCGAGCGGCAAGGGCGAATCCATCACGTGGAAATGCAGGTGGGGCGCGAGCGTGTTGCCGGAATTGCCGACCCGCGCGATCGCCTGGCCGCGCTTCACCCGGTCGCCTGCCTTCACCGTGATGCTGCCGGCGCGCAAATGGGCGTAGAGCGCGTAGCGCCCGCCGCCGAGATCGAGCACGATCGAATTGCCGTCGGCCTCCTCGATGGCGATGTCCGCCGGCATCTTGCCCGGCGGTTGATCGGGCAGGCCGTCGATCACGGCGACCACCGGTGCGTCGGCTACCGCGAGCACGTCACGACCGTAGATCGTATAGCTTGCAGGGTCGCTCTGCGCGCCGGCATAGATGCGGCCTTGCGCGTCGAGCTGCTCCCAGTCGACCGCGAAACGTTGGGCCACGTAGACCCGCCCATTGACCGCAAGGGCGGCGCGGGTGTGGCGGCTGGCGTCGCAGCATGAATCCGCAGAAATGAAACGCTCGCCGCGCAGCGGCGGCCCGATCACCACCACGTCGCGCTGCGCGACCGGCGTCGCGCCGCCGCTTTCGCGCATCTCCTGCCGCCCCGGCGCCGCGGCCGCAACGCGCGCGCTGACGCGGTGCGCGAGCTGCCGCGGGATCGGCGCATCCGCCGCCAGCGCGACGTGGACGAACAGGAGCGCCTGCGTGCTCGGCGCCATGGCGGCGCTGGCCTCGCCGCGCCCGGCCGGCTGCAGGCGGCCGGCGACGGCCGCGCCGTCCAGCGTGGCCACGACCTTCTCGTCGGCGACGACGTCGACGCGCTCGACCACCGCCTCGCGGGCGGAGAAGTTCGTGATCCACAGTTCATAGACGAGGTGGGTGCGCCCGTCGGAACCGACGAAGGGGATCGGCGCGTCGTGCACGGCGAGCAGGAGCGGCGTCATCACCTGCGCCTTTGGCTCGGCGTGGGCCGGCGCGTTGGCGCCGGCCAGCAGCGCAAGCGCGAGCCATACGGCGGCCGGGGCTCGGGACATGGTTCTCATCGCCTGTGACAGGGCTAGGCCGACATCCTCGCCCACCGCTTTGCATGCCACAGCGCGATGGCGATGCCCGCGGATACGGCGGCCGTGACCGTCGGCTCCGCCCACTGCGGCGGAAAGTGCGACGGATGCGCGAAGATATCGCCGACGAACGTCGCGACCGCGCTGATCGTCGCCTGCCGGCTGACGCTGTCGGTCGTCCGGTCCATCTGCACGAGCAGGGCGACGGTCACCGCCGCGCTGACAATGCCGCAGATCGAGGCGAGACTGGCGTGCTCGAAACTGAACGCAGCGAAAATGTTGCCGCGCGCCATCACCAGAAAGCAGGCGAGCCAGGCCCCCGCGAACTTCTCGGCAGCCGGGCGGGCAAGGCCGCTCGCGCGAAACTCGTCGAACGCATCGAGCACGCTGAGTTTGAGGCTTGGCATCGGCTGGCCCTTTTCCCTGCTGCGACTTCACCACGATGTCATACGCCGCCGCAAAGAGTAGTGAATTACGGCGCGATGCGCGATCAATTCTGAGCGACGGAAATGTGTATTCGGCCCTCATCTCGAAGGATGGGGCGCCTCCCCGGTCGGGCGCGGGACCTCCCTTGCGGGAGATCAAATGCTCGCCGACACTCCCCCTCGCGAGCGTCACGCGCGAGCACAAGAACGCGAGATGGGGGGAGAACCATGAGCCTGCAGCAGGAAAAATCCGCCGAACTGGTTGGGCGCTTGGAGCGGCTGCCGTTCTCCCGCTGGCATCGCAACTTCTTCCTGCTGGCCTTTCTCGGTGTCATGTTCGACGCCGCCGACTTCGCGCTGTTCGGCGCCGCGCTGCCGCCGATCGCCAAGGAGTTCGGCCTGGGGCCGGCGCAGGCGGGATTGCTCGCCACCGTCGGCCTGGTCGGCGCGTTTCTGGGCGCGCTGTTCTGGGGCACGATCTCCGACTACATCGGCCGCCGCACGTCGTTCCAGGCCACCGTCGGCATCTTTGCGCTCTTCACCGGCCTCGTGGCCGTGTCCTGGAACGTGCTGTCGCTTGGGGTCTTCCGTTTCCTGTCCAATTTCGGTCTCGGCGGCGAAGTCCCGGTCACGCTCACCCTGACCTCGGAATTCAGCCCGGGGCGCATCCGCGGCCGCATGACCGGCACGATGATGGCGGGGTTTCCGGTCGGCCTGGTGGTGGCGGCCGCGCTCAGCCTCGCGATCGTGCCGAACTTCGGCTGGCGCGCCTTGTTCATCGTCGGCATCGTTCCGGCGATCCTGCTGTTCTTCGTGCGCCGCTACATGCCGGAATCGGTCCGCTACCAGCTCAGCCAGGGCAAGGTGGCGGAGGCGGAACGCACCGTCGAGCAGATCGAGCGCCAGGCGCTCGGACAATCCGACGTCAAGGCCGGCACCGTGGCAGCGGCCAAGGCCGTCCCGGAAGCGGTCGCGGAAACCGGCGCCGCCGCCGCGCACCACGTCACCGTGTTCGAGTTGCTCGCGCCCGGTCGCCGCAAGCGCACCATCCTGCTGTGGATCGTCTCGTTCTGTTTCCTGTGGTCGTCGAACGGCATCCTGTTCATGCTGCCGACCATCCTGACCCAGCGCGGCATCCCGCTGTCGCAGGCCATCAGCTTCCAGCTCGTTCAGTCCTTGGCCGCAGTGGTCGGATATGCCGCGTGCGGGTTTCTGATCGACTGGTACGGCCGGCGGCCGGTGCTGTTTCTCTATTACTTCGTCGGCGCCTTCTTCCACCTCTGGTTTGCGGAAGCCTCGGGGCTGTGGATGTACGCGGCGATCGCGGCGGTCGGCTGGGTCAATCCGGGCGTGTACGGCTCGACCGGCATCTATGTCAGCGAGCTGCACCCGACGCACCTGCGCGCGACCGCGGTCGGCTGGTTCTTCGGCATCGGCCGGATCGGCTCGTTTCTCGCGCCCGCCGTGGTCGGCTTCATGCTCGCCTACGGGCTCGGTGCCTATGTTTTGCACACCTTCGCCCTGACGTTCCTGATTGCATCGTTCGCGCTGTTGCTCGTCGGCGTTGAAACGAAGGGTCTCGTGCTCGAACAGATCGCGGCGAAGACCAAGGCGGCATGACGCGCTGCCGCGTTCGCAGATGCACGGCTCAATCTGCGTCAAGGCGAACGGCCGTTGACACCCAACGGCCGATTGTTAGCATGCAAACGATAGCTTCGTGCGACGGAGAGAGTCATGACCAGGTGCGTCGTCGTCATCTCTGCAGCTTGCATGTTGGCCTGCGCCACCACGGCCCTGCATGCGCAATCCGAGCCGGCATCCGTCACCATCGGCGTGCTCAACGACATGGCGGGCAATTTCGCCGACCAGAGCGGTCCGGGCTCGCTGGCGGGCGCCCGAATGGCGATCGAGGAGATGGGCGGGACGGTGCTCGGCAAGCCGGTCAAGGCGATCGGCGGCGACCATCAGAACAAGCCGGACATCGCCGCCGCGGTCTCGCGGCGTTGGTACGACGCCGAAGGTGTTCAACTGGTCGTGGACATGCCGAACTCCGGCACCGCGCTGGCGGTGCAGGAGGTCGCGCGCAATCTCAAGAAGATCAACATCACCAGCACCGCCGGCTCGCTGGCGCTGACGGGCAAGAGCTGCGGGCCCACCTCCTTCCATTGGATGTGGGACACCTATTCCAATTCCTACGGTCTGGTGAAGGCGCTTAGCAAGAAGAAGATCGACAGCTGGTTCTTCATCACCGCCGACTACGCCTTCGGTCACGCGCTGGAAGCGGATTTCCGCAAGGCCATCGAGCAGATGGGCGGCAAGACCTTGGGCTCGGTCAAGCATCCCGTCGGCATGCAGGATTTCAGCTCGCTCATCCTGGCGGCGCAAGCCTCCAAGGCGCGCGGCGTCGTGGTGGCGAGCGGCGGCAACGACATCGTCAACACGCTCAAGTCCGCCAACGAGTTCGGCCTGCAGAAGGCGGGGATCAGCTTCGTGGCCCCGGCGACGTTCCTCACCGACGTCAAGAGCATGGGCTTGGATATCGCGCAGGGCCTGACCTACATCACCGGCTTCACCTGGAATTACGACGACGAAAGCCGCGCCTTCGCGCAGAAGTTCTTCGATCGGCACAAGGCCATGCCCACCATGGGGCAGGCGGGCGTCTATTCCGCCACGCGTCATTATCTGCGCGCGGTCGCAGCCGCCAATTCGCTCGACGCCACCAAGGTCGCCGAGAAGATGCGCGAGATGCCGGTCAGCGATGCCGTCATCCGCAACGGCAAGATCAGGGACGACGGCCGGCTGGTGCACGACATGTACCTGGTCGAGGTGCGCCGCCCCGGCGAGTCTTCGAACCCATGGGATCTGGAGAAGGTGCAGGACACGCTGGCCGGCAACGACGTGTTCCGCCCGCTCAGCGAGTCCGATTGCCCGCTGGTCAAGAAATGATCTCGCGTGCGGACGGCGTTGGTTGATGCAGAGCTTCACATTCACAGGTGTCACCCGCGGGCTTGACTTGCGGTCGCCAAGATAGGGAGTGTGTCCCGGGCGCAGCGCAGCATGGAGCGAAGCGCAATGATGCGCTGCAGACCCGGGATCGTTAGGAACATCGCCTTCACGACGGTCCCGGATCAGCGGCGCACCGCTTCGCTGCCGCTCGCGCTGCACCGCATCCGGGACACGGGATGCTTGGAGCCGCAGGGTCCACGGCTTCTTTGCGATAACCCTATCGGGTCTTTGCCTAAATGCCTTCCAAGGGCATGGTTGCGAATTTGGTATACCAACGTCTAGCCATGTCGGAGCGGAAATCGGGCACGCGTCATGGTCAATCCGGACCGGAAAGGCCAGGGCATCGGCGCGAGCGTCCTGCGCAAGGAGGACGCCCGCTTCCTGCGCGGCCGCGGATGCTACGTCGACGACATCGCGCTGCCCGCCCTGCAGGAGGTTGCCTTCCTGCGCAGCCCGCTCGCTCACGCCCGCATCCGTTCCATCCGCAAGCCGCCGGGGGCGGAGCCGTCGGTCTTTGTCGCCGAGGACCTCGATATCCGAGCGGTCCAGGCCAAGCTCGGCCTGCCCGGCTTCAAGTCGTCCGAGTACCCGCCGCTGGCGCGCGGCAAGGTCCGCTTCGTCGGTGAAGCGGTCGCGATGTGCGTGGCCGCGACCCGGGCCGAGGGCGAGGACCTTGTCGGGCGCATGGAGCTCGACCTCGAACCGCTGCCCGCCATCGTCGATGCGATTGCGGGGCGTGACGCGCCGGCCGCGCTGGTGCACGAGTCCTGGAAGGACAACCTGTTCCTGCAGACGGCGTTCGACAAGGGCATCGCCGACGTCGCCCTGACCGCGCCGGTCGTGGTGCGGCGCAGCTACCGCATGGCGCGCCAGGCGATGAACCCGCTCGAAGGCAAGGCCGTGCTCGCGCACTGGGAGCCGCGCAGCAACCAGCTCGTGGTCCATACCTCGACGCAGGTGCCGCACATGATCCGCACCGCGATCGCCGAGCATCTCGGGATCGCGCAAGGCAGCGTGCGCGTGATCGCGCCCGACGTGGGCGGCGGCTTCGGCTACAAATGCGTGCTGCAGCCGGAAGAGCTGTGCATCGCCTGGCTCGCTTGGAAGTTCAGAACGCCGTTCCGCTGGGTCGAGGATCGTCGCGAGCATCTGATTTCCGGCGCCAACTGCCGCGAACATCACTACGCCGTCACCGCCTATGCCGACGAGCGCGGCAAGCTCCTGGGGGTCGAGGCCGATATCACCGTCGATGCCGGCGCCTATTCGGTGTGGCCGTTCACGTCATGCCTCGAGAGCACCATGGCCGCGCGGCACCTGCCCGGTCCCTACGCGTTGCCGGCCTATCGTGTCCGCACCTCCGCCGTTGCCACCAACAAGCCGCCGATCGTTCCTTATCGCGGGGTCGCGCGCACCGGCATCTGTTTCGCCATCGAGTTGACGATCGATGCGGTGGCGCGCGCGGTCGGCCGCGAGCCTTGCGACGTGCGGCGCGAGAACCTGGTGCCGGACACGGCCATGCCGTTCGTCACCGTGACCGGCAACGCCTATGACAGCGGCGACTATCGCAGAAGCCTCGACATCGCGCGCGAGCGCGTGAACCTGCCGGCGATCCGCGCCCGGCAGGCGCTCCCGCACGGCGACACCCTCATCGGCGTCGGCTTTGCGAATTACATCGAGATGACCGCGCACGGCACGGCGCTGTTCAGCGCGGCCGGCTATCCGTTCACGCCCGGTCACGAACAGGCGGCGGTGCGCTTCACACCCGACGGCGGGCTCGAGATCCGCGTGGGCGTGCATTCCCACGGTCAGGGCATGGAAACGTCGCTCGCGCAGATCGCCCACGAGGTGCTCGGGATTCCCGTTGCCGCGATCGCCGTCGTCCTTGGCGATACCGCGATGACGCCGTATTCCACCGGAACCTATGCGTCGCGCTCCATCACCATGGCGGGCGGGGCGGTGGCGCGCGCCTGCCAGATACTGAAAGGCCGCCTCGCCGCCATCGCGGCCCACCTGCTGCAATGCAAGGCCGCGGATGTCACCTTGCGCGACGGCGTCTTCTACGGGCCGTCCGGCGACATCTCGGTGCGGGACGTCGCCGCCATCTGGTACCTCAATCCGCAGCGTCTGCCGCCCGACACCGACGCCGGCGGCATGGAGGTCACCGGCGGCTTCAAGCCCAAGGTCGACAGCGGTCAATACAGCTACGGCACCCATGCCGCGGTGGTGGAGATCGATCGCGCGCTCGGCAGCGTGCACATCCTCGACTACGTGATCGTCGAGGACTGCGGGACGATGGTGAACCCGATGATCGTGGAGGGACAGACCCTGGGCGGGGCGGTGCAGGGCATCGGCACGGCTTTGTTCGAGGAGATGGCCTTCGATGCCAACGGGCAGCCGCAGGCATCGACGCTCGCCGACTACATGCTGCCGGGGGCGACCGACATCCCGCGCATCAGCATCCACCACATCGAGACCCCGTCGCCGCACACCGAATACGGCATCAAGGGCGTCGGCGAAGGCGGCGCCATCCCGCCGCCGGCCGCCATCTTCAATGCGGTCAACGATGCCTTGCGCCCGCTCGGGGTGGAGGTCGGCGAGACGCCGCTGACGCCGCACAAGCTCGTGCGCGCGCTGGCCGAGGCCGAAGCGCGCAAGAGCGAGCCAGCCGCACCATGACGCGTGGGCCTTCGGCGCTTTTTGGTGTCTTTGCACGATCTGCCGGCGTTGATGAACCGTGCAAGCCGACGGTCCATCCCGTCACGTGCGCTTGCTTGTAAGTGGCTCGACGAGCCGGGCGGCGCCCGCCGGAACGTTGCAGGCCAACCCCGGCTGGTCCGGGATCGGGCGCACCGGTGACGGATGCGCCTGCGTCACCCAGGCGGCGAGCGTGCCGAGCACGGCGACGGCCAGAAGGGCAATCTCGGATTTGGTCAACATCGCGGTGCCGCCTGAGACGCGGCGCGGATCGCGCGCCATTGCAAGAGCCCGGCCTTCGGTGCCTGGACGCGTGGGCTTCGCGATGCCGTCGGCGTGATGGTCATGATCGTTCGCCATGACGTCTGTCCTCCTCGGGACGGCCCGTCATCGGGCCACCCGCAGACACGATCGTCGAGCGCGCGATTTATTCCCGCGGCGTCACGGTATGAGCGGTTGGTGTCTCAGTAAACCGAGACACCAACCGGACGCCGGGGGCCTTGTCGGTAGCGGCGAACATTGCCAGTCTGCCGTGCAAGCGTCGCCAGGGATGCCACTGACGGCGAGAGCAACCCCGCAAGGCATGTCGCATTCGGACAAAAAAGGGAGGAAGCGATGATCCGTAGGACAGTCTGGTCGATCGTCATGGTCATGTTGGCATGTTCAGCCGGCACGGCGGCAGACATCCGCCGCGTCGTCACCGGACTCGATTCCAACAACAAGGCCGTTGCTCTGTTTGACAGCCGGTTGACGCTCAGTCCGGGGAAGTCCGGGATCCCCGCAGCCAATCTGTGGATCACGGACTCGTCGCCGCCCGGATTCTCGTTCAAGGACGACAGCGCGACCAAGCCTATCGGTCTGTCATCGCCGGACAACGGTACGGCTATCCGGGTGGTCGAATTTCCGCCGCTCGACCCTGCCGCGGAGGCGAAGATGGATCCCAATTTCATGATGAAGGTGGTCGGAGATCACGCACCGGCGAGGGGCCTTCCCGTGAAGCATCCGCTGATGCACCGCACCCGAACCGTTGACTATGCCGTTATCCTGTCCGGCGAGATCGACATGATGCTCGACGACACGGTCGTGCACGTAAAGGCAGGTGATGTCGTCATCCAGCAAGCGACCAATCACGCCTGGATCAATCGCGGCACACAGCCTGCCGCGTTTTGTTCGTACTGATGGATTCCAAGCAGCCGTAACGCGGCCGGCTGGCGCAGCTGGTGGGAACGTCAAATCCGCCACACTGGCGATCGCGCCGTTCGCTTCGACGATCGGCGCGATGGACTGAGTTTCTTGTGGAGTTGCGCTCCTGTGCCTGGCAGCCGGGGTGATGCGCTTCGCTATTGCGCCAACGTCCTT